>Ga0181571_10003259_pt1 | contig 12149 bp, 15 predicted proteins | sample 101ome_17_FD_132440 | JGI IMG/M metagenome (GOLD analysis project Ga0181571, IMG submission 132440) | Coastal salt marsh microbial communities from the Groves Creek Marsh, Skidaway Island, Georgia - 101407AT metaG (megahit assembly) | ecosystem: Environmental > Aquatic > Marine > Intertidal...
AAGGTTGTTGGACGGGATATCGCGCGCGCAGGCCTCACTCCACGCGAGTGACCAGCCGAGCGTGCCGGTTCCGTGCGCGATGCATTTGAGGGCAGCGCGGCCTGCGAGACTGACAAAGGCTTCTGGTGTGAAGAGGTACAAATGCCTTGGTGCATCAACCTGCGCCCAGTCCGCCCCGTATTTCGCCCAGATCTCGTCCTGCAACAGTGGCAACCGAACGAATATCTTGCCGCCGGGATTCAGACGCGCGCGCGCCGTCTCAAGTAGAGCCTTGGGATCGGGCACATGCTCCAGCGAATGGTGCATGGTGATGCAATCGTACTTGCGATCATGGCTGTTCAATTCGCCGCGAATGAGCGTGACGCCCGACGGCCGCCTGCCTTCGCGTGCCTGCGGCAGAAAGGCGTCGATCCCGGTCAGGTTCGCAAAACCGAGCTTTGCCAGTTTCTCGAGCCGTGCGCCCTCCCCGCATCCCACATCAAGGATCGCCGAATCGAATGTCAGCCCCGGTATCGTCGCAATCCATGGCTCGGCTCCGCGGCGGATGCGATCGGTTATCCCTTATCCGCGTGGAAAGGCTTGCGGGTTGCCAACCAGTCCAACCGCCGCCCATCGCTTGAGCAGGATCTTCCAGAGCGGATCTTCGCGGCGATTATTGAACGGGTAGTAGGTCTCGCTGGCGTAGAAGCGCCCAAGGTCTTCGGGGATGTCCGCGATCTGCAATGTCCCGCAAGAACCGCAACGGAAGTACTCAAACGCCTCGCGGGTCCCGAACATCATCTCGCGCGCTGTGATCCGTTCCGAGACTTCGCCAGCGCCGCAAATCCGGCACGCCATCGCTTAGCTATCGTCGATACGCCGCGCGGGCGTCGCATCCTTTGCGTCAGGCTTCTTGGCCTTGCCAGTGGTGTCGAACCGCGCTTCGCCATGCTCGACATTCCTGCTGAGCCATAGCGCGAATAGGCCTAGCAGCACGAAAGCGATCAGGAAGATGATGGCGAAGAGCATCGTCTTACCACCACTTCTCCGGCTTAGCCGCGAAGTTCGCACGCTGCTGAATCGCGAGGCCAGCGTTGAGCACTCCCTGCTCGTCAAACGGCTTGCCCACCAATTGAAGCCCCAGCGGCAGACTATCATCGGTCAGTGTCGCAGGTACGCTCATCGCAGGCAGGCCAGCGAGCGAAGCCGGTACCGCAAACACATCGTTCAGATACATTGTCAGCGGGTCTTCATTGAGCGAACCCAGCGGGAAACTCGGCGTTGGTGTTGTCGGCGCCAGGATCACATCGCATGTCGCCCAAGCCTGTTCGAAATCACGCGCGACCAGTGCCCGCACCTTTTGCGCCTGATTGTAATAGGCATCGTAGAAGCCTGCGCTCAGCACATAAGTGCCGATCAGGATGCGACGCTTCACCTCGTCACCGAAGCCCGCAGCACGCGTAGCGGCATACATATCCTGAAGGCCCGCACCTTCGGGCAATTCGCGCAACCCGTAACGCACGCCATCGTAGCGCGCGAGGTTGGACGAAGCCTCTGCAGGCGCGATGATGTAATAGGCTGGCAGCGCGTATTTCGTGTGCGGCAGCGAGATATCGACGATCTCCGCGCCCGCATCGCGCAGCCATTCCTTGCCCTGCTCCCAGCTTTTCAGGATCGCCTCATAGGTGCCATCCATGCGGTATTCCCTGGGAATGCCGACTTTCTTGCCCTTGAGATCGGCTGAAAGCCCCGCTTCCCATGCGGGCACATCCATCTGCAGCGACGTGGAATCCTTCGGGTCAAACCCGGCCATGGCTTCCAGCATGATCGCGCAGTCTTCTACGCTGCGCGCCATCGGCCCAGCCTGATCAAGCGAGCTGGCAAAGGCGACTACGCCCCAACGGCTGCAACGCCCGTAGGTCGGCTTGATCCCGCAAATGCCGGTGAAGGCGGCAGGCTGGCGGATCGAACCGCCGGTGTCAGTGCCGGTTGCCGCTGGCGCTATGCGTGAGGCAACCGCGCTGGAAGAACCGCCTGACGAGCCACCCGGCGACATCGCGGCATTGCTGCCTTCTTTGCGCCATGGCGAATTGACGTTGCCGAAATAGCTTGTCTCGTTGGATGAACCCATCGCGAACTGGTCAAGATTGAGCTTGCCCAGCATGCCTGCACCGGCCGCCCAAAGGTTGGACGAAACAGTGCTTTCATAATCGGGCTTGAAGCCTTCCAGAATATGCGAGGCCGCGGTGGTCTGTACGCCGTGCGTGGCGAACAGATCTTTCATGCCGATAGGCACGCCGGCCATCTTGCCCAGGTCTTTGCCAGCCGCGCGGTCTGCATCGACTTTGTCAGCCGCAGCCAGAGCATGCTCAGGCGTGGTCACGATGAAAGCATTGAGCGCCGCCGCATCCGCAACAGCCGCATTGAAGCTTTCCGCCACTTCGCGCGCGGTGAATTCGCCGCTCGCAACACCGTCGCGGATGTCCCTGACGCCAAGATCAGTAAAGTCAGCCATCACTCGATCACCTTCGGGACGCCAAAGAAGCCATGCTCTGCGGCGGGCGCATTGGCGAGCACATCTTCACGCTTGCCGCCGCCCGTCAGCGGGTCAGCGTCAACCACGTCATCGCGCAAGCGCAGCTTTTTCGGGATCACTGCGGTCATCGGCTCGATCCCGGTCACATCGACCTCGCCCAGCTGCTCGACCCAATCGAGGATGCCATTGAGCTCGGGCACCATGCGCTCGAGCTCTTCATCACCCATTTTGATGCGCGCCAAGGAAGCAATCTTGGCCACTGTTGCTTTATCTACGGACATAGCGTTTCCGTTAGCGGTGCGCTGGACCGCCTTCAAGCGCCCATTGCGCGGTTTAGGATGGAATCGAAACTTATGGCTGCGGCGGTGGTGGCGCGTCCGGCCCGCCCGGCCCTTGCGGCGGCATCATTTGTTGCAGCATCTGGATACGGCGTTCCGCATCTTGCCGGCTCATAAAGTCGACCAGTTCGACTTCGAAATTGAGACTGGCTCCAGGTGGAATGTCAGAGCCCGGTGGCGGCGCATCACCATATGCCAGGTCCGCAGGAATATAGAGCTCGTAAGTGCCGCCCTTCTTCATCTGCTTCAGGCCTTCGTAAAAGCCATCGACCACTGCACCCTTTTCAACCAGCATCGGCACGCCATCAGGGAATATTCCCGGCGGGAACGGCGACGAAGAAGCTTCGTCGAAAATCGTCCCGTCATCCAGCGTGCCTTTGTATTTGATGAAGGCCACGTCGCCGTCGGTAGGCGCAGCGCCTGTACCAGCGGTAATCTCAGTCACGGAAAAAGCCTTGGGCAGTGCGGCCCAGGCAATGCCCGCGCCCAGCAGCACGGCAGCAACCACACCAAGCCACAGTTTGGTCAGCGAGCCTTTGGCAATGGGCAAAATCGGAACGCGGGTGACTTCGGTCATGCAAGATAATCCTGATATAGTCTGTGTCTTCGCCGCTTACGCACAAGCAAAAGGGCGCGGAATCAATCCGCGCCCTGATGGCTTATCGCTGAAACCTATTCAAGCCGGAAAGCTTAAATAGGACGGCATTACTTTAGCCGTCTCGTTCCATACGCTTGCGCTCAAGCTTGCGAGCGCGGCGAACAGCAGCAGCCTTTTCACGGGCGCGCTTCTCGCTTGGCTTTTCATAATGGCGACGCAACTTCATTTCGCGATACACGCCTTCACGCTGAAGCTTTTTCTTAAGCGCACGGAGAGCCTGGTCGACATTGTTATCGCGAACCATGATTTGCATAAATTCAAACACCTCACAAAAATGAGCCAGAGCCCGCATGCGCGCGAGATACCCCACTTGAAAATAAACGAAAATTGGGCCGAATCCGCAAACGGTCGGCAAATCGCTGAGGGCGCCCTAGCCAAATCGGATACGAATGGCAAGTGCCTGAAGGGTTGCGGGAATGCAACATGTGGCCTGGGTGCGATGATCCGTAGTCGGCGCTATGCAGGTGCGCCAAGCCTCGTTAAAGGGAGCCGCAATGAGCGCTTCACTCTCTCCCATTATGGCCAGCATCAACGTTGCCATCGGCGGCGCAATCGGCGCCGTGCTGCGTTATCAGCTTGGCCGCGGCATGACCGGATGGCTGGGTGCGCCAGTTGTTGGCGCGTTTCCGTTTGCTACGCTGGCTGCCAATGCAATCGGGAGCTTGCTGATGGGCGTGCTAGCGGGTTGGCTAGCGCGCCATGGCGGCGAAGGTAGCGTGGCTCCTGACCAGCTGCGCCTGCTCCTGGGAGTCGGCCTGCTTGGCGGCTTTACTACATTTTCTGCCTTCAGCCTCGAGATGGTGCTGCTGATCGAACGCGGACAATATCTGTTCGCGTCGCTCTATGTGATCCTGTCTGTTGCATTGGGCATCAGCGGCTTGCTCGTGGGGCTTAACCTGACGAGGCTCTTCTCATGAGCGAGCAGACCACCAACGCAGACCAGACGGTGCGCCAGTTCACCATAGGCGAAGACGATAATGGCATACGGCTGGATCGCTGGTTCAAACGCAATCTGCCGCAGATCGGCTTTGCCACGGTCAGCCGCTGGGCACGTACCGGCCAGATCCGCGTCGATGGCAAGCGCGCCAAACCCGATGATCGTTTGAGCGAGGGGCAAGTGCTGCGTGTGCCGCCAGGCGGCGAGCAAGCCCCCGGTGGACGAAAGCCGAAGCAGCGCCGCGAGCTGAAGCCCGAGGAAATCGCCGAGGCCCATGCCATGGTGATTAGCGAGACCAAGTCCGCAATTGTGCTCAACAAACCTCCCGGCCTTGCGACGCAAGGCGGCAGCAAGACCAACAAGCATGTCGATGGCCTGCTTGATGCCTTTGTCGAAGACGATGACACCCCTCGCCCGCGCCTGGTTCACCGGTTGGACAAGGACACTTCCGGTGTGCTCCTGATCGCGCGCACTCCAGGCAGCGCAGCAAGCTATTCCAAGCGATTCTCCGGCCGCAGCGCGCGCAAAGTCTATTGGGCCCTGATCGTCGGGGTTCCCGATGTGAAAGAAGGCACAATCGATGCCCCGCTCGCCAAGCAGCCGGGGAGCGGCGGCGAAAAAATGCATGTCGATCTGGAGAACGGTCAGCCTGCAAAAACGCGCTATCGCGTGGTTGAAACCGCGGGCAAGAAAGCGGCCTGGGTCGAGCTGGAGCCGCTTACCGGGCGCACCCACCAGCTGCGTGTACATCTGGAGGCGATTGGCCACCCGATCGTGGGCGACGGCAAATATGGCGGGCAAGACGCGTTTCTGACCGGCAGCATCAGCCGCAAGATGCATCTGCACGCCCGCCGCCTGGTCATTTCCGAACCGGGCGGCGGAAAGATGGATGTTACAGCCGATCTGCCCGACCATTTTTCAGCCAGTATGCAGCAACTGGGTTTCGATCTCTCGCTAAGCGATGCCGAGCCCCTGCGCGAAGATACGACCGAGCGCACCAAGGCCGAGAAGAAACAGGCCGCCCGCGCCCATGCCAAACAATATCGCCGCAGCCAGCGCGGACCGCGCCGCGCGCGCGGAGACGCTGGCAAGTCTGGTAAGCCGCGCAAGCCCGGCAACAAGGGGCGCAAGCGCTGATGCACCCGAATCCCAGTTTTCGCGACGACAGCCCCGATCTGCATCGATCGCTGGTCGACGCGGTCGGTTTTGGCACAATCTTCCTTCAGACACCGGCCGGGCCAAGGGTAGCCCACTCTGCCCTGCTAGCGATGGATTCGAGCAAACTGCAATTCCATCTCGCACGCGGCAATGCGCTCACGCGGCATTTGGAAGGCAGCACCGCGCTGGTCGTGGTCAATGGACCTGATGCCTATATATCCGCCCGCTGGTACGCCGACCCCGATCAAGTGCCGACGTGGAACTACATTGCGGTCGAGCTGGAAGGCAGCGTTCGCAAGCTTGATGACGCCGAACTGTTGCAGCAGCTTGAAATGTTGAACGATCGCCACGAGGCCAAGGTCAAAGGCGGAATACCCTGGACCATGGACAAGATGGCAACGCGCCACCTGGACGGATTGGTGCGGAGCATTGTGGGCTTCGAATTGGAAATTGAAACGCGCCGAGAAACGGTAAAGCTTTCGCAGAACAAATCGGTTGAAGAGCGCGAGCGTGTTATCGCTGGCCTGGAACAACAAAATGCGGCCGGCATCGCGCAAGCGATGCGTAGGATTAACAAATGACGCGGCTCGCTGTCTTTGATTGCGATGGTACGCTGGTCGATGGGCAAGCCCATGTTTGCGATACTATGGAGCAAGCCTTTGCCGAAGCCGGGCTTTCCTTGCCTGATCGCAACGAGGTACGCCGTTCTATGGGCTTGAGCCTTCCCATGGCGGTCCGGCGACTGGCCCCCGAGATTGACGAGAACACTAATGCGCAGCTGGTTGCGGCCTACAAAGAAGCCTTCTTCGAGCGCCGTCTGCGCGGCGCCATTCACGAGCCATTGTATGAGGGCATTCACGAGCTTCTGATCACGCTTCGGGAGGCGGATTGGCGGCTGGCCGTTGCGACCGGCAAATCCGATCGCGGTCTTCAGGCCTGCCTGGAACAGCACGGCCTGACCGACATGTTTGTATCCTTGCAAACCGCTGACCGCCATCCCTCCAAACCGCATACCGACATGTTGGATGCGGCGATCTTCGAAGCGGGGGTCGCGCCGCAGGACGCAGTCATGATCGGGGACACCACCTTCGATATCATCATGGCGAAGGATGCCAACGTTCGCTCGATCGGTGTCGCATGGGGATATCACGCACCGGAAGAGCTACTCGAAGCGGGGGCAGAAGCGGTTGCCCGGGACGCATTACATTTAGGGGAACTCATGTGAGTGGATTTGACGAGAGCAAAGCCAAAGAGCGCTTCATGCTGCTCAACCTTGTGCGTTTGGCGGGAATTTCGCTGGTTCTGATCGCAATCGCTTTCTCTCAGATGGCCCCCAATGTTCCTGCAGCACTCAACATCGTTCTCGGTTTGACGGGAATGGGGATCTTCTTCTTCTGGCCGCGCCGGCTCGCCAGCCAGTGGAAGTCCGAAGACGAATGAAACGTTTTTACGAGAATGTCGATGTATCAGAGGTCGTTGATGCCGGATGGCAAGTGACGCTCGATGGACGCGGGCTGCGAACAGTCAAGGGCACGCCGCAAATCGTGCCGACGCGCAAACTCGCAGAGGCTTTGGCGCGCGAATGGGCGGAACAGTCGGAAGACATTGATACGTCGCGTTTCGTTCATCGCGATCAGACCGATTTCGCGATCGATATGGTTGCCAACGATCCTGAAGAAGCAATCAGCCAGATCTTGAAGTACGCGGAAACAGACACGCTTTGCTATCGCGCTGACCCGGAACAACCGCTCTTTGAACGTCAACAGGCCGTCTGGGAACCGCTGATCAAGCGGGTGGAACAAACCCATAGCATCAAGTTCACGCGGGTGAGCGGGATTGTGCACCGCCCGCAACCACCGGAAACGCTTGCGACCTTGAGTGATTTTCTGCGCGGCAGGGATCACTTTACCCTGGCCGGCATGCAAACCATGGCCTCGCTGGCCGCTTCACTCTGCATTCCATTGTTGGCTTTGGAGGATGGTGCGGAACCGATTGCTCTATGGCGCGCGGCAAGCCTTGAAGAAGAATGGCAATCGGATCTGTGGGGCCGTGATCAGGAAGCCGAAACGCGCCGGAGAAGGCGGCAAGAGGCGTTCCTCGCAGCTTGCGACTGGATCGGTCTGCTGAACGACTAAAGCGCGCTACTCGAGCCAGTCAGCAACTTGTCTGGCAACATCATTGGCCGCACTATTGAGCGCCGGACCGACTGAAGCAGCGTCAGCCAAGACCCCTGTTTCAATTGCTTCGAAGCGTTGTTGTCTGACCACCCCGTCACTGTCCAACAGGGTCGCATCGAAACGCACAATGACCGCTGACTGGGTCGCATCATAGCCAAACTGCGACAGACTGCCGCGCATTTGCAAGCTGCCCCGCGCCGCTGGGTCGCCGCCCGCCAGAACCACACGTTCGCTTTGCGTACGAATGGTCTCTGCCAGCAAGCGACGGAACAATTGTGCAGGACGCTCGACCCACACTGCATCTTTCAGGTAGGCCAGCGACGCATCGTCAATCCGGACGGGCACGCGGAGCACATCCAGCTCTGCCGGAACGACCGGCTCGTGCAGGGCAAGAGCCTCGCCGCGCGCGGCGCTGATCGCGGCACCAGCCGGAACAGAGGTGGTCGGGGTCAAGGTCAGCAGGCTTTCCGGCGGTTCTGCGCCGCCCAAGTTTACACAGCCGCCTAGCGCGAGGCATGAGAGCAAGAGACCAGCCCGCAAGAATGCTACAGGCCGGCTTGAAGAAGTGATCATCGACTTGCCCTTTCTCATGGCTCGTAATCCGGCAAAGTTTGCCCGCCTATCACAGCAGCCGCGCCCTGGCTCTCAAGCCGCTCTGTCACCTTACGCAATGCGCGGCTCGTTGCTTCCAAATCGCGCATTGTGGCTTCGGCGGCCGGGATTGTTGTTTGTGAAAGTTGTTCAGCTGCAGGCTGCGCCGCGTCCAGCGTTGCGGCCAAGGACGCTGATGCAGCATTAACAGATTCCAACGTGTTTCGTAGTTCCTTAGCCAGGGATCGGCCCTCGGAATTGATGACTTTGTCTGTCGATTCCATGACCCGTTCGAAACTGTCGAGCGCTTCGGCAGCTTCCTGAAGCGTAATCTCCAGCTGCGCCAGATTGGCATTTACCGCCGGGGCAGTCTCGGCAAAACTGGCGGTCATGGCGTTGGTATTTTCCAGGATCGCCGCAATCTGGTTCTGGTTGTTATCGTCCAACACTTGCGTGAGGCGCTCGGTCAGCGTCGCCAGCCTTTCCAGCAGCAGTGGTGCAGACGCTAGCAATTCACCAAAGCCGCCGCGCGCGGGCGGAATGACCGGGTTTCCATCGGGGCAGGCTGTCGTTTCACATGTGATCGGCGGCGCGTCGATACGTGCGCCATCAAGCAAAATTGTCGAGACGCCGGTAAAGCTCGCTTGAATGGTCGCCGTCGTCCCGACAAGCATTGGCACATCATCGCGCACCTTGATGGTGACTTTCACATACTCGGGATCCTGCTTCCAGAGCTCGATCTCGCTGACCTGTCCAACCGGCACGCCCGCGAACGAAACCTGGGATCCCTTGGCAAGACCAGCAACAGATTGTTCAAAGAGAATATCGTATTCATCGCTTGCGCCTTCGCCAATTCGCGCAAGCCAGACGATAAATGCAGCCAGCGTCGCAAGCAGCGCCAACGTGACCACGCCCACCCAGATATTGTTGGCTTTTGTCTCCATGCCTGCCCTTTATGCCTCGCTATCCGGTTGATTGTCCACGCTTGCACGCGAATTTACCCGCGGCGGCTTGCCATGCGATGCAGCCCTGCCGCGCGGGCCGTTGAAGTATTCGTCGATCCACGGATGATCTGTTTCCAGCAATTCCGGGATAGTGCCCACTGCGATAATTCGTTTGTCGGCAATCACCGCCACACGGTCACAAATCTCATAAAGCGTGTCCAGATCGTGGGTGATCAGGAACACAGTCAGGCCAAGCGTTTCTTTCAGCTCGCGCGTCTGCCGGTCAAACGCAGCCGCACCTATCGGATCAAGTCCGGCAGTCGGCTCATCCAGGAACAGCAATTCGGGATCAAGCGCCAGCGCGCGAGCAAGGCCGGCGCGCTTCTTCATACCGCCAGAAAGTTCAGACGGAAATTTGTCGATCGCGTTCTCTGGCAGGCCTGAAAGAATGACCTTGTAGCGCGCAATCTCGCGGCGCAATTCAGGCTCTATGTCAGGATAGAACTGTTTGATCGGCACTTCGACATTCTCGCCCACGGTCAAGGTCGAGAACAGGGCCCCGCCCTGAAACAAGACACCCCAGCGGCAACGGACGCCCATGTCTTCATCGATACCCGCTTGTGTAATCGAATTACCAAACACCTCGATTTCGCCAGCCGCTGGTGTCTGCAAGCCGATAATCGCGCGCATGAGCACCGACTTGCCTGTCCCCGAACCACCAACCACGCCAATAATCTCACCGCGATTGACCTTGAGCGAGAGGTTTTCGTGAACGACATGTTCGCCGAAAGCGGTCTTCAGGCCCTCAACAACAATCGGATGCTCGCCGCGAAAACGTTTGTGCTGTTGAGCTTCGTGCTGGTTGAAAATGCTCATCCCCAACCAACCTCTGTGAAAAATACCGCGAAGAACGCATCAAGCACGATCACTGCAAAGATCGCACTGACCACTGCCATGGTTGTGCGCAGCCCGACTTCCTCTGAATTCCCGCGCACTTGCATGCCGTGATAACAGCCCGCCAGCGCAATGATCAGGCCGAAGACCGGCGCCTTGATAAGCCCAACCCACAAATCGTGCGTCGGCACGACTTCTTCGATGCGGGTCAGAAATGTCCAGAAGGGAATACCCAGCAACAGGTCACCCACTACAGCGCCGCCGATGATTGCCATGACTGATGCATAAAAGCCCAGCAACGGCATCATGATGACAGCCGCCAAAGTGCGCGGAATTACCAGAGCTTCGACCGGAGATATTCCGATCGTGCGCATCGCGTCGACCTCTTCGGTCAGCTTCATCGTGCCAATCTGCGCGGCAAAGGCAGAGCCCGAACGGCCCGCAACCATGATTGCCGTCATCAACACGCCAAGCTCGCGCAGGGTAATCCGGCCGACCAGATTGATCGTCAGCGATTCAGCGCCAAATTGTTCCAGTTGCACCGAGCCTTGCTGGGCAATCACAATTCCGATCAAGAAGCTCATCAATCCGATGATCGGTAACGCGCTGACGCCAACCAATTCGATCTGGCGAACGAATGCCGTCCCCCGGAACCGGCTCGGTTTGCGCAACAAGTTCCAGACAGCAATCAATATCTGCCCCAGGAAATCGAGCACGCCTATGGTGCCCACCTGCGCTTTCTCGACCAACTCACCAGTCTTTGCGGGGATCGGTTGCCACCAGGCCAAACCCTCTGGTTCCTGATACTCACCGCCGCCCGCTGCCTCGACCGCATTGAGCAGCCGCCGCGCGCGCTCGCTTGCCCCGACAATTTCGGCCCCATGCGCCCGTGCGGTCCGGCAAGCAACCCATGCGCCGACCGTGTCTATCTCGCTCACACCTGAAAGATCGATCTCGGCAATTTCTCCGCTCAACGCGTCAAGATCCTGATCAATCGCGCCAATCGAAGACACCAGATACGGCCCCGACAGCAACAAGCGCCGTCCGCCAGCTTCCCGCTCTTCAATGGAAAATTCGGCTCCGCCGCTCATGCGGTAAACTATGCGAGGAAAACGGTACGATAACAAGCGCTCTGTTGCGTCGCAGCGTATCAGCCGTTGCACCTTGCGCGTGGCGCTGGCAAAGGCGCTATCCAAGATGACTACTGAGTTAGATAAAACATTCGATCCCGCCACGATTGAGGCGAAATGGTATTCCCATTGGGAAGAGAGCGGCGCATTTCGTCCGGAGCGCCCCGACGCCGAGCCGTTCACTATCGTGAACCCTCCGCCGAACGTGACCGGATCGCTCCATATCGGCCATGCGCTCGATAACACGTTGCAGGACATTGTAATCCGTTATGAGCGCCTGCGCGGCAAGGATGCGCTGTGGGTGGTTGGAACGGACCATGCGGGCATCGCGACGCAGATGGTGGTCGAACGCCAGCTGGAGGAACGTCAGGACAAGCGGACGAATTATTCGCGCGAAGAATTCGTCGACAAGGTGTGGGAATGGAAAGCCGAGAGCGGCGGAACCATTACAAATCAATTGCGCCGACTGGGCTGTTCGATGGACTGGTCACGCGAGCAGTTCACCATGGACGAGCATTTCACCAAGGCCGTTCTCAAAGTGTTCGTCGACCTCTACAATGACGGCTTGATCTATCGCGACAAGAGGTTGGTGAACTGGGACCCGAAGCTCAAGACCGCGATTTCCGACCTTGAAGTCGAGCAGCAGACAATCGCGGGTAGTTTTTGGCACTTCAAATATCCGCTCGCGGACGGTGTAACCCTCGACAACGGACAGGACTTCATCGAAGTCGCGACCACGCGGCCCGAAACCATGCTCGCCGATATGTCGGTCGCGGTGCATCCCGATGACGAGCGCTATAAGAGGAT
>Ga0181571_10003264_pt1 | contig 12138 bp, 7 predicted proteins | sample 101ome_17_FD_132440 | JGI IMG/M metagenome (GOLD analysis project Ga0181571, IMG submission 132440) | Coastal salt marsh microbial communities from the Groves Creek Marsh, Skidaway Island, Georgia - 101407AT metaG (megahit assembly) | ecosystem: Environmental > Aquatic > Marine > Intertidal zone...
ATGAATCAGGAGCTTCACAGCCATCCCAATCACGATGCCAATCAGTAAATCCGTTGCCAGCACCCCTACAAGCGTCGCGACAAAAATAAGCAATTGTTCCCGACCGATGGCATAGACATGTACGAATTCGCGAGGATGTGTCAGCCTGAATCCAGTAAAGATCAGCATTGCAGCGAGAGCAGAGAGGGGGATGCGGTGGAGCAGCATGGGAATGAGGGCCACACAGATTAGGAGGAAGAGCCCATGCCACATGTTGGCAAAACGGGTCCGAGCTCCATTATCAATATTGGCCTTACTACGAACAATTTCCGAAATCATCGGTAAACCCCCAACAAACGAGCTGACCATGTTGGCTAGTCCTACAGCCATGATATCCCGATCCATGTTGGTTTTACGTTTCCATGGATCAATCACATCGACCGCTTTGGCTGAGAGAACTGACTCCAGACTCCCGATCACAAAGAACATGAAAGTCCAGTAGATTGCCTTGCGTAGGTCTTCCCCAGCAAAGGCACTGAAGTCAGGTAGGGTGATGAAATCAAACATGCCAAAGACTCGATCGGGCATGTTGACCAGGAAGGATTCGCCAACCTCGTAAGTATGGCCGTTAAAACTATATGTGTGGGTGTGGAGGAGGTCGAAATAGAAGCCCATGGGGACAGTCGCTATGAGTACGATCATGGCCGCTGGTATGGGCTTCAAGGCCTTGAAGCGGGCTTGAAACAGTGGCCAGAGAAACATGATCAGAAGGCCGACCCCTCCAATGAGCGCTATTTCTGGATTAAGCTGGCCGATGTAATGGGGGATCTCCTTGATCATCTCTAATGGCTCACCCTTGCCCTGTGTTCCGAGGACGATGGGGATGTGCTTAACAATAATGATGACCCCAATGGCGGCTAACATCCCATGGACGGCCGAGAGTGGGAAGAATTCACCCAGAATACCCCCTTTGCGCCAACCAAACAGAATTTGAAGCAGAGCGGCCACCACGCCCACTGCTAGGGCCTTACGATAAGCGAGCATGTCGGCTTCACCAAAGCCACCCAACATGCCGTCGCCCCCGAAATCTGCCACGCATCCTATCACGATGACAATTAGGCCAGCTGCCGGCCCCTTGATGGTTAGTTCGGAATTGGAAATAAAAGTGGTGAGAACGGCTCCAATGATTGCCGTAAAAATGCCGGCGATAGCAGGAAATCCTGAGGCCAGCGAAATCCCTAGACATAGGGGCAGAGCAATAAGGAAGACCAGGAAACCAGAGGTGAGATCATATTTAAAATGGGTGCGGAATCCCTTATAATTGCCCATTGGTATCTGAGTTTTGGATAGTTGCATTGAATTGTGATGTTTGGGTTGATGAGTGAATGGATAAAAATGGTACGATTAGTGATTTGGGTTCATGCCATCGCTCAGGCTACCAAGGGTCCCTGATGCTTGATCATGGGAGGGGATCCAAGTGTCATTGCTGGCAGGAGTGAGCAACTCCATGGCAGCTTGATATCTAGAATTCACTCCAGATTGCGGGGCTAGCCCAACGCCGATAATCAGAATTCCCAGGATGCCGACGGCCCACTTTTCGTGGGGCATTGCAGCCAAGGAAATGCTCCCAGGATGGATGGAACCGGTAAAAATCCTAAAATACACCGCCAGCACGGCAATGCCGTTGAGGGCGGCGGCCAAAAGAACCATGACTCCGACATGGGGGTAGGCATTGAGAGCTGATTCAACCAGCATTTCCATGCCAATAAATCCGATGGAACCTGGGAAGCCGATGCAGGCCAGACCACTGAGCAGGAAGAAGATTGCCAGCATGGGCATGTGGCGGTAGAGCCCGCGATAATGTTTCCAGTCCAGATACCCCACTCGTGACTCCACGGCCCGAAGTGTCAGCCCAAAACCAGCCATGCAGAGGGAAACTGAAATCCAAACACATAGCCCAGCTGTCCAGCCCAGCGGTGAGATGACCTCAAGACCCAGCCAAACCAGTGAGGAATGACTTAAAAATAAAAAGCAAAAGAAGCGTCTTGCTTCCTGCTGAACCAGGGCCATACCGGCACTGTAAAGTGCCGTCACCAGGGCGAGAACTCCCAGCAGATCCATAAGCAGGTCAGGTGCATCAGGAAGAATCAATCGAATGGCTGCATAGGCGCTTGCCATCGGGGTGACATGAAGGATGGCCACACCAAAGGACGCATTTTCAAAAAGATCGGCCACCCACAGGTGGAACGGGACGCTCCCGGCTCGAATCAGCAAACCCATCATCAGCAGGACGGGGCCCAAGGGGCCTCCTTTTTGGTCAGACTCCATGAGGAGCCAGCCCCCGACCATCAATGCCAGGGAGGTCAATGTGTGCATCCAAAACAATCCGGTGGCATGGCCTCTGGCCTTCAGATCCATCCATGGCGGGATGGCACTCAGTGCCATCAGCAGCAGGATCCCTTCTGGCAGGCGACAGGCAAATAGCAACAGCACAAGGGTTTCCATAACCAAAACAAGGCCGTAGGGGAAACGTCTTCTCTTGGTGGGAGGAGTCATCAGGATCACTAGAAAATGGATCAAGGCTGCCAAGGGGAGCAGGGGGCTGCTCAAGGCATCCACAATGAGCCACTCTTGGCCTAGCAGCATGGAAAGCAACGGCCAGAGATCATGTGCTTGAGGGACATCCAGCAATGAAAAATCGATCCATGCGCCCAAGGCCAGGATCAAGGTCAGTCCACTGCTGATCAGAGCGACCTTGCGACGAGCTGCGAGTTGACTTTTCTGACGCTGAAGCCATGAACCGATCAGTGGGGCAATCATCATGGCCTCCATCCATGGAAAATGCAGGAGTGGTTTCATTCAGCTTTCAATTTCCATGGGTTCGATCAGTTTTGCTGACCTTGAGGACCTGTCAGGCTGTGATGGGACCCAAACAGATAGCGATGTGGTGATCCTCTTTTCGTTGCGGTCGCACCATCGAAAGAACCCCATGCACGGATTGACGAAAAAGAAATTCAGGAATCGATCCAGGCCTCCCTTGTCATGAGCCAATGCGTAAAGATAATCGGAAAGTCCTTTGGGAATCATGGAGCCAAAACTTTTCTGAGATTGAGTCACTGGACGATGCCCTATGGCATTTTCTATGGTGTGGTAGTCGTGTAGCAGCGTTGGCGCCCTGAGTAGCTGAAGGGTTCGCAGGCACCCGTGGCCGATGATGTGAATCAGGGCAAACACCTCCAGACCGAGTCCAATTTCGGCGACAATCAAGCCCACCTGAGTGAGGGAGGCGAATGCTAGGGATGACTTGATGTCTGGCTGTACCCTGGCGATGCAGCCTGCCAGCAGGGCCGTGGCCAGACCAAGTCCCACGGTTGCCATGCATAGGGCAGGGGAAGCCAGCAGGATGGCATGGGATCTGAGTAAAAGGAATGCTCCCAAGTGTACTGACAGAGCCCCGTAGAAAATAGCGCTGGATGGGGTTGGGCCTTCCATGGCCCGTGGCAACCAACCCGAAAAAGGAATGAGTCCGGATTTGCCAGCTGCTGCCACCAGTAGCAGGAGCCCAACCCAGAAGGCAGTCTCTGGTGCCATGACCGAATGAGTGATCGGCCAGGGGCTGTCACCGGTCATGTGCTCGAAGTCACCTTCGCCTGAAAGATGATGAAGCAAGAGCACTGCTACCAAGAATGCTGCGTCTGCAAAGCGATAAATGGACCAGACCCTAAGGCCGTGGCGCACCGGTGTGGAGCGTTCCTGGAAAAACGCAATGAGTAAGGCTGAAGAAAGTCCAACCATTTCCCAACCACAGAAGAGGACTTCCACCGTACCTGCCAGCGACGCCAGGGTCATCCCCAGCACAAACAGGCCATAACCAAAGAAAAACCTCTCGTAACCGTTCTCTCGATGGAGGTAACGGTGACTGAACACCACCACAGTCCAGCACAGTACCCAGGAAAAAAGGCAGAAAGGTAAGGAGAGGCGATCAAAGAGAAATTTGAAATGAAAGTGAATTTCGAGTTCATCCAGAGCGACCCACTGCCCAAGCTCGAGGTGATAGGATTCCCTGCTACCATAAAGCATCCCGATGGCGTGTAGCACACAGGCAAGCAATCCAATGCTCGTCAGGGTGAGTGTCCATCGGAAAAGGACTTTCTCTCCCAGTTTCAGGCCAAAAACCTGTTGCGCAACAAGGCCTGAGATTAGCAGTAAGGGTGATGCAACCAGTGTGAGGCCGGTCCAGTAAAGGTATGCTTCCATATCAAGTGTCAGCTCCAAGGGTGGCTAGTTAAGGCAAGGTTTGATTGAAGTGTTGTCGATGCGGGCGAAACCCAAGTGATCCCGCCAACCTCGGTACCATGTTCGGGAATCTTTGGCTTGGGGTAGATCGGTGGCTTCGGTTTCAAAGGGCCGAAATACACCATCCTCAAACAAGTGAATGGTTCCTTTGTGGGGATCAAAGGTTGCCATGCGTACCCATTGGCCGCGCACCATTTGATCGAGGGCCGGGTTTCGGTCCAGAATCTGGAGGATCGCCTCAGGTGTGTTCTCCACGACAAAGAGCAGTCGCACCGGTTCATGAATTTCTACCATCTGCCAAGGAAGCCCAGTCCTCAGATCACTGAGGGCCCCGTTCATGACCCCGACCAGTCCCGTGATGTTGTGCGGTAGTTTGGTGCCACAGCCATAGCCTTCGGGGTCCACGTAGGAAAAATAATATTCCAGATTAATCCCACCACAGACTGGGATGACAGCTTGGAGAATCCGTGTGAGGATACGGTATTGGGAATCATCCTGCTCAGGGTCGTAGCTTTGCAGGAAGGCTCGTCGGTCCATGAACAAGCCCTTGCTCCAGTCCCGCCTGCCTACCATGCAGAGGGCGTTGGTGGCATGCCCATACTCAGGCCTTACCTGTGCTAGATCCTCGGCCCTTGCCTCGACATGGCGCAGGGCTTCTTCGGGTAATAGATTCAGGGAAGCTGAATGAAATCGACGGCATCTTTCATGAGCATTGAGTCGACGGGCTGATTCGATGGTTTGGGCGACAGCATTAAAGGATTGCCTGATTGCATGAGGTATGACCTCCAGATCGTAGAAGGTAACACTTTCATCGCATGTATTGTGGTAACAGCCCACAAAGTAGGTCGAATCGGGAATGTCCAAGCCCCTGGCCCTGACTCTTTTCCTGACTTCAGGATGGTTGCCGATTTGAGCCAAGACACGGGCATTGGGGCCACCCCGACCACCGCCACAGGCCCCACAGTCATGGGCTGCTTCGTGCGGGTTGTTGAGGCTACTTGATCCGTGTCCAGTGATCACAACCCAAGGAGCAAAACCTTTGGTCAGCCCGATGTCCTGCAATAGGCGCTCGAGGATGTCTGTCATTTCCTCCAGGCTATAGCCCAGAGCACCTTCTTGTTTTCCTGGATCCTTTTCTCTGCGAACAAGAGTCAGTGCTGTTTTTGAAGGGTTCTTGACAAAACCGCCTACCAGACGTCGGAGGCGAGCAGCGCTTCTAGGGAATAGCACCCGAGCCACCAGTGGGAATGATGCAATCGACCCGGCGACAGCAGCCATCCAACCTCCTGCGAAGGTGCGACTACCGATATGGATACGATGGGTTACCGTCCCAATGGTGCGGCGACGTTTCTGGCGGGATAATTCTTGTGGCTGCCATTCAGGAACCACCTCTTCCCTGATAAAATGCCTAGGCTGGATGATGACCGGACAAAGGGGGACGAAATGGGCATCGGCCGCGCCGCGGTAATTCATGGCTACGGCAAAGAACCCAGCAGCTCCAAAGGTTTGACAGGTCGGGTCCAATTCCTCCATGGCGCGACGGAAGGATTCCTCCCGTTCATCAATGCAGCAGACGATCTGGAAGGAAGTGGATTCTTTGGATGGATCAAGGACAGGTATTTTTTTGCGCTGGGCTCGGGTGTTGGCAGCTAGCGCATTGAGCGTTTGGTGGCGGTAATTGCGTTCGAAGGCCAAGTGGTAGTGGCGCCTGCGCTCCAACGCTGAAAACTGGCTTATTTCCTTTGTCAGGTGCCACCATAGCTCATCAGATGCCTGGCTCAGTCTGAGAGGAGTCCATCCCATCCACTGTGCCAGCTGAAAAACCTCAAAAGCCAAATGCTCCTCTATGGGTTCCTGCTTCGGACTGCGAGTTCGGAGCAGGGTTTCCAGGGCGTGGGCTGAGCCCTGAAAGTCCAATTCCCTTCTTGCCACTTCCATGATGGCATGTCGTTCCAATATCAGCCGAATGGCCAAATATTGGTTGAGACTGCCCTTTGGCACTGGGCGGGCGACCAGTCCCGAACGTGATTCCATCTGCCAGATCATGCCTGCGTAGCCCTTGAGTGCGAGTAGGCTATGGGCAATAAATACCTCGCTCTCTTTTTGGCTAATACCAAGGGTCTTGAGTGAATCATGAATAGATCTCAAGGGATCGCCGATAGCGCTGATCTCCTCGAGAGCTTCTTTGATCCACTTGGGGCGTAGCCATGTGGATTGGCTTTGCACCAGCCTGAATGCTTTCAGAAAACCGTCCGCTCGATATGGCATGGGTTCCATCGCCAAATCCTGATCCAGAAAGCTCGCACAGAAGGGGATGAGCAGCTCGTTGACCATGTCATCCACGGCAATACCAGTAAGCTGGTGAATCCAATCAGCCAGTCTGATGGGGTCGGTTGGAGGCTGGAGTTCACCCTGCCAGTTACCTCGACGTATTCCCAGGCGACACGTATCCCAAAGCAGGTGCAGGCAGATGGACTGCCATTTGGCATCGCTCCATGATTCCATCTCCTGAGCTGTGGGCAACGCTTCTGGCGCCAAGCCAAGCAATTGACAGATTCTCTGCTCAATGACCGGTTCGGGGTAGCGTTGAACCCATTCTCGTGTGGATTCCACCATCCTCTGGCGATGCATCGTCGGAACCTCTTCCTTGAAGAAAGAGAGGGAGCCTGAGACTTCAACCGCCCATCGCAACTCCTCGGTGGTGCCATCCCAGATGGGGTGGAGCATCCTCGCCAGCCGGATGTCGCTCAACTCACCTAGAGGACTCAGATTTGTCACATCCTCCGGTCCCAGATTGGCTTCAATGATGGCACGCAAATCTTGTTCTTGAATACGACCGCGGGCCATCTTTTCGCGGTATCTGGATTCTGGAAGAAATGGAAAGCACCCGAAGAGCTTACCCCCTTCAACCACCCCTTTTTCGAAAGGCATGGCTTCGAAGGCGTGCAGGGTGTTGTGGTGGACAAATCCGGTGATGGGGCCCTGAGATGGGAGCCAATGGGTTGCATGCTCCACGGCCTCACGAAGCCATTTCAGGGGTGATGTCTCGGTGGCGTGTTCGTTTCCGGTGCTCAATTAAGGGCATCAAGCAACCGGTGTGCCAGGGTCTCCCTCGTGTTGCAAACTAGGCTCACTTGGGATCAAAAAGGTTGCCTGAGCATGATCCAAGTTAAGCGATCAATGGATTAGGGCTTTTTCAAGTGTTTCACACGATAAAAAGTCTGCAAGGCCTTGCACTGGAAGCGCAATATTTTGCAGTCAGGCGACCCTGTCGACTTGGTATCACTCAAAAAGTCGAGTCAACCTGAAGGGCTGCCTCCGAACACGAAAGCAGCCAGGCCTCTGGGCCTGGCTGCGATCCGCTCAAATGCTTTGAAGCAGCTTAGAGCCTACTTCAGAGATCCCTGATGGGTTCCATCGCCAGCAGGGCTTCCCGGCGCTGATCAAAAAAGCTGCGCAGGTTGTCTCCATTGGGCTGGTCGTCTGTTCCGGCCAAAAAAGCTTCGCTCGAATACAATTTGTGAGTGTCCCGCTCCACTTCGTGTTGAGCAAGTTCGCGGTAGGCCTGCACCACGGGGCCGATATTTTCCCACGCCATGGATTCGGTTGCGATCTGCTTCACATAACCAAGGTATTTTTTCTGCAGGGAAGGCTCAGCAAGGATACGCTCAATGACTGGTTTGTCCGGATCGGAAAGTCCAGCCAGAGGGTCCAGTCTGACGCCTGTGGGTCCAGTGTAGCGCCCGCTGCTGCCAGGGCCTCTGCCGCCCCCTCGGAAGTTGAACATTTCATTCATGTCGTAAGGAATGAATCTGAATTTGCCATCGGGATGGAGGTAGAGACAGTAGTCAGCCCCACGCGTCCAGAATCCATCACCACTGACCAGGGCGTTGTCCAAGGCCAGGAATTTCAGGTAGCTGTCGATGTCGATCCTAGAGCTCAGGGCCTCGACGAGCTGATTATTGGGGGTGATTTCAAGGGTTTGTGCCAAGCCGATAATGGCTTTCCAGGCTTCGGGATCTTCCTTTGATTTGATCTGAAAAGTCCCTTGGTAGGAACTGATTTCTTCATCTTGATAATTGAAAGCACCCACTGCTCCTCCACCTTGGGGGATTTTCCAGCGAGTACCCTTGCGAGTCTCAAAGTTTTCCTCAAGGAAGTCCTTGTTGAATTGTTGTTGGTTGGCATACACGCCCCAGTTTTCTCCATTGATCACCACTTGCACCAGATTCGCTTTTGGAGCCGCGATGTATTGGCGAGCGATATGAAGCGAAAGTACTGAGCGCAAGAAAGTAGGGTCGCCATTGGCATTCAGGAAATTCAAGGTGTTGTAGCCCCCTATTTCCTGATCTTCGTGAATGAAATCAAAACTCAAATTGAGCGAACGCTTGTAGCCATCTCCCACGCCAAAAGAGGAGTTGCCGCGAAAATGAACCCCGACATCGGCATAGGTTTTGCCATCGACGATCACCGTTGCTGGGACATCCACGTCGGTATTGTTGAAGGCAACCAATTCTGCTTCCCATTGTGGGTTCTCAAAATTAATGAAGAAAGTACGCAATACGCTGGGATCATAAATCGAAGCATTGGGATAGGACTTCACATCGGAAGGAGACAATGAAATGCCTTGGCTGAATGGAGCACGTTCGCCGCCTTCTCCTCTGGCTCCTCTGCCGCCAGGTCCACCGGGTCCACCAGGTCCCCCAGGTCCACCAGGTCCACCAGGTCCACCAGGTCCACCAGGTCCGCCAGGTCCGCCAGGTCCGCCAGGTCCGCCAAAACCTGGGCCTCTTCCCCTTCGACCGCCTGGCCCTCCAAAGCCTCGACCACGGCCACCGCGACCCTGTGGGTTGGCCTTGATGAATTCGATAGCCTTTTCGCGCTCAGCGGCATTGAGCACACCATCCTTATCGGCATCAAATTGCTGGACGATCTCGCGATTTTGATTGCGGCCCATCATGCCCGGAGGTGGTCCTCCTGGTCCGCCAAAGCCGCCTTGTGGTGAGGGCTGGGCATGAGTGTCGATGAAAAGGAATAAACTTCCCATGATTGCCAGGGTCGTGGTCAGAGGTTTCATGGGACGAAGGATGCTGCAGGCCCTATTGGCCTGCCCAGGTTCGGTTGGGTGTTTCATGAGAAATGTTTGGGCTTGGTTTTCCAACTGCTCACTTGAAATTGAAGGATGCAGATGGCAAACGACTAATCGACTAATTCGTTCCTATCTTTTGCAGACGACGAGCCGATTCAAAAGGTTACAAAACCCGCTATCTGATCTCATTGAACCGTTCCGGGCCCCACCTTGTAAAACAAGTCGACTTTTGGCTTAGGATTGCGCCTTATCAATGGTGCTCTTTTGCCAACAAGGGCCTAATGACCATGAAACCACGCCAACAATTGGGCCGGGTGACAGAAGCAAACGGGGCTTGCCTTGAGCTCTATGAACACGATGGTGCCTACACTATTTTGTGCGATGGGCAGGTTCTCATGGACTCCAGAACCCACGCCTCGGAATATCAGATGGGGCAGCTAGGAATGCAAGGTTGGGATTTTAGGACACCACCCCGGATATTGATTGGTGGTCTGGGCCTGGGTTACACGCTCAAGGGTGTGCTCGAAAACGCTCCGCCGGAGGCTGCGGTATGTGTTGTGGAATCCAGTCAGGCACTGGTGACATGGAATCACCGCTGGCTACAATCCCTCAACGGACATTTACTCTCAGATCCGAGGGTATCACTCGAGGTTAAGGATGTGAGTCAGCATGTGCGTGAGGCGGGGGAGTCAGCCTATCATGTCATCCTGCTGGATGTGGACAATGGTCCTGTAGCCATGGTTGAAGCAGGTAATCGCTTTCTCTATGCCCGCTCTGGTCTTCGGGCTATTCGCAACACTTTAGCCGAAGGAGGTCGTGCGGTCTTCTGGTCTGCCAGCCAGGATGACGCCTTTGAAACCCGCCTCAGGCAAGCGGGATTTCTGGTCGAAGCGGTTCCAGCCAAGCGATATCCTTCAGCCCGCCGTGCTGCATGCGTGTTGTATGTAGCGCAAGGCAAGGACTGACTTCCCTGCGAGTAGGCATGACACGCTTTGCATGATCTGCATGAATCCAAGCTTGGCTCGACAGCTAGGCTTTGCTGGTGAGCGCGTTCTTTAACAGGAGCTTAATCTTGATACCTTGAAAGCAAGGCTATCTGGATTAAGGTAAATTCATCTCATGAAAGGTCATTACAAGGCAAGGTCACTGACATACCATGGTTTTACCCTCATTGAATTACTGGTGGTTGTGGCGATCATAGCCATCCTCGCTGCCATGATGTCGCCTGCACTCTCCCGGGCCAAGGTCAAAGCCAAGCAAATCAGTTGCCTCAACAACCTGCGGCAGCTCCAGATGGCCCTGCAGATGTATGCGGATGATTTCAATGATCACGTGCCACCGCGTACTTCAAACGGTGCCAATTGGATTGCTAAGCTACAACCCTACTATCAGGATCGGAGGGTTCTGGTGTGCCCCACTGATGGTCCGACGGCTAAGAGAAGTTTTGTGATCAATGGATTCAATGATTGGTTCGCTGTTCACCTGAGCAAGGAAGAATTTGAGGAGTTTCGTACTTGGCAAGGGGTTCGGAGCATGAAATTGACAGCCGTTCCCGAACCTTCCAACACCATTGTTTTTGGTGAAAAGTTCAAGGATTCCCCTCATAACCACATGGATTTTTACCAAGGTGACGGCAATGACTTCGAGGAGGTTAACCAATCCAAACACCGTGCCGGAAATCAATCCGTGGAAAGCGGTGGCTCCAACTATGCCTTTGTGGATGGAAGCGTTCGGTTCATGAAATACGGCACGACGATGGCCCCTGAAAACCTGTGGGCCGTGACCGAACAATGGCGCCCTGCTTCGCCAATGTTTCAGGCTCCGCAATAAAATCAATCCCTAGCCTTTATCTCATGACCAAACAAAAACTCACTCTTGTCGGCCTGAGCCTGATCATTGTTTTGGGCTTTGGGATCACCTACAAAAACCTGGCTCCGGTTGCCGACGATGGTTATCGCTCGGCTCGTGAACGCGCCCTCATCAAGCGCTATGATACCAATGGAGATGGTCAGCTCGATGCTCAGGAGAAGGCAGTCATCAAACAAGAGGCGGAGGCAGAGAAAAAGCTTTGGCTGGAGCGCTTGGACTTGGATCGTGATGGGGAGATCAGCGCCGAAGAAAAGCAGGCGGCCCAAGTGAAGTGGGAGGGCGCTAAAAAGAAGGATGCCCGCAGCCAAGCGCCTCAAAAAGTGCAGCCCAAGCCCCTCATCGCCCGCTGAGGATGCCAACGACTATTCTCGCCCACCGATGATTGCCAGTTCAGCTGCTGAGGCCCAAGGCCCTCCGTTGACTTCAGAGAGGACCTTGATCTGAACGTATCTTGCCCGGGCAGGTTGGTCGAGCCGTGCGACCTGTTCCTTTCTGGTTTTACCGAAGGTGGCGACATGGGCGGGTTTGGATGGAAAGGATGCCTTGGAATCGGATAGATAAAATTCGGTTTGGGCGAAAGCTCCATTCCAACCCCCGTCTTGACGAGCCAGGTAAACGAATCCTTCGATATCTTGCTTTTTCCCTAAATCGATCACAAGCGTATGAGGGTGGACCGCAAGCCCATCGCCAAAGCGGGTGTGCCAAAGGGTGTCGGACCGCCCGTCGATGGCTTGGTGGGCCCATTTGCCATTACCGCTATTCTGGCTGCTGAAAGAAACCATGGACAAACTTTCCTGAGGCAGGGTTCCTTGGGTCTGGAAAGCATGTGCCTTGGAGGCGGGGGCGGTTGAGCCTCGAGAGTTGCCCCATTTGGCCCAGCGGTCGCGCTCATGCCTGAGGCGTTG
>Ga0181571_10003266_pt1 | contig 12135 bp, 12 predicted proteins | sample 101ome_17_FD_132440 | JGI IMG/M metagenome (GOLD analysis project Ga0181571, IMG submission 132440) | Coastal salt marsh microbial communities from the Groves Creek Marsh, Skidaway Island, Georgia - 101407AT metaG (megahit assembly) | ecosystem: Environmental > Aquatic > Marine > Intertidal...
CAGCGCATCGGCTAGGTAGTCGAGGCCATGGTGCTTAGCACCGGGGGCAGCAACGAAGAGGCAGCCGGCCGAGACGAATTGAGAACCTATTGCAACCTGATCAATCTCGACATCGACTGCTGGCGCGCTGAGGCCAAGCGAGGCCGCCAGCAAAGAGAGCCTAGGCACCGGGCTCTCCGTCGCGGTTTGAAGGAATGTAGTCGGGCGAGGTAGTTGTCGATGGCGGCACGCGATAGTGCTTGAGTGCCTGGGACATTATCGCCTTGAACGGTGGTGTTGCCTTAGCGGAGTTGGTAACCCCTTCAGGCTTATAGATTGTGACACCAACAACAAACTGTGGATCGTCCACTGGAGCGACGCCGTAAAACGAAATTGCATAATTGTCGCCATACCCTTCGCCCTCTCGAATCTCCGCAGTTCCGGTCTTGCCTGCGACGCGGTATCCGTCCACGGCCGCCGTCTTTCCGACGCCACCGAACTCCACCACCTTCTCCATCAGCAGCAGGTTGGTATCGGCTGACTCCTCAGAAAGGACGCGAGTGGCGCCTTGCTCCGGAACGTAGATCAGTTCGCCCTCGGGGCTAGTGCAACTCTCGACCATCACGGGGTCCAAACGGACCCCACCATTGGCGATGGCCTGGTAGGCATATGCCATCTGCAGCGAGGTGACCGCGATGCCCTGACCAAACAGGTGCGTGTAGTTGTCCGAGTAGGTCCAATCCTCCACCGGCCTAAGGATTCCCGAGCTTTCGCCCTCGAAGTTCAAGCTCGAGGTACTACCAAAACCAAATCTCTGCAGGTAGTTGTAGCGGGTCTCCTTGTCAATCTGGACGCCAAATTGATAGATGCCAGTGTTGGAGGAATAGCGCAGCACTCCTGCGAGGCTTAGATTGAACTCATCGTGACCGAAGCTGTCCTTTATGTACTCACCGTAATCGAGATACAGGTGATCCGGCGCGCTTACGGTGTCGTACATGGTCGCGGTGCCGGTGTCGAGCACCATCGAGGTGGAGATCGCCTTCATAATCGAGCCTGGCTCAAAGGCGAACTGCAAGATCTTGCTACCGCGGTTTTCCGCCTCCGACGCTCCGGCGTCGTTAGGATCCACCGACGGCGCCTCTGCGGCCGCCAAAATCTTCCCGGTTTCCACCTCAACGACAATTGCGCTAGCCCACTCCGCATTTAGCTCGCTCACCGTGTCAGCCAAGACCTGCTGGGCAAAAAACTGCAGGTTTGAATCGATCGTCAGATTCAGCGTCCCGCCGTTTTGGGTTGGCTGGGTGGTGATGTTAGAGGTCGGAATGCGAACACCTTCAGCTGATCGCTCAAAAGTCTCCTGGCCATCGATACCCGCCAGGCAGGTGTTGTACTGACGCTCCAGTCCGGCCAACGGGGTTCCATCGGAGGACACAAACCCGATCAGATTGCCGGCGACGGCGCCGTTTGGATAGAGCCGGTCAGAGAGCGTGTCGAAATAAACCCACGGCACGCCCAGGCTCTTGATTGCGTCATAAGTGGCGGCGTCAACACGCTTTGCCAGCGACGAGTACTCTGAGTCCCCCTCCAGGCGGCTCAGCAACTCCTCAACGCTCAACCCCACCAGTGGCGCGAGATCCATGGCAATCTCCGCGACGGAGTACTCTGTGCGCACCCCATCTACGGTGCGATAGACGGGACCAACAGTCTTCGGAGAGGCATTAACGTCATAGCGGAATACCGTTCGCGCCAAAATCTCGCCATTTGCGTCCTGAATATCGCCGCGCAGGGCACGCAGGACGTAGGTCTGGCTGCGCCGCTCGAGTGATTTTTCCTGAATCTCTTCAGCGCGCACCACCTGAAAATCGACCAGACGATAGCCGAGAGCTACCACAATAAGTGCCAGAACAACAAGAAAGGCGCCCAGTCGCCGTGTTACGGCTGCGTGATTGCCCATAGAGACCTACCTGGTTGGCGATGCGGGGATTCTTCCCTGCTGCAAAATTACTTCAGTAGCCGAGTCATCCGAGGTTGTGACACCGTTTTCGAAACCACTTGCGTAAAGAGCGCCGGCGGAGAATTCCGAGGTTGCACCCAGGGCCGCGTTTGCAACCAAATTTCCACTTGCGACCGCGGTGTCTTCAGCGCTCACCGGCTCCGGGGTGCCAAAAATGCGATCAGACTCGATGTCGAGCAGCACCGAGTCGGGGTTGGCCACCATGCCCAGTCGATTTGCGGCATCGGCCAGGTTTTGTGGAGAGGCAAGGGAGTCGACCTCTTCCTGAATGATTTGAACCTCTGTAGTTAAGGTCTTGCGCTCGATCTTCAGCTCGCGCAGGTGGTAAGCATCTTGAGTGAGCACCATGTTCAGCCCTAGCTGCACCAGCCATACGGCGATGATTCCCGCTACAAGAATCACGGCCGCCCACATGCTTGGCCGTAGCTTCCTCGCGTCTTGGGCGTTGAGCATCATTACTCGCATTAGCGATCCTCCAGTTTTTCAGCCGCGCGCAACCTTGCCGATGCGGCTCTTGGGTTTTGAGAGAGTTCAAATTCCGTTGCCCGCTCGGCGCCCTTGGTGAGCACCTTGAGCTTGGGGGCAGTCCCGGGGAGCTCGACTGGAAGCTCAATCGGGGTGCTGGAAACAGACTGACGCTGGAATTCGGCCTTGACGATTGCGTCCTCCAGCGAGTGGTAAGACATAACAACGATTCGGCCCTGGGGAGCAAGGGCGGCTATCGCGGCTGGAATGGCCCTTCTGAGGATTTCTAGCTCATCGTTCACCGCGATACGCAGCGCCTGATAGACGCGCTTGGCAGGGTGGCCCGACTGCTTGCCCGGAACCCGTGGCACAACCGCCTCGACGATCCGATTCAGCTCTTCGCTGGTCTCGATAGCGGATTCGGTGCGGGCCGCGACAACAGCCCGTGCAATCGGCCCGGCGAAGCGCTCTTCACCGAGCTCGCGGAAGATGCGAGCAAGCTCTCCTTCGGAAAGCTGTGCCAGCAGATCGGCGGCGGTGGAGCCCTGCTGCTGATTCATGCGCATGTCGAGCGGGGCGTCCTGGGCATAGGCAAAACCGCGGTCCGCCCGATCGAGCTGCATTGAGCTGACCCCGAGGTCAAACAGGGCCCCGTTTATGCGCTCAAGGCCAAGCTTTTCCAAAACCTGCGGAATTTGATCGTAGGTTGCCAGCACGCCCTGGAACCTTGAACCGAAGTCAACCAGGCGCTGCTGCGCGAGCTCCAAAGCCTGAGGATCGCGGTCGATTCCGATGACCGTTACCGCATCATTTTGACGAAGCAACTCTTCGGTGTGACCTCCGAGACCCAGGGTTGCATCAACCACTATTGGCTGGTCACCGGTCAGCCCCTGCCGCAACAGTTCGACGCAGCGGTCCAGAAGCACTGGGCGGTGGATCTCGGAATATGCATTATTCATAAGTCTTCGTTGACTTTTAGTCCTGCACTCTGGTCCCTGTCCGAATCCACGAGCTTGGTTTTCGTGGGGTCCGACTTAGGGGAAGAAAGCCGGGCTCGGCCAGGGGCCAGAGCGCAGGTCTAGAACAGTCCCGGGATCACCTCCTCGGCCTGAGTCGCGAAATTGTCTTCGTTGGAGTCCAGATATGCCTGCCAGCTGGAGGCATCCCAAATTTCGGCCCTTGAGCCAACCCCAATGATGACCAGTTCTTTTTGCAGCCCGGCGTACTCGCGCAAGAGCTGCGGCAGCAGCACTCGACCCTGCTTGTCCGGTTGATCGTCGGCTGCGCCCGAGAGGAAAACCCTGAGGTACTTGCGCGCATCCTCTGAAGTGACAGGCGCCTGGCGAATCTTCTCGTGCACCGATGCGAATTCGGACTTCGAGAAGACATAGAGGCAACGCTCTTGGCCTCGGGTGATAACTACGCCCTCGGAAAGCTCATCCCGAAACTTTGCCGGGAGTATCAAGCGGCCCTTGTCGTCCAGCTTGGGGGTATGGGTGCCTAAGAGCATCATTTTCCCCTTTCGCTAGCTCATCCTCCACTTTACTCCACTTTCCTCCACTTTGCATGATTTGTGGACTATTTTTATCACATTTTGGATAAGAAAAAACCCCCGCCGAGGCGGGGGTTTTTTCAAAAGTCAGCTTGGACTAATCGCCGTTGAATCGCTGATTCCAGCGATCCTCGAAGAAGTTGCCGTCACTCTTGGGCTTGGGCATGTTCGGCATCCGGAAATTGGTAGATGCAATCACGAGACCCATGACCATAACCAGGAAGGCAATGACTCCGAAAAATGCCAATTGAGACGCAGCCGAAAAAACGAGCAAGCCGAGTCCAACCAGCATGGTCAGGACGCCTGCAACCAGCTTTCCTGCGCTTCGGTTGGAGGAGCCGACCTGCTTTACCTTGCCCTCAAGCGAGGAGTCTTCGGCAAGTAGGTTGCGTTCCATCTCTTCCAGCATTCGCTGTTCGTGCTCGGATAATGCCATTAGCTCTCCATTCCTACCTAAATTGTAAACAGCGATAGGGCGCTAGGCTATCCCGCATGCCTCAAGATTTTCTGTTAAAACTTGTTCAACAGAGGCTCGATGAGTTTTGCGACGATAAGCGAAGCCAGCTTGCGGAGATTTCCGAGGACCTAATCCCGCTGATTGATTACACCCAGGCGCTGCTCTCGGGTGGCAAAAGATTCAGGGCCCTGTTTGCCTTCTGGAGCTGGGCGGGGCATCTATCAAAAGACGTCGCCCGCGGCGATTTGAGCGTGGACTCCCCCATCGTTGGAGTAGCCGCAGCCCTAGAAATGTTCCATGCCGCAGCACTGGTGCACGACGATCTGCTGGACCAGTCGGATACCCGGCGAGGCAAACCTGCAATTCACAAGCGCTTCGAGGAGCTGCACGAGGGCAAGGGCTACCGCGGATCGAGCGAGCGATTCGGCGTCGCCGGTTCCGTCCTTACTGGCGACATGATGCTTGCCTGGAGCTCGGAGATTTTCGGAGCAGCATTCGAGAATGCCCACTCACCTGCCGAAATCAGCTGCCGCGACGAGTTTTCCAAGATGAGATTTGAAGTCATGGCCGGCCAATACCTGGACGTACTGGAAGAGAATGCGGCCTCGATTCGCCCAAGGTCTCAGGCAGTGAGCATTGCCAATCGAGTGATGCTCTACAAGACCGCAAAATATTCACTAGAGGCGCCTCTACTAATCGGGGCGGCACTGGCCGGGGCTCAACAGAGCTCGCTGAGTGCATTGAGCAACTTTGGCATTCCGCTGGGCATGGCATTTCAGCTGCGAGACGATGTCCTGGGCGTATTCGGCGACCCTGAAGTAACAGGCAAGCCGGCTGGAGATGACCTGAAAGAGGGTAAGCGAACTGTCTTGGTTGGCCTTGCTCTGGAGGCTCTGCCGACTGGAGTGGGCAACATCTTTGACGAGTTGCTCGGCGATGCAGACATGGAGGACGAGCAGCTGGAATTTCTGCGCAACTCAATTGAGGAGTCGGGGGCGCTGGAGAAGACTGAGCGGCTCATTGAGGAGCACTCCAATCGTGCGATTGAAGCGCTAGCGCGGCTCGAGGTCAGCGACCTGGGCCGAAAGATGCTGAGCGAGTTGGCCGAGCGCGTGATTCGCCGGAACAGCTAGCCCAAAGCCTGGGCCGCGCGGCGCACGGGGGCCTTGTGGCCCTGCAGCAGGGCCGCCATCGGAGTTGAACCCAACATTTCATTTTCTGCATAGAGCCATTCGACTGACTCGTCGTCGCTCAGCCCAAGGTCTCGTAGCTGAATCAATGTTCCCCGGATTGAGCTCAGCGGCTCACCATCTACGATGATCTCCGCCGGAATCTGGAGCTGCTTGTCAATCTTGACCGCAAATAGCACCTGCTCCTCGATCAGCCGGCGCACCTTGCCAGTGGAGAGTCCGAGCTGATCCGAAGCCTGTTCCAGCGTGAGCCAGGTGGTTGCCTCAGCTACCACCGTTACTCCTGGCGGTCTGCACCAGCTGCTCGGCTACCAAGAACGCTAGCTCCAAAGACTGCATGTGATTCAAACGCGGGTCGCAGACGGACTCGTAGCGAGATTCCAGCGTGGCCTCGTCGATGCGCTCGGAGCCACCTAGGCACTCGGCGACATCGTCTCCGGTCAGCTCAACGTGAAGGCCACCCGGGTGAGTGCCGGCCGCGCGGTGCACCTCGAAGAAGCCATTGACCTCATCCATCACATCGTCAAACCGGCGCGACTTGTAGCCATTTGCGGTGGTGATGCCGTTGCCGTGCATCGGATCCGTTATCCAGAGCGGAGTAGCGCCCGCATCGCGCACGCCCTCTACCAGCTTTGGTAGCTCGTCCCGGATCTTGCCCGCACCCATTCGAGAGATAAGGGTCAGGCGGCCAGGCTCGCGCTCAGGGTCTAGCTTGTCAATTAGTGCCAGCACATCATCGAGCGACGATGTTGGACCGAGCTTCACACCGATTGGGTTGCGCACTCTCGACAAAAAGTCGACGTGGGCACCATCCAGCTGACGGGTGCGCTCGCCGATCCAGATGAAGTGTCCGCTTGTTACATATGGGGTCTCGGTTCTCGAGTCAATTCTGGTCAGCGGGCGCTCGTAGTCGAATAGCAGGCCCTCGTGAGAGACGAAGAATTCAGTCGTGCGCAGCTCCGCGGAATCAACGCCGCAGGCCTCCATGAAGCGCATCGCCCGGTCAATGTCTCCGGCAATCGACTCGTAGCGCTTGTTGGCTGGATTGTCTGTAAAGCCCTTGTTCCAGGCGTGGACCTCGCGCAGATCAGCGAAGCCCCCTGTCGTGAAGGCCCGGATCAGATTCAGGGTGCTTGCTGAGGTGTGGTAGGCCTCAAGCAGCCGCTCTGGGTCGTGTCGACGAGACTCCTCGGTGAATTCATAACCGTTGACAGCATCACCTCGGTAAGCCGGCAGCGTGACGCCGTCGCGGGTCTCCGTATCAGAAGAACGCGGCTTGGCGAACTGACCGGCCATGCGACCCATCTTGACAACCGGCAGCGATGAGCCATACATCAAAACGACAGCCATCTGCAGAACGGTCTTGATCCGATTGCGAATCCGATCCGCGGTCGCATCGGCAAATGTCTCGGCGCAGTCGCCACCCTGGAGTAGGAACGCTCCCCCCGTTGCCGCTTCTGCAAGGCGCTCGCGCAGCGTGTCAACCTCACCGGCGAACACCAGAGGAGGAAGCTGCTCCAGTCGAGACTGCACGCGCTCTAGCGCGGCAGCATCCTCCCAGGTCGGCTGCTGCATAGCCGGCAGGTTCTTGTAGTTATCTAGCCCAAATTGATTCACTTAGTCATCCCTTAGTTTTGCTGCCTAGCCATGCGATTACGAATGGTTGAAGCGTAGACATCTTTGTATTCCTGATTGGAAAGTTGTTTTATTTGATAGACGATTTGATCGGTAACGGAGCGCAATACTGCACGCTCCCCCTCCATGCCGGCAAATCTGCTGAAATCTAGTTGCTCGCCGGCGCGCACGCCCACCTTGTGAATCTTTGGATACTTGGAGCCGAGTGGCTGGACCTTTTCGGTGTCTATCATCGCAACCGGAATAACGGGAACCTGGGCCTCCAGCACCATGCGAGCTATGCCGGTACGGCCTCGATAAAGCTTTCCGTCCGGTGAGCGAGTGCCCTCCGGGTAGATCCCGAGCAGCAGTTCGCGCTCCAGCACGCCGAGGCCGGTATTCAGCGCATCCTCTGAGGCCTTACCTCCGCTGCGATCGATGGGCAACTGACCGGTCGCTTTGAAGAACCAGCGGATGAGGGCTCCTTTTACGCCTTTGCCGGTGAAGTAGTCACTCTTGGCCAGGAAGGTGACTGGACGGTGCACCTTCAGCGGCAAAAAGATGGAATCAACAAAGGACAGGTGATTTGAAGCGAGTATGGCGCCGCCGCGTTTGGGGATGTTCTCTTTGCCCCTAATCCACGGCCGAAACAGAACGCTCAGAATCGGTCCGAGGATGAAATTCTTGATAATTAGGTAGGTCACAACGTCTCCAGTTAGGCCAATACTACCTTTTCTGCAGCGCCAAGTCAGCCGCGCCTATAACGCCGGCCTGGTTGGTGAATGTTGCGATCTCGACTGCCGCGACCGGGCGAAAACCGCGAGCTGGCAATTGGGCCTCAAACTCGCGCCTGATTGGCTCCAGGATGATATCCCCCAGCTCCGAAAGGCCGCCGCCGATCACAAACACCTCGGGGTCCAAGACTGCGACCATCGAGGCCATGCCCTGACCCATACGCTTAGCAGCCTGCTCGACAAGGCCAAGGGTTCCAGGGTCACCCTGCAGCACTGCTTGGTTGACCTCATGACCGCTGAGCTCTCCCGCGGAGGCTTTCAGCTCTGCGAGCACGGCGCCCTCGGGTGCACCCGAATCTGCCAGCAACCTTGCCTGGCGTAACAGTGCGGAGCCAGAAGCGTACTGCTCCAAGCAGCCCCGTCGACCGCAACCACAGGGCTCGCCATCGTCTACAACCGTTATGTGGCCAAGCTCACCGGCTATGCCAAAACCGCCAGTCATTAGCACACCGTCGTTGACAATCGCGCCACCGACGCCGGTGCCCAGGGTCAGCATGACCATCGACTGCTGCGACTTAGCCGCACCGAACCTGAACTCTGCCCAGCCGGCAGCATTGGCATCATTTTCGATTATGAGATCTTTTCCGACCTTCTCTATAAGTCGAGTCCGCAATCTCTCATTGCGCCAACGCAGATTTGGAGCATAGAGAATGGTCTCGCGCTCTTTATCCATGAAGCCTGCTGCAGCGACACCGATTGCCGAGATTTCTTGGTCGCGGGCCAGATCGGCAATCAGGTTCGCCACGCTTTCAACCATAAGGTCCGGGTCCGCTGCGGGGGATGGCACCCGAAGCTCGCGAACAACCTCACCGGCATCGCTGACGACGGCGCCCAAAATCTTGGTTCCACCAATATCGATTCCAATTGAAAACAATTTCGCTCCCTAGCCAGATAGATAAGTGTAGGCCTATCCAAATCGGCGCGTATGCCAGTTTGAGCGCACGAAGTGGGGCATCGGGACAAATTCCATGTCAGAATAATGCTCACCATTCAAAGGAGAGTGTTCCATGCAGTCTTACGATGTCCCATTTCACGTCGAATCGGATTCCAACCTCAACGCAACCGATCTCTTGTTGGACCGAGTGGCAAAGAATCCCGCCCACGCACTTTTCAGCAAGAAGGCCTCTGATGGCTCTTGGAAAGACATCACGTCCCAAGAGTTTCTAGACGATGTCAAGACACTTGCAAAGGGTCTAATCGCCGCAGGGATTAAGCCCGGTCAAGCGGTGGCTCTGATGTCCCGAACCCGCTACGAGTGGACCATGATCGACTTCGCCGTCTGGTTCGCCGGCGGCGTGGTTGTCCCGATTTACGAAAGCTCTTCCTCCGCCCAAATCGAATGGATCCTCTCTGACTCCGATGCAGTTGCGATTTTCGTAGAGAACGACGAGCACCTGGCCCGCTTTGAAGAGATTGCAAAGGGCGTCAAGAAGGTAAAGAGCAGCTGGCGAATCGAGTCGGATGATTTCAAGAACCTACTGGAATCGGGGGCAAAGGTTTCCGACGCTGATCTCGAGGCTGCCCGATCCAATGCCGAGATGAGCGACCTGGCGACAATCGTTTACACCTCAGGAACCACAGGTAATCCAAAGGGCTGTGAGTTGACCCACAAGTCATTCGTAGACCACTGCAAGAACGCCGCGATTGAGATTCCCGAGATCGTCAACGACAAGCAGAACTCGCTGATGTTCCTTCCGCTTGCCCACATTCTCGGCCGCTTCGTCGCAGTGCTCTGTGTGCACGCCGGAATTCGCGTTGGGCACCTGCCGGACACCAAGATGGTCGCGGCAGAGCTGCCGGGCTTCCAGCCAACATTCCTACTGGCCGTGCCGCGTGTCTTCGAAAAGGTCTACAACAATGCCGAGCTAAAGGCGGAAGCTGGTGGCAAGGGCAAGATCTTCCGCACCGCCGCGCAGACCGCCATTGATTACTCCAGAGCGATGGATGACCCCAACGGCCCATCAACAGGCCTAAAGATCAAGTACAAGCTCTTCGACAAGCTCGTTTATTCAAAGCTGAGGGCTGCCATGGGTGGACGCGTGAAGTACGCCATCAGCGGTGGAGCGCCCCTGGGTGAACGCCTTGGCCACTTCTTCCGAGGAATCGGACTGGTGGTTCTCGAAGGTTATGGCCTGACCGAGACTGCCGCGGCTGCCGTGATTGGTCGTGTCGCCTGGCAAAAGATCGGCAAGGTTGGCCGCGCCCTACCCGGCACAGGCATCAAGATTGCCGAGGATGGCGAGGTTTGGCTGCGCGGCATCAATGTGATGCGCGGCTACTGGCGCAATGAAGCAGCCACCCGCGAGGCATTCGAGGGTGACTGGTTCCGCTCGGGTGATATCGGAGAGCTAGATGAGGATGGCTTCCTGACAATTACCGGTCGCAAGAAGGAGATCCTCGTTACAGCCGGAGGAAAGAACGTTCCACCTGCACCAATCGAAGATCCGCTGCGCGCCCACCCACTGATCGGCCAGGTCGTGGTAATTGGAGACGCAAAGCCGTTCATTGGTGCGCTCATTTCGCTAGACCCCGAAATGGTTCCGGTATGGATGGAGCAAAACGGCATCACTGAAAAACTGACCCTAGCCGAGGCCGCCAAGCACCCGAGCATCCGCGAGGAGCTGCAGGGGGCCGTCGACGCGGTGAACAAGAGCTTCTCCCAGGCGGAGCAGGTCAAGGCCTTTGAGATTCTGGATGTTGAGCTGACGGAGGCCTCCGGCCACCTCACGCCTTCGCTGAAGATCAAGCGCAGCCAGGTGATGAAGGACTTCGAGGTGCAGGTGGATCGGATTTACGCTAACGCCTAAACCACTCCTGCTCGCGAAGCTCTCGCATGGCCTTTCTGCGCTCATCAGAGCTAAGTCGGTCAAGATAGAGCATGCCTTCTAGGTGGTCGCATTCGTGCTGGAGCGCCTGTGCGAGCAGGCCCTCGCCGCGAATTTCAATCTCCGAACCGTCCAGCTGAATGCCGCGCGCGGCAGCAATCTCGTAGCGTGGGGTTGGGTGCCAAAGGCCAGGCACAGAAAGGCAGCCTTCATCGAGATCTACGACCTCACCCGATAACTCGGTAATTTCGGGGTTTATCAGGTAGCCAATCTCGCCATCGACGTTGTAGGCGAACGCCCGCAGTCCGACCCCGATCTGATTGCTGCAACCCCTGCCCTGCCGGGGAGCGAGGTGGTGTCGATCAGATCCTGGATTAGCCCGGCGGCCTTGGCTGGATCGGCAATTGGGTTACACGCACTCTTCAGCACTGGGTCGCCGAACAGCCGTATTTCGCGAACGCTCAATCGGCGAGCCCGTCTACGACTAGGGCGGCCAAATCCCGAGCCGCCTGCCTGGTTGCAGGATGAAGTTTGTCGAATTGGATCTGGGCTCCTGCTGCGAGCATTGGGTCGTATGGCACGCGCACGACTGCCCGAACGCGCGTCTTGAAGTGCGCCTCAATCTCGTCCAGCTTCACCAGTTGGGTGCCGTAGGTGGCGGTATTTAGAGCCACTATTGTCTTGCTCACCAAGTCGCCATAACCGTTGGACTCGAGCCATGTGAGAGTTTCGCTGGCCAGCTTCGCCTCGTCAACCGATCCGCCAGAGACCACGACTAGCCCGTCCGCACGCATCAAGATTGCGCGCATCACGCTGTGGACAATGCCAGTTCCACAATCAGTGAGGCACAGGCTGTAGTAGCGGCTGGCAATGTCCGCAACCACGTTGTAATCGCCCTCATCAAATGCCTCGGAAAGCATGGGGTCAGTATCGGAAGCCAGCACATCAAGCCTGGTTTTATCGCGGGATACAAAATCAGTGAAGATGCTGAAGGAGTTGATTCCGCCAGCTCTTTTCACTACGTCGCGAACGGTCTTATCGGTTTTTGTGTCGACGCGCTCGGCAAGAGTGCCGCGATCGGGATTGGCATCAATCGCCAAGATGCGGTCCTCGCGCACCGTTGACATGGCCATCCCAATGAGGGCGGTGATTGTCGTCTTTCCGACACCGCCCTTGCGGGTGAGAACCGGGACAAACTTTGTCCCACCAACAATCTTGGAATTGATTCGCGCATCCAGCGAGCGC
>Ga0181571_10003267_pt1 | contig 12134 bp, 7 predicted proteins | sample 101ome_17_FD_132440 | JGI IMG/M metagenome (GOLD analysis project Ga0181571, IMG submission 132440) | Coastal salt marsh microbial communities from the Groves Creek Marsh, Skidaway Island, Georgia - 101407AT metaG (megahit assembly) | ecosystem: Environmental > Aquatic > Marine > Intertidal zone...
GCGAGGTGCGCAGCCTTGCGCGCCTCCTTGGCAGCCTTGGCGGCGTCCTTGGCGGCGTCCTTGGCGGCGTCCTTGGCGGCGTCCTTGGCGGCGGCCTTGTCGGCGGCCTTGTCCTCGACGGCGGGTTTGGGCGCGGGAGCCGGCGCCGCGTGGACGGGAGGAGGAGCTTCGGCGGATGGGACGGCGGGTGAAGCGTCGGGCTGCTTCGTCGGGGCCTGGGCTTTGGGAGCCTTGGGCTTGGGAGTCGAGAAGCTCCCCATGCGCATGTTGCGCATGATCTCGGGTATCTGCGTGGGTGGGTGGGGGGTCCGGGAGACGCGGGGGCCGGGTCAGCGAGTCGGCGCGGTGGGTCACCGAGCGGGTCGCGATGATCGTGGGCTCGGTTTGTCGGGATGTATTTGAAAGGGTTTTCGCGCGTCGACGCGTCGACGGGGACGGTCGGTGGGGTCGGGGGACGATGTGGTGTGGGGGCCGGGCGCGCACCCCGTGACCGCCGTCCACGGATCGCGCGCCGCCGGACTCGAGCGAGCTCCCGGCGGGATGGCTCCCGTCGAAGTGCGGGGTGATGTACACCGGAGAAGGAGATCCCACGCCGAGGGCGCTCTGCGCGTCGTCGCCGATGGCCCCCATCGCGTTCCCGTGCGCGCCGTCCGCCGCTGATCCATCGTCGCCCGCCTCGTCGCCGGCGATGGCGAAGCCCACCGTGCGCTTGATGGGCTGGGGACGCCCGGGCGTGCCTCGGATGTCCATCCCGCGTCGTCGCTGGCGCCGACGCGTCTGCGGGCTCATCAACCCTGTCGAGCAGGGTTTTGGCTTGGTCGATCTGCCGCACCGCAAGAAGCTGCCGCGACCGGATAGACCGCTGCGGAAACGCCGAGAGGGGTCGGGGCGCGGGGGCACAACCCCGAAGCGCTGACTGATGAGCGCCCGCGCCGTCTCCCTGCCGACCCAGCTCGCGCCCGCCCGGGCGGTCGCCCGCGGCAAGCGCGCCACCCGCGCTCGCGCCTCCACGGTGCGCGCGCGCCTCGCCCATCCCCGTTCGCGCCCGAGACGTCTCGCGGAACAAATGCCAACTCCAAACGCCGTCTCCTCCCGATGCGTGCGCCGTCGTCCGAACGCTCACCCGCGCCCCGATCCCCCGCCCGATCTCGCGCAGGCCGTCCGCGCCGAGAAGATGGAGGTGGAGCAGAAGTGCAAGTTCACCGCGGTGCCCTTCGGCTACTTCGCGCGGGAGCAGCTCGACCACAAGGGCCCGCGCACCAACGTCGACCGCGGAGACCCGCACGATTTCTCCAGGCCGATGGTGAAGGGCATGCAAGGCGGGCGCGCGTCGTGCGGCAGCTGGGCGTGCAGCGAGGGCGGTTGGGACTCGCCAAACCCTCGCGGCACCACCGAGTGGTTCTACGTCTTCTCCGGAGCCGGCGCGGTGACGGACCCCGACGGCACGCCCCACCCCTTCGGCCCCGGCGACGTAGTCGTCTTACCGAAGGGATGGCTCGGGCGATGGGACGTGCACGAGTTCATCCACAAGGTGTGGCTGGTGTGCGAGCACGAGGACGTGGGAGGCGCCAGTCGCAGGCCGGTGGTGATGCACGCGTCGCGGCTCGTCCCGGATGCGCCGAGCTCTGGACGAATCGGCAACGTGTGCTACGACGTGGGGTGCGTCAAGGTCGGCGGGTGGTCCGCAGCGCCGGGAACGTACGTCATCCCCGAGCGTTCATCCACCGAAGTGTTTCACGTCGTCGACGGCGAGTTCTTCGTCACGGACGGTCCCCCCGACGGCGCCAGCGCCAGGCGGTGCGTGCGAGGCGACACCGTCGTCCTCCCCGAGGGTTGGAACGGCCGCGTCGACGTCGTCGGGAAATCCGCGGCGCGAGCGGTGTGTTGCGAGGTGAGCAGGGACGAGGCCCGCGCGCACGGCGGCGTCGCGCCGGGCGCGGCGAGGCCCACGGCGGAGGCGCTCGCCGCGAGCAGGCCACCGCCGCCGCCGCCGCCCGCGGGCGGGTTCGCGCCGAGCAATCGGGCGAAAACCGTCATGTACGATCCCGATCAGTACGACCCGGATGCCAACTCCGGCCGCACGGCTGGAGGGTTCGTCCCGCCGGCCCGGAGCTCCGGCGGCGGCGGCGGCGGGCGGCCCACGAGGGTTACCCGCGGCGACGACGGGGTGATTTACGACCCCGACCAGTACGACCCGGAAAACGCGGGTCGATCCCGCTGAGCGCAAAGTTTCGCTCGACGTCGTGTTAACACTCGTGTACGATAACTTTTACACGCGTCAACATCATGCGATAGACACGCGAGAGGGTTCCTTCCTTAAACAGCACAGCTAAAAGTCAGAGACTATCGCCTTCGTCACTTACGAAGGTACCGTGCCGTCGTGACGCGCGCGATGGATGACGTCGACGCTCGCGGTCGCCGCGTCATTCGGCGTCCCTGGTCGCCTGCATGATGGCGTACCCCGACCACCTCAGCATCGTCGATCGCGCCTCCTCCCAGGGTATCCACGCGTTCGGCCGCTGCCCCCGTCGCGCGGTGAGCATCTCCCGCGTCCGTCGCCCGTCGCGATCCGTCCGCTCCCGCAGCGCGTGCACCAGCGCGTAGTGGTTCTTGAGGTGGAAAATCATCGCCGAGCCGTCAGACGCGAACAGCGACGTCAGTCGGCGCCACTCGCGCTCGATCGCCTCCTCCGAAGCGCCGCGCGCGAGAGGCACGGGCAGGTCCTTGCGCAGCCTCGTCTTGGCGCCGACGACGACGCGACACGACACGCGGGGCGGGCCGGGCGCCAACCCCGGGTCCGCCGGCTGCGCCGCGGCGGAGACCCGACGAAGCGCCTCCGCGACGCCCTGTGAACAAAACACGATGTCAGACTAATTGCCCACACGAAAATAAAAACCAAAAAAACAAATAACCAAAAAAATAACCAAAAACTCACCCAGTTGCCAAACGCAGCCGTGCTGGGCCTCGGCCGCGTCAACTTCTCCAGGCCGGCCATCTTGCGAAGTATCTCCCACAGGTCTTTCCTCCACCTCCACGGCTCGGTCCGAACAGGTTTAGGGTTTAGGTGGTCCGTCGTCTCGCGGTCGTTCGAGGAACTCGGCGTCGCTCGCGATAGTCTGGCGAGGAGCCCGGGCGGGGGCGCTTTCGTCTTCTTCTTATTCCTCTTCTTCTTCGAGTCGGCGGACTTTTTCTTCGTCTTTCCCACACCGCCAAATCCCGAAACCCCCGCGGCGAGCGCGGCGACGAGATCCTCCTCGGACCGTTCGTCGACGGCGGACGCGTTCGACGCGGAACCCAAACCGTTTTCGTCGTTTTCGTCGTTCGAGTCGGGTTCCGAGTCGTCGTCGTCCGAGTCATCATCGTCGTCGTCGTCGTCGTTTAAATCCGACGCTCCGTCGTCGTCGCCCGACGCCGCTCGTCTCGCCGCGTCCTCCCTCGCGAGCGCCGCGAGGGCGCCGAAGGACGACATCGGCGCCGGTTTAGGGTCAGCGCCGAAGGACGACGTCGGCGGCGGTCGCGATTCGCATTTTTCCAATGAATCGTCCAACGAATGCATCGTCGTCGCGCGAATCGGATCCGCCGGTGACTCACCGCGCGAATACGAACACGTCTCATCGAAGGAGCTCCTCCTTCCGGTTCGATCGGTCGCGTTCTCTGCGGGCGCAGCCGGGGGCGCCGCCGCTCGCGATTCGTGATCCCGCAGCTCGGGTTCTCCCCGCGACTCCACGAGCGTCGCGGCGATTCGCATCACCTCCCGCCGGCTCATCCCGGGCTCCGCCTTGCTCTTCCCGCCCAGGGTTTTCCCCGAGGGATCCGCCGCGATGGCGTCCATCAGGGCCTCGATGAAGTCGCCGACGGGCGCGCCGAGCATCCGCTCGAACCTGGCGCGCTTCGACGCGATGGCCTCGCGCAGGACGTCCTCGAGGTGCGCCACGACGTGTTCCTGGCGTAACGCCCCGGGCGCGTGCCGATCGCCGCCGCATGCCAACGCGTTCCACGCCCCCGCGACGACCGCCGCGGCGCACGCGGGGGAGGTCTGCTTGACCCACCCGCCGTGCACCGCGCCGGAGACGTGCAGGCCCCAACTCGCCGGCACCGCGTCCGCGCCGACGAACGGAAGCGGCTCCTGAGTGGGCCCGTCGGATGCGGAGGATCTCGCACGCCCGGGGGGATCGCCGACGGACGCGAGGCACTCCTGAAGCGCGCGCCACGAGCACGCGTCCTCCTCGGACTCCGACGTGTCCATCTCGTGCACGTGACGCGCGTCCGCGACGTCATCGGCCGCGGCATCGGCCGTCGCCGCCTCGGCGTCACCCATGGCTCGTCGCGGAGTGGTCAACGGGTTTCTTGTCAGCTCGGGCCAGTCCGATCTATCCGAGGCAGTGGGCGGTTCCGCGCGATTTCAGGGTGGTCCATCATCAGACGGTACGAGGGTTCTCCAATCAAAACGTCACCTCCCGCCCGGCCGCGGCGGCGGCCGCCGCCGCATCCTCCGTCTCCCGCCGCGCCCCCACCGCCGGCGGCACCAAACCCCCCGCCCTCGCCACCTCCTCCGCCCGCGACTCGTTCCCTTCCCCAAACTCCAGCCGCGCCAGCGCCTCAAACACGGGGGGATAATCAGGAGCCGTCTCGATACCCGTCTCGAACGATCGCCTCGCCGCCTTGACGTCGCCCCTCGAAGCCTCGAACAAACCGCGCTCGAGCCACAGGGTCGCCGCGCGCGGGTGCGCCGCCGTCCCGTCCGCGAACAGGTCCGCGGCCATCGCATCGTCGCCCTCCGCCGCCTCCATCGTCGCCCACGCTTGGTACAGGTACGCGGCGTAAGGATCGCTCGAATCGCACTTGGCCAAACCCAACTCGAATCGCGATCGCGCGGCGGCGGCGCCGGACACGCGGCGCTCAAACTGGCCCCACTGGAGCCACGTGGCGCCGTCTGTGGGGTCCACGTCGGTGGCACGTTGGAAGAGCGTGCGCGCCACCGTCTCGGCGCCGTCCCGCTTCTCCAGCAGCGCCCACAGCCGGAGATGCGCGGAGCAGTCCCGGCGAGTCGCCGTCCTCATCCTCTCGCCAAACGACGACGACGGCTGTGCCGACGACGACGACGACGAAACCCCCCCACCGCGGGAGGAGGAGGAGGACGAGGAGAAGGAACCCGGTGAGGCGTACGCGGCGCCGGCGCCGTCCACCGCGGCGGCGTCCACGAACGACCCGTCGAACACTCCAAACGACGAGTCGTCGAGGGAACCGAAAAAGCCAGATCCGACGGTACCCGCCGACGACCCTCCGTCGTTCGACCCCACGCCCGGCCCGAACCTACCTACCCGGGCCCGGGCCCCGCCGCTGGATGCCACCGCGCTCCCCTCCATGAACAACCCGCGCGCGCGCGCGACGTCCCCGGAGTGCGACGCCGCCGCAGCCGCCGCGGTGAGGCACGGCAGACTCGCGTCTTTGCCCCTCTCGAAGGCCGACACCGCGGCGTCGAATTCGCCGAGCTCCTGGAGCAGCAGCCCGAGCGAGTGCGCGGCGTGCGCGTTTGTAGGGAAGTCGCGCGCCAGGGCTTCGAGCTCGTGCCGAGCACCGGCCGTGTCACCGAGCGATTTGAGCGACAGAGCCCTCGCGTGCCGGAGCCGTTCGTTCCCGGGGCACTTGGCGAGGCCCTCGTTCGCCACCGCCAGCTGGCGCTCGGCTCCTTCCGAAGAATTAGGGTTTAGTCTGCCAAACCCTGACCCTCCTAGCCCGCCGCTTCGGCTTCCCCCCCGCGACGCCATCGCCTCGGCTTTCCACCACTGCGTCCACGCCTGGGCGTTCTCCGGGCACGTGTCCACGGCTTCGCGGAACAGCGTCCTCGCCAGGGGCATGTTGTACCCGTCGCCTCTTCGACCGCTCGTCGGGCTCCCCCTCGCCACCTCGAAGGACGCCCACGAGCAGAGCAGCGAGCTTCGCGCGCGGAGCTTCGCGCGGGACCCGCCGCCGCCCCCGAGCCTCGACCGGCGGCTCGTTCGCGTTTTCGCTCCCCCGGCGGAATTATTGTCAACTCCGGACACTTCATCTCCGTCGAGCTCGGGCTCTTTCGCGCGCCGCGCGCCACCGAGGTCCCGAGCGTTCGCCGCGTTCGCCTCCCTCGCGCGCCTCACCCGCGTCCCGCTCGCCGCGCCCGTGATCCCCCGCGCGGCGTCCCGCGTCGCCTCCTCCCCTTTCCGGAACAATCGCTCCGCCTTGCCGACGTTGCCCAGCCGCCGCTCTGTGTCCGCCCACGCCTGCCAGCTGGGCGCGTGCGATTCGTCCAAAGCCACCGCGTCCTGGAACAGCCTCCTCGCCTCCGCGAAGTTTCTGTCGTCCACCTCGAGCAGCGCCCACGCCTGCGAGGTGGCGGCGCGCGTAGGGTCCGCGACGCGGCACTCGCGGAACAGTCGCCTCGCCTTGGCGACGCGGCCTCTCGATCGCTCGAACACCGCCCACGCGTGGTAGGCGGCGGCGTGCGCGGGGTTCAGCTCGACGCTCCTGGCGAAGAGCGCCCTGGCGCGAGCCGCGGCGCCCTTGCCCCCGCGCTTGGCCTCCAGCGTCGCCCTGAGGTTGGCGACGACGGCGTTGTTCGGATCGTGCTCCGCGCATCGCTCCGCGATGGCCAGCGCGTCGTCGAGTGCGGTGGAGGCCCCTCGCCCGTCGACGTTCTCCGCGACGAGCCTCGCGGCGGAGACGCCGATGTGCGCGTTCGTCGGGTAGAGCTCGAGCGCTGTGGTGAGCAGGCGGAGCGCGCCGAGGCGATCGCCGGCGCGCTCGAGGTTCTTCGCGCGCCAGTGGAGGTTAACGTCCGGCGCGTGCGGGCCGTGGGCGCGCGGGCGACGACGATGATTGTCGCGGCCTCCTCCCGCGTCTCCGTCGGAGGGGGGGGCCGCGCGCGCGCGGGGCGCCGCTCGGGGCGCCGCCGGGGCGCGTGCGGGATTGGGCGGTCGTGTGAGCGCGGCCCAGAGCGCGCGCGAGGCGCACGCCGCGGCCATGCCGTCCTCCCCGCCGGCGCTCCTGAGCTGTGGATAGAAGAAGTTGCGGCGAGATCGGGATCAAACTGGTGAGATCTCGGATGCCTCGTTCTGCCAACCGGTGGCCAGTCATGGAATTATACAGTTGCAAGCATAAACTTGACTTCCAGTCTGTGCTGTTCGCCTGTTCACTGTTTCGCGAAAAGAAAAGGGATGAGCACAACTGGCTGGGTCGAATTTATGGAGCCGTTACTCTCGGAACTTCCGTGGAGGCGCCACCATTTCGTGTGCGCGGTCGTCCAGAAGCTTCGGGTGCGATGACGACGCACGATGACAGCTACGCCGACGCGAGCTTCGACCTCGACGAGAGCATCGGCGAGGACATCGACGAGGAGCTCGATACCCCCGCCCGACGCATAGCAGTCGTCGACAGCGACGGCGAAGACGAAATCTCACCTCCCCGGGCTCGGAAGCAGAGTCCCCCGGAGCCCTCGCCCCGGTCATCCCCGGAAGAGGCGGCTCCGACGACGACGCCCGGTTCCGCGGGAACGAGGTTGAGCGCGGGGAGCGGGCTGGCATCGCTCCCGCCGCTGTCTCCGCGGCGCCTCTCGCCGATGTCCCCCGGCATCGGGGGATCATCTCTCAAGCCGCTCCTCGCGCCCAAGGCGCCGCTTCCCCCGTCTCCCAGGAGCCCGTTCTCTTCGCACAAGCCGATGATCTACGTCCCTCCCTCGCGAGAGCTCCCCTCTAAGACCCCGGCGAAGCTGTGGGAGGTCGAATTCAGGTGGGAAAACGTGGAGGCCGGCGCGACGGACGCGGGTGGAGACGACGTCGTCGAGGAAGTCGCCGACGATGCGTCGCCGTGCAGTCCGGAGTCGTCGGTCGAGTCCCCGAAGCAGTGGGTGGACACGCTGCGGACGCCGACGAAGGCGGAGAGGCTCGTGCACAGGTACTCCTCCGTCAACACGATCAATCCCGTGCTCCAGCGGCAGATGGAGCTCAGCAGGCGGCGAAGAGAGGCGGTCACGAAGTGGACTCCGCCCAAGGAGAAGAGGACAAAGGCCAAGCGCAAGCCCGCGCTGCCGACGTTTAAAACCAAGAAGGACGCCGGGATTGATCGTGTCGTCAAGCCGGCGTCGAGCACGGAGAGACGCACCGCGACCGTGGACGTCAACAGCGCACTCCCCGTGTTCTCCGCGGCGGTGTCCAGGGCGCTGGCGTCGTGCGCGGTCGACGAGGAAGATCAGAGGCGGTACCTCAGCGGTAAAAACTCAGCCGAGAAAATCAACCCGAGAGCCGTCGTGGCGATGGTGGAGGACGTCCCGGCGCTGTCCGCGGTGCAGGGGCCGGGGACGCCGTACGCGAACGTCCCGACGCACAAGAGGTACTCTTGGTATAAGCACTACGGGTTCGCGGGTAAGGGTGCGAAGACGAGCTGGGGTTTTAATCCAAAGAGGGGGGACATCGGGGCGAGGTACGTAGCGGCCAAAGCCCAACCGGCAAAGTGCGCGGCTTGCGTCGACGACGAGCGATGAGACGGAGTCGTAAGAAACGTGCGTCGCTCGCGTTATTTATCATATGTACTATAAAGTTCAACCACGGCGCAGGAAGAGTCCTCGGGTCCTGATTTGAAAGTACAGCGGTTTGGTTTCCCGGCAGACCCGAGGATAGGAGAGGAGGGGGGTCGGCGTCAGCTTTTTTGGCCACTCTTTCGGCAAGCCGCCCCCCGCAAACGACAAACGCCCGAATCGTCTCACAGTTCGAACCCCAAGATCCCGCAGCCCATCGCCGCGAGGCTCACGCCCACGCCCGCCGCCAGGATCGCCTTCAGCCCGTTGCCGAGTTTCTGGTCCCCGTCGTACTGCTTCCACATCACCAGCGGCGGCAGCACCCCCCACAGGAAAGCCACCGGGACGGTACCCGCGAATTTGATGGCGAGGTAATACAGCTCCGGACCCTTCATCGCCAGGACTAAACTCGGCAGCACGGTCAGCGCCAGCAGCTTCTTGCACCCCTTGTTCAGCGGCAGGTGGAACGTGTCCGCGTTGAACCGCGAGAGGGCGAGGTAGCACCCGATCAGGGTGGACACGGAGGCGCAAACCGCGATGGAGCTCGTCGCCGCGCCGAGAGCGCCGCCGTCGGCGAGTATCTTCGCGGCCAAGTCGCCGCCGGAGGCGCCGAACGCCGCGAGATCCCGTCTCCCGAGCGTCACCGCCAGCCACAGCACGTACATCAGCGCGGGCCCGAGGCTTCCGACGGCGAGCACGCGCCGGATCTTCTTGCGCGACCCGCGGCACATGTCGACGACGGTGGGGATGGCCTCGGCGTACGTCATCGTCTGCATGATGGCGGGCAGCGCCGGGACGGCGAGCAGGACGTTAGCCTTGGCCAGCGCGTCCGCGGAGATGCCCGCGGATCCCACCAGGCACGCCGCCGCGAAGGAACAGAACAAACCCGTCGTCGCGAGCGCGTTTATCCGGCCGACGTCTCTGCGGAACGCGGCGCCCGCAATGACAAACGCCGTCGAGAGAGTTCCGAGCCTCGCGGTCCACCACCAAGCGCCGCCGCCCGTCGCGACGCCCGTGGCGAGCGCCGCGAGCTGGCCGCACTTGGCGAGCTGGGAGACCAGCGTGCAGTTGATGAGGATCCAGAACGTGACGCCCGCGGCGACGCCCGCGAGCTTACCCAGGTAGGTCTCCACCACGGTGTGGATGGACACCGCCACCGACGGGTTATCTTCCCACACCCGAATGGTGGGCTCGACGAGGGTCAACGCCGAGCCCAGGAGCGCCGCCCAAGAGACGGCGAGGAGGCCCACCGCGGGGACGAACCCGCCCGCCGCGCAGAAATAGGGAAGCGCGAGCGACCCGCCGCCGACGGCCGTGCCGGTGATGAGCAACGCCGCCTCCCATTCCTCGCCCTCGTCGCCGTGCGCGATGTCGTCGCCGTCGTGCGCGAGAAACGCCTCGGACTCGATGCACGAGCGGCTCGGGGGCAGGGACTCGTCGATCGAGGTGATGTCGGGGACGAAGTCGTCGATGGAAACGTCCGGCTCGGGGCCCGGCTCGGGGACCGCGCTGCCGACGCTCACCGCGAACAACGAGGGTCGCCCGCGCAACTCCGCCGTCTTTTTGTACGATGTAAATGCGAGTTGTTGGTCGGGACGGTTGGGGCCCCGTCGAGGGCGCGGGAACCCGACCGCACGCGTCCGCGCGCCGCATCGGGTCGCACGCGCGGATGCGACCGCGGCGGGTCCCGTCGTCGGCAGGAGGCTCGGTGACATGAAGGCTCCCGCCGCCCGGAGACGCGCTCGCCGCCCGTCGCTCTCAACTTTCCTTCGAGCTGAGTTGGAGTCCCGTCACGTGGGAGTGAAGATGGAGGCGCGAGCCTTCGCGTTCGAAGGCGCGGTTCCTCCGCGTTAACGTCGGCGTTCCGAGACGAAACGCTCGCGTTCGACGAGCGCTCGGGTCTCGGTTGAGGTCGACGCGACGCGCTCGCCCGAGCGCGCCTACGTTTGACCCGCTCCGGCGCCCTCCGTGCGATTCCCACCGGATAACCTCGCCCCGCTGGCGCCTCCGAACGGATCGAGTACGGGATATCGATGACACACACGATTTCGAAGATTTCCGTGACATGCAAACAGTCTTACGATGAAACGCAAACAAGATGTCAATCCGGACTAAAAAGTGGTCACGTAAAACGTAATTGGGCGAACTGCTGATTGGATGGGATCTCGCGGGTTCGTCTCATTTTTCGCGGGTAACCTTCGTCAGCCTCGAAGCCCCGGGTTCGCCACACCTCTCGCCTTCAGCCGAGCGTCGTGAAAGCAGTCGAGTCGAGGTGAGCCCCTTCCCGAATGTATCCCCCCGGCCCTGTTTTTTCTTTCCGTCGCGTGATATTCCCGAGCGCGGGCATCCAGCAGCACACGCAGGAGGAGCACCGACGACGAACGCGGAAAACAATGGCACCCCCCGATACTCGGTTTTCGCTGACCAGATCCCCACCCTATCCTCCCCTTCACGCCGCGCGCAGATGTCAAAGGCGAAGCGGAAACGCCCGGAGGACGACGCGGGTATCGGTACGCGCGCGTCGACCAGAAACCGCGGCGGCACCGCGGGAGGCGCGTCCGCCACGCGCCCCGACCGTGGAGCGGATGGCGGAGCAAACTTCCACGCGGGAGGCGTCGGAACCAACAGCGCGGCGGGCGCCTCCGCGCGCTCGCGGAATCGCGGGGGCCCGCGCGCGCCGGCGCCCGAGTCGAAGGGCCGCAAACAGCGCGAGCGAACGTGGCGCGAGCTCTCCCAGAACGCCCTCTACGACATCGTCCGCCGCCTCGATGGCCCGAGGGCTGCGAAGACGAAGAGGCGGGATCTCATCGCGAGGCTCGACGCGTGCGTCGCCGAGTTGGTCGCGTGCGCAAATTCGTTGATCGAAGTCGCGGCTCGGATCGAGGAACACCTCGCGGCGGCGTCCACGAACCTTTCGTTCCGCGTCGAGCGCGACGCCCTGCGCGAGGGGATGGCGCGGCTCGAGGCGTTGGCGCGCGAGCACGTTCGGCGACACGCGCGCGACGATCCCCGAACTCTCTCGTCCGATAAGATTGTTCGAGCGAAGATCAACGCCGAGCTCGTCGCCGCGTCTCTGCCCATCCTCGCGGCGTTCCTCAGGGACAGCGTGTGCGAGGCGTGCCCTCGCGCGACAGTCGCGGCGTGCGACGCGTTCGAGGCGCTTCGCGTCGAGGTTCAGCTCCGGACCAGCGTGAGGGTGTACCGCGAGATGCCGGCGCTTCGAAAGACGCTATACGACGGGTCGGTCACGAAAGAGCTCGCCGCGGAGCTCGTGACGCGGGTCTTTGGCGAGATCGAGAAGCCGGCAGACGACGACGGCGACGGGGGCGGCGACGGGGGCGACGGGAGGAGGGAGGCGGAGGCGTCGGAAGCGGCCGCGCGACGAGGGGAACGAAGGAACGACGGCGGCGACGGCGGCGACGGCGGCGGGTGGGTCGACGGTTCCTCGCGGATCGCGCCGCCTCCCTCCGTCGTCGACGCGCTCTTCTCCGCGTGCGCCGCGCAGGGCTCGTCCGTGTGCTTCGCCAACCAGACGCTGTCGACGATGACCGGCGAGGCGGCGCGGGGGGTCGAGGACGAGGCGGAGAGC
>Ga0181571_10003270_pt1 | contig 12131 bp, 11 predicted proteins | sample 101ome_17_FD_132440 | JGI IMG/M metagenome (GOLD analysis project Ga0181571, IMG submission 132440) | Coastal salt marsh microbial communities from the Groves Creek Marsh, Skidaway Island, Georgia - 101407AT metaG (megahit assembly) | ecosystem: Environmental > Aquatic > Marine > Intertidal...
CATCACATGGCAGGTTAATCCCGACTCGGTGCAGATGTTTCGGTATTCGGCGCTGACCTTTAATGGTCACCGGATTCATTATGATCGTGATCATAGCGTCAATGTTGAGGGGCATCCCGGGTTAGTTGTCCATGGGCCGATGCAGGCCACATGGATGCTGACGCTAGCCACCGATCATCTGGGGCATTTGCCCACAGAAATGCATTATCGCGGACTTGCCGCCTATATTGAAGGCGCGCCAGCAACCGTTGCCATGGCCTCAACTGGCGAAGAAGGCAAATATGATGCGATGGTGGTTAACGCGGATGGCATAAAAACGATGCAGGCCACGGTGTTATCATGATAACAAAAGCCAAGGTCATAGGCGGTATGTTTTCGGATATAAGGGTGATGTTGGGCTGATATGATCTGGGATATTGGGTTTATCATTATTGGGTTAGGGCTTTTGACCTTTGGCGGCGATATTCTTGTCCGCGGCAGTGTCAGCCTTGCGATTCAGCTTGGGTTGTCCCCCCTTTTGGTGGGGATGGTGGTGGTGGGCTTTGGCACCTCAGCGCCGGAATTGCTGGTCTCAATAAGCGCAACGCTCAACCAACAGCCTGATATCGCGGTGGGCAATATTGTTGGCAGCAATATTGCCAATTTCCTATTGATACTGGGTTTTGGCATGCTGCTGGCGCCGATTATCTGCACCGACCGCGCGATAAAACGGGATGCGGTTGCGGTCGTCTTTGCCAGTCTAGGGCTATTAGTGGTCGCGATGGGCGGCACCGTTACTGCGCTTGAGGGGGGTGTTATGCTGATCTCGCTATTGGCGTATCTTGGCTTCTCCATTGTCGTTTCACGGCGTCAAGTAGCAAACCAAAAGGCAGATACCGCCCCCAACACCTATCAATCTGAAGCCGAAGAATACAATGCCTTTTCTGGGGTCATGATCAGTGTGATCATTAGCTCTATTGGTATTGCTATGCTCGTCTTTGGTGCAGATTTTTTGATCTTTGGGGCTAGCAATGTGGCGCGATCCTTTGCCATTAGCGAGGCCGTGATTGGTCTATCCCTTGTCGCGGTGGGAACCTCTTTGCCGGAATTAGCAGCGACCATAGCCGCGGCATTGAAACGCCATACCGATGTGATCATTGGCAATATCATGGGTAGCACCCTTTTCAATATTCTAAGCATTGTTGGCATTACGGCTATGATCTCACCCTTACCGGTTGATCAACAGATGATGAAAACTGATATCCCTCTGGCTTTGCTGGTGGTGATAATCACGGCGGCGGTGATCTTGTTGATATCGCGGCTAACCCGTGTTCAGGGGGTAGTGATGTTGATCAGTTATGCAGGATATATTGGCTGGCTTTACGCCTAGCGTCTAAAACCACTAGCCAATAACCTTAGCGATCATATCTATCCAGTTTTGGTAACAGATCCGATGGATCAACGCCTTACCAAAACCTGCGGCTTCCATGGCTGAGATGAGGTGAGGCAAATCTTTGGCAGAATGTAAATCTGTGGCCATTTCTGCGCCATCAAAATCAGACCCAAGCGCAACGCCATTTTCCCCAAGGCGAGAGATCAGATGATCCAGATGCTGAATGATAACCTCAACTGGCATATTAGGGTTTTTCTGACCATCAGGCCTGAGGAAGCCAACCGCAAAATTAACCCCTACCAAGCCCTTTGAGGCAGCAATGGCGTCAAGCTGAGAATCAGTCAAATTGCGTGACGCCGCACAAATCTGATGCGCATTGGAATGGGTGGCGACTAATGGGGCTGAAGATAGCTTTTCAATATCCCAGAAACCAGCCTCATTCATATGAGACAGATCAATCATGATATGTTTTTGCAGGCAAGCCTTGATCAACTCTTTTCCTGCTGGGGTTAGACCCGGGCCAATATCAGGTGAGGAGGGAAAGACAAAAGGCACGCCATGGGCAAAAGCGTTTGGCCGCGACCACACAGGGCCCAGCGAACGAAGCCCACGATCATAAAACGCATCCAGATTGCTTAAATCTGGTCGAATAGCCTCAACCCCCTCAATATGTAGCATCATGGCCATTTGCCCAGATTTAGTGGCACTCTGAATATCGCCAGCGTTGCGGCAAAGGCGAATGTCTTTCGGGTAATCAGTGGCGAGATGATGAGCGATAGAAAACATGGCTTCGGTTGCTTTTAACGCCTCGGTATGATCCACCGGATCCATGTTCAGGATACCTCCCGGCTGATCGGGGGCAGGGGTAAACATGGCAAATAGTCCGCCGGCGAAGCCCCCTTGCCGCGCTTTCGGCAAATCAAGCTGACCGCCACCATCACCACGGATAAAACTCGCGCCGGCCTCATCGCCTTGGCGCATCAACCGCAGCAGCACATCATTATGACCATCAAACACCATTGTCATGATGGGGGGGTCCTTTCATATATTGGCGCAGATAGGGCGGAAGAATTTTTGCCTGCCGCAAGTCATCGGCTTCTCCCCTCAGCATAAGCAAATCTCCGCGCAGACCCATCAGAAAAGGATACCATTCCTGTGCCATCGGGGATTTCCAGCGCCATAACATTTCTTCCAGCGCATCAAGCATAGGGGCGGAATGATCAAGGCTAAGAGGCAAGGTTTGACCAGAGGGGAAGGGCGGATGACTAAAACTATGTTTGATCAGATCAAAAGCATCAGGGACACCATGGGATTCGAAAGCGGCTTTGTGGCCAGCCTCATCTTCACCTGCCGCCATGATCGCTAACAACAACAGATCCGTTTCAATCATGCCTGTGGGGTTTAGCATGATGCCAGATGTGTCATGCAACAAATGCTGGCGTTGGCGTCCCTCACCACCCCATTGCCCCAAGAATAAGCGGCGAGGGCAATAATCATTGGCATAAAGGTTATCCCATATGATCATTTTTGATGCAGGTAATCCTGCCTTTAGCATTGCGGTTTCAGCCAGATTAGTGTCATGGGCAACGATATGATGCCCACAATAGAACAGCTCTGCTTGATGATCCCAAGCCTCGGCAAACCCGGCAAGATAGCCGGGGGTGAGGGCTTCTAATTCATCAGCGTAAACCCTTGGCGTGACCATGACAGGTCGGCGCAACTGTTCGGACAAAAGACGGGCAAGTCTGGCATGATTGCGGCCTTCGTGATGATGCTGGCCTTGCTGATCGGCTTGTGTTGGGGGGATATCATCCAGCAACAAGCACGGCTTAACATGATCATCCGCCGCCAGCAACGCCAGTTTTTCGGCCAGCAATGCCACATCGGCGTTTGCGGGATTATCACCATCAAGATTAAGATCAAGCCCCGGGGCTAATCCAGCAATCACCGTAATTCCCAGATCATGCGCGGCGGCAATAAAATCATGCCATTCCAGCCACCACGCTTCCGGATAGGGTTGCCGCCAGTGAAACCGGTGATAGGGATCATCTTTCGGGGCATAAAAATAACTGGTCATGCCGAGATGATTAAGCTGTTTTAAAATGCGCCTACGGTCAGCAAAAGACAGCAAACGGCCGTAATATCCCTCAATGTAACCGTAATATGACCCTGTCTTTGGCATCTAAGCCCCTTTCCTTAACGGCGATTCTAACCCCAACGCGATCAATTGCAAAGCCATGGATTTATGCCAGATGTGATCTGGCTTATGGGCTTGGCTTTGATCATGATGTTGGGGGATGGCATATCACGCCGCCAGATCGGGGGCGGTCAACTCCGGTGGTGCCGGGAAAGGTGATTGGCATATCATAAAGGCACCGTGCCGCCAGAAAACCCATCAGTTCGGCTTCTATAAAATCGCCATTTATCAGGCTTCCAGCAGGAAGATCATCACACAGAAACACCGGACAAGGGGAATGATGACGGATGCGGTGAACCAGATACGGATTTCTGGCGCCGCCCCCTGATAAAAGCAATCGCTCAGGCCTCTCTTTTAAGGTCTTGCACGCTTGGGCAAGGGTGATGGCCGTCACCTCAGCAAGGCTAGCCATAGCATCAGCAAGTGGCATTTTGGCAAGGTGATCTGATGCTAGCATCCGCTCGGTCAGCACCCGATCAAGGGATTTCGGCGCCTGCCGTTGATACCATTCATGGGTCAGAACCTGCTCAAGATATCTCAAATTGATTTGCCCACTGGCGGCGAGTTGCCCATCGTGATCATGGCTAATACCAGCGCGTTGCTGCATCTGGCGATCCATCATGGCATTGCCGGGGCCGGTATCCATCCCAATAAGGTCATGTTTTCCAATCCCTGTCAGATTGGTGATGCCGCCAATATTTGCCACTGCCACAGGCGGCGTTATGTCTGCGTTTTCCATAAGAGCAGCATGAAAAATCGGGGCGATGGGGGCGCCTTCTCCACCATGGGCCAGATCGTTTTGACGAAACTGGGCTGCCACCGGCAAGCCGGTCAATTCCGCTAGATGTGTGGCTGACCCTAATTGCACGGACAAGCCTTGGTCCGGACGATGAAGCACGGTTTGACCATGAAACCCGATCAGATCTACAGGCCTATCATATTGTTCCATCAAGGCCATAACCGCTTTGGCATGATGGCTGGCGATATGGCGCTCTGCCGTGGCCTTAATGTCAGGCTGGTTCAGTTTTTCGGGATTATCCATGATGGCAAAAATCTCTTTTCGCATCGCCTCTGGCCACGGTAAATTGAGGTTTTGCCCAAGCCGCGAAAACCGAATGCCATTGGTTATGATCAAGGCGGCGTCAACAGCATCAACACTTGTTCCAGACATTAGCCCAATGATAGCGATCATAGGCGGCTCATCAGTGTAGGGATGGGTCATGGCGAATGGTGATCCTGCTTGAGAAGACTCGTGGCTCGTGCCATGATATCACAATGACAACACACCCTTCTACTCCTTCCACCGAAGATGTGCCAGAAGCTTCCGCTTGGCTTGATCAGCTAGATACACATGAGGCATTAGGCGTCATGCTAAAAAGCCAGCGTGAGGCGTCAGACGCGGTGGATACCGCCATGGATGCGATTGCCGTAGCCGCAGAGGCGGCGGCAAGGCGACTCAAGGCAAGCGCATCAGGTCGCTTGATTTATGCCGGGGCTGGCACCTCGGCGCGCATCGGGGTGCAGGATGGGGTGGAACTGCCGCCGACCTTTGGTTGGCCTTATGAACGGCTAGGCTATTTGATCGCTGGTGGACGCGAGGCATTGATGCGTGCCGTCGAAGGCGCAGAAGACAGCGCCGAAAACGCCAAGACCGATGCTGATGATCTGAATATTACCTCAGCTGATATTGTTATTGGTCTGGCGGCAAGTGGCCGCACCCGTTACACGATTGCCGCCCTTACTATGGCGCGCGAAAGGGGCGCGTTGACCGTTGGCATCGCCAATAATCGGGATACGCCGCTTTTGGCGGCGGCTGAGTATCCCATTTTAATCGAAACCGGCGGTGAGGCCTTGGCAGGGTCAACACGGCTTAAGGCTGGCACAGCACAGAAAATCACCCTTAATCTTATCTCAACCTTTATCATGTCTCGGTTAGGCCGGATCAGCAATGGGTTGATGGTGGCCATGACCCCAAGCAATGCAAAATTGCGTGAACGCAAGTTGCGGATTGATGCCATGCTGGCAGAGCACACCCCTAAACCCAAGCCATAAGGTTTGGCGTTAGTATTCCTAATCTCGCGGCCAATTTAATCCAAGCGCCGCGCCGCCAAGAGGCACAGCAAGATCACAGGCAATCCTAACAATGTGGTGATGATAAAAAACCAAGAATAGCCAAGGCTTTCCACAATGCCCCCCGAATACCCCCCCAACATTTTTGGGAATAAGGTCATGATGGAGCTAAACACCGCGTATTGCACTGCGGTAAAAGAAATATTGGTCAAGCTAGACAGAAAGGCGATAAAGGCGGCGGTGGCAAATCCTGCCGCCAGATTATCAGCGCTGACCACCAAATACATCATGTTGATATCTGCACCGATTTGCGCCAAGGCGACAAAAAGTAGATTAGTTCCAGCGGATAGGATCGCCCCCCATAATAAGGTCGTCATCACGCCAATCCGTGTGGCGATTAATCCCCCCATAAAGCCGCCAGCGATGCTGATGACCACGCCATAGGTTTTCACAGCGGTTGCAATCTCCGCTTTGGTGAAGCCCAGATCCTGATAAAACAGGTTTGAGGTCACCCCAAGGACGATATCAGAAATGCGGTAAAGCCCGATCAGGCAAAGCAGTAACCATGCGACTGATGCGCCGTAACGTTCAAAAATATCTTTGACGGGCAATATCCATGTGTCATGCGCGGTTTTTTCCGCGCGCATCAGGTATTTTGCGATCAGACCGCCCACCACCAGTGCAACCCCCAAACTGGACAACAGCCGCAAAGCCGCCATCACCACCGCTATCACCGGATCAAAGGCACCGCCTGAGGATTGCGACAGGCTTGCCTTTATGAAGGCGACCAAAGGCCCAATTTCACGATAGAATAAAATAAAGCTAACCACACTGATGAGGAAAAGCCCCAACAGTTTCAGATTATCTAACACATCTCTTTCATGCTGTGCCTCGCGGGTGATTTCAGGTTCTGTGGCAACACAGGTTGCTATCACACCGATCAGCATAACCCCAGCCATGATGCTATAGGTGGTCGCCCATGCGCTATACTCATAGCTGTTTAACTGTGAGCCATAATATGACGCCAGAAAAAGCGCTCCAGCCCCAGCCACAATCATGCCAATGCGATAACCAGCAACATAAAGCGAGGACAAAATTCCTTGCCATTCGGGCGGCGCACATTCGATGCGGTAGGCATCAATGACGATATCTTGGGTTGCTGACGAAAACCCCAGAAGCACCGCCGCTAACGCCATCTGAACCAACGCCGCCTCACCATCAGCAGGATTGGTGCTAGCCATCAACAGAATAGCGATCATGACCATCGCTTGGGATACCAACAGCCAGCTTCGCCGCCGCCCCAAGCGTTGGCGTAGCCATGGCAGAGGAAGCTGATCAATCAGGGGGGCCCAAACAAATTTAAAGGAATAGCCCAGCGCCGCCCAACTAAACATAGTGACGGCAGATTTCTCAACACCTGCCTCATTCAGCCACAGCGATAGGGATGAGAAAATCAGCAGAATAGGAACCCCTGCTGAAAACCCCAACAATAGCATCACAAGCGACCGTTTATGAAAGAGATGAGCCAGACTATCCATGGGGCTTTTCTCCTAAACCTTATCAGCCATAACAGGCATTCGCGCCATTCGCGTGACGGGGCCGCCGCCGGTACTCATAATGCGATCAACCGCATGGCTAAGCGGCTCACTCATCACCATGTTATGCCACGCATTGGCGTGTAACAGATTGGTGCTGTCCTGCATGATGCCGACATGACCTTTCCAGAAAATCAAATCTCCCCGGGCAAGCACCGTGTGATCGGCAACCGCCTCCCCAAGGGTTTTTTCTTGGTCACCACTATTTCGGGGGCTAGGGATACCGCTACCCGACAGCGCCAATTGCACCAGCGCGGAACAATCAATGCCGATGCTATCCCTGCCGCCCCAACGATAAGGTGTCCCCATCAGCTGTTCTGCGCTAAGCACCCAGTCATCAAGACAGGTATCTGCCGTCATCAGGTGATGCAAAGGCACATAGCCTTTGGCATTATGGGCAAGCGCGATTTCTGCCACATTATCATCATGATCAAGAACTGAGATTTGCGCTGCCATTGGCAGGTAACCAAGGCTTGGGGTTTTGATATCTCTGCCATTTGTGATCAGGCTTCGGGCAACCATGACGCGGTGGGTTGGCGGCGGCAATTCGCCCAACATATCGCGTTCCACCCATGCTTCATATCCATCGGTTTCCAGCTGAACCCGAACCCAGCCTTTATCCCCCTCATCCAGAATGGTCACGCTTTCACCAAACAGAGCGTCGGTTTCAAGGCCGCTCATGCTATCTGGCCCATGCCGCATCGGCGCAGAAGGGGTGATAATCTGATACCGGGTCATGCGCCTATCCCTCGCTCGGCACACCATGATCGGACATCAAAATTAGGACAGGTTTTTTCGGTGTTGGGAAAATCACAATGCCCACAGATTTCCGCATCAGGATAGCGCGCGTGCCAATCGCGCAACACGGTGTCTAGTGCCTGCATCTGCGCCTCAGAAAAATCGGTTCTGCCGATGAGGCAAACGCCTAAACTTTGGGTGTTGTATTCATAAACATGGGCGCCGCGCCAATAGGTTGGCCGTCCGGCCTCAACGGTGCCGTCTTTGCAAATCACCGCGTGATAGCCAATGCCGTCCCAGCCAAAGCCAAGATGCATAGCGTGAATATCCCTTGCGGTAAGGCTGTCATCCGTATCAGAACAATGGACGACCAAATAACGGATATCTTGGGGTTTTAGCATATTTTGACCTAACCGATGAACAAAGGTTTAACCGATATTCCGGTCGCACCCTAGCGTTGCAACATCCCCTAGCATATCCTATCATCCCAGAGGTTCGCAATCCTCTCAGTTTGGAGAAAATATGCTTGGTCTTCCTGCCGCGGTTTTGTTTGATATGGATGGTCTGTTGATTGATACCGAAGGCGTATCAGAGGCAACATATCGCCAGACTTGCCTTGCTCATGATGCGGCGGTGGCGGCGGATGCCTATGGGCGATTGATCGGCCGTGATCAACCTGAACAACGGGCGATATTCAAAACCCTGTTGCCGGATCATGTTGATCTGGCGCGGTTTGATCGCGAATGGCGGCAGGCGTTTTTGGATCAACTCGAACACCATGTGCCGCTAAAACCCGGGGCAAGGGATCTATGCGCATGGCTGTCGCAACGCTCGGTGCCAATGGTGGTGGCGACCTCAACCCTCACGGATAAGGCCGAAACCTTGTTGCAACGGGCAGGGCTGTTTCCGTATTTGGTGGGGGTGGTTGGCGGCGATCAGGTGGAACGCGGCAAACCTGCCCCTGATCTCTATCTGGCGGCGGCAACCATGGCAGGGGCTATGCCAGCAGATGCGGTGGCTTTTGAGGACACCCCCCAAGGGGTGATGGCGGCTAAGGCGGCAGGGGTTCCGGTGATCCAGATACCGGATATGATCCCTGCGGATGCGGCTAGCCGTGCCGCCACTATGCTGGTGGCGGATAGCCTTTATGCCGCCGCCAGTCACCTAGGCTGGATGGGTTAATCCCTCTGGCAGCAATTTTACACCTCATCCGCGTATTGATTTCTGGTGGGTGAGGCCTACATAAAACCCATTGAACACATATTCATCTAACGCGAAAAAGTGGTAAGCCTTGCCACAGGTGATGAGGGCAATATGCGGCATCTAAAAAAAGGAATATCTGCCATGATCATCATGGTGGCGGCTTTCCTTGGTAGTGGAATGGGAATAGGTATGGCAACAACGATGACCAAAACGGCTTATGATTTTCAATTTACGGCGATTGATGGGCAAGAATTGGATTTGGCGGATTATCGCGGCAAGGTTTTGCTAGTGGTCAACACCGCCTCACAATGTGGATTTACCAGCCAATATGACGGGCTTGAGGCCATCTGGCAGAAATACCAAGATCAAGGGCTGGTGGTTATTGGCGTGCCAAGCAATGATTTTGGCAAGCAAGAACCCGGCACCGCCGAAGAGATCAAAAGCTTTTGTGAGGTGAATTTCAACATCAGCTTTCCCATGACGGATAAACAGGTGGTGAAAGGCAAAGAGGCTCATCCCTTTTATCAATGGGCGTCGGCAGAGGCAGGATTAATGGGCAAGCCGCGCTGGAATTTCCATAAATTTCTGATTGGCAGAGACGGCCAGCTTGTCAGTTGGTTTGCCTCAACCACCACACCGCAATCAAAGAAAATGCAAACCGCCATTCAAAAGGCACTAGCGGAATAAGTCGCTGATCCTGTTATCAGGTTTTGAAAGGCGGCGTTTCGGCGAGCGCATGCGCCAGATCATGGGCGGATGACCGCGGCGTCAGCAAAACAAAATGATGCTTCATGGCGGCGCTTGCGTTCTGGCGGATAATGATGACGCCCATATGTTCAATTTGTGTCCGTGCCACCGACCCCGGGGGAAAGACGGCAAGACGGGTATCCACCGAACATAACCGTTCCATGATCATAGGACAGGCAGGGCCAGAAATGGATATCCGCGCCCAAGCGTCACTTTGATCGGTGATGCTAGCGACATGACCACAAGCCCTGGTGACTTGGGCTAAATGCGCTTCAGGCGACAGGTGGCAGCAAATAAACACCTGATCGCGTGCCGAAGGCAAGATCATATCGCCCTTGCTGTTTCCTTTGCCGTTGCCAATGGTCACAGCTTTGCCCGGGGCAGGCAAAGCCACCCCAAAACCAGAAGTGATAGCGGCAGATAATGCCTTCATATCCCCTTTGGTCGCGGTCACCGATGCGATGGCATAGCCGGTGTCTTCGCGGCATTGGGCGTCCTTAACCTCCAGATGAAAGCCGTTTAAGGGGGATGACGCAACCAGACGATTAGCCATGAAGCCTTCTCCCTTCTGGATCAAAGACATGTGGGCTGGTGATCTCAACCTCAATATCATGACCACGGAGCAAGTCCGCGGCGCGCACCACCTCACCAAAGCGCTGATCACCGCTAGCCACAAAACCAAGCGCAAGAGAAGTGCCTAGCATAGGGGAGTAAGCCACCGAACTGACCCAGCCCTGATCATGGGCGGCGACATTCTGTGCCCCAACCGGCAGGATATGCGCCCCTGCCATTATCGCCTGATTGGGGTCAACGGGTTTAAGCCCGACAAGCCTGATCCCATCTTGGCGGGTCAATTCGGGACGAGTTGCCATGACGCGGCCGATATAATCTTTCTTTTGGGTTAGCATCCGCCCAAGGCCGAGATGATGCGCTGAGGTCTGACCATTCAGCTCATTTCCAGCCGGATGCCCTTTTTCAATCCGCATCACGCCCAACGCCTCAGTCCCATAGGCGGTGACCCCATCCGCTTTGCCAACCTCCATCAACAGGCGGATCAGCGCATCCCCATAGCGGCTTGGCACCGCTAACTCATAAGCAAGCTCACCTGAAAAGGAAATCCGGAACAGTCGGGCAGTAATGCCGTTGCAAATCGTAATCTCACCGCAAGCCATGAACGGAAAGGCCGCGTCACTCAGATCAACGCCATTATCAACAATCCGGTTCAGCAACTGACGCGCGTTAGGCCCGGCAATCGCATATTGGGCATATTGTTCGGTGGTTGAGATCAACTGAACATCCAGATCTGGCCATAAACATTGGCGGCAAAACTCCAGATGACGATAGACCAGAACCGCGTTTGCGGTGGTGGTGGTCATGACATAATGCTGATCGCCCAGCCGCGCGGTGGTGCCATCATCCATGACAAACCCGTCTTCACGCAACATCAGCCCATAGCGGGTGCGCCCAACAGCAAGTTTGGCAAAGCCATTGGCATAAACCCGATTGATAAAATCAGTGGCATCACGGCCTTGAATATCAATTTTACCAAGGGTGGACACATCACAGACACCAACGGCGGATCGGGTGGCCATCACCTCACGGTCAACCGATTGCCGCCAATGGGTTTCCCCTGCTTGCGGAAACCATTGGGCGCGAAGCCATGCCCCGGCTTCAACAAAAACGGCGCCTTGTTCCTTGGCCCAACCATGTGATGGGGTGAGGCGTGTTGGCCTAAAGTTAGCGCCGCGGCTGCGTCCGGCAAAAGCCCCAATGGGAACAGGGGTATAGGGTGGGCGAAAGATGGTTGTGCCGGTATCAGCAATGGATTTTCCGGATGCTTTTGCCATTAAGGCTAGGCCAACCACATTAGACAATTTGCCTTGGTCAGTTGCCATGCCAAGGGTGGTGTAACGCTTGAGATGTTCTACCGAACGATAGCCCTCTTGATGGGCTAGCTTAATATCTTTTGCGGTAACATCATTTTGATAGTCTATAAACTGGCGCCCTTTGCCATCACCCATCTGCCAAAGAGGGGCAATACCATAGGGGCGATCCTCAGCTTGTGGGCGAGGGGGTGTTTTGCCCCCAGCTTTACGCATCGCTTTAGGCCGAGATGGTGCGCCAAGGGTTTTGATGACAGCATCGGCGGCGTCAATGGCGCTGTTGATACCGGCTTGGGTGGACATTGCCCCTGTCACCGAACCAGCTA
>Ga0181571_10003277_pt1 | contig 12120 bp, 12 predicted proteins | sample 101ome_17_FD_132440 | JGI IMG/M metagenome (GOLD analysis project Ga0181571, IMG submission 132440) | Coastal salt marsh microbial communities from the Groves Creek Marsh, Skidaway Island, Georgia - 101407AT metaG (megahit assembly) | ecosystem: Environmental > Aquatic > Marine > Intertidal...
ATCCAGATCGATATTCCGAATCGGCGAATTGATGTGATCGTGGAGTCACGTGAACTTCGCGCGCGCAAAGAGCGAATGGAGCAAAGCCAATCTCCCTATCGGCCAGCGTGTACGCGCGCTAGGACCGTAACCAAAGCATTGAGAGGCTACGCGGCATTCGCTGCTTCCGCGGATTTGGGGGGTGTAAAAATAGTGCCGGAATAAACAGAGTCTAACTCGGGCACGAGTCGCGACAAGCTCAAATCCCGGCGATCTTAAGAGGTTCCGGCACTCGACTCGGCAAAAACGATAAAAGGATAGGCAGTACATGTTTTCGAGACGTGAGTTGATCAGGCGAATGGCTTCGGTTCCGGTTCTTGGTCCGATTCTAGGCGCGGGCGCTACCGATGCTGATGTTTCTTTTGGGCATATTTTGTGCACAAGTTCGCATGACGCTATCGCGGTCACGCTCTCTACGATCGTGGCCTATAGAGAGCTTGACTTGATTGTCTCGGGAATCCGGTGCGCTGGAGAGCAAGTTGATTCGACGGGTTACCACTGGCGATTTTCGCTCTCGGGTCTGGATAGTGACAAAGAACACGTCTTAGTTGTCCAGTCGAGAGGCGTTCAAGTGGGCGATTCGTGGCCTCTGCGTACCTTTCCGGCACCCGATTCCCAACCCCAAAGTTTTAAACTGCTGAGTTTTACCTGTGCCGGTGGTGGCGATGGCTTTGGGTTTGCTGGGCGTCAATTCTTCAAGCCCCTTGCATTCCGGCATGCTCTATTTCGCGACGCTCTGAAGCAAAAGCCCGATGCGGCCTTAGCGATTGGTGACCACATCTATTGGGATCTGCGGGGCCAGGGTGTGCCGCAGATCGGACGCAAGAAACCCTGGCTTAAATGGTTGATAGGCCATTACTTGAAATGGAAATTCGGTGAGTTTGACCGTGATCAGCCTGTGTTCGGTAATGATAATGAAGAAATTTTAAAGGCGATTGGTCATGAGCAAATAGCAAAGCTCTACGGCACTCAATTTCGATCGGTACCCATGTTTTTCATTGGCGACGACCACGATTATTTTGAAAATGATGATGCAGAGAAAGATTTGGTTACTTTCCCGCCGGATGACTTTAGTAAAAGCGCGGCGAGAGCCATGGCGGATCTCTTTTATCCGCCGCTCATTCAAGCACCTGAACCCCAGCAGTCCCGAATGGCTGGGCGTTTGAGGTTTGGCCGTCTATTCGATGGGGTTTTGTTGGACTGTGCGGGCGGTTTATCGCTTGGGAATGAAGCGAGCCTCGTCCCTGCTTCTATAGAGGCATGGGCGCTGGATGTGTTGAAGACGACGGAGGCTCAGTATACAGCGCTTGTGCCTTCTCACCCATTTGGTTACACCGCGGGTAAGTGGCGAGAGTGGTATCCGGACGTGGTGGCCGAGGTAGGGCAAGACGTGGCGATGAACGAAATTATGGGCGACGTGACGGGGCAACTCGGTGTCAGCGCGGAAAAATACTTGTGGCAATCGGGTTGGTGGGATCAGCATCAGCGCTTCATTCAGGCGATGTCTGATCTCAGCGGATACCGACTCGTAATATCCGGCGATATACACGCGCTTGGCGCCGTTGAAATTATTTCAAGTGGTGATATCGATTTGGAAGATCGCCCCTTAATGTCGGTTTTATCGGGTCCTGTCAGTACATCTGATGCGACGTGGCCATCTGCTGCGCGCGGCGTTGGTGCGTCCACGCCGGCTTGGATGAGCGTGCGTGAGCTTGCACCAACGCGAGAGGTCAATGGATTTACGATCTTCACATTTGGAGCGGATGGGGCGCAAATGCAACTTTTTGATTGTGGTGGATTCGATCGAACACTGGGTGAGGCAGGTGGCGTGCAATCCTTCATAACCATTGAATTGACAAGCTAGTCTTTTATGCCAGACGCGCTTGATTCTGAATTGAGTCCGTTCTTGGGGCGCGTATTAAGTGCTTGAAAGGAGGCTATCTCGCACTTGTGTGAAGGATCCTCTGAATACAATACGATTGGCTTTATCACTCAACTGGTAGTCGTACATCGGGTCATAGTATTCTTCGAGCAACATCCGTATCCATGATCGGTGTTCGCTCGAATCGCCTTTTAGATGCTGTTTGAGCGCCGCATCCAACATGGTTCTGAGCTGTTTGTGACGTTGCCCTCCGAGCCTTTTGGCGATGTCATCGGCAGATTTAATTAGGCTCTTGCTAAAAGCATCGAACGCGGCATCGTGGTCACTGAGCGCGGCGATCCATTCCTCCAGGTTCTTCAAAATATAATTTTGGAAAGAGTGTTCGACTCTGAAATCGATGCTTTCTTCTACCAGTATGAGCGGGGCGGTTCGCATCTTTTCATGCAGTTTTATGGGGAGACCGCAACGACCGATGAGTTTGCTTTCATCTTCGAGAAGCAGTTTTCCTGCGCGTTTATGGGTATTTTTGATTACGGCACTCGCTAATGCCATTTCAAAGCTGATTTGTGTCGGTTGAGGGCTTACTCTCCGACCAAATGCGCTTCCTCTGTGGTTGGCGAGACCTTCAAGATCGATGGGGATCACCCTACCGCTCTCTGGGCTAATGTCGTGCAGGAGTTCGGTTTTAGCACACCCCGTCTTGCCGCCGAGTACGGTGAGTTCTCGGTTTGTAATGATATTTTCCAATGTCTCGTTCAGCCAAGAGCGAAGCTGTTTGTAGCCACCGCTGAGTATCGGGACTTCCACGCCTACGTCCGAAAGCCAGGATTGCACTGTTTGTGAGCGTAGGCCGCCCCGGAAGCAGTAGAAGACCGCTTGCGGGTGCTGTTTGAGGGCCGCTTGCCACGCCGCTAGCCGCTCGTCTTTAGTTGTGCCTGAGACCAATTGGTGTCCCAACTCGATGGCGGCTTCTTGGCCTTCTTTTTTGTAGCAAGTGCCCACTTTTGCTCGCTCTTGATCGGTCATCAGCGGCAGGTTGATTGAGTTTGGTGGTGAACCTTTTGCGAACTCGACAGGTGCGCGTAGATCGATCAAGGGAATATCCTTCAGGATTAAATTCATTCGATCCATCACGGGTTCTTGCACGGCTTAACGTACCGAAATCATGTTTTGGCTTGCAGAACTTTGATGCAAATGGCCTATTGGCTCACTCATTAAACCAGCGTTCTGAAGGGCTTCTTTAACAGATGGTACCGCCTCCGCTTTAACGCTCACGAGCAATCCACCGCTGGTTTGAGGGTCGCAGATGATTGCCTTTTGGCGATCACTTAAGTTCGAGAGCGCGTCTTTGAATGCTTGATGGTTTCTCCCCGTTCCGCCTGGAATGCAGCCTTCGGAGATGTAGTAGTCGACGTTGTTCAAAAGGGGTAACGCGTTGCTGTTAATAGATGCTGCTAGATTAGCCCCTCTGCATATTTCGCTGAGGTGACCTGCCAGCCCAAAACCCGTTACATCGGTCATGGCATTGACTCCCTCCATGGCGCCGAGGACGGATCCGATTTGATTCAGTGTACACATGACCTCTACCGCCCGACCGCGATCTTCTTCTAACAATTTGCCCTGCTTCTCAGCCGTGGTGAGTAAGCCAATACCGAGCGGTTTGGTCAAAAATAATTGATCGCCCACCTCAGCGCTCGCGTTACGTTTGAGCTGCTTTTTTTGAACAATGCCTGTAACAGCGAGCCCAAAAATGGGCTCTGGAGCATCGATGCTGTGACCGCCTGCCAAGGGGATTCCCGCAGCGCTGCAGACCGCGCGTCCGCCGGCAATGACGTCGGCCGCAATTTCGGGGGATAGCAGGTTGATTGGCCAACCCAGGATGGCGATGGCCATGAGCGGTTTTCCGCCCATAGCATAAATATCGCTTATCGCGTTGGTCGCGGCTACCCGCCCGAAATCGTAGGGATCGTCTACAATGGGCATAAAAAAATCTGTGGTGCTCAAGATAACGCGGCCATCTTCGATGTCGATCGCTGCCGCATCATCGCTTTGGTCATTGCCAACGAGCAGCAGAGGATGAGGGCGGGAACCGGGCCCGCTCAGGCTCGGCTGGAGTATTTTGGCCAATACATCGGGCGCGATCTTGCAGCCGCAGCCGGCACCATGGCTGTATTGCGTGAGTCTTACAAGGGAGTCCATAGGTGTGCACCTTTGCTTTTGGAGCAATGATACATTTAAAGCGATTGTCTTGCCCGCAGCAAAAACGATTTAGATGAAAGTCGCAGGTACTCAACTAGGCAAGTTACGTGATGTCCCTTTAAAAATGGTTCTAAAGAAGCGTCGTGTATGCTCATCGGACTTAAAAGGACCCCGAAATGAAAGTTGTCAGTTGTGTGACGGCCTGTACATTGCGATGGTCGATTAAGATACAGCACCAACTTCATTGGTCCGTAGCGGTGATAGCGTTGCAGCGGGAAGCTACATCGCTTACTTCTCAGAGCAATACAATAACCAGCCTGGTAATGGAGAAACGATCACGATTGCTGCTACGGGCGATTGCTCGATAGTGTCACCTACGAGTTTGACTGTGGGTAACAATATCGCCGCGAATGCTTATGCGGTTGGGATTGAAATTGCTTCCGTTGCGGCGACGGCTGGAGCAGATACCGTATCCGTTTCGATTGCAAACCCAGGTAGCCAAACGGAGACCCAAACGTTTACCTGCGTGCCTTAAGATCATCCAAAGTATTGAAAGCGTCGGCTGCTTGCAGTCGGCGCTTTTTTCGTTCACTGTAGTGCTTTATTAAAAGAACTGGTTGGATGCCGTCTCTGAATCTTTCGTCTCAGTATCATAAGCTAGCGTATCTTGATGCGATCGGGATAACGCCGCTTGTAGCTGTTCGCACGCCAGGGGAGCAGTTGAGACCGCTTAAGATTTTGGTTAAGCCTTCTTCGACTCAACAGTTTGGTAACAAAGAGACGAGTTCCTCTTCTCGACATTCGGTAATTGGTTCAGAGTTGGTTTCCTCTTCCCAATCTCCATATATACGACAAGATGTCCTTGGAGTGCTGTCCAGCGCGCGGAATGCCCTGCAAGAGTCTTCACCCAGAGTGTCCGCTTCTACAGAGGGGCACAGCGAGAGCGTTAAATCGCTTGATACTGCGCCCTTGTCCAAGGCTGGCTTAAAAGCCCTACCCGTTTCGAGTGCGGATCAGAACGAGCCAGTTGAGCATGGAGTGATCCCAAATGGTGACGTAAATCCAGTCGGGATAGCAGCAAAACCGCTGAATCAAAGACCTGATTTAACGTTCGAGTCTCAAGGTAACGAGGGGTTGGTAAAGGGTGAAGATAAGCATGCTGCTGTTCAGTTGCCGATGCGCTTTTCTGTGCTCGTTTGCTCTTCGGGCAACCTATCTGTCATAGCACTAGAGCAGACTCTGACGCCGGATCACTGGAATTTGATCAGAAATATAGCGCTTGCCAGCAACCCGCCCAAATTAGATATCAATGAGCCTCAGTCGGCACCCACGATGCTCGAATTTCATTGGCCCATACCTGGCATTGACCCTAGTGCAGACCAAGGAACCGCAGCACAGTATGCCTTGAGTGGCTTTCTCGCGAAGCAAACCAATGACTCAAGCCGACTCATAGTGCTTGGCGACATGGCGGCATATGCAGCTGGCATCTATTTGGATCAATTCGATTCGTGTATGACACTAATGGCCGCAACGCTCGATCAGATGCTGAGTAAACCGGAGTCTAAGCGTGATCTCTGGCGAGAGATGCGCGTGCGAGGATTCGCCTGAGTGCTTCAGCCAGCGGTGCATCGTGCGACTCTTGATGACCTGGACGAGCTGGCTCGGCTCGCACTCGAAGCGGGCGAGACGACGTGGCGCGCAGAGACATTTTACCCGGCTTGTCGCGGCGATGAGAAAGAACGTGCGTTCATAGCGCGCGATGGCGATGTCATCGTCGGATACGCAGTGATGGCCCTAGAAGTAGACGACTGCGCCTTATATAGCATTGCAATAAAGCCCTCGCACCGTAGGCAAGGGCTTGCGCAAATCTTGTTTAACGCCGGTGTATCATGGGCTCGAGAAGCCGGAAAAGCGCGCTGCCTTTTAGAGGTTCGCATATCAAACGAAGGCGCCATTCGCCTCTATGAAAAGGTGGGATTTAGGCGAGATGGCATCCGAAAGAATTACTATCCTACCCAGACATCAAAGCGTGAAGACGCGCTTTTGATGTCCCTAGACTTGGAAGACTGATGAGAGTACTGGAAACGCAATGGTGGCGCTTGGGCTTGCCCGATGAATGGATTGCTGAGCAAGATGAAGACAGCATACTGATTACGGATCGAGATGACGTCGGCACGATAGAGATCAGTCATCTTGTTGCCGAAGAGGGCGACCCCCAGAATATTGAGGCCCTTGCGCGTGACAACGCGGAGCAGCCGGGCTTAAGCTGGGAACCCTGCGTCTTGGGCGACTTTGATGGCGTTGAAACACGCTACAGAGAAGATGAAGCCTCTATTCGAGAGTGGTGGTTACAAGCTGGGTCTCTTATATTGTTTGTGACGTACGTATGTGAGATCGAAAATGAGGGCCTGGACGAAAGTATCGTCGACGAGATTCTCGATGGCTTAGAAATGATTCGGGAGGAGTAAGGCTATTTGATTACCCCGGTGACCCTAACGCGCTTGCTACCCGCGGGTTGAGTCTCAGACGCAGGGATGGATCTTTCCTGAAGCGTTTGGTCGAGCCAATTTTTTAAAGCGATTAGCACGCCCGTGAGAAGGAATGCGCCCGGGGGAAGCACTGCGAGAAGGAAAGGCTCATAATTTTCGAAGATGATCCAGTGCCAATCATGGGCTTTAACGCCGAAGAGTAAATGCATATCGGCCAATAGGGCTCCTGTACCCAATAGCTCCCTTGCCATACCCAGCGTGACAAGCACAAGACCAAAGCCGAGCCCCATCATCAATGCGTCGATGAACGCTGGGATGACTGAATTTTTTGATGCGTAGGCGTCGGCTCTCCCTAAGATTGCGCAATTGGTTGTAATAAGCGGAAGGAATATGCCCAAAATTTGATAGAGTTCGTAGGCAAATGCCTGCATGACGAGTTCGGCAATGGTAACCGCGGCCGCGATGATCATAACGAATACCGGTAGTCTGACGGTTTCTGGCACCGTATTCCTGATGGCCGATACCAGCGTGCTGGATGCGACTAGAACAAGAAGCGTAGCCAGAGCTAAGCCTAAGGCATTCACCACATTAGATGACACAGCGAGCAGGGGGCATAGCCCGAGAAGTTGCACTAGGGCGGGGTTGTTGCGCCACAAACCATTAAGTGTGAGCGCTTTGTAACTTTCGATCGACATCGATCCTCAGCCCTCGTCTTTGAAAGAGTGGTTGTCCACCGTTGCTAACGGTCGATTGAATAGGGTTCCATAATGCTTCTCGGAGTAAAGCAAGGCCCCATGCAGTGCCTGAACCACCGCTCTTGGCGTAATTGTGGCACCCGTGAATTGGTCAAATTCGCCGCCGTCTTTTTTTACACGCCACTTAGCCTCATGGTCGCCATGGAGATTGGTGCCTTGAAAATGGGTAATCCAGTCTGATTTTCGGATATCGATCTTGTCTCCGAGCCCAGGGGTTTCTTTATGTGCAATCACTCGAGCACCCTGGATAGTCAGGTCCGAGTCGATCGCAACCATGATTTCGATATCCCCACTGTAACCATCGGGTGCCACAATACTAAGGATGATCGCCGTCACCTTGCCCCCTAGCTTAGCTTGGAGAATACCAGTCTGCGGACTGAGCTTCACCTGTTCTGTGGATGGGCCTTGAAATTCGGTATCGAAGATTCGGTTGTCGTAAGATTCTGCAGAAATCAGTTCGGTGAGAGAGCGCTCACGAGCGCGCTGCTTGGCCTCTTCGATCGCGTCTGCTGTCTGCAGCGCGATCATGGAGACGATGCCAGTAAGCCCGAGCGCAAATAGCGCGAGCGTGAGTGTGCTACGCGTAATCACTGCTTTAGTCACGACTTGCTATCCTCCGTTCCGTAGGGTTTCGGAATGGTGTAGTAATCGATAAACGGGGCACAAAAGTTGAGAAGCAAAACGGCAAAGGCTACCGCATCGGGGTAGTTGCCCCAGACTCGAATGCAATAGACGAGTGCGCCGACCATGGCGCCAAATATGAGACGGCCGAGGTTCGAGGTCGCACCAGACGCGGGATCGGTGATAATGAAGAAAGCGCCGAGCATGGTGGCGCCGCTGAGCCAGTGGAATAGGGGTGAGCCACCGCTAGCAGAGGAGCCCCCATCATAAAAAAGCGCGCTTAGAATACCCAGAGTCGCAAGCATACCCACGGGGCCATGCCATGTGAACAGCTTCTGTTGGAGCATCCATAATCCACCCGCCAGAAAGCCCAAGTTCACCCATTCCCAGCCGAGTCCCGCGTAGCTCCCAAACTGCGGATTGTTGGCGTATAAAAACGTCAGCATTTGCCCTTCGTTTTGCTTCATTAAGTCGAGTGGCGTGGCCATGGTCGTACCATCGTAGTTATCATGGCTCCACAAGCTAGCAAGACTGTTGAGCAGGCTTGGTGTGCTTGCGAGCTCGGATGGTGCTGTCCAGTGCGTCATATAGACAGGAAATGAAATTAGAAGTACAACGTAGCCGACCATGGCCGGATTAAAGGGATTTTGTCCAAGGCCACCGAACAGATGTTTGGCCACGACAATAGAGAAAAATACGCCGATGAAGATCATCCACCAAGGTGAATAAGGCGGTATGGACACGGCGAGTAAGGCGCCCGTAACTAAGGCGCTGTAGTCTGATAGGAAAAAATGCAGGTTGTAGCCTCTGAGTTTCAGTACCAAGGCTTCGCACAGAACCGCGAAGCCGCAAGCGGCGAATAAATTAGCCATCACGCCAGGCCCAAAAAAATGAATCAGGGCGATAAGACCTGGAATCAGAGCGAGCAGAACTTGTCGCATGAGGTGCTGTACCGGATTAGCCGCGCTCAGATGCGGTGAAGAAGTGTGCATGAAACTCATTTTTCCGCATCCTGCGATGATGCTTCGGTGTTAGATTCGGCTATCTGCTGTTCTAGCCTACTTACGCTTGCGTGCAAGGCGGTAATGATTTTGTCGCCCTTACCATCGACTTCCGCCTGCTGTAGGCTTGACTGCTGCGAAGCGAGCTTGGCTTTTAGGTTCTGAAGAGCCGTCTCTGCATTCTGTTGTGCGCCGGGCTGGTTCTGCTGTATGAGCCGCGCCTTCTTTGCTTTGGCTCTCTCTATAGCCGCTTGTACGGGGTCGGCTTCATCGGCGAATCGACTCGACTCCTCCGCTTTGGCTTTCGCTGCCGCTTTTCGCGCGGCACGCGTCGCCTCTCGCTCAAGCGCCTCTCGTTCAAGGCGCTGCTGCCGTGCTTCAAATCGTTCGAGTGCTTTTTCTGCTTGCAGTTGCTGGGCGCGGTGAGTTCGTATTTCATGCTTGGCCGCTCGGAAATACTGCACTAGCGGGATCGAACTTGGGCAAACGTAGGAGCAAACCCCGCATTCGATGCAGTCACTCAGTGCGTGCTTTTCTAGCTGATCGGAATTACCGCTTTTCGAATGCCAAAATAGCTGTTGCGGCAGCAGCGTGGCTGGACAGGCCTCGGCGCAGAAACCACAACGGATGCAGGGTTGTGCCGGTTTGGGTAGGGGTAACTCAGCGCTATCAGGTGCGAGGATACAGTTTGTGGTTTTAACGATGGGTACCCCCGCATCCGGCAGTATAAAGCCCATCATCGGGCCACCCATGATGAGTCGTGGCACTTTCTGTTCCGTATAGCCCATGTAATCCAGCAAGTAGCTCACTGGTGTGCCCAGCCGCACCTCTAGGTTTCCGCGTCGTGAAAGGGCTTGGCCCGTAAACGTAGTGATACGCGAGATAAGGGGTTTACCATCTTCAATGGCTTCTTTTACGGCTAGGGCGGTGCCCACGTTTTGACAGACGATACCGATATCAGCCGGCAGACCCCCTCGAGGCACCTGTCTACCTGTCAGTATTTCGATAAGCTGCTTTTCACCACCGGAGGGATATTTCGTTGGAAAAGTGACAAGCTTCCAATCAGGTGACGAGGGCATCGCCTTGCCCATTGATTCGATGGCTTCCGGCTTGTTGTCCTCGATTCCCACGATGACGGAGTCAGCGCCGACAATATGCTTGAGGATTTCGCAACCCCGGATAATGGCCTCCGCTCGCTCACGCATGCATAGGTCATCCGCAGTAATGTAGGGTTCACACTCGGTGCCGTTAATGACAAGTGTTTTTATATTTTTTGCGTTCAGCTTGCGATCGGTGGGAAATCCCGCGCCTCCTAAGCCGACAATACCCGACCATCGGACAATATTACACAGCTCGGTTCGGTCTAGGTTTTGCCAATTGGGGTAACCTGAGGCATCAATCGCGGCATCAAGGCCATCGGTTTCGATGACAACACAGGTATCTTGCATGCCCGATGGGTGCGCTATCAGTCGGGGTTCGATCGCTACAACGTGTCCCGAACTCGAAGCATGTACGTTCGCCCCATTGGCGTCTGCTGCTTGAGCAATCAATTGCCCCTTGTAGACGTATTCCCCCGTGTTTACGCAGGCTTGCGCGGCAGAACCTATGTGCTGCTGAAGGGGAAGCACCAGCATGGGTGGTATCGGTGCCATCTCGATCGGGGTGGTATTCGAGTCTTCTTTATGCTCGACGGGTCTAATGCCACCGTGAAATGTGTACTCTGCCGAGTTCATGCGGCTTTTCCACTCATACGGTCGGTCGCGATGATGCCATCGTTTTGCGGGGCTTCCCAACCCCAAGTCTTTATGTTGGTGGTGACTTCTATCATGTCGATGCAGTCAACCGGGCACGGTTCGACACACAGATCACAGCCTGTGCACTCTTGCGCGATGACGGTATGCATCAGCTTGGCTGCCCCCAAGATGGCATCGACAGGACAAGCCTGGATGCACTTGGTGCAGCCAATGCATTCAGCCTCTCGAATGAATGCGACGGTTTTAGGCTTTTCGATTCCGTGTTCGCCGTCTAAAGGCTGTGGGTCCACGCCCAGCAGATCGGCTAATCGATGAATTGTGTCTTCGCCGCCCGGTGGGCATTTATTGATCGCTTCTCCCTGAGCTATGGCCTCCGCGTAGGGTCGACACCCGGGGTGGCTACACTGCCCACATTGAGTTTGAGGCAGCAAGGCGTTGATCTGCTCTACGATGGGATCGCCCTCGACTTTGAAGCGGATCGAAGCGTACCCCAGCAGAAGGCCAAACAGCCCCCCCAGGGCAAGAAAGACGAGAACGGTCTGAGTGAGGTCGTTTAAGAAAAACTCAGCCATATTCATCTAGGCTAGGCCCGCAAAGCCAAGAAAGGCGAGTGACATCAAACCCGCTGCAATCATGGCGATGGCAGGGCCCTGAAAAATCTGGGGTACATCGGCGACGGCGATTCGCTCCCGCATGGCCGAAAAGAGAATTAAAACGAGAGAGAATCCAAGTGCAGCTCCAAAACCGTACCACAGGGAGGTCACAAAACTGTGAGCCTTGTTGATATTCAGTAGAGCGACTCCAAGAACGGCGCAGTTTGTGGTGATCAGGGGGAGAAAAACACCCAGGACACGGTGCAAAAGCGGACTGGATTTACGTACCACCATTTCGGTGAATTGCACCACGACGGCGATTACCAAGATGAAGGAAATCGTTCGAAGATATTCAAGGCCGAGAGGCTCAAGTATTCCGTAAAAGACCAGATGGCTGGTTGCGGACGCAAGGGTGAGTACAAAGGTGGTTGCCATGGACATGCCTATGGCCGTCTCCACCTTGCTGGAGACCCCCATGAACGGGCATAGACCCAAGAATTGCACCAACACGAAGTTGTTGACTAGAACGGACGCCAACAGCAGCGATGCGTATTCAGTAATCATATTGGAGCCTCGCACTCAGCAGGCGGAAGCAAGTATCAACTTGTAGGCCCGCACTGATCAGGCGAAACCCGACATCAAAGGCTGATGGGCCTCTGTCGCTGTGTGCCTGTCTCGCTCGTAAATTCATACCCCGCATTATGCCCCATTTAGTCTAACGGCCCAATCTCTCAAAAAAAGGGCCCGCCCGGGCCTTATTTTACGCGCATGCCCGCTTTGGCGCCGG
>Ga0181571_10003281_pt1 | contig 12117 bp, 10 predicted proteins | sample 101ome_17_FD_132440 | JGI IMG/M metagenome (GOLD analysis project Ga0181571, IMG submission 132440) | Coastal salt marsh microbial communities from the Groves Creek Marsh, Skidaway Island, Georgia - 101407AT metaG (megahit assembly) | ecosystem: Environmental > Aquatic > Marine > Intertidal...
AACTCAACACCACATTGACCAACCGTGGGTTGGTGGTGCAGTCGACAGCACCCATTTTTTGCAACGCTCGGTACCGAAGTGCTTGGCAAGCCGAAGCGCTCACTTCAAAAGGTCAAAAAGCACAAGGTCAAATTTTCCGACTCGGTGGCATGCCCATCACCTACCAAGGCAACCTGCGTTCTTTTGTGTTCGGAATCATGGCCACAGAGGACAATGTCCAAGTGCAAATAACAGACTACGACAACGCGGTCGTTTTCGCAGGCACGCCCACAGTGACCAGCGACCTTTTGACGTTTACATTGAATGAAGGCGAGTGTCGCGTGTATTCGGCCTATGCCAACTCCGAAGCCAACCTGGCCGGTGTCCTCGGCGCATTGGTTCAAACTTCAGGCAACGTGGTGATCAACGTAGGCAATTGGTGCGGATCGGTTGGTACGACTTCATCGAATCAAGACATCGGCGCCGACCAAATCGTGCCCGTCCCCTTCCTCGGCACCGACCACATCCTCGTGGAAGGCATTGGCGATCCCAGTCAAGAACGTGGCTTTGTTGTGGCCCATCATCCCGACACGGAAGTTTACCTCAACGGCAGTGCTACGCCAGCGGTGACGCTTCAGCCAGGCGATTGGTTCATGACCCAAAACAGCGACTACACCGGCACTCCCCACAGCAATTTGTTCCTTCAAACTTCTGAACCTGCCTACATCTATCAATTCCTCGCCGGCAGCGCAAGCCAATCCACACCGGGCATGAATTTCATCCCGCCCATTTCGTGCGGAATGCCGAATGAAGTGGATGAAATCCCTAGCGTTCAAAGCATCGGGAACACAAACTATACGGGAGGCATTTTCGCCATTACCGAGGCCGGAGCCGAGCTCACCATTGACGGCACGCCGCAATTCGGAGCGGTGGCTGTGGATGGTTTCCCGGGCTGGGAGACGTACCGAATCATGAACTTGACCGGCGACATCACGGTGGAGTCGACGGGGCCGGTGGCGGTGGGGTTGTTTGGCAGCAGCGCCGACGCAGGATTTTCGGGCTATTACAGCGGATTTTCGCTCAACATCAACGCCGCCTTCAACGCGCCTTCAACGGTGTGTTGGGGCGACGAAGCGTTTGTGGAGTTTGCAGGAGATACCGTGGGCGGAGGGACGTTGACGTGGGATTTCGGCGGGTTGGAGACGGAGGGATTGGGCGATGATCTGTTTGAAATCGGCACCCCCACGCCCGGCACTTACGAAGTGGAATTGTACGTTGAAGGTGATGTTTGTGTAGATAGCAGCATTCAAACCATCGTCTTCTATCCCCCGTATTCTGGTGCCTCCTCAGCCACCGCATGCGCTGAATTCGAGTGGAATGGCAACACCTACACCGAATCTGGCGTGTTCAATGATGTATTGACCAGCGTTACTGGCTGTGACAGTTTGGTGGAGCTGACATTGGACATCATGCAAATTCCCGACCCATTGATGGAGGATTATGTGGACGACACCTTGGTTTACTGTCCGGGGCCCGGCTCGTTGCTGTTTGGACTCCAAGCCGACCCGCTCTACCAAATCCAATGGACGTTCACTCCTGAAGGTGGCGGGGCGACCATTGAACTTCCCGACCCAACCAATGCCGTGCCGTATGTCGGTCCAGGAGCTTACACAATCTATTACGACACCGGACCGCCCTGTGACTTCTCGGCTACAGGAGAAATCGAAGTGACCATTGAAGATTGTTCCATCGTCATCCCAAACGTTTTCTCACCCAACGGTGACGGTAAAAACGACCGCTTTCGCATCAGCGGTTTACACAACATTGAAGGGGTGCGCATGCAGATTTTCAACCGCTGGGGAAACCTGCTGTTTTCGGACCTCGACTTCGGAGGAAGTGCAGGTTGGGATCCGCGACTTGACGCTTCAGAGGGAACGTATTATTTCATTTTGGAAATCCCGGTTACAACCGAGGAGCTCACAGTCACCAGCGTCGACGGCACCGAAATCCTCGAGGGTCCCACGCTCGCGGTCTACCACGGCCACTTCACGCTTGTGCGCTGAAGAAGGCACTACCACAACTTGAAATGCATACTTCCAACTCCTTTCTCGTCTTCTTGATTCTCTTTGGCCTGAACGGCTGTCAGGCCCAAACCTTTTCTGAACAACTCGATGCGCTCATGGATGAGCACGGCGTGATGGGCATGTCTGCATTGGTCGTTTGTGATGGAGAAATCGAAACGGAGTATTACGGCGGGCTGCGGAATTACGAAAATGAATGGCCCGTGAATTCGGATACGCGCTACCGGATAGCGTCAGTTTCGAAAAGTGTGACGGCACTTGGCTGCATGCGGTTGGTCGAAAACGGTGTCCTCGAACTCGATGCGGACGTAAGCAATTACTTGCCGTTTGGCGTCATCAACATGAACCATCCATACGTTCCCATCACCTTGCGGATGCTCCTGAGTCACACCTCAAGCATCCAAGACGGGGACGGCTACAACGGATTCCTTACCGCCACCTACATGGCTGAGGGGGATCTTCCTTCGTTGGGCGAATTGCTCGAAACGGGCGGCAGTTACTTCACGAGCAACATGTACCGAACGGAGGAACCGGGGACGTATTTCGCTTACAGCAACTTGAATTTTGGATTGGTCGCCACGGTGATGGAGTCGGTTACAGGCCAACGCTTCGACGCGCTCATGGATTCACTGGTGTTCGAGCCTCTGGAATTGGGGTGCCGTTACGAGCCGAGTGCATTGGACAACATTGGAAATGTAGCTGCGCTTTACCGCAACCAAGGCGGTTGGGTCGCTCAGGCTGATCAATTCAATGGCAACATGCCCCTACCTCCCGCACTCGATGAATACGTGCCCGGTTCAAATGGTCTGCGCTTTGCCCCACAAGGCGGACTGCGGGCAAGCGCGCGTGAGCTGCATGCACTCATGACCATTTTCCTCGATGCAGGTGTGGGGGCGAATGGGATTCCCATCCTGAACCCAGAGACCATCGATGCCATGCTGGCTCCGGAATGGACGTATGACGGAAGCAACGGAAACAATTATTACAACCTGTTCAACAGCTGGGGTCTCGGGATTCAGCGCACCACCAATACGGCCATGGGCGACATCGTCTTCGAAGGCCAAACGATGTGTGGGCACCCCGGCGAGGCCTACGGCTTGGTGAGCGATTGGTACTTTGACCCGGTGCTGCGCAATGGAATCATTTTCCTGACCAACGGGGTTTGGAACGGCTATAGTTTCGGCGATGAATCGGCATTTTACACCGTGGAGGAAGGGGTGTTTACAGCAGCATTTGAAGCGGTTACCAATTGCACTTCGTCTTTACCGGTCACTTCAGTCCTAACCCAACGACTTGCACCCAACTTTGGTCGCCCCGGAGATGTCTTCGCAAGCGGGTTGGCATGCCACTGGGTGGACGCGTTGGGAAAAACCGTCGCACAAACCCATGCAAACGACCCCGTCCCCATGATCCCACCTGGCATGTACATCTTGCGCTCTCTGGACGGCGCGAACTTGGGGCGGTTTCAAGTCCGGTAATTCCGCCGTCACCTGCCTTAACTTGCTCCCATGGTTGATCGGTTTTTGAACGGTTATGCAAGGGCCTTCCAACGCTGGATGCCCACGCCATTATCCATTGCTGTGTTATTAACGGGACTCGCGGCGGGATTGGCCCTGCGCAGCGCCTCTCCAGAAGAAGTGCTCGGTGCGTGGTCGCAAGGCATGTGGAGTCCGGGGTTGATTCGGTTCGGTTTTCAAGCGATGTTCATGCTGGTGCTTGGGCACGTTTTGGCGCTGGCACCGCCCGTCATGCGGGCGTTGGGTCACGGGGTGAAATGGATCGTTAAAAATCCGCGGTGGATTGCCGCAAAAGTGGCATTGTTGAGCATGGGATTGGGATGGTTGAATTGGGGATTGGGATTGGTAGGCGGAGCAATTTTGGTACGAGGCGTCATGGATGAATTTCGAGTAAACGGCGGAAAGCGACCGGTCCATCTAGGGGTCCTGGGAGCCGCTGGCTACTCGGGTATGCTGGTTTGGCACGGCGGATTGAGCGGATCGGCGCCGCTGAAAGTGGCCGAGGTGGGGCATTTGAAGGAATTGGTAGGAAATGCTCCTTGGGCTTCAGATTTGCCCGTGTCCATTGGGCTTCGAGAAACGGTGTTCAGCAGTTGGAGCCTGATGCTGACGGCAGCGGTGTTCTTAACGACTGTTTTCCTATTCATGTGGCTCGGGAGCAAAGTGACTGCGCAATCGACCGAGATGCCATTGAACGCCTCCGATGAACCCACGTCCACATCGGATGAAATAGGCGATGGCTTTGCGGATCGCCTGGATCGTGGCCGAGGGCTTTCTGTGGTAACGGGTATCGCGTGTGTCGCCGGCGCTGTTTGGTGGGCAGGCAGCGGAGCGCCCTGGCAAGAGTTGAAATTCATCACGCCCGATTGGATTAACATGGTCTTGCTCGGAGGTGCACTAATGGCGCACCGATCGGTGCGGGAATTTCTGAGCGCATTGGATGAAGCCATACGGGGCGCTTCAGGCATTTTGGTCCAATTCCCGTTGTATTTCGGCATCATGGGCATGGTGACTGGGACCGGACTCGGGGAATGGATCGCGGAGGGATTGGTCGGAGCCACGAGCCGAGATTGGTTGCCCATTGCTCTGTTCACCTCATCGGGGGTGCTGAATATTTTTTGTACCGAGTGGCGGAGGGCAATGGGCCGTGCAAGGTCCATTGGTGTTGGAAACGTGCCGTGCGCTGGGATTGGACTACACCAAAGGCATCATGGCCATGGCGTATGGAGACCAATTAACCAACATGCTCCAACCGTTTTGGGCACTGCCGCTCCTAGGCATTACCGGCTTGAAAGCGCGGGACATTTTGCCATACACCCTTCTGCTGATGGTGGTTGCGGGGGCGATTATGGCCTTGGGGATGCTGTTGTGGGTGTGATGGATTCGCCCGGCAGCCAAACGTTGAGGCGGACGTTTTGCAAACCAATTCGCCCGGCTGAATCCGCGCGTGCCGCGGCGGCTTCGAACACCACCACCTGACCTTCACCCTCAACGGAAAGCCCTGACGGTTCAACCACGAGGGCCGTGGATTCGCCGATGCCAAAAACCGGCATCCCTGGGTGGTCATGCAATGCGGTCAAAGCGCGATTGTACCGGCTGCGCTCGACAAAGTGCTGGTCGATGATGGCGTGTTCCAACAAACCCAACCCCTCGAGATACACTCCGTTTTCGGTAACCAACCGTCGGTACGTCGACTCGTATTCGGGCTCCTGCCGTTGATCTCCCGTGATCATCACCCGGCTCATCATCGCTGCACCGGCGCTGCTGCCTGAGACCACTGCGCCACGCCGAAACGACTCGCGAATGGCTTCGGCTACCGCTCCATCGGCAACCGCCATGAAACGCGCTTGATCGCCACCACATAGGTAGAACCCCGCGGCGTTGCGAATGCTGTCGAGCTGGGCTTCCGTTACCGTAGCGGATTCGACGTGCATGTCGTGCACATTGGTGCAACCGAGGGCTTCCAAGGGCTTGATGCCGTATACGAGCGAAGTGTCCGGTTCGGAACTGGCCATGGGCATCACGAGAACCAAGGCATCCTTCGACGGCAAGCGCCTCACCACACCTTCCATCAATGATAACGGGCGGCTGCCACCACCGATGATGAAGAGCGTTCCTGTGCCGCCGGGCGACACCAATTCTGCATAGGGCGACACGTGTGAAGCAGGAGCCGTCGACGTTTGGCATCCAGCGAACCCCGCAACCAGGCATACGGCAAGCAGGTAAAAAAGCAATCGCGTCATGAACGCAAACGTACAGGATGAATTTGCAAGTGATGCCATCTAGTCGGAACTTCCTTGCAAATCTTTCGCCATGAGCAATCAATTTTCCGGCATTCCATTGCATGTGAAGTACACCTTGGAATTTTTGGTCGTATTCCTCGGTGTCACCATCTCGTTTTGGCTAAGTGAATGGAACGAAGGCCGCAAAACGGATGAAAAACACCGCGAAGACATTGTCAGCCTGCTCCAAGATTTGGAACGGGATGAGCAGCGGTTGGCCCGTGTCGACACTTCCATCATGGAAGGAATGAGCAAAACCAAACGCTTGATTGCCGCAACAGAAAATTTACGCGCAGGTCGCATCAGCTATTCCGCCTTCTCCGATAGCATGATCGCAGTAGGCGCCCCCTATAACTACAGCACCTTCTTCATGAATACCGCCACATACAAGTCACTCTTGAGCAATGGCCGTATTCAAGAATTTCCACCTGACGTAAACAAACTGGTACGCGACTATTACGAATACGTTTCGAAACGCGTTGAAGACAACAACCACATTGTCGACGACATCTGTTTGCATTATTACAACCACCACCACCTGCTGGTGAATTTTGTGCAAGGCGAAGATCCGAGAAAGACCCCGGAAGAGACGAAGCAATTCCTCATGCAACCGGATATTCGAAAACACCTCGAGCGCATGGAGTTTTTGACCCAAACGCAAGCCATGAAGGTGCGGATTTCCATCCACCAAGGCCAAGTTGAAGGGTATTTGAAAATTCGGGCTGAGGTGGAATCAGCCATTCGGACTTATGCAAAAGAATTGGGGATGACACTCGACACTTGACACTGAACCTTTGGAAGAACGAGCTGTTATTCCAACATGGCTTTATTCCAATCGACTTTGTGGGCAAGCGGCGTTTTAGTGCTCGGTGCCTGGTGGTGGTTCAATAACACCAATTCCCCCGTAGTGCAGTCCGATCAGCCGCTCATTGTAGCATTCAATGCAGACGACCGACCTGAATGGCGTTCTTTGGACGACAATGTTATGGGCGGGCTATCAGAAGGCCGGGTTTCATGGACGGAGGAAGGTATGCGATGGGCAGGCCAAACTCGGTTAGAGAACAACGGCGGCTTCAGCTCCGTGCGCAGCGATTGGGCATTGCGCAACTTAAGCGGAACGCAACGCATTGTCATTCGGTGTCGCGGAAATGGAGGCCCTTTCAAACTCGTGATGGAGCGCAATCAACAGTGGTGGATGCCATATTTGTACGCCAGCTTCACTCCCACCGATTCATGGACAGATGTGGTCATTCCCTTTGATGAAATCGGATGGAATCAGGCATTCACAGGAGATTTACCCGACATCGGTATCAATCAAGCCCTGTCCAATGTGTTGCGTTTGGGGTTCATGAAGTACGACGGCACTGCTCAGAAGTTCGAATTGGAGGTCGCCGAATTGCGGTTCGAATGAAAGGCTTTTTCGGATTAAGAAAGTGAAGCAACGGTAATCGCCGCGGCAACTTTTTTCGCACGCTCAACCAACAGGGCTGGCTCGACTTGCTTGTCCCCGTGCGCCAATCCAACCGCCATCCGACGAAAGGGACGTACGGTGGGCTTTCCGAAGACCCTGAAATCAGTGTCCGGGAATGACGCCGCCTCGGCAAGTCCGCGCACGACCGGAGCCGCGCCCGGCACACAGGTTTCTGGAGCCAGCACCACGGCGCTCGCCCCGTTTCGCACGTGCAGAATCTCTGCTACGGGCAAACCCAACACAGCCCGCGCATGCAATTCGAATTCCGAGAAATTCTGGGTCCGTGCGAGCGTCACCATGCCCGTGTCGTGTGGCCGAGGTGAAAGCTCAGAAAAGTATACGGTTCCTGGCTGTCCGTTACGTGCATTTTGGATGAAGAACTCCACCCCCCAAATTCCCGCCCCACCCAGTGCGGCCGTGACTGCCGCCGCCATTTCTTGCGCCTCATGTAGCAATTCCGGCTCCATGGCTGCAGGCTGCCAACTCTCCTGATAATCGCCGCGTTCTTGGCGGTGGCCGATGGGTGGGCAGAAAAGTGTCAGACCGTTAGACTGCGTCAACGTCAATAAGGTGATTTCGTAATCGAATTCAATGAAGGCTTCCACGATGACCTCGGCTAAATCACCCCGCGAACCCTCCAACGCATATTCCCACGATGAACGAATGTCCTCCTCTGAACGAATGACCGATTGGCCCTTTCCGGAACTGGACATCAGCGGCTTCACCACACACGGAAATCCCACCGCGTGCGCTCCTTCGGCAAGCTCCTCATAGGAGGTGGCGTACCGATACGGGGCCGTTTTCAATCCGATTTCTTGGGCTGCCAAATCGCGAATGGCGCGGCGGTTCATGGTGAAGTTGGCTGCACGCGCCGAAGGCACCACCTGAATGCCTTGGGCCTCGTAATCATAAAACCGCTCGGTGCGGATTGACTCCACCTCCGGTACGATGATATCCGGGGTGTGTTTGGCGACAATCCGGTCAAGCTCCGCACCATCCAACATGTTGATCACTTCATACGCGTCCGCGACTTGCATCGCTGGCGCGTCGGGATAGGAATCCACCGCAATGACATGTTGGCCCAAACGCTGCAACGCAATGACCACTTCTTTTCCCAGTTCGCCCGAACCGAGCAGCAGAATTTTCTTTTGCATGCTAGAAAGGTAGTTGTGAATCGGTGCAACTCTCTGAATAAAGGCGGTGTTTCTTAGTACATTAGTAACCAATGAAATCCAGAGGCACATTTTTCATTTTTGCGAGCCTGCTGCTGGCATTTGCATCCTGTAAGCCAGAGGAAATCGTCTTTCCAGACAATCCCGTGCCTCCGTACGATGAGATCTCGACGATTTTGGTTCAGAACTATGTGAACCGGATGTACATCGACCTCATCGGACGCGAGCCCACCGACCTCGAAATGGAGCGTGATGTGGAGCTTTTGGAAGCCGATTCGTTGAGTTTTGAAATTCGGCTGACGGTCATGAATGAATTGATGACCGGCACGGATTCGCTCGATGGCACCACCTACCGAACGCTCTACCATGAAAAGCTCTACACCGACCTCAAAGCGCGCTTTCTGGAGGGTGCTTCGGACGCCATCTTAAACGAGCGGTACGGACTGGCCCGTGGCATGGCCATCACCGATAGCCTGAACGGAAACTGGGAAGGATATGCCATCAATCAAGCCAATGCGGAACGGTTGCTTGCGGTTTTGGAATGCGCCGTGGACCTTGAATTGGAAGAAATCGATGTCCGCGAAGCGTGCGCCCGAATGATGTGGAATGACATCTACGACCAAATCAACATGAACAGCTTCAACTTCGTGAATGCTTCATTCGATGATTTGTACCAGCGATTTCCTACACAATCTGAGTTCGACGTGGCCTATGAAATCGTCGAGTACAACCTGCCGAATCTGATTTTTGGCTTTTCGGCCAATGACAAACCCAGTTTTATCGAGGCGTTGGTTTGGAATCCCGAATGGAACGAGGGCATGGTCCGCTGGCAATTCCGCACCTTCCTCGCTAGAGACCCTTCAGACGCCGAAGTATTGGAAGCGGTCAACGAATTCGCCTTGAACGGCAAAACGGCAGATATCCAACGTTACATCCTCCGATCCGATGAATATGCAGGTTTTTAAGGGGTTCCCCATCGCATGGTTGGTCGGTGTGACAGTCTGTGCAGCGCTGGCGGGTTGCCGACCCGAGCCGGAGGTTTCATTTGAATTGCAGGGGCTGGAAGTGACGCCGGGATTTGCCGTGAAGGATCGGCTGAAATCAAACGAACAATGGGTCGCCATCGTGCACACGAATTTATTCCAAGCGGGGATGCCGGCGAACGACCTATACAACGCCGCCCGCGTGTTCGAATCCATCGGTGACCAGAGCATCGCACGGGAAGTGCTTTTGAGCAACTTCTTCAATCAACCCGACCTCGAATTGATGTCGCGTGAAGAAATGCTGGACAACCTGGAGGCTTTCATTGACGAAACCTACGTCCGCTTCTACACCCGCTACCCCACCCAAGCTGAGCGCACGTACGTTCGCGAATTCATATTGAACAACCCTGGCATGACTCCGGAGCTCGTATACATGTCCTTCGCTTTGTCTGACGAATACCGGTATTACTGATGAAAAAGACCACGACACGACGCGACTTCATCAAGAAAACCGGCCTCGCCGCGGCCGGTGTGTCTTTCGCACCCTACATTCTGCCCAGCGGTCGCCTATTTGCACCGACGGGCAATCGCTCGTCCGAACATGTGGTGATGGTGGCATTCGCGGGCGGCGTCCGTCAGCAAGAATCCGTCTTGAAACGGTATTTGGATGACAGCCAAAACGAACCCTACCCGGGCAACATCATGTACAACATGTTTTCCGGAGCCGCACCCGAAAACAAAATCGTTTACGGCACGGGCACGGGCGGCATGAATCCCATTCCCGCCATCCTTTCTGAATCCCTCGAATCACAGGGCACCGTGTTCAAAGAGGTCACGGCGCTCAGCGCGGGCCACTACGGCGGACTGAACAGCTTGGTGCAAGGGTCGACCACAACGACCCAAGGCCTGAAACAACGGCCCATCAATCCCACGATTTTTGAGTACCTCCGGCGCCACGGCGGCTATTCCGCAACGGATGTTTGGTTTGTAGGAAACGGCATCGGCAACTCCACACCGCTGCTGAACCACAGTGCTCACCCGGATTACGGCGCCGATTATGCCGGCAATTTCTTCGCACCCACCGTCACGTTCAGCGATATCGGTGCGGAATTCATGGCCGATGCCAAGATTTACCATCCGGAAAACGAACTCGCGCCGATGTACAAATTGCAGACGTTCCTCGATTTGCAGTTTCAAGCATTGACCTCGGCGGGAGGGTCCATAGGCAATTCCGACGATGAAAAGCAAAACATCAAGGCGTTCATGGAAGCGATGTATGCCAAAGTCACCGCGGGCACACTGGACTTGCCGCCCGTCACCGACAACGGCGACCTCTATACCATGGCATTTGCCGTAGAGGTGCTGAAGTGGTTCAAACCGGCGTTCATGATGGTGAACCTCAGCGCGGTGGATTCATGCCATTCGAATTTCTCCGGTTACCTCGCATCGCTTCACCGAGCGGATCACGCCGTGGGTCATTTGTGGAACAAAATCCAAACGGAAATCCCCGAAATGTCCGGCCAAACAACGCTGCTCTGCACGCCCGAATGCGGGAGGAATTTGCAGCCGAACAGCATCCTGGACCAAAACGATTGGCTTTCCTATGACCACAGCGACGCCAATTCGCTGCGGGTGTGGACGCTCATGGCAGGACCGGCCATTCCTGCGGGCCTCTCCATTGGCAGCGAAACGAATCCCATCGGACTCGTATCGGATACCATGATGACGGTGGCGGATTTGCTCGGCGTGAAACCCGAAGTCCAAGCCGCCGGCATGACCGCAACGGGCACGCAAAGTTTGTTGGATCAGATTTGACCGATGCCGACTTTTCGCAACATACCGATTTGGATTTCACTTCCGTTGCTGGCCGGGATGCTTGCACAATGCCGCCCCGATCCGCCGCCCAATCCATACGACGACGTCATCGTGACGGTCAATGAAATCGATGCCACGGCCCCCATTCCCGAAGGTACGTTTGCGTGGTTGCACGATCGGATGTTTCAACCCACCTGCGCCAATTCCGGTTGCCATGATGGCACGTTTGAACCAGATTTCCGCACCATCAATTCTGCTTGGAACACGCTCGTTTGGCACCCCGTAATTTCGAATGATGCAGCCGGGAGTTTCGAGTTCCGCGTCGTCCCTGGCGATGTCGAAAGCAGTTTGTTGATGGAGCGCCTGACCACATTCATCCCGAACACATCCGGCATGATGCCGCTTTCGGTGGATCCCGGTTCGGATTGGAACGACAACAAAGCTGCCTATTTGGAGGCGCTGGAAACGTGGATTGAGGGCGGGGCACTCGACATCAACGGCAACGAGCCGGTCATTGGGGACCTCTCACCTCAAATCATGGGGTTCGGCGGTTTCCCAGCGGGCAACCTCGATACCCCTTACCCCCGAAACCCAGAGGCCAATTACCGCCTAGAAGTTGAGGCAGGCCCGGTGGATCTGTGGTTCGCGATCAGCGACGATTCCACACCAATCGACGCATTGACCGCGGGATTGCGCATGGCCTCCGCTCCTGACAGCACAGCCTTTGCGCCGTCCGTCGAAATGGATCAACCGTTCACATTTGAAGCGGCGAATTTCTTCGGCGGAACCAGTACCTACACCCACCGTGTGACGGTCG
>Ga0181571_10003295_pt1 | contig 12100 bp, 4 predicted proteins | sample 101ome_17_FD_132440 | JGI IMG/M metagenome (GOLD analysis project Ga0181571, IMG submission 132440) | Coastal salt marsh microbial communities from the Groves Creek Marsh, Skidaway Island, Georgia - 101407AT metaG (megahit assembly) | ecosystem: Environmental > Aquatic > Marine > Intertidal zone...
AAAGACGCCAAGCGACCGGTGGTGTACGCGGGCGGCGGCTGCCTCGACGCCGCGCCCGAGCTCAAGGAGTTCATCGAGTCCACCGGTATCCCCATCACCAACACCCTCATGGGTTTGGGGTGCTACCCCGCCTCCGACGAGCTCTGCCTCGACATGCTCGGAATGCACGGAGCCGTGTACGCCAACTACGCCGTCGACTCGGCCGATCTGCTCCTCGCGTTTGGAGTTCGCTTCGACGATCGCGTCACAGGGAAGCTCGAGGCGTTCGCCGCGCGCGCGTCCATCGTGCACATCGACATCGACCCGGCGGAGATTGGTAAGAACAAGGAGGCGCACTGCCCGGTGTTCTCCAACATCAAGCCCGCGCTTCGGACTCTCAACTCGATAATCCGAGCGGACAAGCCCGAGCTGGACTTTTCCGAGTGGAGGACGGACATCGCGAAGCAGAGGGCCAAGTTCCCGTTCGCGTACACCGAGACGGACGACTACATCGTCCCGCAGCACGCCGTGGAGCTCCTGTGTAAGATGACCGAAGGCAAGGCTATCATTTCCACCGGCGTCGGGCAGCATCAGATGTGGGCGGCGCAGCATTACAAGTTTGACGAGCCAAGAAACTGGCTCACGTCGGGTGGCTTGGGCTCGATGGGCTTCGGCCTCCCCGCCGCGATTGGCGCCGCCGCCGCGAGGCCCGACGCCGTCGTCGTCGACATCGACGGCGACGGATCCTTCGTCATGAACATCCAGGAGCTCGCCACGCTCCACGCGGAGAACCTGCCGGTGAAGATGTTCGTCCTGAACAACCAGCACCTGGGCATGGTGGTGCAGTGGGAGGATCGCTTCTACGGCGCCAACCGCGGTCACACATACCTCGGCTCCCCGGACAAGGATTACGCGGTGACCCAGGACGAGGCGGACATCTTCCCCGACTTTGTCAAGATCTGCGAGGGTTTCAGGGTACCCGCGGAGCGCGTGGTGCGCAAGGCGGACCTCCCCGCCGCCATCCAGCGCATGCTCGACCACGACGGCCCGTACCTCCTCGACGTGATGTTCCCCCACCAGGAGCACGTGCTGCCCATGGTGCCCGGCGGCGGCACGTTCAAGGATACCATCACCACCGGCGACGGACGCACGCCCGAGACCAAGGACATGAAGACGCTGTGATGCGACCTCATCAAGGGAGGTCACATCGAGGGTCGAGACGAGGCGGGGCGTCCCGGCGTTATATCATATTATTAACAGCTGGCGGCGGGACGTCGGAGAGGAGGTGGAGGGTGTCGAGGAGGGCCCGGCGCCAGGAGGGGGCGGCGGCGCGGGGCGGCGATTTGTGTATTAGCCTTTACGATGATACGAATACCATATTAACGTCTTCATTCACCGGACGAGCGCGTCATCTCCGCGCCCCCGTGTTGTTGTGTTGTTTCGCCTTTATTGTCCTTTATTTGGGGGGTATCATATCATAGAGGGGCGACCGGTCAAACTTTCACGACCTCACTTCGAGCGATGCGCCGGTTCGGCACGGAGTCCACGCGCCGGTCTTCGTCGCGCGAAGCGACGGCTCCTCGCGTGGATGAGGCCGCCATGCAGGCCAAGCTCAAGGAGCTCCGGGGCTTGATGGCGAGCGAGCACGCCGCGCGGGAGACGATACGCGACATCGCCGAGCTGAACGGGGGGTCCATCTGGCGGAGCTCGCGACGTCCGGAGGAGAGGGCGCGCGATCCGGTCCGCGCGAGCGCGGGTTCCATCCCGGGCAGGGGCGCTCATGCGCACAGGATCGGCCCGAGGCTTCGAGATCTCAGCGCGGAGGACATGAGCCTCGTGGAGCGCGCGAGGGCGCGGGCGTCCGCGGAGGTGGCGCGGGTGGGACCCGTCGCGTCCAGGCGACCTGACATCCCGGAGAGGAGGCCCGGGGCGGCGTCGCGCGGCGCCGGGCGCGTGCGCACCTCGGTGGACGTCATCGACCACCTCCGCCCCGACCTCATCGCGCGCGCGATGGGCGTGAACTCGCACCCGACGCACGCGCACCGGTCGAGTCGTCCGGGGAACTCGACCCCGACCGCTCGGCCGCGGTCGCCCCGGGTGGAGCACGTCGTGCTGCACTCGGCGGATCTGGATCTGCGCGGACGGCTGGGCGAAGGGCGCCTCGTGCCCAGGCCGCCGCCGGGTTTAGGACCGTCCTCGCGCGCGATGGCGAGGCCCGCGAGCGGAGGCGGCGGCGGCGGCGCGAGGGCCGGGCGGTTCGGAGGCGTCGGGATGACCCTGGACGGCGCCGCGACGACGACGGACGACGACGACCTGTCCGCGGTTGAACCCGTCGGGGGGGGCGGGAGGCCCCCGACCGGGGAACGGCGCCGCGCGCCAACCGACCCGGGCGCGTCGTCGTCGTGGCGGTCGTCCACTCGCGACGGTGCGGACGTCCTCACGATGCGCGGTGACGACGGCGGGGACGGGGACGGGGTGGTCGGGTCGGTCACCGCCGGGGGCGTCGAGATCGTCGACGAGTCCGGCGGGGCGCTGTTGCGCGGCGAGTTCGACGAGGAGGCCAACGCGCGGGCGTTCGCGGAGGCGCTGAGGGAGTGGAGAGGCGGCGGCGGGGGGGATAAGGAGGGCGGGGGCGGCGAGGAGGGCGGGGGGGATAAGGAGCTTGTGGTGAGGGAGAGCACGAGGCCGACGACGGCGGCGGCGGAGATTGACGTCCAGACGGATGGCGCGGGGGGGGGACTGTACACTGGGGCGAGACGTTCGTCGTCACCCTGGGGCGTCGCCGCGCGACCGCTCGCCGCCAAGCCCGGAGCGAGCTACTTCGAGAGGTTGTTCGCGAAGAACGTGGAGCGAATGGCGGGAAAGAAGGTCATGGAGTCGATGCGGGCCGAGTAAAAAGTTTGCGCGAACGTCAGCGGCGGACCGCGCGAAAGGAGTGAAAAGGAATGATGAGACGTAAAAAATGGTGGGCGGGTGCCCGGGGTCCGGGCACTGTGCCGCCCGCGAGCTGCTAAAACTAAAGAACGGACGACGAACGTGCCGTCTTCGAGGCCTTCAAGCCACCGCCCTTGTCGCCGATGGCGGACCCGTTCATCGCGGACATGATGGCGTTCCAGCCAAAGCCCAGCAGGTTCATGAACGGGATCGTCAGGTGGCGCGGCACGATCCAGAAGTTGATCGCCTGCGCGGGTATCCAGTACGCCCACATCGCGCTCATCGTGACAAACTCCGCCGCGTCGTACTCGCTCATCGTCATCTTCGTCGCAATCTTGCCCGGGACGTCGACGATCCCGCACTCGCCGGAGCTCCACTGCTTTAAGCCGAAGAACGTGGGGAGGTAGATGACGGGGCACACCACGAACTGATCCAGCGCCACCATCGTCGCCACGCTCGCGCTCGTCCCGAACCGCGCCGACAGGAGATCCCCCGCGGGTTTCATCAGCCGGTTGTACAACCCGTACTGAAAAGCGCCGACGTACGTCAAGCCGAGCGCAAAGAAACAAAACACCCTTCGCCGGTCCACCTCGTCCAGACGTTTACCCTCCACCATCGTCTGCACCGCCACGTCGGAGACGACGCACTTGCCGACGCTGGTCACCAGCGCGGTGGGAAACGGGTGTCGGACGAACGTCGCGACGTACGCGGACCACGTCGCCGCCTTGGCTCGGTTGGTGAAACACGATCGAAACGCGTGATGCGTCACCACGTCGATCCAGCTGGCGCCCGCGTGCCTCAGCGCGTCGGCGCTGGACACGCGTTCGATCGGGGACATGAGCTCGTAGTGGTGCCTGACGAACCCGCTCGAGATTTTTCGTTGCGCCACTGTCGTCGAACCGGCACCCGCGTTAATACCGGCGGTCTTTCCGCCGTGACCCGCCTGTGTTAGACCCGCCTGCGCCCCTCCCGAGGGACGCCGAAAGACCCCGTAGAGGAGCCTGGACGCCGGGTGCGAGACGACGTCGCGCCACGACCCGCCCGCGTGTCTCAGCGCGAGCGTGGGGCCGACGACTTCCCTCGCCGCGTGCATCGCCGCGCGAACGAGGGCGCCGGCCGGGGCGCCGGCGGTCCGGCTCCACGCGTGCCTCGCGGCGTCTCCGAGTTCGCCGCGGACCGCGGGGTTGGTGGCGATGTCCACCCATCGGACGCCCGCGTGCCTCATCGCCCTGACCATGTCGAGCGCCGCGCGCGCGGCGTCGTCCGCGGGCTCCGCCGCGCGTCGCCGTGCCCCCCGCCGCGCCGCCGCGGCCGCCTCCAACTCCCACCGGGTCCTGAGTTGCACCAGGCTCTCGCAGGTTTGCGTGCTGCGGGCGCGGCACTGCTCCCTCGCGACGCGGCCCGCCTCCTTCTCGGGTTCCCGCGCGGGTGCCGATCGAACCCCCGCGCCGACGTTCCTTCCCGCCGTTCGAGCCGCCTTGACCGCGAACCGCTTCGCGAAGCGCCACATCACGCGCGTCCCGCCCCTAGAGGTATCTGCGCGCGAATCCCCCCAACCGGCGGCTGCGAAATCCTTTCGTTGTTGGATCCCCCCCGCCCCGCCCCACCGCGGGCCCTTACTCGGGTCCTCGCCGCCGTTCGATCCTCCACCGGCGAAGGAGGAGACGAACCGGCGTCGTTCGCAACCGCGGCTGCGCGAAGGGCGATGGGCGAGCGAGACGCGACGCGACGGTTCAGTGCTAACACGCGCCCCACGCTTCGAGAAGGCAACCCCAAAAAAAAATCCCCACAGCCAGATGCCACCAGAGAAAAAGAACGAAAGGCTCACAGTTGGTCCACGTGTGTTCACAAGCAAACAGTCATGAAATTTGCCCAAAAACGCGAGACAACGGGCGCCGAGACCAACGTGCGTGACTTTCACCACCCCGTCTCGTCGCTGGGGTTCTGGAGACCCGTGGACTACTCATAGAACCAGAACAGCCTCGGGGGTTTCGCGCCGCGCGGCACTGCCGAGTCGCGCGAACCGCGAAACGTCGTGGGCTCTCGCGCACTTCGCGAATAGCACCGTCGGACGAAAGAAAACCGACCGCGGCTCCCTTCTCGGCTCCCGCGACGGTGGCCCGCGGTGCGTCCTCCGTTCTTCGCTCCCGCTCGAATTTTTGTTGTTTTCCGTGGATTTGACAAGTAACGAGCGAGGGCAGCCGCGGGTGGGACGCGTTCGGGAATGTCCCGGGGCGATCGTCGCGCGATCGCGCAGGGATCTGCCTCGATCGATCGCATCCAACCCTGAACGCGCGTTTCCGCGTCCACGAACGCCCTCGAAAACTCCCGGCGCGGCGCGCGGGAGGCCCCGATCTGCGCGAACGTTTTGGTTTTGGCGCGAAGACAATCGACGCGACGTCCCCGCGCGACCGACGCCCGCGCTCGACGCTGACCGCCCGATACACTCTCGGATCTCTCTCCACATCAGACAGTCTCCCGAGAAGATGAACGGCGCGCCGGAGGCGCCGGGCGCGACCCCGCCCGCGGAGCCCATCGTCGCGGAAGCCGCGACGAACGGCGACGACGACGCGGTGCCGGACGCCGGGGCGGCGCCGGCGACCGTCGACGCCCACGCCGCGCGCGGGGGGGAGCCCGTTTCGATCGCATCGATCGGTGCGCACGTCGAGGTTCGCGCGGATCCGATCCCCGTCGCTCCCGAGCCCGTCCCCGCCGCGCGCGACCCGATCCTCGAGCCCGCGCAGGCGCCACCGCCCCAGCAGCCCCAGCAGCCCCAGCAGGCGCCACCGCCCCACGAGGCGAGCCGGGCGGGTGCGTCTCACCCCCAGAGGGCCCCGTCCCAGCTCCACGCCGCGGCGCCCGGGAAGGAGGTACCCATCGCACCGATGCCCCAGATTGCGTATCAGCAGATACAGCAGCAGCAGCAGATACAGCAGCAGATGCTCGGACACGCGCAGTCGCAGGAGCAGATGGGCCTGGCGCAGTTCCAGCACCTGCAAAACCTGCAGCAGCTGCAGGCGCTCCACAAGATTCAGCAGCAGCAGGCGATCCAAAAGATCCAGGCGATGGAGCAGCAGCAGAGGATGCTGTCGAACATCGGCGCCACCGGTGTCCAGCTCGCGGCGCACGGGCTCACCCCGCAGCAGATCCAGGCTCTCGCCGGCATCAGCGCGGGCGCGCAGCAGCAGCTGGCGCAGCAGCTCGCACACGATAACGCGCACGAGCAGCTGCTGATGGGGCAGGCGCTGCGAGAGCGAAAGTTGGCGGAAGAGGCGGAGGAGCGCGCCGCGCTGGACGCAGACTACGCGCGCATAGCCGCCGCGGCGCGCGCGGCGCACGAGCAGCAACAGCAGCAGCAGCAGCAACAGCAACAGCAGGCTCAACAACAGCTGCAGCGCGCGAGCGAGGCAGAGGAGGACCGGCACACAGCGAAAAAACCGAGGGTCGACCCCGACGCGGAGCACGTCGAAGGGACGGATGAACCCCCGCGTCGGGACGAGGAGGGGGACGGGGACGAGGAGGGGGACGAGGAGGTTGCGTTCAGCATCCAGGACACGCAGGCTCGGGCGCCCACGCAGCAGCCAGGCGTGAACGTACCCGCCAAGCTCCACCTGCACTACCAGGCGGCGCAGCAGGCGATACGAGAGGGTGGCGCGCCTCCCGCGCCTTACGTCCGCGGCGGTAGCGGCGGCATGAGGCCCACCGCGGCGCTGAAGCGAACCATGGACGCGTCGGCGAGGGTGCTCGGGGCGACCGTCCTGGACGAGCCCGACCCGATGGATGGCGAGGGCTGGTTCGCCATGGACGCCCAGGCGCGGTTCAAGGCGCTCATGCCCCGGTACGCGCGGCTCACCTCCGAGCTGAGGGACGCGAGGGATGCGCTGGAGAGCGAGGTTGAGGTGCGAAAGGGTCTGGAGGAGGCGCTCCGCGAGGCTCGACGGGAGGCTAGGGCGGCGAAGGCTTCCGAGGACCGGATCGTGTCGTCCCTGCGCAGCATCTCCGCGTCCAACGCGGGTCTGACGCCGGAGATGAAGCATAACCTGCGCATGACCCACTCGACGCCGCCGATGTCCGAGAACGAGCTGCGGGAGGTGGTCGGGATCGCGGCGACGGGGCCGGTTCAGGGAGGCGGTCGCGGCGGTCGCGGTCGCGGTCGCGGCGGTCGGGGGTTCGGGGGTCGGGGGGTCGAGGGTCGGGGTGGACGCGGGCGTCCCGACGCCGAAGACGCCGTCGACGCTCCGCGGGAGAGGAAGAAGCCGGGCCCGAAGCCTAAACCGCGACCGGCTCCCGAGGACGAGGACGATTCGGGACGGTCGGGCGAGGACGAGGACTCGGACGACGACGAGAGCTCAGACTACGCCAACGGTTTCAGCCGGACGCACGGCCGCGATACCCGCGGGCTGGAGAGCCAGGCGCTGCGGGTGGTCATGGGCCGCGGCGTCACCAGGGGCGAGCGAGTGGTGACGGATCTGGGCTCGGCGTACTTCACGCACGAGGACGAGACCCCGTTCGACATCGGCCAGAAGCTTCGCATCCACGGCAACACGCTCGTGTCGCTCAACAGCTGGTACCTCCCCGGCTTGAAGCTCCGCTCGAAGCTAAAGGCGGGGACGCGCCTGTGGCTCGAAGCGCGGTTCGACGACGAGGAGGAGATCCTCAACGCCGACCTCAAGGGCCGGCTCGAGAAGGTGGTGAACGCGCTGCAGAGGCACAGGTTCTACTTCATCTTCGCGCAACCCGTGGACCCGGTGACTCTGAACATCCCCGACTACTTTGACGTGGTGAAGACCCCGATGGACCTCGGTACCGTGGCGGCGAAGGTGAGGGACGGCCTGTACAAGGGTGACGTGTTCGACTTCGAGGACGACGCTCGACTCGTCTTCTCCAACTGCAGGGCGTACAACCCGCCCGGGTCGGACGCGGCGACGATGGGCGACGCCGTGGAGAAGGAATTTGACAAGAAGTGGATCGAGCTCGGGTTTGTGTTCAAGGACGAGACGAGGGAGATTCCCAAGCCGCCGGGCGCGGGCGGGGACGCCGCGACGCCCGCAAAGTGAGGAAAACGAGGAGGAGGAGGCGCGAGTGAGGAGTAGCTCGGTGGGGGAATAGGGTGAAAGGTTTGAATGACACGACGCCAGCAGGATTTATCACGGCGACTTGACTTGTCAAAAACACCGGAGAGGACGACGACAAAGAGGAGTTCGCGGCGGAGTTTTCTTAGTCAGAACGAATTGGCGTGATATCTTTAAAACGCGCGCAGACAGGGGTGGAAACGATGAATCGACGAGAGAGACTCGCGGCGTCACTCAAAACGCGGCCTGGCCGGCGGCGACGGCGGCTTCAAATGCCTTGGCGCACGCGTTTTCATCGACGGCTCCGGCGCACTGCGCCTCCATCGCCTTGAGCGCGCCTTCACCCTTCATCTCGAGCACCTCGTCGGAGAGGATCAGGTTCAAGCCGGTGTTGAGCTCCTGCACGACCATGGCGGTGATGGCGACCATCGCCAGGCGGCCGTTGTTCAGCTCGCGGAGGCGGTGGATGTCCAGCCACTCTTCGTCTTTGCCTGCGCTCAACCCGAGGGGGTCGAATCCGCCGTAGTCGCCGGGGGTGTGATCGTCCTTCATGAGGAACAGGCGGGAGGCGTCGAAGGGGTTCTGCCAAGCGATCTGCACGCGGGTGGTTTCCACGAAGAAGATGAGCGCGCCGAGTCCAATCCAGAACGGGAGGGGCACCTGCTGGAAGTGGTTGATGGCGGGGCCGGTGACTTGGGCGTCGAAGAGGAAGGAGGAGCCCTCCACCTGCTCGCCGACGATGAAGCCCACGGAGGCGAGCATCGCGAGGCGGCCGTGCGTGATCTCGACGTCCGCGTACCTCTGCGCCTCCGCCTGGTCGATGTTCTTGAAGAAGCCGAAGAGGTCGATGCCATCCTCGAACGGGGCGCTCGCCTGGAGGAGTCCCGCATCAACCGCGGCGCCAATATCCGCGTACGTCTGGCCGGCGCGGGGGGTCGCGGCGGCGACGCCGCCGGCCTTCTTACCGCCGAACGCGCGAGCGGAGACATCGCGCTTGGCAGTCGCGGGGCGGACGAGGGAGGGAACGGTGAGGGCGCAGATGGTGGTCATGATGAGGGAGGCTTGCGTGTGCGTAAAGTGCGATCACGATAAGAAAAACGCAAAAAAGAGCGTTTCCTTCGTCACGCGCTCGATGTGTCACGATCAGGCCAAGGGTCTATCATCGTCTAGTCTAGCGGTTTGGGTTTGTATGGGCTTTTTGTTCCGATGGAGCATCCGTTCAAATTCTCTACCATGTGCTTTTTTAGTCTATGAATCATGATTTTCACTCGCCTCTGATGATCCGTTGCCTCGATTTCACTCCGTCTCCATCTGAACTCCGTCTGCACTCACGACGCTTCGGAACACGGAAATCAGTTAGGATTATTTGCAAAATTCAAAAAACGACCGACCTTCGTAATATTTCGTACCTTCGTAGTGCTACTAAGATTACCTTCGTCAGGGTAGACTATCTTCTAGCCTAGGTTTATTATGATTTAACTCTGGGTTTACTCTGTAGTCATGAAAACCCTGGGAATCTTCGCGGAGAATACGATCCAGGTTTTTCTGGTGCGGGCGAGGCGCGGGCGAATCTGGTCCGCGTGATGCGTATCAGCCGGAGAAAATCCCAGCCTATCCGCTACGTACGCTCCCACGTTTTTCCGAAGAGTCGCACGTTGAGCGAAAAGTACGGTTGCCGAACCCAAAAAAATTTGCTTTTTCTTGGGATATTTTTTGAGGTTGCCGATGTGTCCTCCCCGGCGACGGGGACCCCCAAGGTGTTTCCGACAAGGCGCGCGAATCCTCAGACCAGAGGCGCGCGGTGCATACAAGGCACGGGCGCGCCCGGAACCCGGCTCGTCACGGAAGGTACACGCGGAGGATTTAACCCGCCGACGCGGTCGCCCGTGCGCGTTCGCGACGCCTGAACTCCGGCACCGGCGCGCGACACGGCCCGTGACCGACCAAGCTCTGGCGTGTTTAAGATTAGGACTTTCACCATGGCTGGCGGGCGCACCACCAGGGGATCTCCGGAGGGCGTCGAGGTGGGATCGTCCCGCCACGGCGCCCGGTCCTTCACCTCCTACGCCCCGACGGACGCGGGATGGTCGCTGGACGACTACGCCTACGACCCGGTCGCGGGCGAGGTGGTCAGCCGGGCGAAGATCGCCAAGAGGGGCCAAGAAAAAACGACGAACGCCGCGGGAGAGGCCGGCGCCGGGGCCGGCGCCTCGGGCGGTTCCGAGCCCGCGAATCGGCGCGAGGGTAGCAAGCGCACGCGTCGGCCGCCCAAGCGGGCCGAAGACTTCGAGCGCGACGCGCCCATCGCCGCCACGAAGGCGGGACACGTCGGGGCGACGGACACGTCGGCCGGCGGAGCGGGAGGATTGAGCCAGGTGAGCTCGGACGTCGCCAGCCACGACCAGCGAAGCGGCGGCGCGAGCCTAGCCTCCGCTCCCGGGTCGGATGGTGGAGGACCCAACTCCTCCGCGCTGGTGGCTCACGCCGTCGGCATCCGCCGGTGCCCCGTCGACGGCTGCGCCGCGAGCTGCTTCCCGTCGAGCAAGCGGCGGATCGAGCGGGTGCTGTGCCAGGCGCACGTCGGCGCGCCGTCGTGTCTGGTGAACGGCGTGCCGAGGCGATTCTGCCAGGTGTGCTACGCCCTGCACGGCGTGGACGCTTTCAAGGGCAAGAACAAGACGTGCACGGCGGTCCTCCAGCGCAAAAAGCTGCTGCGCGCGCAGGCCACGGAGAGCCGCGAACCGAGGGAGAGCGGCGCCAAGAGCGGCGGGAGCAGCGGCGGCTCCGGCGACGGTTCCGTGCACGGCGTCTCCAACGGTTCCCTCACCCAGGGAACCCAACAGGCGGCCGAGACGAACGCGGGTGGGCGGAAAGAACCGGTGAACGGAAAGAACCGCGTCGGCGCCCGGGGTGGCGCGGTCCGGTCGGGGGTCGCGGTCCGGTCGGGGGGCAAGCGCAAGGCGTCGTCCAACGGGTCGGGACGGAGAAGCGCGGCGGAGAAGAGCAGCGGGGAGAGCAGCGGGGGCAGCGGTGCGGGGGGTAGCGGCGTATCCGAATGCGTCGTCGTCCCGACCACCGTCGCCGCTCCTCCGTCGAAGAAGAAGTCGACACCCGCCGCTTCGCCGGGTACCGCTTTGGCCGACGCGAAGAAGCGGTTGTCGAAGGGTAAGTCGACGCGCAGCGACGATTCGGATCCGAGCGACGACCCGGACTCGCCCGCGTTCGACCCGTGGGGGATGAAGACGGCGTCGCCCGCGCCCGCCCACCCGTCGCTCGTCGGGAACCACGCCCACCACGTCACCGCGCCCGCCGCCGGGGAGAGCGGGGGCTTCTTCCAGAACCTGTGGCACGGCATGGGCGGGTCGGCGGGGTTCAGCGGGTGGCACGCGCAGCGCGAGCGCGAGGAGCTCGAGCGGTCGTTGCTTCGCGACATGGAGTACGGCGCGCTCTCGTCCCTCGTCGTCCCGTCCGCGGCGATCAAGGTTCCGAACCTCACCCCGGAGGTGTTCATCGCCCGACGGCACCAGCACCGCGTGGGGGAGCAGCACGTCGTCCACCACCACCACGTCGTCCACCACCACGGTTCGCACGGTTCGCATCACCCGATCGCCCCCCCGGGCGTCGTCGCGCAACACGGCGCGGGGGGCGACGAGGCGCACCTCCTCCCGCCCCCCGCCGCTCGTCGACCCACAACCCCGATGGAATCCTCCGTCGACCTGGGCCAAACGCCGATTCCCCCGCCGGGGTTTACCAACTGCGCGGATACCGACTGGCTCGGGTTCTTCGCGGACAACAAGTCCGTCCCGGGGAGCGCGCACGTCGAGGGAGCCGCGGAGGACGACGGCTACGACGCGTTCATCCGACCCGGGTCGCTCATATTCGGCGTGCACTCGCAGTCGGCGGTGCCGGGGGTGTCGCAGGGGGCGGCGGAGATGCTGCGGACCGCCGCGGCGGCTGGGGACGACGGCATAATCACCCGATCACAGACGCGGCGGCGCACGCGGATCCAGAGCGGAAGAAGCGCGACCAACACCGGGACCAACACCGGAGGCGGGATGAGGGACTCCACGGGCGGGACCGACTCGGGCGGGTCCAGGGGCTTTGACGGTTCCTTT
>Ga0181571_10003296_pt1 | contig 12097 bp, 14 predicted proteins | sample 101ome_17_FD_132440 | JGI IMG/M metagenome (GOLD analysis project Ga0181571, IMG submission 132440) | Coastal salt marsh microbial communities from the Groves Creek Marsh, Skidaway Island, Georgia - 101407AT metaG (megahit assembly) | ecosystem: Environmental > Aquatic > Marine > Intertidal...
AAGCGCCTTAGCGCCTAAGATCATATTATGCCGGGGTTAGCAACTATCCCCAAACGCCGCGATTTTCTTCTTGCTACTGCTAAGGGACGGCGCTCTGCTGTACCTGGGCTTGTCTTACAAATCGTCGATCGTGGTGATGATGCGCCGCCGCGTCTTGGCATTACCGCAAGCCGCAAAATAGGCAATGCTGTGAGCCGAAATCGCGCCAAAAGACGCCTGCGAGCCCTTGCCCAAAATATGCTTGGAAAAGACGGCCAGCAAGGCCATGATTATGTTCTGATCGCGCGGCATAACACCAATTTGTTGTCTTGGCCAGAATTAGAAGGGTCGTTGGCTCTTGCCCTTGATCGGGTTAAGGCCAGTGCCGCGAATCATCAAGGTAACACCTAATGGCGATATGGCATCGCATATCGCACCACGCGCATCGAGGGATCATCTGGCTCGTGTTGTTGCCGATCTATGCCTATCGCTATACTTTATCGCCATTGATTGGTCGAGATTGTCGTTTTTTTCCCACTTGTTCCCAATATGCCATTGAGGCAATAAGCCAGCATGGTGTATGGTCTGGTGGCTGGATGGCGTTAAGGCGCATTGGGCGTTGTCACCCATGGGGTGGTGATGGTCATGATCCGGTGCCGCCGCCAACCAAATCATCAAAGTCGTCGGAGTAGATGATGAATTCTGATAATAAGAACTTAATTCTTGCTGTAACCCTATCTATGCTGATTCTGATTTTTTATCAGCTCTATTTTGCCCCCGTATCTCCGCCACCCAGCGATAATCAGCAAACAGCCGCTGATGGCGCCTCACCCGTGCCTAGCGCTGTTGCAGGGATTGACCAAGAGGTTCTGGCCAGCAGCAAAAAAATTGTGGCAATTATCGAAGCTCCGCGAATCATCATTGAAAACAGCAAGGTGCATGGTTCTATCTCGCTGGCAGGTGGACGCATTGATGACCTGCAGCTCAAAAATTTCCGCGCTACCAATGATCCAGATTCCCCAGAAATCAGCCTATTGCGCCGGACAGGCACAGAAAACGCCTATTTTGCCGAAACCTTTTTCACCCAAATCACCGACGCCGGATATAAGCGAGCGATTGACCGTGATCTGATCTGGCAGGCGGATGGTGATCGCCTAACCCCTACCACACCTGTTACGCTTAGCCATCAACAAGACGGGATTGAATATCGCCTGACCTATCAGATTGATGATGACTATCTGATCACCATCACTAGTGAAGCGCGCAATCTTTCCGATACCCCAATGCTGGTGGGATCAGGAACGCGAGTTTTGCGCCAACGCCCTAGCTATTCCGAATGGATTTCCTATGCCGGGCCTATGGGATATTTCAACACCAGTGACGGCAATGTCTTTCTTGATTATTCTGATGTTAATGGCAATGTCAGTTGTGAAAGCGACACGCGTTTCTGTGTCGAGAATGGGTTGCGCGGATGGGTTGGAATTTCTGATAAAAACTGGCTAACCGCTATCATTCCAGCAGAGAATGCGACCAGCGATTTTCTGATGCGGCCTGTTCCTGCGCCTAACTTTGAAACTATCCGGCTTCAGCTGGATGAGGACACTTTAGCCGAAATTGACCAGATAAAAACAGGCAACAAACAAGAAGGGCAAGGCCGCCCGACAGAAATTTCAAGCAACCAGAAACCAGTTGAACTTGATAACGGCGAAAGCATGAGCTGGAGCGTGGATATCTTTGCTGGCCCCAAAAAATATACTGTGCTGAATGATTATCAGGACAATCATAACATTCCTCGCCTTACCAGTGCTATTGACTGGGGATGGTTTGAAATTATTGCTAAACCCATGCTGATTGTTCTTGTTTGGCTTAACCAATATGTCAGCAATTTTGGTATAGCCATCCTATTGATGACCATTGGCATTAAGTTAATCTTCTTCCCCTTGGCGAATAAATCGTATCGGTCTATGGCAAAGATGCGTGAATTAGCGCCAAAGGTTAAAGAGCTGCGCGAACGCTTCGCTGATGATCGCCAACGCCAGCAACAGGAAATGATGGGGCTTTATCGCAAGGAAAAGGTCAATCCTGCCGCCGGCTGCTTACCTATTCTTTTGCAAATCCCCGTGTTCTTCGCGCTTTATAAAGTGCTTTATGTGACGATTGAGATGCGGCATGCCCCGTTCTTTGGTTGGGTGACAGACTTATCAGCGCTTGATCCAACCTCAATCATCAATCTGTTTGGGTTGTTGCCTTACAGCACGGCGTTTGCCCCTGATATTCTGAATATCGGGATTTGGCCTATCCTGATGGGAGTGACGATGTTCATTCAGATGTCGCTCAACCCGCCGCCACCTGACCCGGTTCAGGCACAGATTTTCCGTTATATGCCGGTGATGTTCACCTTCCTTCTGGCAACTTTCCCTGTTGGGTTGGTCATCTACTGGACCTGGAACAATTTGCTGACCATTCTTCAGCAGATGTATATCACGCGGAATGTCCGGCGTGAGAGTCTAGCCAAAACTGGATCATGACTGACGAAATCGCGTCTGACCCCGACCTAATTGAACAAGGGCGAAAGCTCTTTCTTCGCCCTTGTGTGTTTGTGGCAGGCGCCATGTCGGCTAGCCAACTGCCTGATGCCACCCTACCTGAAGTGGCGTTTGCTGGCCGATCAAATGTTGGCAAATCTTCGCTGATCAATGCCTTGACCAATCAGAAAGCTCTAGCAAAAACCTCACAGACACCGGGGCGGACACGCCAGTTAAATTTTTTTGATTGCGGCGGTGTTGTGCAACTGGTTGATCTGCCAGGCTATGGCTATGCCAAAGCGCCCAAAAGTGATGTTAAGGCTTGGACGAAATTAACACTCAGCTTTCTCAAAGGACGCACCACCCTTAAACGCGTCATGTTGTTGATTGATAGCCGCCGCGGTATTGGTGACAAAGACCGTGAAATCATGACCCTTTTTGATCAATCCGCTGTTGCGTGGGCGGTAGTATTGACCAAGATAGACAAACTCTCTCAACGCGAACAGGAAGAAGCCATTGCCAAAGCCCAAACAGAGGCGGCGCGCCATGTCGCGGCTTGGCCTGGTGTGTTTGTCAGCTCCGCCGAGAAACGCATCGGACTGGATGAAATTCGGGAACATATTATCGCCCTGACCTGATTGCCCATGCCCTCAAAGGGTTGCCCTTTTGCTGAATTTCGGGCATTGAGAAAACAGAGGATAAAGATATGGAAAGCGTAACCCAGACAGATCGCATGGAATGGCTAGCCAAGGCAGGGGTCTTGGCCGAAGCCCTGCCCTTTATGCGGCGATATTCCGGCCATCCGGTGGTGGTTAAATTTGGCGGACACGCCATGGGCGAGGAAGGTTATATTCGTCGTTTTGCCCAAGACATGGTGCTGTTGCGGCAAGTGGGGGCAAAGCCCGTTGTCGTGCATGGTGGCGGCCCCCAAATCGGGGCTATGCTAGATAAACTCAATATCCAAAGCGATTTTATCAATGGCCTGCGCGTGACTGACGCTGACACGATCACGGTGGTTGAAATGGTGCTAAGCGGCGCCATTAACAAATCTCTAGTCTCAGCGATCAATGATGCTGGGGCAAAGGCGGTTGGTATTTCTGGCAAGGATGCGGACTTAATCCGGGCAAAGCGGCTTAAATCAGATGTTGATCTTGGTTTCGTTGGTGAGCCAACGATGGTGGATACTTCAGTCATCAACGCCCTTATCGCCGCAGAATTGATCCCTGTTATCGCCCCATTAGCACGCGGCAAAGACGGTGAGACCTTAAATATTAATGCTGACACCGTTAGCGGTGCTATCTCTGCTTCTATGCAAGCCACGCGGCTTTTGTTGTTAAGTGATGTGCCGGGCATTATGGATAAACATGGTCAGGTCATCCCCGAAGTATCCGTTTCTATGGCAAAACAGCTGATTACGGATGGCACCATCAGTGGCGGAATGATCCCCAAAGTAGAAACCTGCATTGAAGCTGTTGAAGGCGGTGCCGAGGCCGCCGTTATTCTTGATGGCAGAGAAGCCCACGCTGTCTTGGTGGAACTCTTTACCGAACATGGTATCGGCACTATTATCACCAAAGATGACAAATAAACCGTAAGGCCTTAAGTGACAGAGGGCTCGCCTTTCGTTAGGCGAAAATTGATTTTAGAGGTGAATGATCATCATGGCGCATATTGATACCAAACCCTTACAATTAGATGGCATCGACACTTGGATATTTGATCTGGACAATACGATCTATCCTGCCGCCTCACGCTTGTTTGATCAGGTGCGGTATCGCATGACCGATTACATTCAGCATCATTTTTCCCTTGATCGTGACACCGCGAGAGCCATGCAAAGAGACTTGTTTCTCCGGCATCGTACTACCATGAAAGGGTTGATGATAGAACATGGCACTGACCCCCACCATTTTATGGATTTTGTCCATGATATTGATCTCTCCACGCTTGGCTACGACGCGGAGCTAGATGAAGGCATTAATGCCCTACCCGGGCGCAAAGTGATTTTCACAAATGGCTCTAACCATCACGCAGAACGCATTCTTGATGCTTATGGCATCCGGCATCATTTTGATTTTTATTATGATATTTTTTCCGCTAATTTTTTGCCTAAACCAGAATTGAAAACCTATGAGGATTTTGTCAAAAAGGCCGATATTAATCCGCGTTCTGCGGTGATGATTGAGGATATGGCAATCAATCTCTTGCCTGCCTATCAGCTCGGCGTGACCACCTTATGGCTAGATCATCCAGATGAAGATGTCCCATCCGAAGGCAGAACGGATGATCTGTCGCATATCCATTACATTGCCCGTGACCTCAAACATTTTTTGTCTTATACAAACAAATAATTTTTCATCCTGTTAAGAAAAACCATATCATCAGATAGGGGACGACTCGCATGACCGATCTTGAAACCATTATCAATGACGCTTGGGAAAACCGTGATCAGGTATCCGCAAGCACCCAAGGCGATATCCGTGACGCGGTTAACGATGCGCTAAACCAGCTTGATCGTGGCGACGCCAGAGTTGCCGAACAACAAAGCCAAGGCAAATGGACGGTTAACCAATGGCTGAAAAAAGCGGTTCTTTTGAGTTTCCGGCTGAATGATATGGAAACCATCCCAAGCGGCAGCAAGTATTCGCGTCAGGGGCAAGCGATGTGGTGGGATAAAGTGCCATCAAAATTCGCTGGTTGGGGCGAAGATGATTTCAAGGCCGCGGGCTTTCGTGCTGTGCCCGGCTGTTATGTTCGTCATTCTGCCCATATCGCCCCTAGCGTTGTCGTCATGCCCAGTTTTATTAATCTTGGCGCTTATGTTGATAGCGGCACCATGATTGACACATGGGCCACAGTGGGGTCATGCGCCCAGATTGGTAAGAATGTTCATCTTTCTGGTGGCGCAGGTATTGGCGGCGTGCTTGAACCGCTTCAGGCTGGACCCGTCATTATCGAAGATGATTGCTTTATCGGGGCGAGATCAGAAGTCGTCGAAGGCGTTGTCGTTGAGCGCGGTTCTGTTCTGTCCATGGGGGTCTTTATTGGCGCGTCCACAAAGATCGTCAATCGCGAAACTGGCGAAGTTCATATGGGCCGAGTCCCAGCCTATTCCGTGGTGGTGCCAGGGTCAATGCCCGGCAAACCCCTGCCTGATGGTTCTGCTGGCCCTCATCTTTCTTGCGCGGTTATCATTAAACAAGTGGATGAACGCACGCGTTCGAAAACCTCAATCAATGATCTTTTGCGAGACTAGCACCTGATGACCAAAGCCTCTCAACCCGAACATGAGCTGGCCATCAAACTGATCCAGTGTCCATCAGTGACACCGGCAGAAGCAGGAACACTGGATCTGTTGGCCGAGGTTTTGGGCGAGTTAGGTTTTGCTATCACCAGACTTCCTTTTGGTGAAGGCGAAGATCGGGTGGATAATCTGTTTGCCCGATTAGGTAGCCAATCACCGCATTTTTGTTTTGCTGGTCATGTCGATGTTGTGCCTGTGGGGAATCCCGATGATTGGCAATCTCCTCCCTTTTCGGCAACCATATCCAATGACCATATCATTGGTCGTGGGGCGGTGGATATGAAAGGGGCGGTGGCCTGTTTTGTTTCTGCCATTGCTGACTGGAAAAACACCAATCCGTCTTTTGATGGCAGCATTAGCCTCGTGATCACTTGTGACGAAGAAGGCCCAGCGGTCAATGGAACCGGCCCCGTAGTGGAATGGCTTAAAGACACTCATCAGATGCCTGATGCTGTTTTGGTGGGTGAGCCGACAAATCCTCAACAGATTGGCGACACCATTAAACACGGTCGGCGCGGATCATTGTCTTGTCATCTCACAGTGCGCGGTGAGCAAGGCCATGTTGCTTATCCTCATTTAGCCGACAATCCCCTTCACCGTATGATGCGGATGTTGGCGCCTTTAACCAGTGGCGTTCTGGATGAAGGCAACGAAGCGTTTGACCCCTCAACCGTTGCCATCACCAGCATAGATACCGGCAACGCTGCCGGAAATGTTATTCCAGCCCGGGCAGAGGCCATGTTTAATATTCGGTTTGGGACAGCCCAGACCGCTGCCGGGCTTGAACATTGGCTGCGTGAACATTTTGATAGTGTTGGCGGGCATTATGATGCGGTGTTCCGGCTATCGGCGGAACCTTTTGTGACCCCTAAAGGGCGTTTCACTGATCTTGTTGCGGGGGCAATTTCTGATGTCACGGGAAAACAGCCACAGCTTTCTACCTCTGGCGGAACATCAGATGCACGGTTCTTTGCGCCTTTTACAGAGGTGTTAGAATTTGGACTGGTAGGCCAAACCATGCACAAGGTGGATGAGGCCGTTGCCCTTGATGATCTGACCCTACTGACAGATATTTATCGCCGTATCCTAACCCAGTATTTTTATCAGGATAACTAAGGCCATGCTCCCCACCCCTCCCGGCTTTGCCAAAATCCTCAATGGGTTGATTTACGGGATGCGTGTTGCCACCGCCCAAGTAAAAGCTGGAGAGACCAAAGATCATCCTCAAGATGTTCCGGCGGTATGGGATGCGCTGTGGGCCAGTTGGCTGATCTCATTGATGATTGGCGTGCCAATGCTTGGTCTTTGGGGAAGCCTTGAGCAGTTGGTGTCCTTTGTTATGGTGTCCCTTTTGATCACCATGCTCTATCCCATTTTCAGTTATTATGTCTTGGCATGGCTTGGATTACACCAGCGTTACGCCCCCTTTATTATCACCATGACTTGGATCAATAATTTTAGGGAAGTGCTAGTTTTGGTGTTGGTGTTGATGTTTAGCTCGGCGGAACTTAACGGCTTGCTCATGATATTAACGCCTGTGGCATTCTGGATGCTTTGGGCATTCTGGCGTGGTGGCACACAGGCCTTGCACGCTAGTGGCTGGACTGGACTATTGATGCTTGCGCTTTTGATCACGGTTCATCTGATGGCCTATGTGCTGATGACCATTTCACAAGGCGGTAGTGTGACCACCTAATCAAAACTCAGGATAACTGACCTTAGTCAAATATAGCCCTTCTGGGGGCGCGGTCTGGCCTGCCGCGGAACGGTCTCGCGCTTCTAATATCGCGCTGATATCATCAGCTGTCCATTTCCCCTGACCTACCATGACTAACGATCCAGTGATATTGCGCACCTGATGATGCAGAAAAGACCGCGCGGACACCGTTAGGATAATGTCTTCGCCATGCTGGTGAACATCTAGGGAATCGAGTGTGCGAACTGGACTACTGGCCTGACAATGGGTGGCACGAAAGCTGGTAAAATCATGCTTGCCGATGAGCCGTTTTGCCGCCTCTGCCATCGCTTCTATATCAAGGGGGTAAGGGAAGTGCCAAACGCGACCAGCTAGCAACGCCGATGCAATTTTGCGCGGAAAAATACGATACCGATAAGAACGGCCAATAGCATCAAATCTGGCATGGGCATCATCCGGCACCTGCCGCGCGGAAATCACTCTGATATCTGATGGCAAATGGGCATTTAAGGCCAATGGCAATTGGGCTTCGGCAAAACCGGATGGCAAATCACAATGCGCCACCTGACCAGTGGCATGAACGCCAGCATCGGTGCGTCCGGCGCCTTGCATCAGCACCTCTTGGCGTTGCCCTAGAATGGCACTAGCCGCGGTTTCCAGATGCTCTTGGATTGAGGGGCCGTTATTCTGGCGTTGCCAGCCCACATAACCGCCTCCATCATATTCTATGGTGATAAAATATCGCGGCATGGGTTACGCCTGCCTATCAAAAGGAACGACATGATCAGGCATCGCATAACCATTGAGATAATCACGCCCAGACATTTTGGGCTTGCCAGCAGGCTTTAACAAAAGAACCTCAATCGCGCCATCAGCTGTTGCGATAACAGGCCCGCCATGTTTGCCTTTTCCTAAAAACTGTCCTGGCTTGCCTTTGCCTTCGGCGGCGCTGGCCGCAAGACAATTCAGCCGCTGGAGATCGGCCTTATCTGATGGTCTTACCAGCATCCATGCTGCTGGAAATGGTGAAAACGCCCGAATCTGATTAAGGATGCTATCCCTATCCCTCGTGAAATCCAGCTCTGCCTCAGCGTCGGTGATTTTATGGGCATAGGTGGCGTTGGCATGATCTTGCGGCTTTGGGTTAGCGCGGCCTTGGATAAGCATTGGGATCGCCTCGCCTAGGGCTATGGCTGTCAGATCAGCCAGATCATCATGCAGTTGCCCCATGGTATCATCATCCGCAATCTGTCGCCGTTTTTCTAATATCACTGGGCCGGTATCCAAGCCTTTTTCCATCATCATCACGGACACACCCGTTTCCTTATCCCCGGCGGCGATAGCCCGGTGGATAGGCGCGGCCCCTCGCCAGCGCGGCAAAAGCGACGCATGCCCATTAACCGCCCCAAAGCGCGGCAAATGCAACACTTGTTCAGGCAGGATCAGCCCATAGGCCACAACCACCAGCAAATCGGGTTCAAGCGCCGCTAATTCTGTGATTGCCTCAGTATCAAATCGCGTGGGGGTTTTGACAGGAATGCCAAGACCATCAGCCGCCACATGGACAGGTTGCGGCGACAAACGCATCCCTCGGCCTTTTGGTCTTGGCGGCTGGCAATAAACGGCAACAACATCATAATTTTCGGCCAATATACGCAGGCTGGGCACAGCAAAATCTGGCGTTCCCATGAACACTATTCGCGGTGAGGTAGCTTTATTCCTCGCGTTCAAACCGAGCTTCCTTGGTCATTTTACGAATAATCATATCGCGTTTGACCCGTGACAAGTAATCAATAAACAATCGGCCATTTAAGTGATCAATCTCATGCTGAACACAAGCCGCCAATAGCCCTGTCGCCTGCATCTCTTGCTGAACACCATCTGCATCCAAATATCGCACGGTTACCCTTGCCGGACGCGTAACTTCACCCCGATATCCGGGTATCGAAAGGCAACCTTCTTCCATGCTGGCCATGTCATCAGATGCGTCAATAATTTCAGGGTTAGCCATTTTCCAGATCACCGGATCAGAATCGTCTTCGTCACTGCAATCCATGACAATCACACGCGTCGATAGGCCGATTTGCGGCGCGGCAAGCCCCAAACCGTGTTCTTCACGCATCGTATCTACCATATCATCCATCAACTGGCGTACCGCGTCCGTGACTGTCGCCACTGGTGAAGCCACCTGCCGCAACACAGGATCAGGAAGAATGGAAAGAGGTTTTGCCGTCATGGCGTTTGCTCCTGATAATAAATCTCTTGCCATTGGGGTAAAAGAACCGTCACATTAGGTCAAGACCCAAATGCTCTGAAAGTCTATCATAGAGAAGGTTTCATGGATCCGCTTGTCCTTATTATGCTTATTGTTGGTATCGCTGTTGGCATTGGCGCGGCGCTAGTCTTGCGCCGACCATCGGCCGCAAGCGATCAAACCGGCTTAGCGGAACTCAAAGGGCAACTCGAAGCCATCAGCCAAACTACCGCCACCCTTCAGAACAATATGATCAACAGTTTTCAGACGCATCAACAAACCTTGAACGAAACCTTGCGCCAGCAGGCCGAGACGACCAGCATAAAGCTTGGTAACCTCAACGAAAGGCTGGCGGTGATTGATCGCGCTCAAGATCAACTGAAAGCCTTGTCGCTTCAAACCACCAGACTCGAAAATGTGCTGGCGAACAATCAGGCGCGTGGGGCATATGGCGAGATTCAACTGGAAAATCTGATTTCACAGATGTTGCCGTCAAGCGCTTATTCCTTTCAGCATAGCCTGCCCAATAACCGGCGCGCGGATTGTTTATTGCAACTACCTAATCCGCCGGGGCCGATTGCGATTGATGCCAAATTTCCACTCGAATCTTGGTACGCTTTAGGCCAAGCCAAAGATGATGACGAAAAGGCAAGAGCACGCAAAGCCCTAGAATCGGCCTTAATAAAACATGTAACCGATATCTCAGAGCGCTATATCATCCCCGGTCATACCGCCGAAAGCGCGTTAATGTTCGTCCCATCTGAGGCGATTTACGCCGAACTCCACAGCCATCTCTCTAAGGCACTGGATATCAGTTTTACCAAACGGGTCTATGTCGTCTCACCGACTACGCTGATGGCTATCCTTAATACTGTTCGCGCCGTGTTAAGAGATGTTCGGATGCGCCAACAAGCGGCCTTTATTCAGGAACAGGTGGGCAAATTGCTTAAAGATATTGAACGCCTGAATGATCGTGTCGGCAAACTTGACCGTCATTTCCACCTCGCCCAACAGGATATTGATGATATCAGCAAATCCACCCGTGCCATCACCCGAACAAGTGAAAAAATTGAACAGATCGAAACCGATGATGCAAAGGGCTCATCCCCCTCATCACTTTCTGGCGACACCAATGATCTGATCACACCACCAGACAGAACACCCAACCCAAATCAATAACGATGGTTATCACCGTCAGATTTGCTGGCGCGCTTTCATGGCTTGGGCCAAGGTGCCGTCATCCAGATAATCCAGCTCACCGCCAACTGGCACACCATGGGCAAGACGCGTGATTTTGGCAGAATGGCCTGCCAGCCGATCTGCAATAAAATGGGCTGTGGCCTGTCCGTCAACGGTCGCGGATAAGGCTAAGATGACCTCTTCGATGTCATTATTGCGCACGCGTTCCACCAAATAATCTACCCGCAACGCATCAGGGCCAATCCCATCAATGGCACTAAGCACACCGCCAAGAACATGATAGCGACCAGAAAACACCGCCGCCCGTTCCATGGCCCAAAGATCAGCAACATTTTCAACAATACATAGCCGCCCATTACCACGGTTTGAATCCTGACAAATGCCGCAAAGATTGTTCATATCCAGATTGCCACATTCTGTGCATCGCCGAATGGCATGAGAAACCGCAAGCATTTCTTCGGCAAGCGGCAACATTTGGCTGTCCCGATTATTTATTAAATGAAGCGCGGCGCGGCGTGCCGATCTTGGGCCAAGCCCCGGCAAGCGCGCTAGGCGTTTAATCAATTGTTCAATGGGGTTGATTGTCATGCCACCTGCTTCATTTAACTATATCCCTCATGCTTGGGCATTATCACTCACATCACAGCATTAAGATCACAAAGGCAGATCAAGTCCCGGCGGTAAGGGCAAATCACCTGTTACCTCTTTCATACGATCCGCTTTGATAGCAGCGGCTTTGTCTTGGGCATCACGCGTTGCAACAACGATTAAATCTTCTAGCATCCGGATATCATCAGCCTGATTGGCTCCGGCGGCATCGGGGTGAATGCGAATAGAAATGATCCGGCCATCGCCTGTCACCTCAACTTGGATAACGCCGCCTGCCGCCTCACCCTTACAGATGATTTCAGCCAATTCTTGTTTAACTTCAGCAAGCTTATTTTGGGCTTCTTTGGCTTTTTTTAACATTGAGGCAAAGTTACGCATGATCCGCCGCCTTATCATCACGCGCCGCTTGCTCTTGGGGCGCGTCTTCATCCGTGTGATCATCATCAACACTAATCATTCCCGTCAAGGGCATGATGCTATGGATATCTGCCCCGGGAAATGTGGTCATGGCCTCTTTCACCATAGGGTCT
>Ga0181571_10003300_pt1 | contig 12082 bp, 10 predicted proteins | sample 101ome_17_FD_132440 | JGI IMG/M metagenome (GOLD analysis project Ga0181571, IMG submission 132440) | Coastal salt marsh microbial communities from the Groves Creek Marsh, Skidaway Island, Georgia - 101407AT metaG (megahit assembly) | ecosystem: Environmental > Aquatic > Marine > Intertidal...
AGCACGCAATCGATTATGTCTTCTAATCGGAAGCACAATGCTCAGCACGAGAGTGATCAAGCTGATGCCATAGGCTGGCCATACGTAGAGCGCGTACCCGCCCATTGCCAGGAAGTCAGTCACGACGACTGGCTCATCAGATCGCTGACCCATGCCGTGCGTCTCTCGGTGTCGAGGATTTCGCTGCGGATTCGGGCGAGCAGTGCCCAAACATAATGCAGTTGAAAAGCGAGGGCCATGATGAGCAGCGGAATTAGCATGCTCGCGGCAATAGAGGGTTGATCAAATTTAGTCACGGTGGGGCCTTGGTGCAGCGTGTTCCACCATTCGACCGAAAAATGAATGATGGGCAGATTGATGACACCGACTAGGGCCAGCACAGCCCCTGCTCGAGACGCGGTTCTTCGATCGTCTATAGAAGATACCAGTGCCATGTAGCCGAGATAAAGGAACAGGAGAATCAGTTCGGAGGTAAGCCTCGCGTCCCAGACCCACCAGGTGCCCCACATCGGCTTACCCCAGAGGGAGCCCGTGACGAGCGCCAGAAACGTGTATGCAGCGCCAATCGGTGCACTTGCTCTGGTGACGATATCTGCAAGTTTCATACGCCATATAAGGGTTATCGCGCTTGAGACAGCCATCACCATATAAACAAACATGGAGAGCCATGCCGAGGGGACATGGATATAAATAATCCGGTAGCTCTCTCCCTGTTGGTAGTCGGAAGGGGCAAGGATGAGACCGCCGGTCAGGCCCACCAAAAACAGTATCAGGCACAGGGACGCCACCCATGGACTCAGTCGCTGGGCGAGATCATAAACGCTTGGCGGGGAGCCGAGTTGATGGAAGCGCCTGAGCCAACCGTTTGCCTTGCTTTGATTCATCGACGAGCAGTGAGGTGATTTAGCTGCGAGTTGTAGCGGGCTTCGCCCGACCTCGGAAGAATGCGCCGAACACAAAAATGTCCTAAATTCTTCAGCTAGATAAATTGTAATCGACGGCCTGCCAGCGGACCATAGTTTCTTCACGCAATAGGAAGAAAGAGACATGATCACTATGGGTCGGTATTTAGAGATCTTGATGTTTCTGCCAGGCGATGGGAGCCTTTATCGATGTTAACCCGGATGGATCATAAGGTGATCAGACCGGCTCTCGAAGCGATCACCGTTAAAAAAGCGGTCGCAATTGATTGTCTGTCTGAGGCGGAATGCACTCAGTATGTGGAGTGGGCCGATTCACTCGGCTATCGACAGGCAAGAGCAGTGACGGGGAGTGAAACGGCCCCAGTGCAACAGGACTTTGAACTGAATTATGAAATCCCCCAAGATCATTTTTTTTGGAATTTGGCGAAGTCTGTCGAGAAAAGCGTCGGACCGGTGGTGGGCGCCCATCGTGAAGCAGCAGGACTTTCTCACGAGCCGTTAATCATTAACGACCTCATTGCGCAGCGATATCCTCCGGGGTGCCGAGGCATCACCCCACATCGGGATCACGTGAGCTACCGATTCGTCGTCTTGATCCTGCTCTTAAGTGGAGACGGCACGTTTTCCCTGCATACCAATCGAGAGGCCGGCGTTGCGACAGAGGTATCGTTTTCGCCGGGCCAGTTGCTTTTGATGGGCGCGCCCGGGATTTCGGCAGACTTCAAGAGGCCGTACCACTCGGTGAAAGGGGTGAGCCGAACGCGTAGAACAATCGGTTTCCGATATGATTCCCGCTTGGTTTAGCAGGGTCACAAAAGTCGCGATGAGGGTTTTTGGTGATGCAGACCCTTTTCTCGTAGGTCGATGTACCCGGAGAGCATGGGATGACTGAATACAACATAACGAAAACCGAATCTGCTTACGCACATCCGCTATTGATCCGGCACCTGCTCTCGAGGCTAATGGCGCAGCATGATAGCCAGGAGATTGTCTTCTCGGACCAACAGCGTTTTAGCTATCGACAGTTCTTTGAACGCGTGTGCCGGTTTGCGACTGCCCTGAAGGAATTGGGGGTCGGCCCAGGGGATACGGTGGCTGTCATGGACTGGGACTCACACCGTTATCTCGAATGTTTTTTCGCAATCCCGATGATCGGTGCCATCCTGCATACCATCAACGTGCGCTTGGCGCCCGAGCAGATTCTCTACACCATAAATCATGCTAAAGATACGGCTATTTTGGTTCATGATGATTTTGTTCCCCTGCTGGTTGGATTTAAAGACGAGATTCCAAGCGTTCGGCGCAGGATTCGGCTTACCGATACCCCCGAAGAAGAATCTATTGTGGGTGAGTTGTTTGACGGCGAGTACGAGACACTTCTGAAGCAGGCCGCAGGCGTTTACGAGGCGGAAGATTTCGACGAAAACATCCGAGCGACAACGTTTTACACCACCGGTACAACAGGTAACCCCAAGGGTGTCTATTTCTCCCAGAGACAAATTGTGCTGCACACCCTGGGATTAAGCGTTGGGCTGACCAGCGCTGTGGGTCAGGGGCGGCTACACGTGAATGACGTGTACATGCCGATTACGCCGATGTTTCATGTGCACGCGTGGGGTGTGCCTTACGTCGCAACCATGCTCGGCATTAAGCAGATCTATCCCGGTCGTTACGAGCCGGAAAAGCTGCTGCGGCTCATTCAAAAGGAGCGGGTTACCTTCTCGCATTGCGTGCCCACTATTCTTCATATGCTTCTCAATCACCCTGTGGTTGAGGAGGTCGATCTTAGCCAGTGGAAAGTAATCATTGGCGGTTCGGCGCTGCCTCCCGCGCTGGCTCGGCGGGCACGGGAGCTTGGTATTGATGTGTTCGGAGGTTATGGAATGTCAGAGACCTGCCCAGTGCTGACACTGTCGCAGATCGATCTGGCTACAGCGTCGGACGCCGACCCTGACCAATTGGCGCTGCGCTGTAAAGCAGGGCGACCGGTTCCTCTGGTGGATTTGGAAATCGTTGATGCCGAGCTTCGCCCCCTTGCCCACGACGGCAAGACCACAGGCGAGGTGGTGGTGCGGGCCCCTTGGTTGACGCAGGGCTACCTTGACGACCCCGAGCGCTCGGAGGAGCTTTGGCAGGGCGGTTACTTACACACTGGCGACATTGGTCATATTGACCCCGCGGGTTATTTAAAAGTGACGGACCGTGTGAAGGACGTCATCAAGAGCGGAGGAGAGTGGATCTCCTCCATTGATCTTGAGGATATTGCACTCAGTTGTGCCGGTGTGAGTGAAGCCGCTGCGATTGGCGTCCCTGATCCGAAATGGGGCGAAAGGCCGCTTGTATTGCTCGTAGCAGATGCGGAGCTTTTGGACACCGCGCATGTGACGGCAGAGTTTGAGGCTCAGGCGAAGGCGGGTCGGTTGAATGACTGGGCGATCCCGCGTATCGAAGTGGTTTCGGAGATTCCCAAGACCAGCGTTGGAAAGGTCGATAAGAAAAAACTGCGCTCGGAGTACGGGTAATCGGACTTTGGCAAATGAATTGCCCTGCGTCCCGGCCACGGGTACACTGAAGGTCCTTTAGGCCAACATTAAAAAGGGGGTGATCCAATGTCGAGTGATTCAGGAATCGTCACAGTGAACTTTGGTGTCTGTTCGGAGTACGGGAGCAGCCTCTTGTAGCTCCGTCTACACTCTGTCCGGTGACAGTGTTTACTGTGACAGCCAATCACGGCGCCCCGCATTGCGGGGCGTTTTGGTTTTTGAGCTACGGGTCAACAAGCTCGCTGATGATCGAGCCGCATTCGGCGAGAGTCTCCTTAAGCGCCGCACAAAAAGAGAGCTTCATTTCCTCTGAAACCGGTAAAGAAAGGTTAATCATCCCCCGGCGAGCGTAGAACTGACCGAGGCTCATCATTCTGAGGTGCACCAACTCGTAAAGTTGTTGGGCATGCCCGCTCGGCGAATAAGGGGCAACCGGAGTTTTCGAGCCAAAGTGAAGCGCCATCATTGAGCCGAGTCCGGTCACTGCGATCGGCAAGCCTAGCGGTTCGATCGTATCTATGAGCTGTGACCGAAATATCTCACCTTCATCGAAAAACGCCTCGGCAACCGATGGGGTGAATACATCCCGCAATCCGGTATAGCCGGCTGTCATGCTGAGAATATTGTTGTTGAACGTTCCCGCGTGCGCCCACGGGCTGGGCTTGGTGGGATCAAATCGGTCCAGTATGTCGGCTCGTCCGCCGAAGGCGCCGAAACTTAGTCCGCCACCCAGGTATTTTCCAAGCGTCACGAGATCCGGATTAATCCCGAATTTTCCATGCAGGCCGGATCTGCCATGTCGAGAGGTCATGACCTCGTCAAACACCAGTAGTGCCCCGGTCTGCGCGGTCGCGTCTCGAAGCGTCTTTAAGAACCCAGCCTCCGCCGGGATGCACCCACCCGCACCGATCATGGGCTCTACAACGACCGCGGCGAGGTGGGCGCCTTTTTCGAGAATTGCCTCTCGCGCTCGATCGGGATCGTTGAAGCGTATGCGATGTGTGGGGAAGGGCAGGTTAAGGGGGTGCTCTCCGGCGAAGCTCAACACACCGCCGTGATAACTGCCGTCAATGACCATGATGTCGGTACGACCCGTGAATGCACGCGCGACACTGAGCGCGAGCACATTCGCCTCGGTTCCTGAATTACAAAATCGAAGCCTTTCTATCGCGGGAAAACGATCCCGAATGAGCGCTGCATAGTTCGCTTCAAGGAGTGTGGGTCCGCCGAGTGTGAGGCCGCCCTCCAGAGCGCCCTTAAGAGCCTGCATCAAAACGGGATGACTATGGCCGTAAAGGCCTGCAGTGTACTCACCAAGAAAATCTTGATATCGATGACCGTCAATGTCCTCAATCTCCGCGCCTTGTGCTTTGGCGATCACTATCGGAAACGGGGAGTAGAAAAGCACCGAACGCGTGTTACCGCCCGGCAGGCTCGTCTTGGCGGACTCAAAGGCGGTTCGGCTTTTTGGGTTGCTTTCCTCGTAGTGTTTACGACAAGCGGCGAGCGCGCCCACGAGTCCCTCGGACCTCTCGGTACGTGTGAAGTTCAGCGCGTCGGGTCGAGCGTTCATGAGAGAGAGTAGTAAATCGTCAAACCCAGACAGAACGCAACGGCCAGACCGCCGAGCGCCCGCCAGATCGGGTTAAACCGGTCTCCAAAAAGTCGACTGTCTCTGAGCCAGGCGGTCGATTTCTTAAATGCCACAGTATCTCCCGGCAGTCTCGCATCGATAGCCCTTGGCGCATTTCGATGCGAGCACACTCGATAGGCAACTCATACCTTTATCCAGTATACCTGCGAACCATCATTAAGTTCGGTAGACAATTGATCGGGCGACAGCCTTCCTTGAGGGTTCATTTTCCTCATGGTTGGCTGCGGGTATTTCTGATAACCTAATTCTGACTCAAAAACCGGGTCGGACTGAATTTTAATTAAAGGAGGATGCATCGTGTTTCGAACATTGAAAGCACTGATCGGCGTTATTGTGATGACGTCAGTCGGCTTATTCGGAGTCTCAGCTCAGGCACACAAGATCAAAGTGGCAGGAATCTACACGCAACCCATCCAACAGAAATGGGATGCGGCGTTACACAAGGCCCTGGTTGCAGCACAGGCAGCCGGCGAGATCGACTATGTTTTTTCAGAGAAAGTCGCAAATACAGACTATGTGCGGGTGATGCGTGAATACGCGGAAAGCGGCGTTGCTCTAGTAGTCGGTGAGGCTTTTGGTATCGATCCGGAAGCGCGTCAGGTCGCGGACGATTACCCGAATGTCGCTTGGTTGATGGGTAGTCCTGCGAAACCCCACGGGAAAAACTTCTCTGTTTTTGACAACTATATTCACGAGCCTTGTTACTTGATGGGCATCATCGCCGGCACGATGACAAAGACCAACAAGATCGGCATGGTCGGTGGATACCCGATTGGAGAGGTGAATCGACTGTTCCACGCCTTCATGGACGGCGCCCGGTCGGTCAATCCCAAGGTTGAATTCAAGGTATCGTTTATCGGCTCCTGGTACGACCCGCCGAAAGCTAAAGAATTTGCCTATGCCCAAGTCGAGGCCGGGGTCGATGTCCTTTACGCAGAGCGCGCGGGTGTTGTAGATGCTGCTCGCGAAAAAGGCATCATTGCGTTTGGTAACGTCAACGACATGAATAAAGAGGAAAACGGTACTGATGTGGTGGTGACGTCCGCACTTTGGCACATGGAAAGCGCAATCAATCACGCGATCAGCCTCGTTAAGGCCGGCCAGTTTAAGGCCGAGGAGTACCATAACTGGACGATGATGGCCAAAGGCGGCGCCTCTTTAGCGCCTTACTACGAGTTTGAGAATAAGATCCCGGCGAGCGCAAAGGCAAAGGTAGAAGAAGTCGCCAAGAGCATCATGGCCGGATCTTTTACGGTCAACATAAACGACGATCAGCCGAAATCCACCTTTTAGCTGATCCCCTCCGCACCCATGGGCACCACGGCCGTCACTGCTGCCGTGGTGCCCACTTTTTTATAGCCGGTTCATTGATTTGATGACGCCTCGCGAGAACGCGACCGCACTGCCGGTCCTTGAGATTCGCAGTGTCTCCAAACGTTTTGGAAATTTACAAGCCAATAAGGATCTGACGTTTTCGCTAGCGGGTGGTGAGGTTCTGGCGTTGCTGGGTGAAAACGGGGCCGGCAAGACCACTCTGATGAATATCCTGTTTGGTCATTATGTTGCCGATTCTGGCGACATCTTTTTCGAGGGTAAGCCCCTCCCGCAAGGCTCACCATCAGCCTCGCTTGGTCTTGGGATCGGGATGGTCCATCAGCATTTCACGCTGGGCGAGAACCTCACGGTTCTAGAAAACGTGCTGCTTGGGACAGAGTCGTTATTTGCGTTGTCGCAAAAGAGTGCTGAAGCGAGAGAAAAATTGACCGCGCTTTCGGCGCGTTTTGGCCTGCAGGTCAACCCGGACCGTCTGATCTCTGATCTGAGCGTGGGCGAGCGTCAACGGGTGGAAATACTGAAGGCGCTTTACCGCGACGTGCGGGTATTAATCCTCGATGAGCCGACGGCAGTGCTCACGCCGCAGGAGAGCGTGCAATTGTTCTCGGCCCTACGCAATATGGTCAGTGAAGGTATGAGTATTATCTTTATCAGCCATAAGCTCGCAGAGACCTTCGAGATTGCAAACCGTGTTGTGGTTTTAAGGCGCGGAGAGATCGCGGGTGTCTTTGACACACAGGCGACATCGGAGCAGGAGTTGGCTCACGCGATGGTAGGGCGAGCGTTACCGAAGGTGGATCGTCCGCCGGCTGCGGCAGGCGGTGTGGTCATGGCGTTGCAGGGTGTGTCCGTTCGGCAGGCAGAAGAAACGAACTTATACGATATCAACCTGACACTTAGGGCGGGTGAGGTTGTTGGGATAGCGGGAGTGTCAGGTAACGGACAGCGCACGCTGACCAGCCTGCTTGGTGGCGATATCACCGCGAGCGCCGGGGAGCTGATCTTTGACGGAACCCCTGTCACGAACGCCTCACCTCGTCGCTTTATCGATGCCGGCGTGGCGCGAATCCCGGAAGATCGTAACGACGTGGGGATCGTTGGGGAGATGAGCATCCCGGAAAATCTCATTATCGAGAACTACCGCGACTCAGCTTTTCAGCGCGCAGGGTGGATGCAAGGACAAAACATCGAGGAGTACTCTCAAGAGCTTTGCGGGGTCTTCGACATACGCGGCGCCGATGAAGCGCAGCAGGCAAAGGAGCTTTCGGGCGGGAATATTCAAAAACTCATTTTGGCTCGGGTGCTCAGTAAACAGCCCCGCCTGATTATTGCCTCCCAACCCACCCGAGGGCTTGACGTTGGAGCTCAGTCGCAAGTTCACCAACGCCTTCTGGACGCAAAACGTGCGGGTGCTGCTGTATTTCTGGTCAGTGAGGACCTTGAGGAGTTATTTACACTCTGCGACCGCTTGCACGTGATGTTCGAGGGTCGTCTGTCTCTCTCGATGCCTATCGAGGAAGTGGATATTGAGCACATTGGATTGATGATGACGGGCAAGAACTTCGAGACCCACAACTATGCGGCTTGAGCGAAGGCAGGGCGTTTCGCTCGGAATGCGTCTTGCGCTTCCTGCGATCGCTATCGGCGTGGCCCTTGCAATCTGTTCTCTCTTTCTGCTTTGGGCTGGAGCGAATGTAGGCCAGGCATATTTTTCGCTCGCGAAAGGTGCGTTTGGATCGAGGTTTGCCTTGACCGAAACATTAACGCGGGCGACGCCTTTAATCTTCACCGGCTTGGCGGCTGCCGTCGCTTTTCGGGCGAAGCTTTGGAATATCGGTGGAGAAGGTCAGCTGTACGTTGGCGCGATGGCGATTACGTTTTTTGGGACGGGTCTCATAACGTTGCCCCCTGCGTTGATGGTTCCGTTCCTCTTCCTGGTGGCTGTATTGGGAGGGGGCTTGTTACTGCTGGTTTCAACAGTATTAAAGACCTGGCTGCGAGTGGATGAAGTGGTCACAACCTTGCTTTTGAATTTCGTCGTTTTGCTCCTGGTGGACTATCTTCTTTTTGGTCCATGGAAGGATCCGATGGCCTTAGGCTGGCCTCAAGCCGCACGCATCGTGGAAGAGGGGCGTCTTTCCAGCATTGTGCCGCGCTCTCGCCTGCACACCGGGCTCTTATTTGCGCTGGGCTCGGCTGTTGTGGTCTGGCTCTTAATGCGCTTTACCCGTTGGGGATTTGAGATCCGGGCCGTTGGGCATAACATGAAGGCTGCCCAGTTCTCAGGAATTCCGGTGAAGTGGGCCGTGATTAGGACGGCAATCCTCTCGGGAGGTCTCGCGGCCTGTGCAGGGGTGACCGAGGTGGCAGGAACAAAGGGCTACCTCACCGTCGATATCTCCCCCGGCTTTGGCTATACAGGCATCGCTGTGGCTATGCTTGCAGGCTTGAATCCCTTGGGGGTTATCGCGGCAGCTGTTTTCTTTGCGGGGATCTACAACGGAGCGGACTCTATGAGTCGGGCAATGAATGTCTCCAACTACATCGCTGACGTGATTACGGCTACGGCTCTACTCTCTATGTTGGTCTGTAGTCTCTTGGTGCACTATCGGCTGCGTCGCGATTAGATGATGGAAATTCTCGATCTCCTTTTCACGATTGGGTTCTGGACGGCCGCGGTCCGTATGGCGACGCCGTTAATTTTCGGCACGTTGGGCGAGTTAATCTGTGAGCGTGCCGGGGTACTGAATCTTGGTATCGAAGGCATCATGACCTTCGGCGCCATGATTGCATGGATGTGGGTGTATCAAGGCGGTGATCTTTATTCCGCCATACTTGTGGCCGCCGTGGCTGGCGCGATCTTTGGGGTGCTTCACTCTGGGCTGACGGTTTATCTCGGGGTATCGCAGCACGTATCGGGTATTGGAATCACATTACTGGCATCGAGCGCCAGTTACTTTATTTTCCGGGTGATGCTTCCCAATGTGACCACGCCACCAAAGATCGAATCGTTCGAGCCTTTGGCCATTCCCTTGCTATCGAGTTTACCGTTTGTGGGCCCCGTCCTTTTTGAGCAGACCGTCATTACCTACATCGCCTTTCTGCTCATCCCGCTATTTTCGTATTTGCTCTATCGAACGCCATTCGGACTCGCCGTCAGGATGGTTGGCGAAAACCCAATGGCGGTGGAGGCGCAAGGTATTGACGTATTACTGCTTAGAACCGTGGCGGTTGCTTTCGGGAGCGCATTAATGGCGATCGGCGGCGCGTTTTTGACGATTTCAGTGTTTGATGCCTTTTATTTTGGCATGATCAACGGTCGTGGCTGGATATGCGTCGCTCTGGTGATCTTCGCGTCTTGGAAGCCGGGCAAGGCATTTTTAGGAACCATTTTGTTCGCAGGTTTTGATGCTTTACAGATTCGGATTCAGCAGGAGTCGGGAATTGGTATCCCATATCAATTTTTTCTTATGCTGCCGTATCTTCTGAGCATTGCCGCTTTGATTCTGATTTCGAGAAAAGCCGCTTATCCGAAAGCCTTGCTGGTACCGTTTCGAAAGGGAGAGCGTTAGCGATGCCTGTGACTATAAAAGCGCTCGAAAATAAAAAGAGGTCTCTATGCTTGATCTTCTGATTAAAGGCGCTGTCCTTAGAGGTCGTCAAGGTGAGTGGGATATCGCCTGCAAGGACGGCAAGATCGTCGAGGTATCCAACAGGATAGCCGGGGCAGCTGTTGAGGAGATTGATGCCCAGGGTAAATTTGTGACTGCCCCCTTCGTGGACAGTCATTTTCACATGGATGCTACGCTGACGTACGGTCGGCCCCGCGTTAATCAGAGCGGCACATTGCTCGAAGGGATCGCCCTTTGGAGTGAACTAAAACCTCACCTCACATTTGAGGACATTCAGGATAGGGCCAGAACCTTGTGCCGATGGGCAGTCGCGAAGGGCAATCTCGCGATTCGCACCCATGTGGATATCTGTGACCCCACTCTGCTCGCGGTACGGGCCCTACTTGAAGTGCGCGAAGAAATGCGTCCCTTCATTGATATTCAACTTGTGGCCTTTCCGCAAGATGGCTATTTCCGTTATCCCGCTTCTGAAAAGCTCTTGAAAGAGGCCTTGGATCTTGGTGTTGATGTTGTTGGGGGAATACCGCATTTTGAGCGCACCATGGGCGAGGGCGCCCGTTCGGTAAAGGCGCTCTGTGAACTTGCGGCTGAGCGCGGATTATTAGTGGATATGCATTGTGACGAAACCGATGACCCCATGTCGCGTCATGTGGAGACGCTCGCCTTTGAGACAGAGCGGTTGGGTCTGCAGGGGAGGGTTTCAGGCTCTCACCTGACATCGATGCATTCGATGGACAACTACTATGTCAGCAAACTGCTGGCACTCATGGCAGAGTCTCAGCTGACCGCAATTGCCAATCCGCTGATTAACATCACCATTCAGGGACGGATGGAGACTTATCCAAAACGGCGGGGAATGACACGGGTTAAGGAGATGGTCGAACGTGGGATTAACGTCGCTTTTGGCCACGACTGCGTAATGGATCCTTGGTACTCCTTCGGAAGCCATGACATGCTCGAAGTCGCACAGATGGGTCTGCATGTTGGACAAATGACGGGCGTTGACCAAACACTTGCCGTATTCGACGCCGTCACCTCTAGCGCAGCAAAAGCGCTAAACCTCGACGGCTACGGTATTGAGCCGGGCTGCAATGCGGATCTGGTTATCCTGCAGGCGTCAGACCCGATTGAGGCGATTCGGCTGCGTGCGAACCGATTATTTGTAATCCGACGGGGACGGATAATCGCGAGCACTGGCGAAGCCAAGACGCAAGTGACGATGGATGCCGACACAACATGGGTCAGCTTTCGTGCATCAGAGTTACCGTCGTAGTGCAAAACGCTCGAATCCACGCAGCCGCGCTCAAAGGGTCCCGAGACGGTCGTAGAGTTAAAATGTTCAGCGGAGGTTGTGTGGAGCAATTTGGGGTTAAGATTCTTTTATGAACAAGACTTTATCGTGGCTGTTACTTGTGCTCGTCATGGCATCTCCGGCAAAAGCGCAAACTACTTGTGGAGAGTTGGCTGGCCAATACCTTGATTTTCTTAAGGAGCGTGATGATGGCACGGCTAGCTCGTTTTCCTCCGGCTACTACCAAGGTTTTGTCTGGGGATACGTTCTCGGCGATGCGGGGCGCGACTATGAAATGCCACATGGCGTGACTGCCCAGCAAGTTTCTCGGGTCGTGGGGACGTTCTTGAGCAACAACCGCCAAATGTGGCATCTCCCTATGTGGGACTGCGTACACCGAGCCCTTCTCGACGCGTGGCCTCTGCGGAAATAATCGGATTGGCGGGCCCGCCACGCAGGCTGCGTAACTACAAGAATCCTCTGTAGAACAACGGTTTATCTAGATATTGATCAGATAGACAGAGATGACGATATTCGGTTGCCTGAGGATTTTCAAAGCCTCGGTGTGACAAATTTGTGCCAAACAATGAAGGCAAGCTTCTGGTCCGAGGCGGACATACGAGCAACAACTCGGTTAGTTTACCTTACGGGACTTCGAAGCCCTGGCCTCAGCACACCTTTGACGAAATTGTTTGCTGAAGGGG
>Ga0181571_10003308_pt1 | contig 12072 bp, 2 predicted proteins | sample 101ome_17_FD_132440 | JGI IMG/M metagenome (GOLD analysis project Ga0181571, IMG submission 132440) | Coastal salt marsh microbial communities from the Groves Creek Marsh, Skidaway Island, Georgia - 101407AT metaG (megahit assembly) | ecosystem: Environmental > Aquatic > Marine > Intertidal zone...
AAGAGCGCGGGGAGAAGCGAGGGGTTCTTCGAGCACAGCGCGCAGAAGAGCAGGAGGCGCCGAGCCGTCGCCTTGACGGCGAGCGCCGTCGCCGCCGCCGCGACCCGCGCCGAGGCCGCCGCCGCCTCCGACTGCTCCTCCTCCGACCTCGGCGACGATTCCTCGGCGACGTCGTCTCCGGCGGGAAATTTCTTTTCGCTCTCCGGGGGCAAAAAGTCCGGCGGGGGTTCGTACTTTCGCCCCTCCGCCTCCGCCTTGGCCCTTCGCGCCTTCTCCTCCTTCGCCCTCGCCGCTCTCTCCGCCTCGGCCTTGGCCTCGGCCATCTCCGCGCTGGCCTTATCGGCGAGCCGCCGCGCCTCCGCCAGCTTCTCGGCGCCCGCCTCCGCCGCCTCCCCGAGGTTGTACCTCGCGAACGCCTCCACCGCGCCGGCGAGCGTCGGCTCGGGGTGGAGCTTCCCCGCGACGAGCCGAATCGCGCGAGTCCGCACCGACTCGTCCTCCGCCGTCGCCGCCTCGAGCGCGAGCTCCAAACACGCCGCGCGCGCGGAGGGACGAGAGACGATCAACTCGCGAAGCGTTCGTAACGCCAACGTCGCGACGTCGTCCGAACGAGGAAGCGCGACGCCGCCCCACGTGTGACGCCGCGAGACGTAGTCGAACCCCATCGCGCGCGAAGGTTGGCCCTCCGGCGGAGGCAAACCGACGAGCGCGCGGAGAAGCCGCGTCGCCGCGGGGGGGACGTGCGGGGCGTCGAGGAGGAGCCGAGGCACGTGCTTCGCGCGAGCGGCGGAGTCCGAGGACGCCAAACCGACGAGGAGGGTGAGCAGCGTCCGCGCGTACGGGCCGTACGCCCGACGCGCGCCGTCGACGGACGCCGAGACGGAGAGCGACCGTCCAACTTTTTCGTCGGAGGAATCGTCCTCGTCCCCTTCCCGCCGCGCGTCTCCCGCCGCGCCGGTTCCCTCCGCCGCGTCCGCGAGGGACGCCGCCGTCTCGTTCACGAGCGTCGCGCCCAGGAGGCGAATCGCCGACGCGTGCGCCGCGGGGTCGGGGAGGGACGCGACGAGGTACTCGAGAAGTGCCCCCGCGACGCCCCCCGACGCGTTGGGTTTCCTCCCAGCCGCGGTCGGGGTCGAGAGCGCGCGGAGCGCGGAGGCGGCGCCGCGCGAGGCGCCCACCAGGGAGAGATCCGACGCCGCCGACGAGGGGTCGGCGGCAGAGGCGGCGACGAACCCGGCGCCGCCCACGAACCCGAGGGACGGGGGAACGCTTCGGTCGTCGTCGTCGTCCTTCCCCCCCTCCTCCTCCTCGCGAGGAGTATCGCCGCCGCTCGCCTCGGCGGCGATTTCCGCAGAGACGCGCGACGTCGCGAGCCGCGCGAGGAGCGCCGCCTGGAGCGCCCCGCCGCCCATGTTCGCGACGGCGCCGCTGGGATCCGCGGCGACGACGACGCGCGTCAGCGCGGCGGCGGCGTGGCGCGCGCGTTCCGCGGCGTCCATCGCCGCCGCCTTCGGCTCGAAGGGTTTCGCCGCCTTCGGCGGTTTCGGCGGCGGCGGCGGCGGGAGCACGCCGGGGGCCCCCGCCGACGCGTCCGAGGAGGCGCCGAGGGACCCCGAGGGACCGGCGCCGCCTCCGACTCCCGGTCCGACTCCCGGTCCGACCCCCGATCGATCCTCGCTTCGCCGCGTGGTTTCGTCCATCCCCCTCGCGTCGGTGTCGACGGCCCAGTCGATCCACCCCTCGACGCCCGCCCCCATTCCCGCGCGCACGTCCACCACCACCCGCCCGGCGACGCCGTCGATCGCCCCCACGTTCGCCAGCACGACGTCCGCGAGCACCTCCGGCGCGAGCTGCGCGACGAACCCGTCCAGCGCGGGGCGGTTCGTCGTCGACAGGTGCGCGATCGTCCCGAGGACGCGATCGAGGAGGTGGCGCGGGGTGACGGCGAGCGCGCCCGGCGGCGGCGGCGCCGCCGCCCCCCCCGGGCCCGCCGCCGCCGCCGCCGCCGCCGCGTACGCCTCCTCGCGCCGTCGCTTCGCCTCGCGCTCCTTCTCCGCGAGCTCCGCGGCTCTCTCCTCGCGCTCGCGCTTACGCTGCGCCGCGCGGTCCACCTTCTCGATCTGCGCCTCCGCCTCGTCCCCCGCCCCCGCGCGGCGCAGCGCGGCGGCGAGCGACGCGAAGTGCGGCTCCGTCTCGGGCGCGCCGTCCCGCAGCGCCCCCATCAACGCCGACCGAAGCTCCTTCAGGATCGAAGCCGCCGTGGCGCCGGTGGTGGCGGTGGTGGGACCTTCGCTCGGATTCTCGGATTCTTTTTCTCCGTACGCGTCGGCTAAGGCGCACAGCGCGGGGAGGACGAAATCGGAGTACGCGGGGAGTTGCTTCGCGACGTGCGCGGCGGAGGCGATCATGACCACGGTGGTCGTCCCCGCCTGCTTCGCGCACTGCTCCGGCTGGAGGGACTCCAGGAGGACGCCGACGAGTCCGTCCGCCTCCGTCGCGAGGGCGTCGAGGTCGATGACGGCGTGTCCGCTCTGGACGACGCCCGCGCCCCACCCGCGGCCGTGGAAGAGCAGGATGACGGACTCGAGGCACCGCGTGGCCTGGAGGCGGACGCCGTCGTTCGTCTTCTCCTCGAGGACGAGGTGCTTGACGTCGTCGATCATTAAGCGCGCCAGCTTCCACGTCTCCCTGACGTCCTTGGGGACCCGGGGGCCCTCGCCCTTGAGCGCGGTCTCGACGAGGGCCTCCCTGAAGATCGCCGCCGAGGCCTTCACCGCAGCCTTGACCACCGCGGGGGTGGGATCGTGGAGCAACGCCGTCGCGCACGACGCGCACGAGGCGATCTGGCGAGACGCCTCGCCCGCGATGCGCTCGCTGAACCCCGCGATCGTCTTGCGAACGGCCGCGTTGGGGTCCACGCGCATCTCCAACAGCGCGGGAGCGAACTCGTCCAGGAGGCCGGGGTCCTTGAGCAGGACGAGCTCCGCGAGCTCGTTCAGCTTGGCGCATTTGCCCTTGGCGTCCCCGGAGAGCTTCGCGTCGTTCAGCGCGGTCACGGCCTGCTCGTGCGTCCAGGACGACGGCGTGCCGCCGCCGCCCTTCGCCCGAGACGCCGCCGCGCCGCCTCCGCGCGACGACCGCGCTTTGGGCGGCATCGTGCGCGAGCGCCGCCGACGAGCGCGCGATCTAACACTGCCGCTCTACTAGGGCACCGACGCGAGCGCGGGCGCCCGGTCGATTATTGCACCCCTCCCGGTCGCATCATCGCGCGAGCACCCGCGTGTGCAGAGGACCGAATTTCAAATCCTGGATTTTTGAACCTGCACCTCGCTTCGGCACGCCACTCGCTCCGCGCGCGCGCTCCACCGCCGCGGCGACGCATCACGCACGCGTTCGGCGCTCGGCGCGACGACCCCGAGGCAAGGCCTCGACGCATCGCCTCGCGTCGCGGATCCCCGACGCGACGTCCGACCGGACGACCCCTCGGACGCCCCCGGGTCCCGCTCGTTCGCGTCGTCTCGTCCGCGATCTCGTCCGCCCTTCGCTTTCCCCGAGGAAGGCACCGGCGTCGTAGTCGACTTCCCGCGTCGCCGAACCCTCCGCGGCGATGACGGACGCGGAGGCGGGCGCGACCGCCCCCGCGGCGGACCCCGCGCCCGCCGCGGACCCCGCGCCCGCCGCGCCCGCCGCGCCCTCGGCCTCCCCCGCCGCCCATCCGGTCGCGGGCTCGGTCGCGCTGACCATGAACGCGGGCGACGCCGCGCTGAACAACGACGACGCGCTCGCGCTCGCGAAGAAGAAGGCGAGCGCGGCGAAGCGCTCGCAGCAGAAGAAGCGCGCGCAGAAGCGCCAGCCCGGCGACGGGTACGACGCGGACGACGCCTCGGACGTCGAGGACGACCACGTCATGAGCGACGCGGAGGAGGACGCGGCGAAGGACCCGGACGACCCCTCGAAATCCTCCGATAAGGCCAAGGCCTCCGCCGACCCCTCCGGGGGCTCCTCCAAGAAGCTCAGGACGCTCAAGGGCGACTCCTCGTTCGTGCACTACGGCGGCGACTGCTACGTGCAGTCCACGCAGAGGCCCGGCGGGGGCACGTTCGACCTCGTCTTCCAGCTGTACGACCAGGACGGCGAGTACTACCCCTTCGCCAACACAGACGCTCGGGGTTTGTACGCCCCGGGCAAGGAGGCCCCCCTCCTGCGCTCCAAGGTGGCCGTCGCGCGCTACCTGGAGCGCGAGGGCATGACGGAGGAGGACCTGAAGGCGGTGGAGATGGAGGCGAGCGCGTTCCGCGCGAGCGAACTCGCGGCGGCGGCGCCGTACCAATTCATCCCGCGCGAGCCGAGGGCGGCGCGCGCGGCGGCGGCGAAGAAACCGCTCCGCGATCTCGACTCGGACGAGGAGCTCTCCGACTTGCTCGCGTCGAGCGACGAGGAGGGCGGCGCGGGGTACCAGTCCGAGTCCGAGCCGGACGAGAAGATCGAGAAGATCACGCACTGCGCCCTGGCGCACGAGGTGGACGCGGAGGAGCTCGAGCGACACGGCACCCAAGCGGCGATTGACGCGGGCGAGAAGGCGCGTCGCGCGCGCGCGTCGGCGGGCGCCGCGAGCCCTCCCGCGTCGTCGCAGAAGCGGCGGTCGTCGAAGGCGGGCGACCCCTCGGGCGTGTACTTGTTCTGCGTCAAGTGGGAGGGGTGCTCGTACCGCCGGCGGAGCTGGGAGACGGAGGCGGACGTCAAGGCGGCGTACAAGGCGGCGAGTAAGCTGCAGAGCTTCAAGCGCAGGATGGGCAAGGACCTCGACGCGTGCGAGGAGCCCTTCCCGAGCGACTACCTCGTCGTCGACCGCGTGCTCGACTCGAGGGAAGACCTCCCCGCCGAGGAGAGGGACGAGGCGGAGGAGGAGACGGACGAGAAGAAGGACGAGGGGAAGAAGAAGGAGGAGGACGATTCCTCGAGGGACGAGTCCGATTCCGAGGAGCTCGGGACGCAGTACCTGGTGAAGTGGAAGGGCCTGGGGTACTCCGAGGCGACGTGGGAGGCGGCGGCGGATTTGTCCTCGGAGGCGGACCTAGACGCCGTGAGGCGCCACGAGCGCCGCGAGGACCTCAAGGCCAAGAAGGCGGTGCACAAGGACGCGGTGGAGCGCGCGAAGGCGGGCACGAAACCCCCGCTCAAGCCCGACCCGCCGGCGTTCAAGAACGACATGAGCCTGCGCGAGTACCAGGTGACGAGTTTCGAGTGGATGGTCGGGAACTACCGCCGCCGCAAGAACGTCATCCTGGGCGACGAGATGGGCCTCGGGAAGACCGCGCAGTGCGTCGCGGTGATGGAGCACGTCCGAACGACGCACCTGAGGGCGCCCCGCCCGTTCCTCGTGATCGCGCCGCTGACCACCTTGGGGCACTGGAAGCGCGAGATGGAGCGGTGGACGGACATGAACGTCGTCGTCCTGGACGGGAACGCGGAGGACCGGAGGGTGTGCGAGGAGACGGAGTTTTACTTCGAGGCCCGCGGCGCGAAGGGCCCGGCCAAGTTCGACGTCATGCTGGTCTCGTTCGAGACGGCCAGGCGACTGACGGACACGATGAACCAGTTCGAGTGGGCGATGTGCGTCGTGGACGAGGCGCACAAGCTCAAGGACGTCAACTCGCAGACGACGCAGGCTGTGATGGACATCGGGTACGACTGGCTCCTGTTGCTCACGGGCACGCCAATTCAGAACAACGTGAAGGAGCTGTTCGGGATGATGCACGTCCTGGACCCGGAGACGTACCCGAGCTGGGAGGAGTTCCAGGACGAGTTCTGCGACGGCGGCAAGGAGGTGGACGCGGAGCAGGTGCTGCGGCTGAGGGAGGTGCTGAAGCCCAGGATGCTCCGGCGGATGAAGGAGGACGTGGAGACGATTCCCGCCAAGGAGGAAATCGTCGTCTGGGTCGAGCTCACGCCCGAGCAGAGGAACTACTACCGCGCCATCTACGAGAAGCAGGTGCACGTGTTACTCGAGGGCGCCAAGTCCAAGAACGTCCCGCAGCTCAGGAACCTCTGCATGGAGCTCAGGAAGGTGTGCAACCACCCGTTCCTGTGCGACGGCCTCGAGGAGGACTACGCGGCGAAGAAGCGCAAAGCCGTCGAGGCCGCCGCCGAGAAAGCCGCCCAGGAGGCGGTGGCGAGGGGCGAGGAGAAGCCGACGACCGCGATCGAGATGCCCAGCGCCCTGGACATGCTCACGCACGCGAGCGGGAAGATGGTCCTGGTCTCCAAGCTCCTCCCGAAGCTCAAGTCCCAGGGGAAGAAGGTTTTGATCTTTTCGCAGTTCACGATCGTCCTGGACATCCTCGAGGACTACCTCTCGATGAACGCGTTCGAGTTCGAGCGCCTCGACGGGAGCACGTCCCAGGCGGACCGCCAGGCGGGCATCGACCGGTTCAACCGCCCCGGCCAGGGGTTCGTGTACCTCCTGAGCACCCGCGCGGGCGGCATGGGCATCACCCTCACCGCGGCGGACACGGCGATTATCTACGACAGCGACTGGAACCCGCAGAACGACCTCCAGGCGATGGCGCGGTGCCACCGCATCGGCCAGACGAAGGAGGTGAAGGTGTACCGGCTCGTCACCAAGGCGACGTACGAGCAGAGCCTGTTCGAGACGAGCGCGAAGAAGTACGGGCTGGACGAGGCGGTGCTGGGCGGCGGCGACGGCGGCGGGACGGCTTCGGGCAAGACCGCCAAGGAGGACGCCGCGCAGATCAACAAGCTCCTCAAGTACGGCGTGCACGGCGCGCTGAGGGACCAAGCCGGCGAGGAGGCGGCCAAGTTCGAGTCCGAGGACATCGACCACATCCTGAAGGCGCGGGCGGAATCGCGCGCCATCGGCCACCGCGCCGGGAACACGTTCAGCACCGCCACGTTCAACGCCGACGACGGGAACGACCTGGACGCGGAGGAGTTTTGGCTCAACGCGCTTCCCGACGCGGCGAGGCGGGCGAGGGAGGCGGCGCTGAACCCCGACCCGCACGCGGGCCTCGACGGGCGCTTCCGCGTCGAGGGGCCGAGGAAGCGGCGGGGGATGTACGACTCGTACAAGGAGGGCGCCAACGGGCTCGTCGGGAAGCGCCGCCGGAGGGGCGACGACGACGATTGGGACGGGGGCGGGTCCGGTTCCGGGTCGGAGGAGGAGGAGGAGGACCGCGAGACGCGCGGCGCCAAGCGCGCGAGCAAGTCGAAGCTCAAAGCCTCGAAGCTCAAGGCGCAGAGGCTCGAACAGTGGCGCGACCACGAGCTCAAAACCCTGGAGGACGCGATGTACAGCTTCGGCGTCGGCTCGGATCGCGCGTGCGCGCGGGCGGCGACGGGCGCGGGGCTGGATCGCCCCCTCCGGGACGTCCGCGCCGTCGCGCTGTGCCTCGCGGACATGATGGCGCGCGCCGCCAAGGTGAACAAGGCGCGGTTCGACGAGCTCGAGAAGGAGGCTGCCGAGGCGGGGCCCGTGGCGCGGTGCGCCGTGTGCGAGTCGATGAAGAAGGGGCGGTGCGGCACCGAGACGGCGCCGAGGTCGTGCCTCAAGCTCTCGGACGAGCTCAAGCGGGACATGGACGAGTCCAAGGACGAGCGGGGCGAGGGCGGCGTGCCCGTCGGGATGTCCCGCGCGACGTGGGAGCGCACCGTCGAGGCGTGCCAGGCGGCCATCGACGCGCGGAGGGCGCAGATCCCCAAGCACGCCCTCCCGACGCTCGAGAGGAACAACCTGTACAAGCGCCTCGCGAGCGGGTGGCAGAGGGCGACCAAGTGCGCCAGGGAACGCGGCGCGCTGGCCAAGGCGCTCGAGATCGAGAACGCGGAGGGCGCCGCGCCCGAAGGGTCTTCCGGAGGGTCTTCCGTTGTTCCCGAGGAGGAGAATTCCCCGCCGCCGCTGAGCCCCGCGGAATCCGCGGCGCTTCTCTCCGCGACGCCCGCGCTCCCCGAGGAGCGACCGCGCGCCGACGCCGCCGCCCGCCTCCCCGTCGTGCAGCGCGGCGCGCTCCCCGAGTGGTGGTCGCCCGAGGTGGACGCCGACCTTCTCAGAGGCTCGCTCAGGCGCGGGTTCTCGCCGTGGAGCGCGGAGGCGCTCGAGGACCAGTTCGAGGCGATTCGAACGGACCCGGACCTGTGCTTCGCGCGAGACGCGTGCGAGCCCGCGGACCCGGAGGAGGACGACAAGGCCGGCAAGGCGGCTGCCTCTAAGGAGGCTGCTGCGAAGGAGGAGGAGGAAGAGAAGGAGGCGTCCGGCGGAGAGGAGGAGAAGGACGCGTCCGAGAGGACCGCCGCCGGAGCTTCCGAAAAGGAAGGAGGTCCTCGGCGCATGCCCGGGCGCGAGACGCTGAAACGGCGCGTGTTGAAGCTCCTGGACGCGCTCCTGAACCCGCGCGCGCCCCCGGCGCCGCGCGGGCCGACGAAGAAGGAGCGCCTCGCGGCGGAACGCGAGGAGAAGCTCCGGATCGCCGCGGAGGCGCGCAAGGCGCGCGACGTCGCCAACGAGCTCGAGCGCCAGGAGAAGGAGCGGCTGAGGGCGGAGAAGGCGGCGGAGAAGGCACAGGCTGAGGAGGAGAAGGAGCGGCTCAAGGCGGAGGCGCGGGAGGCGCGGGAGGCGGAGCGCGCGGCGCGCGAGGCGGCGCGGCTCGCGGCGGAGGAGGAGAAGGCGGCGAAGAAGCTCGCGGCGGAGGAGGAGAAGGCGGCGAAGAAGCTCGCGGCGGAGGAGGAGAAGGCGGCGAAGAAGCTCGCCAAGGTGGAGGAGAAGGCGGCGAAGAAGCTCGCGCTCGAGGAGGAGAAGGCGGCGAGGAAGGCGGCGTTCAAGGCGAGCCTCGCGGGGAAGAAGCCGAAACGCCCGTCCCCCTCGGGGGACGCGTCGTCCGAGGCGGCGAAGAAGATTAAGAAGCCCAAGCTCGGGGCGGCGCGATTCTCAGCTCCGGGTTCAAAAAACGAGGCGGCGCCGAAGGTGGGAGATGAGGAGAACACCTTCGGCGCGAACGACCAGAACGCGAACGCGAACGCGAACGTCGCGAACGCGTCCTCGTCTCCCGTCTCCCCCCCCCGCGCGAGCGTCGCGAGCGCGGAGAAGCCCGCGGCGGAGAAGCCCGCGGCGGAGAAGAAGAAGCCCGCGGCGGCGAAGAAGACGCCGGCGGCGAAGAAGCAGCCCGCGACGCCCCCGACGGGGACGCGCTCGGCGGCTTCTTCCCCGTCGTCGTCGCCCACGCCCGCGCCGCCGCCGCCGAGGGCGCGCCTTCCGCCCGGGGCGTTCCTCGCGGGCGCATTCGCGGCGGCGGCGGCGGCGGACGCGAGCGACGCCGGCGGACCGACGCCGGCGCCCGCGCCGCCGTTCGCGCGGCGCCGAGGAGGCTCGCTCGACGCGAACTCGGACCCGCTCGCGACGCTCGTGCTTCCCTCGCTCAACCGCGGGACGACGGCGGACGCGATCAACATCAAGGATTCGGCGGTGAAGCCCCGCGATCGAGGACCTGGCCAGCCCCCCCCCGGCGGGTTCAAGCGCGCGGGCGCGAGCGCGTCGAAGGCGAAGGGTCCTCACGGCGGCGCTCCGGCGGCGCCCGCGACGGACTCGAAGCAGCGCTCGCTGTTTGGATTCTTCTCCAAGACGCCCGCGCCCTCGGGCGCCGGCGATCGCAAACGCGCCGTCAACACCCCCACGACCGGTGGGTTCCCGGGGTTCTGATCGGGGCGGAAGGGGAGGAGGAGGGGACGTGACGTGACACAGCGAGAGAAGAGACGGACGAGACGCGCGACGAGACGAGACGCGCGAGAATGTGTCACCAGCAACCGCGAACGTTCGAGCGTTCGAGCGTTCGAGCGTTCTGTGACTGGCTGCTCTTGAAATTTATTGATGATGACGATGTGCTCTCCTGCTTTTATGTTTTTGAAGCGGCTCGCGCGTTTCGACGCTCGGCACTCGCCACTCGCCATGGCGCCCGGCGCCCCCGCGCGCGGGGGCCTGCCGTGGACGCGCGAGGCGTGCCTGCGCCGGCTCGGCCTCGACCCCGACGCGTCGCACTCGCCCGAGGCGGTGTCCGCGGCGTACCGGCGGTGTCTGTTCAAGTTCCACCCCGACAGCGGCGGCGCGGGCGCGTCCGCCGCGGCGCTGAACGAAATAGTGCACGCCCACTCGAGACTCCTGAGACTCTCCTCGGGCGAGTCCCGGCGCGGGGCACGCCCGGGCGGGTACGGGAATCAGTGGGGGGGCTACGACCGAGGCGCCGGCGCGAACCACGCGGAGCACAGGGACCCGATGGGTCTGTGGCGGTGGCGAACGAGCGGCGCGCGGCGGTTCGCGGGCAACGTGCGCTTCGGGATCGTCCTCGCGGGGCTCACGACCGCGGCGACGCTGCAGTACGCGCGATCGACGGCGGAACGAAGAAAAGCGGAGAGGAGCCCGAGGCTCAGGGCGCTGATGAATCTCAGGCCGGAGAACTGAAACGGCGCGACGCCGAGGCCGCGGTTGTGGGGCCGCGGGGGGGGCGATGGGGCTAGGGGTGAAGACCTGGTTGAAGCGTATCGTAAATAGGATGAGCGCCTTCTCCCGCTCGCGTCACTCGCTCGCGGCGGCGGCTTTTTCTTTCTTCGCCGCCGCCTCCGCCGCCTTCTTCGCCTTCTTCTCCGCGATTTCCTTCTCCTTGGCGAGTTTTTTGAGCGCGTTCTTCGAGAGCGGCGCCTCGCCCTCCGCGGCGCCGCTTTTCTCCTCGCCTCCGGGGCCCCCCTTCTTCTTCTTCGTCTCCGGCGCGTTGGTCGCGACGGCGTTCTCGGACCCCTGAAACGACACGGCCCCCGCCGCGCCCCCCCCGTTCGGTTCGTCCATCCAGTCCCCCTCCAGGTCCCCGAACATGCTCTCGAAATCCCTCGGCGCGGTGCTGAAGAACCGGTCCACGACCGCGTCCGTGGCGCGCGCCCTCCTCGCCTGGTGCTCCGCCACCATCGGCACGAGGCACTCGACGAGCTTCTGCTTGATCTCCCCCGAGAGCATGCGCCCGGACGCGTACGCCTCGCCGATCTCCGCCAACTTCGCGTCGTCCTCCTCGAAAAAGTTGAGCCACTTCCACGAGATGTCCACGTCCAGATCTCCGCCCCGCTCGCGGTGTTCCTCCACCGTCAGCCTCCCGCCCGAGAAGGCGTACTTGTTCACCTTGTCCTTGATCTGCTTGGGCGTGTCGGTGACGTAGATGGCGCTCGTCGGGTCGCTCGCCGACATCTTCCCGCTCTCGCCCTTCAACGCGGGGAAGAACCGGCTCTCGACGAGCGCGGGCTTGTGCCCCCCGATCCGCGGCGCGGCGTCCCGCGTCATGCGGAAGTACGGGTCCTGGTCGATCGCGCACGGGATGAGGCACCGCAGCGATTTCTTGTCGAGCCCGAACATGTGCGGGAAACAATCCGGAAACGCCGGCGCGGCTTGCGTCGGGGGGAATCCGATCTGGCCGATGTTGCTCTCGCCGGTGAACCCGAAGATCCCGCGGGCCTGGTTGAAGGTGACGCACTTGGCGATCTTCAGGGTGTTGAGGTAGAAGGGGGTGCACATGTAGTTGACGTCGGAGAAGATGAAGGTGCGGCGAGGGTCGAACCCGCACGCGACGATGTCCTTGGCGTTTTCGCGCGCCAGTCGCCGCGCGTCCTCGAGGGTCATGCTCTTCCACAGGAACTTCTCGTCGTCCGTGAGCTGGATGACGAGGGGCACCTTGAACGCCTCCTGGAGCCACCGGGTGAAGTGGAAGGGGATCAGATGGCCGAGGTGCAGCGCTTCCGAGCTCGGGCCTCGGCCGGTGTAGAGGTAAAACTTCTCGCCGCGCTCGTACGCGTCGAGGATCTGATCGAGCTCGCGGTGCGCGAAGAACATGCCGCGGCGCAGGAACGGGTGCGCGCGGACGCCCGTGACGCGCTCGACGCGCGCGATGAGCTCGGGGGTGATCGTGCTGCACCCGAAGTCCGTCACGAGCTTCGCGTAGTCGATCTTGCCGTCCGCGCCGCCGGCGACGTCCCAGGGCGTCACCACCTGCTCGCCGCCGTCCGCGATCGCCGAGGAGGGAGGAGGAG
>Ga0181571_10003309_pt1 | contig 12071 bp, 6 predicted proteins | sample 101ome_17_FD_132440 | JGI IMG/M metagenome (GOLD analysis project Ga0181571, IMG submission 132440) | Coastal salt marsh microbial communities from the Groves Creek Marsh, Skidaway Island, Georgia - 101407AT metaG (megahit assembly) | ecosystem: Environmental > Aquatic > Marine > Intertidal zone...
AATGGCTGATGTTGGCAAGAAGACTGGAAAGAAAACACAGGCAGGTCGTGATGTATACAAAACCCCTGAAGGTGAATTAGTATCTGAAAAGTCTACAACATTTAAATATAAAGGTAAGTGGGTTAATGTTCCTACAATATTTGATGGCAAGTCTTATGATGAAGAAACGCTTATTCTTATGTTGGAAGCAGATATCATTAAACCTACAAGTATTCACAACAGTTTAAAAGAAGCGACTGAAGCTGCTCGTAAACGTAGTGATTCTTTAAAGTTTAATGAGGGTGGTATGGCTGATCAAACAGAAAAAGCTTTCGGTGGTGCATTTTCTCGTAGACCTGGATTTAGAAGTCTAGAAGAAGCTAAAGGTCAGGTATCTCAAGAAGAACTTATGGCAGGTGTTGATAATGCTGCATCATTCCTTGTTCCATTCTATGATGCAGGTGTAAATGTCTCTAACGTTATCGAAGAGTACATGAAGCCTGAGGAAGAACGTAATCAAGACTATATCAAGGAAGAGTTGGGTAAAGCAGGGGAGTCTGCAGCCTATGAAGCAGCAGCAATGCTTGCAGGATATGGTGCCATCAAGTATGGTGGTAAAGCTATTTCTGCTCTTAGGAATAAAGTCAAAGACTACGAGATTGATACAAGTACAGTCTCAGCATTTGGTGTTGGTGCTATTAAAAAGAAAGCTCCTATTATTCAAGAAAATATTCCTACTATAGAAGCAGCAGGTCTTACAGATGAAGCTATTGATGCTTGGCGTAAGAAAAACGCTACCTCTCCTGAGTTTAGAAAAGCTCTAAAAGGTAGGAATGAAGAGTTGATGGATTTAGCTGCAGGGGTTAAAGAGGGTAGAGTTTTTAGTACAACATACAGAAAACGTGCAGACGAATTACGTCCCATACGTAAAGTAAAAGATGTTCCTAAACCGTCAACTGTTAAAGAAATTGTAAGTGCTTTAGATGCAGGTAAACGTAAGTCACCCATTGTTGGATTAAACTATAAAATTCCAGATGGTGAAGTTATTACTGCACGTTTAGATATTCCTGCTTATGTTGACTACGACACTTGGATTCCAACTTTACGTCATGCAGGTAAGACAATGTATAAGTCTGCTCTTCGCATGAAAAATGTAAAGTTTATTCAACCTGAAGGTAGGGAGGTAGGATCAGCTTTAGACGTGGCAGTTGGCCCACAACGTCTTGAAGAAACGTTTGGATTAACGAAGAAAAAAGCACAAGCTAAAGGAAATAAAAGTCCATTTGCTGTTATGGAAGGTAGTTATGTTGATGGTGCTGATGATGAAATTTTCGACATGGCAAAAGAAGTTTTTGATAGCGATGAATGGACACAAGTAGGATATGATCCAGTAAAAAGAGGTTTCTTTTATGATAGAGAAACTGGTCAAGCAATCCTAGAAGCAGACGAAGTAATTCAGGTAGGTCATTTGGTCTTAGCAAGAAACGCAAAAAAAACAGATCCAGATGTCTTTCCTTTTAACCAAGGTGGTCCAGTTATGAATATGCAGAAACAGATGTCGTTGTTTGAGTATGGTGGTATTGCAGATGATGGCATGAAGAAAGATCCTGTCTCTGGTAATGATATTCCTCCTGGTTCTCTTGCCAGTGAAGTAAGAGATGATATTCCTGCAATGTTATCTGAAGGTGAGTATGTAGTTCCTGCTGATGTTCTTAGATATTATGGAGTCAACTTCTTTGAAGGACTACGTAACAAAGCCAAACAAGGCTTGCAGTCTATGGAACAGAATGGTAGAATTGGTGGTGAACCTATTCAGGCTAATCAAGGAACTCTTGTCGGGTATGCTGATGGTGGTGCAGAGTGGCGTGACCCTGACTATGATAACAGTGCTCAACAAATGGCAGGGGCTACTGGCAGAAAACCCAATATGCGTGAAATGATGGAAGCTATGGCAGGAATGCCAGTAGAACAAATCTATTCTACTATGCCACAAGAACAATGGTCTCAACTATCACGAGCAGCCTCAGGTATGTTATATGGAGATGCTGGTCAATCTGTTTCTGATACTAATTGGGAAACATTTATGGATGATCCTTCTACTAAGGAATCTTTACGTGAAGCTGGTACTTATTTACTTTCACCAGAAGTAAAAAACATTGATAGAAGTAAAGAACGTAGTAATGTTATTAGTGCTGTAACAAACTCCATAACTTCAAAACTACCACAAAACACAACTTCGCAAACTAACTCCACACTAGACTTAGAGAAAACTCAACCACAGAGTAATCCTACGTCTTTGTTGAATAGAACACCAACTCCAACTAATCCCTATGGGCCAGGTGTCATAACTGCTAATCAGGGAACTTTAGTTAATGGTTCTCCATCCCCCATTCCTACTGAGTATTCTTTACAGTCTTCTGCTCTTGGAGGTGGACAACAATTTAATCCTCAGGACTGGGCAGTAGTTGGTGGATCTCTATTCCAAGATCCTAACGAAAGTATTACTGTATCTAAAACTTTTGTTAACGCAGAAAACCCATCAGACGTTAGAGTTGTTCAGTTTGTTGATGGTCAACCTAAACCTGAATCTGATGCACAGTATACTAAGCCTCCTTACTACGAACAAGGAAGTACTGCCCTAAAAGAAGCTATGAAAGCATTTGAAGCTACTCCTACACCTACCTCAAATGATGATGGTGGTGGAACACCTACTCCTACCCCTGGTAAAGGTGTTGGTATGAAAGACTGGGGTGCAGAAGTAGACTGGACTGACCCTCTAGCATTTTCAAAATCTATTGTTGAAGGGGCTGAAAATAAACTTGGTAACAAAGCACTACAAGGTGCTGCACTAATAGGTGGCCCAGGAGCTATGGGCATAATAGGTGGTCTTCAATCAGTGCAAGGACTACAAAAAATATCAGATCTTAAGGCTGCAGCTATCATTGCAAAAGCACAAGGTATGGATGAGCAAGCAGCCCAGATTGATAAGATGGTTAATGATCAGCTAAAACAGTCAAATGATATTGTCAATTTCTTAGATGACCTAGTTGCGACTGGAACTAAGAAAGCTGAGTCTGCTTTAAATAGAATGGGTCTAAGATTCTCTAGAGATGATAATGGAAAAATTGTTATCAAAGACGAAGACAAAGAATATAACTCAAAGAAAACACAATTCTACCAAGAAACTCAAAAAGAAACCCGACAAATTCAAGCTGGTGGTGGAGCCACAGGTGATGATGATGGTCCAGCAGTCTTTGCAGGAGAGGGTACTGAAGCGAGAGATGGATCAGGTCGTGGAGACAGATACGTCTTTGAAGAGGACACCACTGACTACGATGCTACTGATGATGATATCTTTGACCAGATTGATGCACAGTTTGAAGCAGCAGGTGTGTCACAGAACAAAGGTGGTCTGATGGCAAGAAAAAAGGCTAACAAAAAATAATAAGGCTACCCAGGGAATCAACCCTGGCCCCAACATAAGGAAAATACTATGCCTGAAATGATGACAATGGAAAGCCCTAAGAAAGCAGGGTTTGTAGATAGAAGCTTCAACAACCAACAGCGTAAGAAGCGCATGGAAGAAGAAGAGAAAGAGATTGCAAGACTAGAGGCAGAGGCTCGTGGTGAAGAGTATATTGAAGAAAGTGAACCCAGTGGCGAAAGTACTGAGGACACCCAGATACAAGCCACAGGTAATACCCAACAAAAAGAACAAGAATCCCAGGAAGGGGAAGCACAGGAAGACGATGACTCAGGACTAAGCCCTGAAGAAAAGTCTTTTAAGAAACGTTATGGTGATCTACGTAGACACATGCAAGAGAAAGAAAAGGAATGGAATGAACGCCTTGAAGCTCTTGAAAAACGTAAAACAAAACAAAATATTGTCCCTCCTAAATCTGATGAAGACATTGAGGCTTGGGCACAACAGTACCCAGATGTAGCAGGTATTGTAGAAAAGATTGCTTCTCAAAAAGCAAAAGAGATGTTTGGCAAAGCAGAGGCCAGACTAAAAGAATTAGATGAAGCTCACAATGAAGCACTACGAATGAAAGCAGAGAATGTTATTCGTAAGTCTCATGAAGACTTCGATGAATTAAGACAATCAGATGATTTCCATAACTGGGCAGATGAACAACCTAAATGGGTTAAGGATGCTCTGTATGAGAATGCTGACGATCCAGCCTCAGTTATTCGTGTGATTGATCTTTATAAAGTTGATAATGGACTGACTGCAGCAGCCAAAAGAAATAATCGCAAAGCTGCTGCTTCATCTGTTACCAAAGGAACTCGTACTTCTATTGATACTAAAGGTACATCAGGTCAGATCAAAGAATCTGATGTAGCTAGAATGTCAGCTAAGGAGTTTGAGGCTCGTCAAGACGAAATCCAGGCAGCTATGGCTTCTGGTAAATTTGTCTATGACATGTCTGGCGCAGCCAGATAAACTATTGACACTTAAGAAGTGTTCAATATAACTACACGTATCTAATATAGAGCCTCCTTAGGGACTACCTCTATAGATACTTTTTCATAAAAGTCTAAACTACAAAGAACCACCTGTTCAAGTATAGGCCCAGTGGTATCAATGAGCGCAAGTTGATACCTACTGCACCCTAGAAAATGTAACAGCCTCTTTAAGGTGTTTAGCTTTCTTTTAAAGCCAAATATCATGGAGGATTTAATCATGGCTTTTGCATCAGCGTCAGGTTACACTAACCTGCCAAATGGGAACTTCTCCCCAATCATCTACTCGAAAAAAGTACAGCTTGCTTTCAGGAAGAGCACTGTCGTAGGTGACATCACGAACTCTGAATATTTCGGAGAGATCGCTAACCAAGGTGACACAGTGAAAATTATGAAGGAACCTGAGATCTCAGTTTCTGCATACACTCGTGGCACAACCATCGCAGCACAAGATTTATCAGATGACGATTTCTCGTTAGTCGTTGATAAAGCTAACTATTTTGCTTTCAAGATGGACGATATCGAAGAGGCTCATAGCCACATCGATTTTATGAACCTTGCTACCAACAGAGCAGCTTATCGTCTTGCTGACCAGCATGACCAAGAAGTTCTAGGTTACCTAGCAGGTTACAAACAGTCTGCCCTACATGGGAATGCTGACACTGTTAACGATACTGTTAATGGTGATAAAGCAAACACATCTGCAGGTGATGACGAATTGCTTGCAGCAAACAAGCTAAACAAAGGTGACTTTGGTAACATCACTACTTCAGGTGCTGATGACCATTCGATCCCTGTTGCAGCACGTTTGCCAGGTGCAACTGCACTACCAACAGATTACGTTTCACCAACAATGTTGGTTGCTCGTATGGGTCGTCTACTTGATCAACAACAAGTTGACAAAGATGGTCGTTGGATCGTAATCGATCCTGTCATGATGGAAATCTTGATGGACGAAGATTCACGTTTCCTACAATCTGAGTGGGGTGCTTCAGGTGGCCTACGTAACGGTCTAGTCATCAACAACTGGAATGGTTTCAGAGTTTACTCTTCTTCAAACCTACCTTCTGTTGGTACTGGTGCTGCTACAACAGGTACAGCTAACCAAAACACTAACTACGGTGTTATCGTTGCAGGTCATGATTCAGCCGTTGCTACTGCAGAGCAGATCAACAAGACTGAAACATACCGTGACCCAGATTCTTTTGCTGACATCGTGCGTGGTATGCACTTGTACGGCAGAAAAATCCTAAGACCAGAAGCATTGGTCACAGCTAAGTACAACTTGGCATAGTAAAATAAAGGAGGGGGCCATGAGAGTGGCCCTCTTACTCACATGAATCTAGTTTCTTCTGAATACAAAATAGTCCTAGCTGAAACACATGACCTCACTAAGAAACAGTGGGGAGGTGGACACAGTATAGACAAGCTTCCTAGATACGAAGGTTTTTTGAAGAGCTTAGATGTTAAAAGTATTTTGGACTATGGATGTGCTAATGGTAAATTCAAAGTCTATATGAACAAAAAGAAACCAGACTACTTTGTTTATGAGTATGACCCTGGAATCAGAGGTAAAGACCATCCACCCCACCCTGTTGACTTTGTAGTTTGTTGTGACGTAATGGAGCACGTTGAACCAGACTACCTAGATAACGTAATGAAACACTTACAGATTTTGGTGAAGAAGGGTGGGTTCTTTAATATTTCTACAAAAGAAGCTATTACTATTCTTTCAGATGGTAGTAACGCACACAAGATTGTAGAGACTGGGGAATGGTGGATAGACCTCTTCAAGAAATACTTTGAAGTCCTAGACGTAGAGATAAAAAGATTTGAAACGAATTTTAAAGTGCTCCCAAAAACTGTTTGAGACAGTTATCCTTCCTCTAGATAATATAAACTCAGTTAGTGATAACAGACACGATCCTGCCTTTGATGCTACACTAAAGAAAAGTCTAGAAACAAAAGGGATGATACATCCTATCTTGGTTTGCTTAGACAAAGACTTTAAACAAACAGACATAAGACGTTTTGAACGTAGACCTGTACCAGAGAACATAGAAGAGAAGTACAGATGTCTGATAGGAAACAACAGATACAAGTTTGCTCTTGATAACGGATATACTCACATTGAGTGCCACGTAGTAAAAACTTTTGATGATGTTAAACGTGCACACCGTAAGACAGAGATAGAACCAAGAAAGATGTAAGATGGCAACCTACGTTACACTTGTTAATGAACTACTCACTAGACTTAATGAGGTTACCCTTTCTACTGCAGGTAGTGGGTTTGATGATGTACGTAACGTACAAGCACTAGCTAAACAAGCTGTAAATAACTCCATTAGAAATATCTTACAGACAGGCCAAGAGTGGCCTTTTCTTAAGACTACGTACACTCAGACATTAACTGCAGGTACAAGAGAGTACGACTTTCCCTCTGACTTTTCTAGAGCAGACTGGCAAACTTTCTATATTAAACAGCTTTCAGGTGGGACTAATATTCCTACAGCTATGAAAGTTATTTCTTATGATGAGTACGTCCAAAAGTATCGTCAAGGAGATGACACAGGAGATCAAACAGGTATCTCTGCTCCTACTCTTGTCTATCAAACAAACGAAGAGAAGTTTGGAGTAACACCTATTCCTGATGCAGCATACGAGGTTGAGTATATTTACTGGTCATTTCCTTCAGACCTAGTTACTTACGATGATGTAACAGTTATTCCTGACAGATTTAAACACGTAATTATTGATGGTGCTATGATGTACATGATGCGGTTTAGATCTAATGAGCAGAGTGCTGCAGTACATCAAGGTGTTTTCCAAGAAGGTATTAAATCTATGAGAAGAATACTTGTAGATGAACCTCTAAGAATAAGATCAACAGTAGTTGAAAGAGCTAATGTAGGTTTGAGTAGAGTAAGCTAATGGCAGACAACTTAGGCTCTTTTAAAGTATTTGCACAGGGTGGCTTAAACCTAAACAGAGATGTTCTGTCACAAGGTGAGCTACAGCCCGGATCTGCTATATCTTTGTTGAACTACGAACCTGCTATTGAAGGTGGTTACAGACGTGTAAGTGGTTACAGCAACGATTATGGTGTAGTTCCAGGTAACAGTGCAAAGAAGGTCTTAGGGGTAGCAGTCGTAAATGGTATCAACGATGGTATCCTAGCTGCTCGTGAACCCAACAGTGGTAGCAACTATCTTTATTACTGGGACAATGCTACAGAGGCTTGGGTTGCAGTAACTACTTCTGGCTCACCTACAATGACAGGTGTGATAAAAGTAAGGTTTACAAAGTTCAACTGGGGTACTCCAAAGGTTATTCTGACAGATGGTGTAAACCCTGCTGCTACCTACGATGGTACAACTTACACACAGATAACAGCTACTGAGGCTCCTACAGATCCTAAGTTTGCTGCAGTCTTTAAGAACCATATGTGGTTGGCAGGAGATCCTGCAGAGGATCAAAATCTATACTTTAGTGCACCCAATGATGAAACTAAGTGGTCACCTGCAGATGGTGCAGGAGTTATCAACGTAGGATTCCCTATTGTAGCAATCAAACCATTTCGTGATTCACTATTTATATTTGGTACTAACAATATTAAAAGGCTTGTTGGTAACAATATTTCAGACTGGCAGGTACAACACGTAACAGATGACCTTGGTTGTCTAGCTACAGATAGTGTTATTGAAATTGGTGGTGACCTAATCTTTTTATCACAGGATGGTTTAAGACCTATCTCAGGTACAGACAAGATTGGTGACGTTCAACTTGAAACATTAACTAAAAATATTCAGTCTTTTATGTCTGACGTTGTTTTGACTAATGACCTTGATGCAGTATCCTCTGTTATCATTAGAAAAAAATCTCAGTTTAGGTTGTTCTACAACGTAGAAGACGGAAATGCACTTCTTGGTGGTTTACGTCTAGGTCAACAAGGTGGTATTGGTTTTGAGTTTGGTCAGATGATTGGTATTGAAGCTACCTGTGCAGATAGTGGATATATTGATAAAGAAGAATATGTGATTCATGGTGATACTACAGGGAAAGTATACAGACAAGAATCAGGAAATAGTTTTGGTGGGGATAGCATTGTAAGCTTATACCAAACTCCTTTTCTTCATATGCAAGACCCAGAGCAACGTAAGATTATACACACTGTAGCTACGTACCTCAGATCAGAGGGTGACAGTGAAATCATTATGTCAGTTATTTATGATTATGATGACAACACTATTTTAAACCCCACTAACTTTACACTAAGTACTGAGGGTGCGGCAGCTTATTACAACGAAGCAATTTATAATGACAGTGCTACAATTTGGAGTGGTAACCCATCACCAGTTCAAAGGGTAAATGTTTCAGGTTCAGGAAAATCAGTATCTTTTAGATACGTTACAAATGACACTAATGCTTCACACAGTATTCAAGGTATTGTTGTGACGTTTGGAGTGGGGGATAGACTTTAAATGGCAGGTTATACAAGACAGAGTGCTGCGGATATTGTTTCTGGTCAGGTTATCAAAGCTGAACCAGTCAACAACGAATTTCAGCAGATACTAGCAGCCTTTAATGAGGCAACAGGACACAAGCACGATGGATCTTCTGCTGAAGGTGCTTATATCCCAACGATCTCAGACACAAACAACTTTACTAAAGTAGTAATTGATACTGCCAATAACAGGATCAACTTCTTTACAAATGTTGGCAGTGCTGCAGTAGAACAGATAAGGATACAAGATGGAGCTATTGTTCCTGTTACTGATGAAGACGTTGATCTGGGTTCTGCGGCTGCTGAGTTTAAAGATCTTTACATTGATGGTGTGGGTTATATTGACACTCTGGCGGTGCATGAAAATGCTACTATTACGGGTAACCTTACCGTTAATGGGAATACTACTCTTGGTAGTGACGATAGTGATACTGTTACAGTAAATGCTGATGTTGCCTCAGACCTTATCCCTTCTGCAGATGGCACATATGACCTAGGTTCTTCTACTTCAGAGTGGCAAGACCTATACATTGATGGTACAGCAAACATTGATAGCCTTGTAGCTGACACAGCAGACATTGATGGTGGTACTATTGATGGTACTACTATTGGTGCTACGACTCCTGCTGCTGCTGACTTTACTACAATGGACGCATCTGGTAATGCCACTGTTGGTGGTACACTTGGTGTAACAGGTAATACAACCTTATCTGGTACTCTTGGAGTAACAGGTGTTTCTACTTTCTCTGATACAGTATGTGCTCCTGGTATTACTGCCACAGGCACAGCAACTCTAGCCACAGTAGATATTAATGCAGGTAATATTGACAATACTGTTATTGGTGCCACCACTCCTGCTGCTGGTAGCTTTACTACAGTTAGTACGACAGGACAAGGTACTTTTGCTACAGTCGATATCAATGGGGGTACTGTTGACGGTGTTACTATTGGTGGTACTACACCAGGTCTTATAACAGGTACAACAGTTACAGCTAATACTTGTTTCGTAGGAGACATCACAGGTAATGTAGCAGGTAACGTAACTGGCAACGTCACAGGTAATATCACTGGTGACGTTACAGGAGATGTCACAGGAAACCTGACAGGTAATGTCACAGGAAACGTTACAGGTAATGCTACAGGATGCCACTCAGGTAACTTTGATGGTATAATAGGTGCTACAACACCTGCTGCAGTTACTGGTACAACTATTACAGCTAACACTTGTTTTGTTGGGGATGTAACAGGTGACGTAACAGGTGATGTTACAGGGAACGTAACAGGAAATGTTACTGGTAACTTAACTGGGAATGTTACTGGAAATGTTACAGGTGATGTGACTGGTGACATAACTTCAACAGGAACGTCTACCTTCACAACCTTGCAACTAGCAGGGGATATGGATGCTAATAGTAACAAGATTACAAACTTAGCAGAACCTGTTTCTGATTCTGATGCAGCCACAAAATTGTATGTAGACAATGCAGTTGAGGGTTTGGATGTAAAAGGATCTGTTAAAGTTGCTACAACTGCAAATATTACTTTAAGTGGTACTCAGACTATTGATGATATTGCTGTAGTTGCAGATGACAGAGTTCTTGTAAAAGATCAAAGCACAGCCTCAGAAAATGGTGTGTATGTAGTTGCTGCAGGTGCTTGGTCTAGAGCAGATGATGCTGATACTTTTGATAAGCATGTAGGTGCTTTCTTCTTTGTCGAAGAAGGTACAACAAATGGTGACAATGGTTTTGTAGGTACTGCAGATTCTGGGGGTACTCTTGATACTGATGACATAACATTTGTACAATTCTCAGGTGCAGGGCAGATTACAGCAGGTAGTGGTCTTACTAAGTCTGGTAATACTATTAATGTTGTTACTGCTGACTCAGGAAGAATTGTAACAAATGCAGATAATATTGATCTTGCTACTACAGGTGTAAGTGCAGGAACTTATAAGTCTGTTACTACAGATGTTTATGGTCGTATTACAGCAGGTACAAATCCGACTACCCTTTCTGGGTATGGCATTACTGATGCTTATACAATCACATGCTCAGACACTTTACTTGATGCTAAGTTAGATGTAGCAGGAGATACAATGACTGGGAACCTTTCAATGGGTTCTAATAAAGTCACATCTACTGCAACTCCAACAACTGATGATGACCTTACTCGTAAAGGTTATGTTGACACACAACGTGATACTAGACTTGCCTTGACTGGTGGAACCATGACAGGCTCTATTAATATGGGTAGTTCACCAATTACAACTACTCACACCCCAACTAATGCTGCTGACCTCACAACAAAAACTTATGTTGACAGTATCTTAGGTTCTGCAACTGCAGCAGCTACTTCTGCTAGTTGTGCATTAGCAAGTCAGACTGCTGCAGCTACAAGTGCTAGTTGTGCATCTGCTTCTCAGACTGCTGCTTTAACTTCAGCTAATTGTGCTGCTGCATCTTATGATGCCTTTGATGACAGATACCTTGGGGATAAATCTTCAGACCCAACAGTAGACAACGATGGTGATGCTCTTCTTACAGGGGTGATATACTGGAATACTACAGACAATGCTCTAAGAATTTATGATGGTTCTGCTTGGGGTTCTGCAGCATTTACCCTTGGTGATGCTCTTACTTGTATCCAAGAAGATTCTACACCAATTCTAGGTGGTAACTTAGATGCTAACACCAACTGCATTACAAATGCTACAACAATCTGTGCTACAAACCTTTGTGGTTCACTTGTTGGAAACGTAACAGGTGATGTTACTGGTACTGTTTCATCCCTTTCTAATCATGACACAGATGATCTAACAGAAGGTACAAATCAGTACTTCACAACAGGTAGAGTTGATAGTCACCTAACAGGTGGTACAGGTGTTACTTACACAACTGGTACAATAGCTATTGGACAGTCTGTTGGTACATCAGACAATGTTTGTTTTGGGTCAGTATGTGTAACAGGTAATCCTACCCAGGCTTGCCAACTTGCGACAAAAGAGTACGTTGATACGATTGCTGCTGCAGGTATTCACTACCATGATCCAGTACGTGTTGAATCACCAGATAGTGCAGGTAGTTTGAATGCTACTTATGACAATGGTTCATCTGGTGTA
>Ga0181571_10003313_pt1 | contig 12061 bp, 19 predicted proteins | sample 101ome_17_FD_132440 | JGI IMG/M metagenome (GOLD analysis project Ga0181571, IMG submission 132440) | Coastal salt marsh microbial communities from the Groves Creek Marsh, Skidaway Island, Georgia - 101407AT metaG (megahit assembly) | ecosystem: Environmental > Aquatic > Marine > Intertidal...
AGGAACTTTACATAAAGGCTTACTTAGATGGAACCCTAAGACCTCACTGGGTTCGGTCACTTTCCCCTACGGGCTTGTAACTGGAATTGGGTCCCTTACGTATATGTGTTATATGTAATGTGTATCCTTTAGACTTATGTGTTCTTCTTATACTCGTATCATTCTTACATGTGTATTGTTTCTTTTATTACTTATATCTTTATTGTTATTATCTCTTATATCCTTTCTTATATTCTTTATGTTATTCTTATCTTTATTACTATTATTCTTATTATTTGTCTTCTGTGCGAGCTCCAGTTTCCGGTATATGTTTCTTAGTCGGAAGGGTTTGGGTTTCTTAGATGCGTCCTGTGTGCGTGTGAGGCTTATTTTTGTGTAGAATAACTGAAAAACTTAAAAAATAGATTTTTTAGAAACTTACGCTTATAATTGCATATAATAGGTGTAGAAATGTAATGAATTATGAAGGCAATACTCGCTGTTAATAACTTAGGATTTATAGGATTGGGCGACCAGTTACTTTGGCACAATGCAGAAGACTTAAAGCACTTTAAAGCGATGACTAGAGGTGCCCGTTGTTTAGTGGGATGGCGTACGAATAGGGGACTTCCACCCCTTCCTAATAGAGAGTTGGTAGTGGACCTTCGAGGTGAAGAGATAGACCCTTCCACTGTAGATTGGTGCATAGGCGGGAAAAAGACGTATGAGAAATGGGCACCCTACTTTACTGAACTACACATCTCTCATATAGACAATAATCTAATAGGTGATGTAACCTTACCCGACTTAAAAGAACTAAATCCAAAGTGTAAAATATTTAACTACTACTTCTAATGCGTTTCTTAATTCCTTTCTTATTGTTTACTGTTTCAGTTTTTGGTCAGGATGCTTGTCCTGATTTTGTACATACGAATACACCTAAACCAAAGGTGAAATGGGATAGCAAATGGGTTGGGCAAATAGATGCTGGAATGGGAATACCTGTTGAATCGGGTTTGTCCGGATACAGCGTTTGGGCGAGTAGCTTGAGTGCTTCTGTTAAACCGGTAGCTTCTAGTAATGTGTTGTTTACTCAGGATTGGATTATTCAGATGAGAGGGTTAGAAGGTGATTGGCAATTTGATGAACCGACACCTACTGTGAGTTTTGTCTTTATGGGATTGGCTCGTGAATTTAAGATGGCACCTTTTAATTGGTACGCTTCAACTGGATTAGCAATTGGTACGAGTGAACAACGAACCACACAGTTTCCCGCAATTGCTTCGATTAGATTTAAAAGACACATTGCCTATAATACGTATGTCAAGTTGAATACTTATATCATGCTGGACGATGCTCAATTGAATTCAACAACGCAGTTCATTGGTGTTTCATTAGGTGGATATTTAAAGTAAAATAATTGGTCTTTTATTTTTTTATGTCGTAGATATTTCGTATATTTACTATGTAATCAATGAGAGAACAATTATGAATTATCAAACAATCACTAAGTCAGTTACGTTGAACTACTACCACACACCGTCTCACGGTTATGTACAAGTTCACAAGAATCTAGTTAATGAAGTAGCCAATTGTAAAGCACTTCAATCTCCTTATTCATTCTATAATGCTAAGTTAGGTCTCTTCTATTTTGAAGAAGATTGTGACGCATCTGAAGTGTTAAGCGCACTTAAAGATCTTGGCTATGAGATTAATCTTGTCGATGAACAAGATGAATTTGAAACTATTAAGACTTATAAGCGATTGGGCTAATGGAAGACTTACATGAAATTGCTTTGCTTCAACAAGCGTTGGAGCGAAGCCTCTTAGACCTTACGGGCACCACTAATCAAAACCCTTGGGCTGCGATTAGCGAGCATGCCTTTACACGATTTATGGAGAATTGGACGGGTGATGAACACGAATGCTTAGGTGGTAATAATGAAGGATTTGACGTACGCAACGTTATAACCGGCGAAACGTATGAAGTCAAGCATACTCGTACAACCGCAAAAAACTATGTCTATGGTGGTCTTAAAACCAAATCAGCCAACAAAGCTGTATTTATCAAATGGGACTATAACGAGATAATGGAACCTGAGTATTGCATCATCTTAGATATGTCACTTGTACAAGAAAACCTCAACGAAAGCTGTAGCCGACTCTATTCAAAACGTCTACACCAAATGACACTTGAAGAAGGTTTACCTTTTGAAGACCTAACTAATCAATTTAGAGATTATGTCTTTGATAACGTGTAATATGAAAGAACCTCAATTTGGTTGGGGTTTGGTTCAAATAAACGGAAAGACTTATGTGTGTCCAGGTTGGTACGAAGTGCCTAATGGCACCACACGTGACCAAATTGAATTCAAGTTCAAATTGGAACCTGTCAAAGTGGTTGAAGAAGTAAAAGAAGAAACCAACGAATGGGTTGTAGAAGGAAGTAAAGGGTCTCAATATAAAGTGACCTTGAAAAATGGTCGATGGGATTGTAGCTGTCCAGCTCGTCAATTCCGCCGCGGAGATTGCAAACATATTAAACTAAAGAAAGATGAGAACCTTATTATTAGCACTGCTGTTTAGTACATCTGCATTTGCACAGTCTCAAGACTTTACTGCCTTGGGAAGTACAGACTCTACAACCATTCTTACCATTCTTAAAGGTATTGAAGAGACGGATAATGTATCAATTGCCGTAATGAATGTTTCGAACAATATCAAAGGCAAACAACGTGTCTTTGTTTGGTGGCGAGTTGACGGTGTTAAAAAGGATTACACACGAGGTATGTTTGTAATTGACAGAACTCAAGACAATGTAATTGGATACAGCATTTCTGCAAATCGTAAACACCCTAAGTCAAGTCTATTAGACGATTCACATTACATTGAAGGTATTTTGGCTAAAAGTTTTTAAAAAAGTTGCTCAATAATTTTTTTATGTCAATCTTTTTTGCTATATTTACTATGTAATCAATCGGGGAAACCCACTAAAAACAAAACGCTTTATGGCAAACAAAATCAAATTTCAACTTGAAGGTATTACCTTCCAAATCTCAGACAAGCATCTTCAAACTCAAAACTGGAACGGTGGCTTGTTAGAGAAACCAATTCTTCGTATCAACCAAACGGCTGCGGCTAACATCATTAAACAGTATGTTAAGAAGACTTATCCACAAGCTACAGTCTACACAGGCTCTGATAGCTATTCAATGGGTAACTCTGTTCAAGTTCACTTGACTGACGAAAAAGGTAACCCAATGCCTAAAGAAATAATTGAAGACGTTAAGCGCTTTGGTGAGCAATTCGTTTACGGTTCTTTCAATGGAATGATTGACATGTATGAAATCAAAGAGAGTCGTCGCAGTGACAATGGTGCTTATGACATCGATATGGGTGTTAAGTACTTGTTTGTGAATAACTATCCTAAGCATGCTACTCTTCCAGATGTGTACCGCATGTTGAGTCAAATGACTTCTGAGGATTCTCCTTATGTATTTGGCCAAGTTGACTTAGAAACTGCAGTGCAACATGCAATGAGTTTCGGAGCTACTCAAAAGAATTGTGAAAAGGCCATCGCAATGATGGCTTAAGATAAAGTCGGTTAATCCAAGACTCAAGTTGGATTCCCTAAGTGTATGGGGTGGTATACACAAAAGTTACCTAATTAAAACTTAGTAATATGAAAACGGTAACCAAGTCGAATGCAGAAACGACACTAAACATTCCTGCAAAGTATGCAAATACACCCGTATTTGTTGTTGCATGTCAAAACGCCTTAAAAACAAGACCACTCTCAGAAGCTGCTGAATGGTGTTGGGCTGCAAGTCATGAAGAAAGAGAAATTGCCAAATATGCAAATGCAGGTGCTGATGTACTTGTTGTTGCAATGGCAGATGGTGAAGCTAAGGGTACTTTTTTAGTAGACAAAGCTTGGGTACGCAAAGGTCTGAAGCAAAATGGCCAAACTAAAGAACGAGACCGCTTGTTTTTTAAATTCAAATCACAATTATTAGGTGATTATGAAGTCAAAGCTTCAGGTAAAGCACCTCGCCGCGGCATTTCACTTTTGTAAAATAACTAAAGAGTCCTTCGGGGCTCTTTTTTTGTCAACTATATTGCGCAAAATAATTGACATTTTATTTTTTTATGTCGTATATTTTTCGTATATTTACTATGTAATCAATCGGGGAAACCCACTAAAACAAAACGCATATGAACTTACAAGCTTTTTATTGTGATGCGTATCCAACTGATGAGTTGGGTCCAGAAATCAACGAGAATGCACACTTTGCAGGTCTCTTAAATGAACTTTACTTAGGTAATGATGTTTACGAATACATTGGAGTCCATGACAGCCTTGTCCGTGAACGTTGTTTTGCTGAGCTTGCCTCTTCTTTAGAAGCAACTTATGACTACATTTATAACTTATGGATAAACAAGGGACTATGATGCAGTATTTAGAATATACCATTGATGTTAAGAGTCATACGCACCCAAACGGTCGCACACTTGACTATGCCTTAATCTATAGAGATGGTGAGCTTCAAGCTATTACTCAAGCAGATAACGAGTTAGAAGACATCACACTCAAATACAAACTTAAAATACACGATTTATTATGCAAGTAATCAAAGACCAAGAATTCGCATCAGAGAAAGTAGGTGGAACTTACAAGGTAGGTACACTTCACGGGGTTTCTTACTGGGACCTTAAAAACACATTCGGTACACCAACCTTTGACGAACCGTCAGGTGATGAGAAAGTTCAAAAAGAATGGGTGTTCGACTTTAATGGTGAGACCTTTACCATTTATGACTGGAAGACTTACGACGAGCGTTACACTGTCGAAGAGCTTACCACATGGTCAATTGGAGGTACGACAAGCGCTCATGAATTTGAGACTACTGTGTTGCATCTTATTGCAAACCAGCCAGTTAGTTAAAGTACTACTGCTATTAATTAGTAGCTACATTCTTTTTAGGGAATGGGATATTAGGCTTTTCTAAATCTAAGAAAGGACATAATTTATCCCATCCATCTCCTTTTGTTACGTCAAAAATTAGAATATCATTAGGTCTATCTTTGAAATATTCAAAGACCGCGTTGTAATGTAAATTATATTCTTTTGTCCAACCATCTATATCTATAGTTAACCACGTTAAATTCCTAGATGGATTTTCTCTCATGACCTGTTGATTTCTCTCGACATGTTTGACTCTACTTTTTAACCAAGGTTCTAAATCCCTAATATTTAATATGAATTTACTATTTGGGTATTGTTTATCAAATTCTTTAAATATTGGAATTGTAGTAGGGTACCTGTCCCAATCTGAAAAAGCATCGTAATGTGTTAAACCTTCAATGATATTGATTTCATTAAAATAATTATTTTCAATGATATCCTTAATGTTTCTTTTCTTGTCGTCTCTAAAATGAACACTCTTTAATCCTAAGATTTCAAAAGCGGCATGTAATGAAGAAGTGCCAGTTTTATTTAAACCAATACAAAATATTTTATTTTCCATCTGTTAATTAAAGTATACTAGGTTTAATTTATACGTTTTTAACCAGTCTTCTAGAGTATAATCATAGTACTCTAGTTGACGGTTTTCGTATTCATATACTAGGCAGTCTCGCCATTCATTGGCTGAAATCTCCCATGGCCTTTCGTGCCACATTTTGTCAAAGTTAATCTTCTGACCTTCCCATTTGTAAGGGTCCCATTCTAGTCTACCCATTTCACCGTCTATGACATGACCTAATTCATGAAATAATGTAGATAGAGGTTGTGGGTTGTTCTTACTTATTTGAACCAAATATACATGAGGTCCCAATTCATTAGTCAATCCTAAAATGTTGTAGCTTAAAGGTTGGTCACCCACAAAGAATACAGTTGCTTCGGGTGCATATTGCTTTAGGATAGCTTTAACTATCTTAAAGTCGGTCTGTATTAGTGTGTGTTCTGCGTTATGTGCCCCGGGTTCTAGTGGATTCTTGTACTCATTTACACAAGAGCTAAGTAAAAAGAGTATGCCAAGCAGAAACCAGCGCATCTTAAAAGTCTTCGCCTGGTGTACCGTGTCCTGATGTACCGCCATGTATCATTTCAAATTGCAAGTTTTGGTCGTCAGCAAGTTTAGTTGCTGCGGCAAGCGTTAGGTCAACCTTAAACGTCTCGCCATTGTTTCGAGTGAATTCAAATAGAGCCATGGCATATAAATTGTATTTAGTATAATTTATATATCGAAGCCGGTGACCGACATGTGCCTAATAATGTATCCAGAGATTACTTTTTTTGAATATGTTTCATTAGCCATAAGATTAGCTATAAACACGTTATCTTCCCCTGTCTTTTCACGGTCTTGCCATTTAGTTTTAATCAACCTCTTATGGAAAATACGAAAGACACCAGATGGCTGTGCATTTCCTAAGTCATCTGAGTAAGTATATGCATTTGGACCTAATATTGCGAGTGGTTTGCACTTTTCAAGGTCTATAATACCACCCCATTCGGTATTATATCGATTAGGTCTTCTAAAATCTTGTTTTAAGCTTGTTTTATCAAACGCAATTGTTTTGATAGTGTCGAATATGACATTTGAGTTAGCCTCTTCTAAAACAGCCTGAGCAAGCTCTATTCGATTGTTTGTAAACAGGTCATCAGAGTCTAAATAAGTAATCCATTCACCAGTTGCATGGTCGATACCTATTTGTCGTTTTGTACCTGGCCACTTGCTTTTAGACTTGGTTGTCTTAATCAATTTAATTCTTGAGTCACTTGACCAATGTTTCTCGTATTCTTGATTGGTCAATTCACAACCGTCTGAAACTATAAGGAGTTCCCAGTCATTTACGGTTTGGTCAACAACAGATTGAACCGCTTGATTGAATTTTTGAATTGGATTTGAACGAGCCCCTGGGTAGTGACCCAAGTAACTCATCATTACAATTGAAATCATTACTTATCTATTTTAAGTCTACCTTCAGGTATATGACAAACAATATACGTATTACTATCTATTGTTTTATAAGGCAGCTCTAACATAAGTTTGTTTGAAAATACAATGTCTTCACCACGAGCATCTCGGTCTTCCCATTTAATATCAATGCTTTTAGCATGCATTATTCTAGATGTATCATAATGTGCAATACCCTCTACGGTTTCATATACATATACATTATTATCTATTGTACATGACGGTCTATCATATTTTTTAAGCAATGAACGTAAATATACCCAGCGTTTTCTCTCATCTAAAAGTATTTTATGACCGTTTTTAATTCTAGATTTACTAATGTCTATAATAGTGTATATTACTGAATATGTATTGTTGAACATTACATTAAACCTAGGGTCTATGTTCTTAACAACGTTTGATAAATGGTCAGGGTGGTATAAATCATCAGTGTCTAAATATGTTATCCAATCACCCGTCGCATGGTCTATACCTATTTGTCTTTTAGAACCTGGCCATTTTTTAGAACTCTTGCCTGTCTTTACAAGTTTGACTCTATCATAGTGTGCCCAATTCTTTTTATATTCTTCATTTGTTAATTTACAGCCATCTGAGACTATGATTAACTCAGAGTTTTTATACCTTTGATTTATAAATGAATTAATAGCTCTGTTGAATTTTTCTATAGGATTTGACCTTGAATTCTCGTAATCAGATAAGTAGCTCATCATTATAACGGAAACTTTAGGTCTTCTATCATATTTGTCCAGCTTTTTAAATGATGGCCACCTCATTTTCTTAGAGTGTTTATCTTGGTCCCTACCTCCTCGTATTTCTGAAGAAGAAACGTCAGGTACACATATGTTTGGATAAAAGGTATAACATTTACCGTAGTGCTTTTCCTGTACTTTGGATAGCATGTTGTCCACTGACAGAATCTCTTGATTGGCTGCAATGATACTGTCAAATGCAGATATATCTATTGCAAACGCATATGTACCTAATGATTTTTTTGAGAGGTAGAAGTCTTCTCTAAAGTCAATATCGTTCCAATGGTATTGTGTAGCACCGAAGTATAAAAGTTTCCAATTAGGTATTTTTTTAATAGATTGTATTCTTAGATTAAAATCAGGGTCAAGCATTACATCATCCTCTAACACGAGTATCTTTCTATATCCCTTTGATTTAGCATCTTTTACAATTTCAATGTGACTTCTCAAACAGGCTAATGCATATTTGTTCTCCAGCATACCTTGGCCTTGTTTGAAATTACTAAAATCGTACTCAGCATCTGATATGTCATTGCCGTCAATCGCGCGGAATCTTTCAAAGTCTATCTTAAAATGGTCTAATTGCGCTGAAATACTTTTCAATCTATCTTTGGACCTATCTAGATTCAATACATATACATTATCAAAATATTCATTTATCTTAATAATGTTATCGTCTTCATCTCTATTTCCAAAATATTGTGAAATGTATTTATTAAGGTCTTTGTTTTTAAAGCGCCATAAACCATTCTCATCTAGTTCTAAACCTTCTTTAGGATTAAATTCCATGTCTTTTAGGAATTGGTACCTATTGCCGTAATTTCTATTTGTTAAGGAACCATGATAAAGATGCGTTATATCACCTTTAATATAGCCAACAGACCCTTTAACTTCATTATAAGCATTTATTGACCATTCTTCAACACTAGCTTTCCATGGTTCACTAAGTTGTTCATGTATTTTTGAATCTTTAATATTAAAAAAAGCAAAATGCATTAAAGCATCTGCACCACCTATAATTTGAGTGTCTAAGAATTTGATTTTATCAATAACCTCACGACGAATAGCCCAACCAAATCCAGTTATAGCAACCATAGATTTAGGTGCTTGTCGCATAATCGATATGGTTTTAATCATACCCGTTGAAGCTAATCCAATATTTCCGTTAGCATCTAATCTTTTCGCACCTTCGTATACTTGAACTACTTTATAGCTTTTTAGGGCTGTATTGATATCATCAACCCAGTTTTCGTTGTCAAATAAAATATCACAATCAAGCCAAGCTACATTTGTATATTCAGATGGAAGTCTTTCTAGTGCTAATGCTAATAATCTTTCTTTTTGCCAAAGTATATTATCAGCAGTACCTTTTATTTGAATAACATTTTCATCTTCTATAAAGAATTTGTCATCAAACGATAATTCTATAGGGAATAGGTCTGCTTTTTTCTTAATCTCATTAGCAAATCTAAGGTAATTAGACCTTAGGTTTACATAGTTCATTGGATTAAAAAACGTAGTAATTACGGCAAGTTTAGGCTTTATGTTGGAATCTCTAGTGGATATTTTAAGAATAGAAGACATTGAGGTAAATATATTTACATATTTATCTAAATATCTTTGAGCAATGATTCTATTTCTTGTGAATGAAAGACATAAATAGATGCTTCACGTTCACTTAATTCGTGGCCCATTTTAATCTTTAGAGCAATTTGTACAAGTAGCCTATCTGATGCTTCACCAGTAGATACCCAATGCTTCCAATCCTTATTAGGTATTGCGTCTTTCATAATGTATATGACTATTCAATATATGAATCGTCTTCAGATATTTTTAACCACTGCTCACTATTCATAAAGTTTAAAGCTACTTTATGGTCCATGGTAGGAATGCCATTAAATCTTTCAAACTCATCACAGTATTCTTCGTTAAAAGAAATAATAAAGTGCTCGTTATAATTATCCCACCTAACTGTTTCTTTTGACTCATAAACCCAGTCCCAATTAACTAAGTCAATTTCATTAGCGTTTAAGTAAGTATAGTATCTCATAATTATGCCTGATCTGTTGAGAATGTTGCACCATTGACAGGGTTCCAGCCCCCGTAAGAAGCTGACGGATTAGCGCCTCCTAAATCCCAATTATTTTCAAATCTACTCCAACCAAATTCCCATCTACCATCTTGAACAATAGTAACTGGACAATCACCATTATATAAGTGATTAGCAATTTGTTGATTAGTTGTTAGACCGGTATTAGTTAACCAAGTCGATAATGCAGAACCATTCAATATAAATAGCTCATCAATTTTACCATTAAAGAATCCTGTATTATTAGAACCATTTACCGCAAGATATCTATTTAAGCTACCTGCGGGTATACTTGTCTGTGATGTTCCGTTTGTTTGGTTAACAACAGGATTTGTTAATAGTTGCCCATTCCAGAATACATCAACACCCCCAGTGGACATTGCAGATCCAATTCCAGGTAAATCAAATATAACGGTTAAATGTACATAACCATTTTGATTAGTATTTATATTACTATTAGAAGCATTCCAATAACTTGTACTGCTTACAGAACCGGTGATACCGGAATTACCATGTAGTTCATACTGTTTTTGGATATTATTTGAAGTACCGTTTGCTCTCCACTCAACGCCAAGTCTATTTATAGCGCTTCCAGAAGAATTCTTAGGAGTATAAAATATTCTCCAAAAATCATTTGTATTACCGTTTGCTTGTTGAGAATAAAAAAAGTAAGATGCATTGGGTGAAGTCAAATCATCAACCTTTAGCCACATACTGTATAATACTTTTTCCGCGGCATAGGTTGGTACAATGCCAGTACCAGTTAATACTGCAAAGTCATTTATACCATCAAATTTAGCTGCATACCCATTACTTACACATGCATAACTATTACCGTAATAGTTTCTACCAAATACTGTTATCATGGCGTTGGTTCTTGTAATTGTAGTTTAATAGTTACAGTATAACCCTTTGATTGACCTGGCTGTCCACCTGGTAATTGATTTTGACTTACACATAATACATTTAATGTCCAACCCGCGTTAACTCTAAAGTATGGTTGTAAATCACTAGTAGATGCAAGTTTATATACATGTCTATTATTACCATCGTGTGTGTAAGCTGCTTGCGACATAACTTGATTATTTGGATCCCTCAATTCTATAACAAATGCTGAATCTACAGTTGGCCATGCATCACCGAATGAAGCATTTATTTCAGAAACCCAATATCCATCATAATCAGTTGGAACCACTACATACGCATCTTTCCAAAAATTACCTGCATTTAAGAATGTATCAGGATCCATGGACGCTGGAACAGAATTAATACCAATGTATTTATCACCAGCACCAATACCTGAAGTACCTGAAGAACCTGAAGAACCTGAAGAACCTGAATCACCTGTTGCACCGTACACTTCTATTTTAACGCCTAACTTAGTAGCATTTGTAAATGTACCTGATTGTGTACTACCACCATTTACCACGGATGTAAATCCGTTTGAATATAAATTAAAGGCACCTGCTGGATCAGTAGTAGATGTAATAGGCATACTAATAAAATTAGCAGGATTTGAACAATCATAAATTGTTATATTACCAACATATGCACCTTTACCTACAAGTATATTTAAATTATTAACTCTATTTAAAGCCTCTGCAGCTTCTTTTAATTGATTAGTAACTCCAACTGATAAAGAACAGTCAGCATATCCATCAAATGATACTGCCATGTAGTGTACTGCATCATTGCTATTAAATTCACCAGATGTATTGATAGCACCATGATAGTTAAAATTAATTTTACCAGATGTAATATCCGATTGACCCAATGCTTGATCTACAGTAGCTACTAGATTCATACCTAGATGTGCGTCGTATACACTTACACCTGAGGTACCCGAAGAACCTGAAGCACCTTGAGTCCCATCAGCACCTTGAGCACCGGCAGCACCTTGAGCTCCATCAGCACCCTGTGCACCATCAGCACCCTGAGCACCATCGGCACCTTGTGCACCATCAGCACCTTGAGCTCCATCAGCACCCTGTGCACCGTCAGCACCTTGAGCCCCGTCAGCACCTTGAGCTCCATCAGCCCCATCAGCACCTTGTGCACCATCAGCACCTTGAGCACCATCAGCCCCATCAGCACCTTGAGCACCATCAGCACCTTGAGCTCCATCAGCCCCATCAGCACCTTGAGCCCCTGTAGCACCTTGAGCACCATCAGCTCCATCAGCACCTTGAGCCCCTGTAGCACCTTGAGCACCATCAGCACCTTGAGCCCCTGTAGCACCTTGAGCACCATCAGCGCCTGAAGCA
>Ga0181571_10003320_pt1 | contig 12048 bp, 12 predicted proteins | sample 101ome_17_FD_132440 | JGI IMG/M metagenome (GOLD analysis project Ga0181571, IMG submission 132440) | Coastal salt marsh microbial communities from the Groves Creek Marsh, Skidaway Island, Georgia - 101407AT metaG (megahit assembly) | ecosystem: Environmental > Aquatic > Marine > Intertidal...
TGTTCATCAGGCTTTAACGCGATTGGCTTTTTAGAACTTGCGAAATCTGAGCAGATAAGCTGGTATTCTGGCGTGCCAACCATGCATCAGGCCATTCTACTTCGGGCAAAGCGCAACCACAAAGAGGCAAAGGCGCTGAATTTGCGCTTTATCAGATCGTCGTCTGCCTCTCTGCCACCGGCGGTATTTGATGAGCTGGTGGACAGTTTTGACTGTCCTGTAATCGAAGCCTATGGCATGACCGAAGCGGCCCATCAGATGACGTCTAATCCGCTAGGGGCGGGGCTTCAGAAAGCAGGGCATGTCGGGATTGTGACCTCGCCAGAGGTATGTATCATGAATGCCGATGGTGATATTCTGCAGCAAGGGGACGAAGGAGAGGTATGTATTAAAGGCGATAATGTGACGCCCGGTTATGAAAATAATGAAGCCGCCAACCAATCCAGCTTTGTCAATGGCTGGTTCAGAACAGGCGATCAGGGCTTGTTTGATGAAGATGGTTATCTAAGGATAACCGGCCGGCTGAAAGAAATTATCAATAAGGGAGGCGAAAAAATCTCGCCGCTTGAAGTTGATAATATTCTGATGGAACATCCTGCGATCCAGCAGGTGGTTAGCTTTTCCATTGCAGACAAGATGCTTGGCGAAGAAATCGCGGCGGCGGTTGTGCTTGTTGACGGTACGACTTTGACAGAGGCAGAGCTTAAAGCCTTTGCAGAACAGCATCTTGCCAAATTCAAAATTCCAAAAGTGATAAAATTTGTAGATGAAATTCCAAAAGGCGCTACTGGCAAGCTTCAGCGTATCGGACTGGCAGAAAAACTAGGTCTGTAACAAGATTAGACCTGATCAATTTTTACAGATTTAGAGGCAAAATATGACCAGAATTTGTATTTTTGGTGCCGGTGCTATCGGCGGATATATGGCGGCCGCACTTGATACGGCTGGGGCTGAGGTGTCACTGGTGGCCAGAGGCCCGCATCTTGAAGCCATAAAACAGTCAGGCCTGATATGCGAGATAGATGGCACGCGCACGGTGCATCATCTAAATGCAAGTAATAGACCGTCGGAATTAGGCCAGCAGGATTATGTGATATTAGCCGTAAAAGCCCATGCAATTCCGGCTATTATAGATGATATAAAACCATTACTGGGGGCAGATACATCTGTTATTTCTGCTGTAAATGGAGTGCCATGGTGGTATTTTTATCAGGCAGCTACTAACACAAAGCTTGATAATACCCCGCTTCAGGCAGTTGATCCGACGGGACGGATTTATCACGAAATTGGCGCAGAACGTGCAATTGGCTGTGTTGTCTATCCGGCATGTGAAATTGCCGAACCAGGTCTGGTGCGCCATATAGAAGGCAACAGATTTTCACTTGGCGAGCCATCAGGCGAAGCAAGTGAACGGGTAAAGCATCTATCATCATTAATGATCTCAGGAGGGCTGAAAGCCCCTCAAAAACGCCGTATCAGAGATGAAATCTGGATCAAATTATGGGGCAATTGTTCATTTAATCCTGTTAGTGCCCTAACAGGTGCGTCGCTAGATAAAATCGGTGCTGATGCAGGCTGTCGGGCGTTAGTCGCCCAGATTATGGCGGAATGCCAGCAGGTAGGTGAAGCGCTAGGGGTTCGCTTTAATGTCAGCATCGAAGATAGAATAAATGGCGCTGCTTCTATCATCGGGCATAAGCCGTCAACACGTCAGGATATTGAAATGGGACGCCCGCTGGAAATTGACCCGCTTGTCACGGCTGTGATTGAACTGGCAGACAGGCTTGATATTGCGGTGCCAACGCTTAAGCATGTCTCTTCATTGCTGATGCTGCAGGCTGAAACGCTGGGATTATATCAACGCCAGCCATAGATAAATAGCTACCAGCACGCTGTTTGTCATAAATTTGTAGCATGCAGGTAATAATGTGGCACAGTGGATAACCCCGATTATCAGAGTTGGCTAGTTTAATGAACATTCTTGTTTTATGTACTGGAAATTCTGCGCGTTCCATCATCGCAGAGACGTTGTTAAATGATATTGGCAAGGGCCAGTTAACAGCCTTTTCAGCAGGGTCTGCGCCAGCCTCTATGCCTAATCCATTTGCCTTGAAAGTGCTGGCAGATAATGGGCATGATACCGCCCGCGCACGTTCTAAAAGCTGGCACGAATTTAGCGGTGCTGATGCGCCGGTAATGAATGTAGTGATCACCGTCTGTGCCAATGCTGCTGGTGAAGTCTGCCCTATCTGGCCAGGCCATCCAACTACCGCACATTGGGGGGTGGCTGATCCTGCCAAGCTTATAGGCACGGATGCTGAAAAACTAGCGGCATTTGAAAGTTGCTATCTTGAGATGAAAGCACGGATTGAAGCTTTTTATGAAGGCGGCATTAACAGCCAGAATGCACCAATGCGCGCCCGCCAGATAGAAATGCGTTTTCCTGATAGCCAGATGATAACAGACTAGCCAACGCCATTGATAATTTTGAAGCAGGGATAAAGATGATCAAAAAACAGCTAGCAGCCGAATGTATCGGGACAATGATGCTGGTAGCCACTGTGGTGGGTTCAGGCATTATGGCGCAAGCGCTGGCATCTGGAAATGATGCGCTTGCCCTGCTAGGCAATACCATTGCCACAGGGGCTATTTTATATGTGTTGATCACGGTGCTTGGCCCTATAAGTGGCGCGCATTTTAATCCGGCAGTCTCAATAGCGTTTTTTATCCGCTCCCAGATAGGCGCAAAAAAATGCCTGTTATTTATTCTTGTCCAGATAGCAGGCGGTATTGCAGGTAGCATGTTGGCGCATCTGATGTTTGAATTACCTGTCATTCAATTTTCAGAACAGGCACGTTCAGGGCTAGCGCAATATTTCTCTGAACTGGTGGCTACAGCCGGACTGATAGTCGTAATTCTAGGCGGTATTGCCAGCCGGCCTCATGCTGTTCCGATGCTGGTTGGCCTCTATATTTCAGCTGCCTACTGGTTTACCGCCTCGACCAGCTTTGCCAACCCTGCGGTCACGATTGCGCGTTCCCTGTCAGATACATTTTCAGGGATTTCTCCTGCAGATATGCCCTTTTTCATTTTGGCGCAATTGGCGGCCATTTATCCTGCTGTGATGCTGTGCAGATGGCTGTTTTCAGACAATGATGCTATGGGTGCCGAGTAAGCCTGAAGGTAGATGAGATCAGGAAACACAGGCTTGCAACACAGATAATGCTAGCACCAGTTGGGGTGTCAAACTGGATGGAAAAGTAAATCCCCGAAATTAGGCAGAATACGGATATGCCGCCAGCCAGAAGTGCCATAAATTCAGGAGAATGTGCAAAGGTGCGGGCTGTTACCGGTGGAATAATCAACAAGGCAGCGATCAATAATATGCCAACAATCTTAATTGAGATCGCTACCAAAATCGCAAGAGAAATCATAAAAATTCTATTTTCAAATTGTGGATGAACAGATTCAGCTTTGGCTAAATCATGGCTGATGGTGACCAGCAATAAACGGTTCCAGCGCCAGATAATTAACGCCAAGATGGCTGCTACACCGCCCCAGATCACTAGCAAGTCAGACAGACCTATTGCCAGAATATCGCCAAGCAGATAGCTCATTAAATCGACCTGACGTCCGGATAGAAACGATGAGGCTACAATCCCGATGGCCAGCCCGCTATGGGCAAATACCCCTAAAAGCGTATCTGAGGCAAATCCGCGCGCGCCCATATCTGCAAGGCAAATTGCAATCACACAGGTAATGGCCAGAATGGCAATGCTCATATTGATGTCCAGCAGAAAGCTCAGGGCGATTCCCAGCAATGAGGCATGGGCTATTGCATCTCCAAAATAGGCCATGCGCCGCCAGGTTACCAGACAGCCAAGTGGCGCAGATGCACAGGCAACAGCCAGACCGGCAATAAAGGCGCGGATAATGAAATCATCAAAGAATGACATAAAATATCCTGTCGCCAACAAACAATGTTCTAATGTTCATGATGGTCTCCTGAATGATGTTCGTGATGATGGTCATGTTCATGGCGATAGATGGCCATCATGCCTGCTGCTTCCTGCCCAAACATGGCCAGATATTCAGGATTATTTGCAACTTGCTGAGGCGTGCCCTGACAGCAGATATGACCATTGAGACAAATCACCCTGTCTGATTCGCTCATCACCACATGCAATTCATGGCTGACCATTACTATGGCACATCCAAGCTGGTCTCTTAGGGTGATAACTTGCTGGTAAAAACCAATTGTACCTAAATGATCAAGCCCCTGTGTGGGCTCGTCCATGATAAGCATATCAGGTTTGTTAAATAGGGCTCTGCATAATAGCACTCGTTGAAACTCACCGCCTGAAAGGGTGCTAACCTGCCTGTTCAGCAAGCTGGTTACCCCGCAATTATCAATTGATGTTTTTGCCCAATTTGCATCATCACATGATGCAAGATTTAAAAAGCGCTGCACGCTAAGCGGCAAATGCTGGTCTATATGCAGTTTTTGGGGAACATAGCCAATGGTTAATTTTTGTTTCCGCCAGATCTGGCCTGAATCTGGTTGCACGATGCCAATAATGCTTTTCAGCAAGGTGGATTTACCAGCCCCATTAGGCCCGACAATCGTAACAATCTCACCTTTTGTAATCTCAACATTAATATCGTCAATGATGCGCCTGCTATTCGCGCTCAGGCTTACCTGTTTGACGTCAACAAGCACAGTGCCCTGCCGAGATGCTATGGGGGCGTTCATTGTGCTGAGCCTTGTGTGTCTTTATATTTACAGCCCGCACAGAGACCGACCGCTTCGATTACGCTATCTTCGATGGCAAAGGCAGCTTCATCTGCTATCGAAGTAAGGGCAGGTCGGGTGGCTGATTCCTGAACAGATTGGCAATCTCTGCAAATGAGAAATGCAGGATCATGCGTAATGCCAGGATGTCCGCAGGCAATAAAAGCGTTTAGATGTTCTATTTTATGTGCAAAGCCGCAATTTACCAGAAAATCAAGGGCCCGATATGCCACTGGCGGCTGAGCATTTTTCCCGCCAGCTTTAAGCCTGTCTAAAATCTGATATGCGCCTATTGCACGATGTTCTTCTAGCAAAATCTTAAATACATTCAGCCGCAATGCCGTAAGGTTTAATTTTTTTTCAGCACAATAATCTTGCAAGGCGGATATCGCTGTGCGGATACAGGCTGAATGATCATGATGTGTAAAGCTAGACATAATAATTCTATTTTTCTTCTATCAAGGAGCTGCCGCTATGCTGGTATCTCTTTAATACCAGATCAGCAGTGCCATGATGATCTGGACTTAGCAGTTGTTATAGTATAACATATCATCTGTTATACTATAACAATACCATAGCTATTGATAGCGTTAAAAGGAAAATCTGGATATGTCACGGATGAAAAAGCTGATGGCCATCGCTGTTATCTCTCACTGGCTGTTTATCTGGCCTTCATATGCGAAGGATGCGCCTCATATTGTGGTGGATATCAGGCCAGTAGCAGGGCTTGTTGCGCAGGTAATAAAAGATATCGATATGCCTGAACCAGTTATATTATTAAAAAATGGCGTATCGGTGCATGATATGAATTTGCGCCCCTCTCAGGCACGCAATCTGCAATCTGCTGATATCGTCTTTTTGATCGGGGCAGGATTAATTACCGGCCTTGAACGTTCTGCAAAAACGCTTGCTGGCAGTGATAAAATTGTAACCTTGATGGATGCCCCTGATGCTATCAGGCTGGGGGTAAGGCGCTCTGCGGTGCAGCACCAGCATCATCATGATAGTCATCATGATGAAAAGGGACATGGGGACCATCATGAAGATGAAGTTAAAACAGCAATTGATCCGCATGGCTGGCTTGACCCTGAAAATGCGGCATATTGGCTGAGTGTGATAGCAGAAAATCTGTCCAGAATTGACCCTGTCAATGAAGCGATGTACCGCAAAAATGCGAAGCAGGCACAACAACATATCAGACAGCTTCAGACAGATATTGCGCGTCTGATGCAGCCAGCAAAGGGCCGGACATATCTGGTAGCCCATGATAGTCTGGCCTATTTCGACAGACGGTTTGAGGTAGGGATTTCTGCGGTACTTACAGATGCGTTTTCTGAACAAATTACGCCTGGCAGGCTAGGTGATGTGCTATCATTTATGGCTGAACATCAGGTTGAATGTATCGTAACAGACCCAGAAACCACTCAGGCAGTTGAAGCATTATTTACCAGCAAACAGAACAGTGCCCATATTCGGCTAGATTTATTTGGATATGATTATCCGGTTGATGATATGCTGTATCAGCAAATGATGCTTTCTATCGCCAGCAATCTTGCCAACTGTGGTGCTAGCTAGCTCAGCAAGCATCATCCTTGAAAAGGTTCAGATTGAAAAAGGGCTAATCATGATGAACGCACAGATAACAAGATTTAACGGAACCTCACTAGCAGATGGCGGCTTTGATGCTGATAAGATGCGCGCTTGTTTCAAGCAGGACGGCTTTTTGCTGATTGATCATTTTGCAACAGATGAAGAATGTGCCAGCCTACGTCATCGCGCAGATCAGCTGATAGAGAATTTTGATGCAGAGGCAAATAGCATTGTGTTTTCAGCCTCTGGACAGTCTCATGCCGCCTCAGACTATTTTATGGAGTCTGCAGCAGATATTTCCTGTTTTTTGGAAGCAGGCGCAGTTGACGAAACAGGATGTTTGAACAGGCCAAAATCGCGCGCTGTAAATAAAATTGGCCACGCATTACATGACCTTGACCCTATATTTGGTCCGTTTTCTCGGCAGGATAAATTCAGACAGCTGGTTTTGGCACTTGAGATGCAAAGCCCATTATTGCTGCAATCTATGGTGATTTGCAAACAGCCCCTGATTGGCGGTGAAGTAAATAGCCATCAGGATTCAACCTTTTTATATACCGAGCCAGAAAGCTGTATCGGGCTATGGCTGGCATTAGAGCCAGCAACCATAGATAATGGCTGTATGTGGGCGGCCAGAGGTGGCCATCATGAATCGCTGAAAAGCCGGTTTCACAGGCAGGCAGACAAGATGGTCATGACGACCCTTGATGATCAGGCACTTCCTGAATGTCTTACCCCGCTTGAGGCAGAGACAGGTACGCTGGTGGTGTTGCATGGCCGGCTGCCACATCTGTCATATGAAAATAGGTCTCAGACATCACGCTATGCCTATGCGCTACATCTGATTGATGGGGCATGTGACTATCCTGCAGATAACTGGCTACAGCGACCTGCCTCGCTGCCGCTATCAGGGTTTTAGACTTCTATAAATCAGCGATGCTGGTCAAACACTATGTAGCTAAATTCTTAGCGTAATTCGTCTAGCTTGCTGGCAAGAAGGGGGCGAAGCGGACTATCTTCTTCTAGTTGGTCTAACAATATCTGCCAGCTTTCGATTGCCTGTTCTGTATTACCGTTGAGCTGAGCGATATGACCTGCGAAAAATAGCCCTTCAAGACTATCTGGTCTTAACTGTCTAAGCTGGCCAAGTGCGGTTTCAGCGCGCTCCAGATGGGCTGGCGTCAGGCGTGTGCTGAGCAGAAATTCCAGAATTTCAAGATAGCGATCGGGATTATACAGATCAGCTTTGGCAGCACCATCCAGCGCTCTTAATATAGCGTCATTATCGCCAATTTGTTTGCGTGCGCTTACAAGCCTCTGCCATCCGGCTTTGTCTTCAGGTGCGCTGGCTAGCCTTTCTTCAAGCTGATCTACCATATTTAGAATAAAGGCCTGCTGTTCTTCTGCAGACATGGATTGAACCGCCTCAATCTGGTCAGTAGATAGCAATGGGGCGCTATTTTTCTCTCTGCTTTTAGTGTCTGTCTGTGGAGGCAGGGTGATGCCTCCTTTTTGTGCGGCCTGTGCTATATTTTCGTCAACCAGTTCAAGCCATGGCGCATCTGAAGATGAAATCTGCCTTAATCTTTGCCATTGCCCAATGGCTAATCCATAGGCTTCATCCTGAAAGGCGGCAAGACCAGAAAGATAGAGTGCGCGTGGCTCGTCAGGATCGCGCGCTAGAACTTCATCAACCAATTTGCGCACCCGAAGCGTTACCAGACCATCTGCCTTGCGCGCCATTGCTTCGGCAAGCATTGATTTCACCGATAGATTGCCTTTGGTAAGTTCAAGTGCTGTGTTTAATGCTGCTATTTCTATATCACTATTTTGTGCGCGCGCGGCTGCCATTGCGAGCTTCAACCATGAATCCACAATCTCAGGATTAGCCTCAGCTTCGGCCTGTGCTGACAATAAAGCATTTTGCGTGATTTGAAATTGCTGTTGCTGTGCCTGTTTTGTGCTGGCAATTTCATCTGCACGCTGGCTTAGCGGCTGGGCAGGAAGCTGGGGGCTTCCAAACTGGCTATATAGGCTTGTTGCGATAATCAGTATCAGCACAACCAGCCCGCCTATCATCACCGCAGATGGCGAATTGGTGGTGGTATCGGGGTTAGCGGTATCTGTTGCAGGGGCATCCTCAGCACCCTTTGAGACAGGTGGCTGAAATCCAGCAGGCCGTGACATCTGATGAGATGAGCGGCGATACACCCAAAACAGGCCAAACCCGAATATCACGATGAATATCGGGGCGCTCCATAAAATATAGGTAGCACCAGTCAATGGCGGGTTTAGCAGAATATAATCGCCATATCTATTTCGCAAATCTTGAAGAATGATGCCATCAGGCTTGCCTTCGACAATCTGGCTTCTGACCTCACGGCGTAAATCCTGAGCTAGCTCAGCATCCGAATCTTCGATGGACTGGTTCTGGCAGACTAGACAGCGAAGCTGGCGTGATAGCGTGCGGGCACGTTCTTCAAGCGCGGGGTCTGCAAGCTGTTCTTCTGGACTGATCGCAAATACAGGCGAGGCAGAAGGCATGATCACAAACAGCCATAAAGCAGATAGCACGGCATGGAAAAAAAGGCGTGACCAAGCCATTACATTTGCCCCAGAGCAGGGATGAGCACATCCTTGATTGTATCTGCAAATACTGGCCCTGCGTGACGTATTCTGACAATGCCGTCACGGTCAATCAGAAAGCTTTCCGGCACGCCATAAATGCCCCATTTGCGGCCAACTGCACCATCTGTATCCATCCAGACAGAGGTATAGGGGTTGCCATATTCTGCCAGAAACTGGCGCAAATCTGTTTCCTTGTCCTTATATGCAATCGCAATGATAACCAGATCGTCAGCCAGCGTTTCCAGTGCCGGTATTTCTGCCCGGCATGGCGCACACCAGCTTGCCATGAAATTGACCAGAACAGGCTGGCCAATATAGGCAGATAACGGATCGGCTATCTCTTTGTCTGTCTCGTTAAGACGCCGTGATGGCAAATCAGGGGCAGGCTTTCCTGCCAGCACCGATGGCAGGTTATCAGTGCTAGATATGCCAGATAAATTGGTAAAAATTGCGATGGTAAATAGGACCCCAAGCACAATAAAGCCAGCAACGGGGAGTAAAAATAAGGTGCGGGCTGATACGCGTGCCATCTTTAGCTCGTCTGCGTTGCTGTGATTATTGGCCGGCGCATAATCAAGGCAATCAATCCTCCAATTGCCATAATAATTGCCCCGCCCCATATCCAGCTGACAAAGGGTTTATGATATAGCCGTAGACTATAGCCAATTTCGTCATTGCCGTCAGCCAGCACCGCGTAATCATCACCAGACAGGCGCGGTCTGATCGCCGCTTCGGTTGTTGTTTGCCGTTCGGCCGGATAAAAGCGCGTTTCAGGACGCATATAGCCTAGCAGATTGCCATCTTCATCTTCAAGACCAAGCAGGGCAGTGCGGGTGGTATAATTTGGCCCCTGATTTTGCTGCATTTCAATAAAACGATATTGTTTGTCTGCTACCATGATCACATCACCCGGATGAGCCCGAATTGTCTGTTCCTGTCTGCCTAGCCCATCGCCAATCGCGCCAAGCATAAAGATTGCCATGCCCAGATGCCCCAGCCATAGCCCCCAGATAGCCCCATCAATTTTATTTGCTCTGGTTATTATTGAGGTGAGCTGATGAAATTTCAGACGTTTTTGCATGTCTGCCAGCACTCCAAAACCAAGCCAGCCCAGAAGAGCGATGGCTGCGATGCTGGCAGCATTTTCTATCACGCCAGCCCAGCCGCCAATTGCAATTGCTAAACACGCACCGCCGCCTGCCACCATCATGCTAGCACCAGCATGGGACAGCAGGCCGTTCTTCCACATGGTTACAGGCGCAATTGCCATGCCTATCAGACCAATTGCAATTACCGGATTGAAGCTAGCTTCAAAATATGGTGGACCTACAGTGATGCGCTGGCCGGTAACCATCTCCAGCCCAAGCGGATAAAAAGTGCCAATCAGCACAATGGTTGTAGCCATCACCAGAATGATATTATTGACAATCAGGGCGGTGTCTCGACTGATGATGCCAGCATCTGATTTTGTGCTCAAGCTAGGCCCACGCCATGCAAATAGCAGTAATGGAAGGCCAGTAGCCAACAGCAAAATGCACAGAATAAATACACCACGTGACGGATCAGAAGCAAAGCTATGTACTGAAGTAAGCAGGCCTGATCTGACAATGAATGTACCGACAAGTGATAGAGAAAAAGCCAGAATTGCCAGCAATATTGTCCAGCTTTTCAACTGCCCTCTTTTTTCTACCACCAGCGTGGAATGTATCAGGGCAGTGGCGGCAAGCCATGGCATTAACGAGGCATTTTCAACAGGGTCCCAGAACCACCAACCACCCCAGCCAAGCTCGTAATAGGCCCACCAGCTACCAAGCGCAATGCCAAGTGTAAGGGCGCACCATGCCGATAATGCCCATGGCCGAATCCATTGCCCCCATTGTTGTGTTATCTTGCCCTCTATCAGCCCTGCTACAGCCATAGAAAAGGCAAGCGACAAACCAACATATCCCAGATATAGCATGGGTGGATGCAGGGCAAGGCCGATATCCTGAAGCACAGGGTTTAGTCCGCGCCCATCAAGTGGCGTAACTGTCAGCCTTTCAAAAGGAGATGAGGTAAACAGGCTAAAGGCCAGAAAACTGGCACTGATTGATGCCTGAATGGAAAGTGTGAGGCTTGAAAAGCGGCTTGGTAATGTGGTGCTTGTTACCGCAAATATTCCGCCAAACAGCACCAGAATCACAATCCATAATAAAAGCGAGCCTTCATGATTGCCCCAAGCACCTGAAATTTTATAGAGTAATGGTTTTGCAGAATGTGAATATGTTGCCACAAGCGACATGGAAAAATCAGATACAATAAATCCGTATATCAAGGCAGAAAAGCTGATGAACACAAGCAATGTTGCAAGCAGTTGAAGCAGGCGGGAAATCGCAATACAGCTAGCATAGCTGGTTTTGCCCAAAGCTGGAAAGACAGGCAGGAAAGCCTGACATAGACTGCAAATTAATGCGATAAATAAGGCCAAATGGCCAATTTCAGCAAAGGCTATCATTGCGTTTTATCACCCTGCCAGACACCCTGTTTTTTCAGACTATCTGCTATTTCGCGTGGCATATAATTTTCATCATGTTTTGCAAGTACTGTATCTGCTATAAAAATATCTGATTCAAACCTGCCTTCGGTTATGACGCCCTGACCATCTCGGAATAAATCTGGTAAAGCACCTTCATATGATACGTTGATGGTGTCTGTTTCATCTGTAATTACAAAATGGGCGTTTGTTCCGGAAATGATAATGGAACCTGTTTCGACCAATCCGCCAATGCGAAGCCGTTTTGCTCCCATATGTTCTGCTGTTAATTCTGACGGGGTAAAAAATAGCACGATGTTATCACGTAATGCGCTGGTCACAAGCCATACGGCCAGACATAGTGCTGCCCCTGACAGGCCGATAATGACAAGTCTTCTTTGTCTGGGGGATGTGCTGATATTCATCATAGCTACAACTATTATCTTTATTAGTTAAATCCTGTCTGTAATACTAGTCATACAGGATAAAAAGCAATCCCGTAGCAGATTATTCTCACACTGCAAA
>Ga0181571_10003335_pt1 | contig 12028 bp, 14 predicted proteins | sample 101ome_17_FD_132440 | JGI IMG/M metagenome (GOLD analysis project Ga0181571, IMG submission 132440) | Coastal salt marsh microbial communities from the Groves Creek Marsh, Skidaway Island, Georgia - 101407AT metaG (megahit assembly) | ecosystem: Environmental > Aquatic > Marine > Intertidal...
TAGTTTTTTACAAGATATTGTCAAAGAGAGTAAGAATGAGTTCGCTGGCGTTGTCGCAGATGGCGTAGAAGCAGGTGATGTATCTACTTTCATTGACAGTGGTTCTTATATCTTCAATGCACTATTAAGCGGTAGTATCTATGGTGGTCTACCTGCCAACAAGATTACAGCAATCGCAGGCGAGAGCGCAACGGGTAAAACCTTCTTTGCTCTCGGTCTGTGTAAAAGTTTCTTAGATGCTAATCCAGATGCTGGAGTAGTTTACTTTGAGACTGAGAGTGCATTGACAAAAGATATGATTGAAGAGCGAGGCATCGATGGTAGACGCATTGTGATGATGCCAGTAACTACAGTCCAAGAGTTCCGTACTGAAGCAATTCGAATTGTAGACAAGTACATGGAGCAGAAAGAAGAAGACAGACAACCTCTGATGTTTGTGCTTGACAGTCTCGGTATGCTATCGACAACGAAAGAAATCGAAGATACTGCAGATGGTAAAGAGACTAGAGACATGACAAGGTCGCAGTTAGTCAAAGCGGCATTCCGTGTTCTCACTCTCAAGTTAGGTAAAGCAAAAGTTCCGATGGTTGTAACTAATCACACTTACGACCAGATGGGTACTATGTTCCCGCAGAAAGTCATGGGTGGTGGTTCAGGTCTTCAGTACGCCGCATCAACTATTGTATTCTTGTCTAAGAAGAAAGACAAAGAAGGTACAGAAGTTGTAGGCAACATCATTCACTGCAAACTAAACAAGTCACGATTGACTAAAGAAAACTCTATGGTCGATGTATCACTCAAGTACAAGGGTGGTCTAAGTCGATGGTATGGTCTGCTTGAACTCGCAGAAGAAGCAGGTATCTTTAAGAAAGTCGCTACTCGATTTGAACTACCTGATGGTGCTAAACTCTACGGTAAGCAAATCTTATCTGAACCTGAAAAGTATTTCACTGAAGAAGTGATGCAACAATTAGATGCATTTGCTAAGGAGAAGTTTTCTTATGGCGGTGAAGTTTAGTTATGTCGAAAAAGAAGACCATATTGCTACTCGCATTTCTGAAGGTGAGTATGCTGGTGTGGTTTATCAAGTAGGTCGCATTCAGTTTTCTGAACCTGATGCGACCGGTCAAAGGGGTATGAGATTTAAGTATCAAATCCTCGATAACCCTAATGATGTAGAAATTAAAGATGACTTCACTTCAGTTGTAGGTGATATCATCGTAGAACAGATTGAACAGAAATTAGAAGAAGGTGAAATGGTATATGCAAACGGCACGGATTGAAAGAACAATTCTATCAAACTTACTTAACAACGAAGAGTTTGTGAGAACCGTAATGCCGTTTCTGAAAGCAGAGTACTTTCATGACGGTTCAGAGAAGTTGGTGTTTACACAGATATCCTATGCAGTAGACAAGTATAATAAACTACCTACTGCAGAACAAATTATCATTGAAATGAATGAAGCGCATAATATTCCTGAACCAGAATTCAAATCTGCAGTTGAGATTATCAATTCGCTAAACGAACAGTCTGCAGACTTACAGTGGTTATCCGATGCTACTGAGAAGTTCTGTAAAGATAAAGCAATCTACAATGCCATTGCAGACGGCATTCAGATAATAGAGGGGAAAGACAAGAACAGGTCACCTGATGCTCTTCCCTCTCTATTGTCTGATGCTCTCTCAGTGTCATTCGATAGAAAAGTAGGACATGATTATTTCGAACAGTCTGATGACCGTTTTGATTTCTATCATGAAAAAGAAGAGAAGATACCTTTCAATCTCAAGTATCTTGACTTGATTACAAAGGGTGGTCTTCCAAAGAAAACATTGAATGTAGCACTTGCAGGAACAGGCGTTGGGAAATCCTTATTCATGTGCCATCTTGCCGCAACATATCTGATGCAAGGACGCAATGTCCTTTACATCACACTAGAGATGGCAGAAGAGCGTATCGCAGAGCGTATCGATGCTAATCTATTGAACATGGACATTCAGACACTTGAAGAATTACCTAAGTCTATGTTCGACAAAAAATTACAAGCAATACAAAAAGAGACACACGGTAAGTTGATTGTCAAAGAATATCCGACAGCATCCGCACACCGTGGTCACTTTGATAGTTTGCTCAATGAGTTGTCTTTGAAGAAGAATTTCAAACCTGATGCTATCTTCATCGACTATCTAAATATTTGTACTTCACAAAGATTTCGTGCTGGCGCAAATATCAATTCATATACACTAGTCAAGTCGATTGCTGAAGAGTTGCGTGGTCTTGCAGTAGAACATGATGTTCCTGTCATCTCTGCTACACAAACTACTCGCTCTGGATATACAAGCACAGACATTGGACTAGAAGACACCAGTGAGAGTTTCGGTCTACCGGCAACAGTAGACTTCATGTTTGCACTTATTTCAAATGAAGAATTAGAACAACATAATCAAGTTCTAGTGAAGCAGTTGAAGAACCGCTACAACGACCCTACAAAGTATCGTAGGTTTGTTCTTGGTATTGATAGAGCAAAGATGCAGTTGTACGATGTAGAGGACTCTGCACAAGAAGACCTTGTTGAGAACATGATACCTAAGTCAGTTCCTCAAGGTGTACAGGTAGTCGAAAGTAATGGATTTGATAAACTGAAGGAGCAACGAAATGAAAAGACTAAGTACAAAGACTTCTCGACCTTTAAGATTTAAGATTGAGTTTGACGGCGAGAACAATTGCTATAACATCTATGACAGTAAGTATAAAGATGTAATCCAAGTATCTGCCAATCGTATCGAAACCAAGCGTATGGTTGAGAATTTGAACGCTGGAAGTGGGTTCGAAGAGTGGCAAATCCCAAACTTTCTCCAAAAAAATATATAAATACTTGATATCGTTGAGATAAAATTTGTTGTTTTTCGGCAACAACGCTTGACATTGCCGACTTTATTTGCTATTATATACATATGATGACAGATAGAGAGGAATTCTAATGCATTGCGTAACCGTTACTGGCGGCAACAAAACACAGCGAGATTTGGTTGAAGATGCTTGCTATTTCTTCATTAAGCATCTGATGCCTAAGTGTCGGAAGATGGAGATTGAAATTCATCTGAAGAAGATGACCGGCGATGCTGTCGGTTACTGTTTGATGACAGACACTATTCGTGATTATGAAATTGAGATTGATAAGTCACTATCAATCAAAAATCTTATTTTGACACTAGCGCATGAAATGGTTCATGTGAAGCAGTATTACAATAGAGAGATGGTAGCAGTGGGATGGCGTTGGAAGAATGCAATGGTCAAAAATGACACACCATACTTTGAACTGCCATGGGAAAAAGAAGCATATAAAATGCAAGCGAAAGTCGCTAAAGCATTCTGGATAGCAGAAGAGAATTAAATGGCAGGATTACCACTTGGAGAATTTACAAAGTATGGCGCCGAGCGTCCACAAATTCTCATAGACAAAATTTTTGAGAGAAATGGAAAGTCTAATACATTCCATACTGCAGACGGAACTTTTGAATGTACTGCAGTTATCATCGATGGTGTTGAAACTCTAAAACAACCTGGAACATCTGTTGCTAAGATGGACGAGTTAGTCCGCACACTAGCAGAGATGAAAGACAATACAACAGGTCACAAATTAGAACTCAAAGGTAAATTCACCGGACAAGAAAGAACATCAGTTATCCCTATTGGTAAAGTCACTAAGACTGAAGAGTTTGGTGGTCAACCAGCAGGCGGTAAGAAAGAGAATAAGGGTCTTGCTTTTGAGCGTGACCTTGCTAAGTCTTTAGTCAACTATGCAAATGGTATCACTGAAGCAGGTGACTTGAATGCTAAACTAGCATCACAATTGATGACGGCAGTTTGCAAACAAAACAACTCACCAGTCAAAGAAATTAAACAGATGGGTGGTGCTAATGAAAGCAGACCATTCGCAATGAATGGTGGTAATGTGGTTATTCTTCCAGGTAATCCTGCAGATGTTGGAAAGAAGTTGACCGACATTACAGTTTTTCATTCTGATAGAACAGAGACATACCTATCAGCAAAATTCTCAAGCACACTGACATTTGTTAATACTGGTGTTAAAGGTAACGGAAAACCATTCACGGAAACAGAAGTTAAAGCAGGAAAGATTACGAATGAGATGGGTGTCAAGTTACTCAAAGCACTTGGTATTCACAACGAAACATTCTGTGCAGTTTTCAATTTGTATGGAACTGGACAGAAAGCAACCGGTAAGGGTTCGCATATTGTAGATGTTACTTCACAAGTTGATAAGACACTATTAGAATCCTTGTTGCGTAGTGCGATTGGCGCAAACTACTGGATGGTACACGGACAAGGTGGTGGTAAAGCATACTGCTGGTGGGTCGGTGTCAATGAGAACAAGAAGTATGCAAGCATAGCGGCATCGAAATTTACATTGTATTATGGCGGTATTACGAATGGTACAGCAAAGCGTATTGATATGAAGTTTTCAAATGCGTATTTTGATTTCAAACTAAATATAAGAAACAAACAAGGTGGGGTTTGTCCCACACACTTCTTATTGGACTACACATCCAAAGAGGCGACCGGAAAGAAATTATTAGGTTAACTGTGATAAATATGTCACACATACTAAAAAAGTTTGCCATAACCAAAAATAGTTCTTGACAATTAGGGAAAGTATGGTATAGTATAAGCATGATAAGTTTTAAGAAACACACAGAACAGTTGTCAGAAAACCGCAATACGCACCTGACACACATCGAAGAAACCATCATCACTGACGGTGCTGAAGGCGCACGAAATGCTATTAACTTCCTGAAAGAAGTTGGTAACATGCTGAGTTCTAATGTACGAACTGGCGTTAACATCACTACTAAATGGGATGGTGCGCCAGCGATTTTCTGTGGTATTGACCCTGCCGATGGTAAGTTCTTTGTTGCTACTAAATCAGTCTTCAATAAGAATCCTAAATTAAACAAGACTGTTGCAGATATTCGCAAGAACCACACAGGCGGACTTGTTGAGAAGTTAACAGTTGCACTTTCTGAATTATCTAAGTTAGGTATCACAGGTGTCATTCAAGGTGACATGATGTACACTAAATCTGATTTGTCCACTAAGACTATTGATGGTGAAGAGTATATCACGTTTCAACCTAATACAATTGTATATGCTATTCCTAAGAAAGGACCTCTTGGTAAGTTCGTTCAAAGCACAAAGATGGGTATTATCTTTCATACTGAGTATAAAGGTAAGACGCTAGAAACGATGAAAGCATCGTTTAATATAAATATTAGTAAGTTGAGAAAGACGAAGACGGTCTGGTTCGATGATGCCTCATATAAAGATGTTTCAGGCAGTGTCACAATGACTAAAGATGAAACCGAATTACTCAATGGTTACATCGAACGGATTGAAGGTCTGCTCCCTAAAGTCGAGAAATATCTTGACAAGATGAGTGCGAACTTTGATGAAAAGAACCAATTCGCTATCGAGACTAACTTTAAGGTTCATCTGAACTCTTACTTCAGAGGTACAGAAGACTTACCTGATAGCAATACGATGGTCAGTGATTTCAAGAACTATTGGATTACTAAACTTGATAAAAAGATTGACAGTGTTAAATCTGATGCAGGTAAGCAGAAGTACGATGAAATTAAGAAAGATGGAATGAAAAAGATTGACCAGCAAACTGCAGATTTGCAGAATGCTACTTTATTGTATAACTACATTATGGACGCAAAAAATGTATTGGTGCAGAAATTGTCGAAAGTGAAATCTATTGGGACATTTCTGAGAACAGATGATGGATTCAAGACCACAGAACCAGAGGGGTTTGTGGCAGTGGACAGATTAAAGGGTAATGCAGTTAAACTAGTGAACCGTTTAGAGTTCAGTCGTGCTAACTTCACTGCCGCTAAAAATTGGGTGAAAAAATGACATTAAAGTTCAACGAACTTCAGCAAAGACTGAAGGAAGCAAAAGAGAAGAAAATTGTATTCTCATTCGGTAGGATGAATCCTCCTACTATCGGACATGAGAAACTTGTAAACAAAATCAAATCAGAAGCAAAGACGAGAGGCGCAGATGCCCGTCTTTACTTGTCTCATACATCTAACAAAGAAAAAGACCCTCTGACTTATGATGAGAAAGCAAAGTATGCTGGTAAAGCATTCGGCATTTTCAAGAAGTCAAGAGCGAGAACTATTATCGAAGTCGCTAAAGAATTAGAAGCAGACGGATATACAGATATCACATTAGTATTTGGCGAAGACCGTGACGCCGAGATGGTTAATCTCATCAAAAAATATAACGGAAAAGAATTCAAATTCAACTCAATCAATTCGGTGTCCGCTGGTAAGCGTGACCCTAATGCAAAAGGAGTTGAAGGTATCTCTGGAACTAAGTTGCGTGAACTCGCAAAGACTGGTCAACTTGAAACATTCAAGAAAGCACTAGCATCTAAACTATCAGACAGAGAAAAGACTGCAATCTATACTCAAATTCGCAAAGTATATTCTATCAAAGACAGTGTTATTTTTGATAGAGATGAATTGCGTGAAGCATATCTAGTTGGTGAACTCTTCAATGTCGGAGATATCGTCTATGATATGAACGAGAACATGGAATATGAAATTATTGAGCAAGGTACCAACTTTGTTTATTGTATGGGAGAAGATGGTAATGTTTATTCAAAGTGGTTGTCTGACTTATCCGAGAAGAAACAGAAAGATGACGGAGATAGAACCGATGTACGACAGGACAAAGATATCGGAGATAAAGGCGGTACCCAACCTGCGAAATACTACTCGGGACTCAAATCAAAATCAACAAAATCTGCAAGAGATGCACATTTCAAAAAGGGCGCAGAAAAATCTGATGACGACCCATCTGCTTACGAACCAGCACCTGGAGATGCGACAGCAAAAACAAAACCTTCAAAGTCAACTACCAAGTTCAAAAAGATGTTTGGCGAGGTCAAAGTACCTACAGTGCCAGCAATTAAAGACTATCCAGAACAAGGAGGAGCAGTCGAACCAACCGATCCAGACGACCCATCAGGAGACTGGATTCTTGGTGACGGTGAAAAACCTATTACAGGTCTGGATGGAACAAATGCAGAAGTCGTATTAAAGAAAACAGATAAAGAAGTAGAAAAAACTCGCAAGTCTTTCAGAGAGCATGTTGAATATCTAGAAGAGATGCCACGATGGTTAGTTGACTTAATAGGTACATACAGCAATCAGCGTGGATACGACAAAGCAAAAGAACTACTACAGCAAATCTTAGACCGCAAAGCAAAAGAAGCAGGCGGTATGAAAAAATTGAAGCATGATATTGTTTACTATGCTGATGTTGTTGCTAGACAAATGAGAGGTATTGATGCTAGAGTTCTTGCCAGACAAGTTCAAGAAGAGAATTCTGGTCGCATTTCACATGCCGAAGAAGATGAGTTGCGTGAAGATTGGAACATCGATTTATTTTTAGAAGAAGATGATGTTGAAGTAATTAAAGATATTGATGATGAAGAATTAGAACAAGAAATCTCAAGTTTATTTGACAAGTATGATGAAATCGAAGATGTTTCTGATGTGTATCCGGATAAAGACTTAGATGGTGTGCCAGACGACCAAGATGACGACCATGCTATCGATGTCGATGCTAATGAGATTCCGGATGAAGATGAGATGCTTTCCGCAGATTATAAGTGGGTTGATATTGAAGAAGTATTGACACCAGCACAGAGAATGAAACGAGCAATGATGATGCGCCGAATTTCTAAGCGTATTCAGCGTAAGAGAATGATTGCGCTAAGGCGTATGTCATCACCTGAGAAGTTGCGTAAGAGAGCAAGACGCCATGCACGAAATCAATTGCGTAAGCGTTTCACAAAAGGTAAACCATACAGTTCTCTTGGGTTTGCACAGAAAGCACAAATCGAAAAGTTCATTGCTAATAAGGGCGCACTGATTGACAGACTGTCAAAGAGATTGTTACCTACTATGCGTAGACTAGAGATGCGAAGATTGAATGCAATGAAAGGTAATAAGTCAAGTGGTAAGATTAACAGACCACAGTCAAGAGAAGAGTTTAATGAATCCACATTGATTGAGTACAATCCATATCGTGTTGGTTCTGAGATGTACTACGAAACATTTAATGAAATAAAGACACTTATTAAACCAGAAGAGTTGAGTGGATTCGACAGAGAGTTGTTAGAATCCGACATTGGTTCATTTGCTATTTACGAAGGACAGCATGTACCACTTGATTGTCCAATGGTTGAAGAAGAGAAGCAACCTGAACTGAACAAACCAAAAGCAGGTGGACCTAAGAAGTACTATGTGTATGTAAAAGACCCATCATCTGGCAACATCAAAAAAGTCAGTTGGGGTGATACAACTGGATTGAAAATGAAACTCAATGACCCAGAAGCGAGAAAGTCATTCGCCGCACGCCATCAGTGTGACACTAAGAAAGACAAAACGAAACCTGGTTATTGGGCGTGTCGTATGCCATATTATGCGAAACAGTTAGGATTATCTGGTGGCGGTAACTTCTTCTGGTAAACCCTATATTGATGAAGGTGATATCCGAATTTTCAGCAGTCTTGTTGATGAGATGGAACTCATTTGGCATAGGGATAAATATGATAGAGAGATAACTATCCTAGAAGGTGAGGGATGGGAGTTACAGATGGACAATAAACTTCCATTTGAACTGATGAAGGGTAAAATTTATAAAATACCTGCGATGGAATTTCACAGGTTGTTAAAAGGAAAAGGCGATTTAGTCTTAAAGATTTGGGAAGAGAGATGACACATTACAGAAAAACAATGTCTCAAATTCTATCAGAGATGTATTCTGAAGATTTGACAGAAGACGCAAAGACTGCTATTCAAAACAAAGCAGACAAGACAGGTATCTCATACGGCATTCTAAAGAAAGTCTATGACAGAGGTGTTGCCGCATGGAAAGGTGGTCATCGTCCAGGTACTACTCCACAGCAATGGGGTATGGCACGGATTAACTCATTCGCAACTGGTGGTAAGACTAGAACAACTGCAGATGCAGATTTGTGGAAACAACACAGTGGTAAGTCTGAGAGTATAAACGAACAAGACGAACCAGCATCACCAGATGAAGGTTCAATGGCAATGCAACAATTAGAGTTCATGTCGTATGCCGCAGGTAAAATGAAAGAGCATCTTTCAAGTGGTGGTGAGTTTCCTGAGTGGATGCAAAATAAACTATCAGCAACGCATGAGGACATGAAAAGTCTCTATGCTAATATTGACCACAAAGAAGCAGTAAGTGCCGCACAACAAGCGGCAATCGCAATCTCTAAAAAAGAGCGTGGCGAGAAACCTAAAGGAGAAAAATAATGTTTGGTTTAGGAATTAACAATCCGTTCAACCTCAAAGAGAGAAGCAGAGAAGAGATTGACGGTGCAAAGACAGAAGAACAGAGTGCTTATCAAAAGTTCTTTGCTAAAGAACTAGCAAAGCGTAATGTAAAGTCTCCATCAGAATTATCTGATGCTGATAAGAAAGCATTCTATAATTATATTGATGCAAACTGGAAAGGCGATAAGGAAGAGTAGTCTTCCTATCATCAGTAGTACAATGGCAAAGGAATTTACCAAGGAAGATGTTCCTAAAGTAGAGGATTTGTGGTTTAACTTTATTAAAAAAATTCGTGATTTAGGTCTTGACTTTCATGAAAATCATGTTAAGATAGAAATGAAGTTGAAAGATACACCAGACCATGAAGTATCAAATCGCTTAGAATTGATATACGACAATAATCACAGAGAGACTACAATGAAAGTCTCACATAATATTAGAGATAAACCGAAAGAGGAAGATGGCGATTAAATGATTACATTAAAGCAGTTCGAAGCACGAGGACAAGCAAAAATATTCTTAGACATGGACGGTGTTCTGTGTGACTTCATCAAAGGTGTGAAAGACACTACTGGTGAAGACTTCACATCACCTGACCTGAACCAAGGTGCAAAAGGTAAAATCAAATCAGCGATTGAGAAGAAGGGTGACTTCTGGCACAATCTTGCATGGCATCCTGGTGGAGCAGAACTGTTTAGATATGTAAAATCTAGTCAACCTTACATCTTATCTGCTTATGCAAACTGGGATAAGAATTGCAAAGACGGTAAGAACTCATGGATTAAGCGACACCTAATGATACCGAAACAGCGTATCAATCTTGTCAAGCGTGAAGATAAGCAGAAGTATGCTGTTATCGATGGTGTTGCTAATATATTGATTGATGATTACATCAAAAACATTAGAGAATGGGAAGCGGCAGGTGGTATTGGAATTCACCATACTAACTCTGCCAAAACTATAAATACTTTGAAGAAACACGGTTTCTAAGTATATTAACAAAGGAGAAAGAACTATGTCTTCATGGGGCGCAACGGATTCTGACGAAGCAAAACCTAAGTGGTTAACTGCGGCGCAGAAAAGAGATACATACGCAACCTCTAAAGGTTGGATTTATAAGGACCCAAATACTGGGTTGGAAGAAGTTATTGTAGCAATTGGCGAACTGTCAAGTGCCGCTAAACTTAACATTGCAGATATTACTTCTGTTGTATTCGCTACTACTTCATTTAGCGAAGCGGCAGGTGGTAACATCGATGTAACTGTTGTTTACAACGAAAAAGTTACAGTTGATACAAGTGGTGGCACACCAACCATCACAATTACTAACGACCAAGCAGGTTCTGGTACTGATGCAACATTTACTGCATCTTATCAGTCTGGTTCATCAACTAACAAACTTACATTCCGTGCTACTTATGCCGCCGCTGATGGTGGTGTAGCAGAAGATGATGTATTGTCAATTGCTGACCAAACACTTGCATTGAACAGTGGTACTATCGTTGATGGTGAAAGCGTAAACGCCGCTCTTGCTATCGCTGGTGTAACGGATACGCTGACTGTATCAGCATAATTAACTGGGCGCCATGAAGTTGCGCCCACCTAGAAAAGTCTATGTTTGTAAAAAAGCATAGAGTGAATTAACTGCAAAATAGGAGACTAAAATGGCAGACCAAAAAATTAGTGAATTGACCGCCGCAAGTTCAGGTGCATCCGCCGACTTGTTTCACATCGTACAAGGTGGTACAAACAAGAAGTTAACAGTACAGAACTTCTTGGAGAATATTGCAGGTAATGTTAAGATTGATGGTTTTCTTGCATTCGATGGAACTGCGGAAGCAGTAACAGCGGCAGGTTCAACTGTTGCAATCAATGTCACATCTGCAATTTCAAACATCACATCAACTGCAGTAACCACTGGTGGTGATGCGTTGACACTCGCAGACGGTGTGCAAGGTCAGATTAAAAACCTCACTCTTATTGTAGATGGTGGTGATGTGCAGATTGACCCTGCAAACTTTACAAACGGCGCAAGCATCACAATGGAAGATGCTGGCGATAACATCACTTTGATGTTCAACAATGCGGCATGGCAGATTGTGTCTAACTATGGATGCACGATTGCGTAATAGGGGGATACAATGAAATCATTTAAGCAACACCTAAACGAAGAAACACTAAACCAACTCATTGAGATGAGCGATGAGCAGTTCGATGACCTGCTTGAAAATCTTACTGATGAAGAACTCGCTCAACTTGAAGAGGGAGTTCTCGGTGCTATCGGTCGTGGAGTTGCCGCTGTTGCAAAGGGTGCCGCTAAAGTAGCAAAGAAAGTGGCATACAACGACAAAGGTAATTTCCGTTTGTCAACTGCTGGTCGTGCAGACGGCGCAGAAAAGAAACTCGCTAAAATTCAGAAGAAGCGGGCAGATAGAGAGCGTATCAAGAAAGCACAAGCGGCAATTGATAAAGAGAAAGCGGCAATGAGAGCGCAAAGTCAGAGAGACAACGCAACTGAGAATGTTGAACAGAAGAAGAAGTCTGTTGCAGAAGCAGTGCTTGATGTTGCTAGAGAAAGCAATAAGAAACTGCAAGAAGATGGTTATTCGCAGATTGCATCTGGTGA
>Ga0181571_10003336_pt1 | contig 12026 bp, 11 predicted proteins | sample 101ome_17_FD_132440 | JGI IMG/M metagenome (GOLD analysis project Ga0181571, IMG submission 132440) | Coastal salt marsh microbial communities from the Groves Creek Marsh, Skidaway Island, Georgia - 101407AT metaG (megahit assembly) | ecosystem: Environmental > Aquatic > Marine > Intertidal...
GGCTCTGAAGCTGTCGCTCAAGCGTCAGGAACTGGTGGACAAAATCCTCCTCGGGCATGGTGCTGTTGGTAACTACCACCCGATCTCGACGGCAAACCGCTTCCATGCAAGCGACCTGCCGCAGCGCGAGTTCGATCCGGAACTGGCCGCGCATCACTACAAGAAGTCCGGCCATAGTGGTCCGATCCAGCTGTCCTCTTCGGACGCAGCATTTGCAGGCGCGGTCGACGCCGCTCAGCTCATCGCCGCCTCTGCTGCCGAAGCAGGGATCGACGTTGAAGTGGTTCGTGAGCCTTCCGATGGTTACTGGTCCAACGTCTGGAACAAGAAGGGCTGGAGCGCCTGCTACTGGGGTGGCCGTCCGACCGAAGACTGGATGTTCGCATCGGCTTATGTCGAAGACACCGAGTGGAACGACACCGCTTGGCGCAACACCGAGGCTGCCGATCAGTTCAACGCGCTGGTCAAAGATGGCCGCTCCGAGCTGGACGACACCAAGCGTGCCACGATCTACGCCGAATGCCAGCGCCTCATCAATGATGACGGCGGCGCCATCGTCGCGATGTTCGCCAACTACATCATGGGCCTTGGCAAAGGTCTGACCCATGGCGAGAACGTTGCCGCGAACTGGGATCTCGACGGCCTGAAGGCACACGAGCGCTGGTGGTTCTCGTAAGTTCGACCCCATAAAAATGCAGCACCCGGCGGTTTCCGCCGGGTGTTTTCGTTTTGGCTCTGTTGATTTGGGATCGGCGTAGCGCCTTTACGAACGGCGCAGCGTGTCTCCGGCGTTCAGTTTGGGTGAGATTTCGATCAGCTGCGGCTTCTGCTCTGCACCTTCGGCATTCTGCTCTGAAATGATCCGCGCCGCGGCTTCCCCGATCTCGCGTCGGCAGGCATCCATCGTCGCCAGTCTGCGCGGCAAGCCATCGAGCAATTCCACCCCGTTAAAGCCTGCAAGCCCGATCTCGCCCGGAATATCGACACCTTTTTCCAACAGGTGCAGCAATCCACCCGCGCCGATCATGTCGTTGGAATAGTAGAGGAAATCCAGATCAGGCGAGCGTTTCAGCATCGCCTCTGTCATTTCGCGCCCCTTCGCCAGCGCCGAGCCACCCGAGTAGAACTCCTGATCGACAATCTCGATACCGGCCTTGGCGAGGGTCTGGGTGAATCCTTCAAAACGCTTACGCGCGCGGTGATCCAGCGGCATCTTGGTGCCCATGAATCCGATCTTGCGATAGCCCGCCGCAATGATCTCTTCGGCCATGATACGCCCCGCGCGCCGGTGCGAAATGCCCACGCAAGAGTCGATCGGCTGCCCGTCGATATCCATGATCTCCACCACAGGGATACCGGCCCGCGCCAGCATCGCCCGCGACGCTTCCGAATGCTCAAGCCCAGCAATGATGACACCCGATGGCCGCCACGAAAGCATCTCGAAGAGCACTTTCTCTTCCCGCTCGGGCAGGTAATCAGTGACACCCACGACCGGCTGCAGCGGCGTATCTGCAAGCACGTCGCTGATCCCAGAAAGCACCTCGGGGAACACCATATTCCCCAGTGACGGGATGATAACAGCAACAAGATTGACCCGCTGTGATGCCAAAGCGCCTGCGATCTTGTTCGGCACATAGCCAAGCTTCTTGGCTGCTTCCTGAACTTTCTGCCGCGTCGCCTCGCTCACATCGCCCTTATTCCGCAAAACGCGGCTGACGGTCATTTCACTAACGCCGGAGGCTTCCGATACATCCCGCAAGGTGAGAGGGCGTTTATTGTTATTCGTCACTGAAAAGGGTTCCTCATCCAGTCCTTTCTCATTTGTTAGCGTTTGTAGCACGGCTTGTCCAAGCCTCATGCGCCTAAACATTGACCTCAAGCGCGTAACACGGCATTCAGCCAGAAGCGGCTTCGTAGCTCAGGGGATAGAGCAACCGCCTCCTAAGCGGTAGGTCATAGGTTCGAATCCTATCGAGGCCGCCAATTATTCCGCTCCATTGGACGCTCTGCCCATCCAGTTTCTCAGAAATTTCCGCAGCTTGTTCTTGACCATGCGCCGTCCTAATTGGATGCATGAGAACATTGGCCGCCCCTTGGCCGCGACTTGGAAAATGCCGCACACATGACACACCATCCCCATTCCATTGATGCCGACCTGCTCGCGCAAATTCGCAGCCGCTTCGCGCATGTCGATAGCTGCCCGTTCGAAGGCGAGCGCGTCTTTTTCGAAAATGCAGGCGGCGCTCTGACCCTGAATTCGGTTGTCGAAACCTCAGCGAAATTCGCTGCCATTCCCGATAATCAAGGCCGCGATAACCCTGCCGCCCATGCACTTGTCGCGATCATCGAAAAGGCAAAAGCCGATATGGCGGTCTTTTTCAACGCGCCTGAGGGCAGGTTCTTCGTGGGTGAAAGCGGCACCGAACTGCTCTTTCGCCTGATCCGCAGCGCCTGCCTTGGCACCGAGGGTAGGCAGGTACTCGGCAGCACGCTCGAACACCCCGCAACCCGCAGCGCCGCCCGCCATTGGTCCGAGGTCGCGGGTAAATCCCACGTTCTCGTGGCGCATGATGATGCAACCGGCACCGTCGAGCCGCAGCATTATGCCGCCGCGATCACGCCCGATACCCGCGTCGCCACGATCCTGCACACCTCGCCCGTCTCCGGCATGGGGGTCGATGTGGCCGCCATCGCCGCCGAAATCCGCAAGGTCGCGCCGGAGTGCATCATCATCGTTGATGGCATCCAGCACGCGGCGCATGGGCGGCTTGATATCGCCAGCTACGATGTCGATGGCTATGTCGTCTCGCCCTACAAGGTGTTTTCGCGGCACGGCTATGGCCTCGCTTGGGTGTCAGACAGGCTCAATGCCCTCAAGCATGAGCATCTGATCGACGCGCCCGGCAATCCGTGGGAATTTGGCACCCGCGATACAGGCTCCTACGCGACCTTCTCTGATGTTGTTGATTACTTCGACTGGCTCGGCGGCGCAGTGTCCGCTGCCACCGACCGGCGCGAACGGATCGTCGCCGCAGGGGAGGCCATCCACGCCCACGAGGCCGCGCTCACCCATGCAATGATCCACGGCACCGGCAATAACAAAGGTCTGGCAGACATGCCGGAGGTGACGATCGTCGGCGGGGTGGACAACCCCCGTCGCGAAGGGCTGGTCACGATCAAGGTCGCAGGGATGGATGCGCCGGATGTCGTGACCGAGCTACGCAAACGGGGCATTCGCACCCATACGCGCAAGGCGGATCACTACTCCGCCAATATCCTTGCGCCCTTGGGGATGAACGCCGCTGTTCGCGTGTCGATGTGCCATTATAACAGCGAAGCGGAGGTCGCTAAATTCCTCCAAGCGATGCGCGAAATCACCGAAGCCGTGCACTAGCTTGCCAGTCAGGCGCCGTTCGGGTTGGTGAGTTTCGCAACGACCCGCGCGGCGTCTATCTGCCCCACGGCCACGCCATCCCGCGTCACGCCGATGACATTGCTTTCCGCCAGCGCGGTCATCACCTCTTTCACCGGGGCATCATGCGCAACACTTTGCGCGGGCGCGGCGGTCGTCGGTTCCATCACATCGCCAGCGGTCAACACCCCGAGCGGGTTCATATGCGCCACAAAATCCGCAACATACTCATTCGCGGGGGCCGTGAAGATCTCCTGCGGGGTGCCGCATTGGACGATGCGCCCACCTTCCATGATGGCAATCCGGTTGCCGATCTTAAACGCCTCGTCCAGATCATGACTGACGAAAACGATGGTCCGTTTGAGCCGCGCCTGTAAATCCAGCAACTCATCCTGCAGCCGCGTACGGATCAGCGGATCAAGCGCGGAGAACGGCTCGTCCATCAGCAGGATCGGCGCGTCGGTGGCAAAGGCGCGGGCAAGGCCTACGCGCTGTTGCATGCCACCTGATAGCTCGCCCACCTTCCGCTCTGCCCAATCAGCAAGGCCAACCAGCTCCAACTGTTCGTCGGTTTTGCGCGCGCGTTCCGCTTTCGGGATGCCCGCCAGCTCCAGCCCCAGCCATGTGTTTTCCCGCACGGTGCGCCACGGCAGCAGCCCGAATTGCTGGAACACCATCGCCACATGCCGTTGGCGAATATCGCGCAACGTTGCGGCTGCGGCCTTGGTGACATTGACCATTCCGCCCTCGGTACGCACCTCGACAGAACCGCGAACCACTGGATTGAGCGCATTGACCGCCCGCAACAGGGTTGATTTTCCGGAACCCGAAAGCCCCATCAACACAAGGATTTCCCCTTCGGAAACGTCAAGGCTGCAATTGTGCACGCCCAGAACCTGCCCAGTAGCGGCCTGAATCTCCGAGCGGCTTTGCCCCGCATCCATCAGCGGCAGGGCAACTTCGGGGCGGTCGCCAAAAACGATCGACACATTGGAAAAGCTGACAGCGGTCATTTGCGGTCGATCCTCAGCATACGGTCCAGAAGAATGGCCAACACCACGATGACGAAGCCGGATTCAAACCCCAGCGACGTATTCACCTGATTGAGTGCGCGCACCACCGGCACGCCAAGCCCGTCCGCGCCCACAAGCGCTGCAATGACCACCATCGAAAGCGACAGCATGATCGTCTGGTTCAGCCCCGCCATGATTTGCGGGAACGCGTAAGGCAGTTCTACCTTCCACAAGACCTGCCTTGGCGTCGCCCCAAAGGCTTGCGCGGCCTCCAACAGCGGTTTCGGCGTGGCGGTCACACCCAGATGCGTCAAACGGATCGGCGCGGGCAGGACGAAAATCACCGTCGCGATCAACCCCGGCACCATGCCGATCCCGAAGAAGACAATCGCGGGGATCAGATACACGAAGGTTGGCAAGGTCTGCATCAGGTCCAGCACAGGGCGCATCCCCGCATAAAGCCGTGGCCGGTGTGCCACCGCGATCCCGATCGGCACGCCGATCCCCATACAAACGACGCAGGCAGAAAGCACCAGCGTCAGGCTCTCGGTGGTTTCTTCCCAATAGCCTTGGTTCATGATGAACAGGAAGCCCAGCACCACCAAGCCAGCAAGTTTCCAGCTGCGTTGCATGGCCCCAGTCAGCCCCGCGAACAGCGCAACGATAATAAGGGGATGCGGGCTTTGCAGCACCCACAAAATACCGTCGATCAGCGCTTCCATGCCATCCGACAGCCCGTCAAAGAACCACGCGCCATAGGTTTGCAGAAGGTCAAAGACCCACTCGGCATAGTCACCAATCGGTATCTTGTTATCTGTCAGCCATTCCATTCCGTCGCCCCGTTCCGATCACGTCCGCCAGCGTTTTCCGCCGGTCTGTCGTTTCTTGTAAAAACCCCCGGCGCGCTGGGCGGGCCGGGGGTCAGTGGTGCTCAGTTCAGCGCGGCGCTGACAGCGGCCATAGCGTCACCGCCATCGGCGGTGGTGACACCGTCAAGCCAGCCGTCCAGAACGCCCATATTGGCCTTCAGCCATGCAGCAGCGGCCTCGTTCGGATCTTCGCCATCATCGAGGATCGCCGCCATGATCTCGTTTTCCATCGCCAGCGAGAACTCGAGGTTGTTGAGGAGTTGACCGACATTGGCGCATTCCTCGACATAGCCTGCGCGCGTGTTGGTATAAACCTGCGCGCCGCCATAGTTCGGGCCGAACCAGTCATCGCCACCGCTCAGGTAGGTCATGTCGAAATTGGCGTTCATCGGGTGCGGTTCCCAGCCGAGGAAGACAACCGGCTCGCCACGGCGGTCAGCACGGGCCACCTGTGCCAGCATGCCCTGCTCGGAGCTTTCAGCGACTTCAAAACCAGACAGGCCGAACTCGTCAGCCGCAATCATATCCATGATCAGGCGGTTGCCGTCATTGCCCGGCTCGATGCCGTAAATTTTGCCTTCAAGCGCGTCCGCATGGGCGGCGATGTCAGCAAAGTCGGCGATGCCAAGATCGGCAGCCGCTTTGTTGACGGCTAGCGTATATTTCGCTCCATCGAGGTTCATCCGCACGGTATCGACGGTGCCTGCCTCGCGGTAGGGCGCGATGTCAGCTTCCATCGTCGGCATCCAGTTGCCGAGGAAGATGTCGATGTCGCCATTGGCCAGCGAGGTATACGTCACCGGCACGGAAAGCACCTTCACGTCCGTCTCATAGCCAAGCGCGTCGAGCACGGTCGTGGTCGCGGCGGTTGTCGCGGTGATGTCGGTCCAGCCCACATCGGAAAAGCTAACGGTGCCACAGTCTGCCAGCGCAGGGGACGCCGCCACGAGGGCCAGCGCCGATAGCATCGGTTTGAATTTCATCTTCGATCTCCCGTTGAAGATTTTTCTTGATTGACGAGTCAATAAAAACCCATCTAGGTTTGCAATGCAAATAAAATATCAGATGGGACCGTGATGCCAAAGCTCGGAATGGAGCCGATACGCCGCGATGCGCTGGTCAAAGCGACCATCGCCGAGATCGGCGCAGCGGGCACGCTGAGCGTCACGGTCAGCCAGATCGCGCGGCGGGCAGGGGTGTCCAGCGCATTGGCGCATCACTATTTCGGCGGCAAGGAGCAGATTTTCGAAGCCGCCATGCGCTTCACGCTTGATGTCTACTCCGCAGAGGTGCGCGGTGCTCTGGTCATGGCAAAGGATCACCGCTCCCGCGTCGAGGCGATTGTGCGCGCCTCCTTCTCACCCCGCAATTTCCGGCGCGAAACCGTGGCGGCATGGATGAACTTCTACGTTCTGGCGCAGGTGTCTGAGGAGGCCCGCCGCCTACTGACGATCTATCAGCGCCGCCTGCGCTCCAACCTCGCACATGATCTGCGCCCGCTCGTCGGCACCCGCGCACAAGCCGCCGCTGACCGTGTCGCCGCCCTCATTGACGGCGTCTACCTCCAGCAGTCGCTTGGCCGCAACGCCCCCGATGGCGCACAGGCGATTGCAGAAGTCCTCGGCTATCTCGATCTCGAACTCGCGAAAGGTCTTTCATGACGCGCCCGAACATCCTTATTCTGATGGTGGATCAGCTCAACGGCACGCTTTTCCCAGACGGCCCCGCCGAGTGGCTTCATACGCCCAATCTGCGCAAACTGGCCGCCCGCTCTGCCCGTTTCTCCAATGCTTACACTGCCAGCCCGCTCTGCGCGCCGGGTCGGGCGGCGTTCATGTCCGGCCAGTTGCCCAGCCAGAACGGTGTTTATGATAACGCCGCCGAGTTCTCGTCCTCCATCCCAACCTACGCCCACCACCTCCGCCGCGCGGGCTATCAGACCTGCCTGTCCGGCAAGATGCACTTCGTCGGCCCTGATCAGCTTCATGGGTTCGAGGAGCGCCTGACCACCGATATCTACCCGCCCGATTTCGGCTGGACGCCCGACTACCGCAAACCCGGCGAGCGGATCGATTGGTGGTATCACAACATGGGTTCCGTCACAGGCGCGGGCGTGGCCGAGATCACCAACCAGCTCGAATATGATGACGAGGTTGCCTACAACGCCCGCGCCCGCATTTACGATTATGCGCGCGGCGCGGATGAGCGCCCTTGGGCGCTGACCGTCAGCTTTACCCATCCGCATGACCCCTACGTTGCCCGCCGCAAATACTGGGATCTTTATGAGGATTGCGCCCATCTCGCGCCCACGGTCGCCCCGATCGCCTACGAGGATCATGACCCCCACAGCCAGCGGATTTTTGACGCCAATGACTGGCGCAGCTTTGATCTGACCGATGATATGGTTGCCCATTCCCGCCGTGCCTACTTCGCCAACATCTCCTATATCGACGATAAGATCGGCGAAATCATGGAGGCATTGGAAACCACCCGTCAGGCAGAAAACACCATCATCCTCTTTGTCTCTGATCACGGCGATATGCTGGGCGAGCGCGGTCTGTGGTTCAAAATGTCCTTCTTCGAAGGCTCCGCCCGCGTACCAATGATGATCGCCGCGCCGCGGGTCACCGCAGGCCGGATCGACACGCCCGTATCGAATATCGACGTCTGCCCCACGCTCTGCGATCTCGCAGGCATCGACATCTCCGAAATCATGCCGTGGACAACCGGCGAAAGCCTTGTGCCACTGGCCAACGGTACCCCGCGCACCAGCCCCGTCGCGATGGAATACGCGGCCGAGGCCAGTTACGCCCCGATGGTCGCGCTGCGCCAGGGCCGGTGGAAGTATACCCGTTGTTCGCTCGACCCTGATCAACTGTTCGATCTGGAGTCCGATCCGCATGAGTTGGTGAACCTCGCGGGGGATCCGGCCCACGCCAGCACCTTGGCCGAGCTCCAAGCCATCGCTGACGCCCGCTGGGATCTTGCCCGCTTCGATGCGGATGTCCGTAGTTCGCAGGCGCGGCGCTGGGTGGTCTACGAGGCCTTGCGCAACGGCAGTTATTTCCCTTGGGATTACCAGCCCCTGCAAAAGGCATCCGAGCGATACATGCGCAACCACATGGATCTCAATATCCTCGAAGAAAGTAAGCGTTTCCCGCGTGGTGAGTAACCGATGCGATTTGCATCGCGAGTGTAAGGAAGTCGAATGAAAGCGGAATTTGTCATCGTGGGCGCAGGCAGCGCGGGCTGTGCCATGGCGTATCGGCTCGCTGCGGCAGGGCGCAAGGTCATCGTCATTGAATACGGCGGTTCGGATGCTGGCCCACTGATCCAGATGCCGGGCGCGCTCTCCTATCCGATGAATATGAAGCTCTATGATTGGGGCTACAAAACCGAGCCGGAGCCGCATCTGGGCGGGCGCAGGCTGGTGTGTCCGCGCGGCAAGGTGATCGGCGGATCATCCAGCATCAATGGTATGATCTATGTGCGCGGTCACGCGCATGATTTCGATCATTGGCGCGATCAGGGCGCGGCCGGCTGGGGCTATGCCGATGTGCTGCCCTATTACAAACGGATGGAAGATTGGCACGATGGCGGTCATGGCGGCGACCCCGCTTGGCGCGGCAAGGGCGGACCGCTGCACGTCACCCGTGGCCGGCGCGATAACCCGCTGGTGCAGGCTTTCGTCAAAGCAGGCGGCGAGGCGGGCTACCCCGTCACTGGCGATTATAATGGTGAGCAGCAGGAAGGCTTCGGCGCCTTTGATATGACCGTCTGGAAGGGCCGCCGTTGGTCCGGTGCCAGCGCCTACCTCAAGCCTGCGCAGAAAACCGGCAACTGCACCGTGGTGCGCGGTCTCGCCCGCCGCGTCGTCATTGAGGATGGCCGCGCCACCGGAGTCGAAATCGCGCAAGGCGATCAGATCTCCGTGGTCGAGGCCAGCAACGAGGTGATCATCGCAGCCTCCGCGCTGAACTCCCCCAAGCTCCTGATGCTGTCGGGCATTGGCCCCGCCGCGCATCTTGCCGAACGCGGTATTCCCGTGGTGGCGGACCGCCCGGGCGTCGGTGAAAACCTGCAAGACCATCTGGAACTTTATATCCAGATGGCCGCCAGCCAGCCGGTGAGCCTTTTCAAATACTGGAACATCTTCGGCAAGGCATGGGTCGGTCTGCAATGGCTTCTGGCAAAAACAGGCCCGGGTGCCTCCAACCAGTTCGAAAGCTGCGGCTTCATCCGTTCCTCAGCGGGAATTGATTACCCCGACATCCAGTACCACTTCCTGCCCATCGCCGTCCGCTATGACGGGCAAGCAGCGGCAGAGGGCCACGGCTTCCAAGCCCATGTCGGCCCCATGCGCTCCAAGTCACGCGGCAACGTGACCCTGCGCAGCGCCGATCCGGATGCCGATCCGGTGATCCAGTTCAACTACATGTCCCATCCCGATGATTGGCAGGAGTTCCGCACCGCGATCCGCCTCACCCGCGAAATCTTCGCGCAACCGGCCTTCGCGCCCTATGTTCGGCACGAGATTCAACCCGGTGCCGATGTGCAAAGCGATGATGCGCTTGATGCCTTCATTCGCGAACACGCCGAAAGCGCCTATCACCCCTGCGGCACCTGCAAGATGGGCGCAGCGAGTGACCCGACGGCTGTTGTCGATCCCCATGCCCGCGTCATTGGCGTGGATGGATTGCGCGTGGCAGATAGCTCGATCTTCCCGCGTATCACCAACGGCAACCTCAACGCGCCGTCGATCATGGTGGGCGAAAAGGTCAGCGACCTACTCCTTGGCCGCGATCCCCTCGCCCCCGACAACGCCAAGCCTTGGGTGCACCCCAACTGGCAAAACGCCCAGCGTTAGGCCGCGCATGGTGGGCAGGGTGGGAGAGAGCCCCACCCGCCGCGCGCGTCATCACCCTGCCTTCAGGTAGGGGATGGTGCCAGCGATGTCGGTGTCATGGATCACGCGAAAATTCGACAGGCTCCCCGCTTGGCGGGCTTTCACATAGGGCGCGTATTCAGGATCCGCCGCAAAGGCGTCCAGCGCCGCGCGTGACGGGAACTCCAATATCGCAATCAGCGTGCTGCCATTTGCCTCGCCTTCCAGCGTCTCGATATTGCCGCTGCGGGAGAGGTATTTCCCGCCATGTTTCTCAAAGAGCTTATGCACATTGCCAGCATATTCCGGCACCCAGCCATCGTCAGTCACGGTAATGTCTGCGATCAAAAAAACACTCATGGTCTTGCTCCTGTTCTGTGGCTGGTCGGGATGACACAGCCGATGCCAGACAGCCTGCCAAACGTCCGCGATTCCCCTCCAGTCACGAAACTGGAGTGGCCGGTACATAAACTGGACTAGCCGTATGCGGCGCGTGGGGTACGATGGCAGCACATAGCATAGGGGGAGTGACATGGCCCAAGCCGGATACAAACAGTTCTGCCCGCTCGCGATGGCGGCTGAAATTCTCTGCACCCGCTGGACAATGGTTCTGATGCGCGAGCTGATCGCCGGTTCCACCCGTTTCAACGACCTGCGCCGTGGCGTGCCGAAAATGTCGCCAACCTGATCAGCCCCACCAGAGTGTTCGAGTTTGAATGTTAGTGCATGATCGGCCTGGTTTTCATCGGAACGATGGTTTCTGGTGCCAAACGTGCCAAATTCATCTGCTATCGCCCTTTTTGCAAAAACTGGCCGACCATATCGAACCGATTTGGCGCATGCCAGCGGGAAAGAAACGGCGCAAATCACGCCGCCGCCCACAACGGCGCTCTCCACTTTCCACTAGAGCAAACCCTAAGCGCCCAAATGCCGCTCGCCGCGCTTTTTCGCCAGTGCGATCTGCTTTTGCCGCTCGCGGAAACGTGCCTTGTCGGCATCGCTCGTTTCGTCATGGCACAGGTGGCAGGACACACCTTCCTCGAACTCCGCCCGAGCGCGGTCGTCCGGCAGGATCGGGCGGCGGCAGGCATGGCACAGCTCATGCGGGCCTTCATTCAGCCCGTGTTCCACCGATACCCGCCCGTCAAACACGAAACAGGCGCCGTTCCACAGACTCTTCTCGGCGGGCACATCTTCCAAGTATTTCAAGATACCGCCCTTCAGGTGATAAACCTCCTCAACCCCCTGCTGCAGAAGGTAGTTGGTCGATTTCTCACAACGGATACCGCCGGTGCAGAACATTGCGATCCGTTTGTTGTGGAAGCGTTCCTTGTTTTCCTCCCACCACTGCGGGAACTCCCCAAAGCTTTTGGTCAACGGGTCTTCGGCCCCCTCGAAGGTACCAATCGCGACTTCGTAATCATTGCGCGTATCAATCACCGCCACATCGGGGGCAGAGATCAGCTCGTTCCAATCAGCAGGCGCCACATAATGCCCGACCGAGGCACGCGGGTCGACGTCAGGTTGCCCCATCGTGACGATCTCTTTCTTCAGCCGCACCTTCATCCGCGCAAACGGTTCTTCCTCGGCGGTGCTTTCTTTCCACTCCAGATCGGCACAGCCGGGCAGGGCGCGGATATGCGCCAGCGCCGCGTCAATGCCCGCGCGTGATCCGGCGATGGTGCCATTGATTCCCTCGCGGGCCAGCAGCAACGTTCCCTTGACACCCTCGCGTTGGCACAGCTCAAAGAGCGGTCCCTTCAGCGCGGCAGGATCGGGGAAAGGGGTGAAGTGGTAGAGTGCGGCTATCGTAAACATATCCGGCCATTAATACTTGCGGTTGCAAC
>Ga0181571_10003342_pt1 | contig 12016 bp, 9 predicted proteins | sample 101ome_17_FD_132440 | JGI IMG/M metagenome (GOLD analysis project Ga0181571, IMG submission 132440) | Coastal salt marsh microbial communities from the Groves Creek Marsh, Skidaway Island, Georgia - 101407AT metaG (megahit assembly) | ecosystem: Environmental > Aquatic > Marine > Intertidal zone...
AAATGCGCCCCAACATTAGGGTTATCCACCACCGTGGTGATGCCAAGCTGGGATAAGCGTTTGCCATCGCCAATACCTGAGCGTTCCAAAATCGCGGGGGAGGCCACTGCCCCTGCGGCAAGAATAATTTCTGCGTTTGCGGCAACCTTATGCGCTTTTCCACGCCAGAAATAAGACACCGCCTCAGCACGGCCATCCCGAATATGAAGGCGATCAACTAACGCATGAGGGCGAAGCGTAATGTGACCGCGCCGCAATGCTGGTTTCAGAAACGCCCGAGATGAGGCGTTGCGCCGTCCGCCAAGGGTGTTAATGCGATAGATGCTAGCGCCGGCAAACGGGGACTGATTGTAATCCTCTTGCCGCGAAATACCCAATTCATTCGCCGCGTTAAAGAAATGCCGGTTTGCTGGATGAATCTGATCAGAAACATCTTGAACCGTCATTGGGCCGTTGCCTGATTTCTGTCCATTTGGTGCAATTTGAGTTTCCATCGCTTGATAGGTTTTCTCAACCTGATCCCAGCCCCAGCCATCAGCACCAGCCGCCACCCAATCATCAAAATCATGAGGCAGACCACGAGCATAAACCATGGCATTAATCGCACCTGATCCCCCCACAACCTTACCCCTAGGCCAATAGCTAACCCGATCATTCAGCCCTGCTTCGGGTTCGCTTTCAAACATCCAATTGACACCGCGATGATAAAAAGTCTTGCCGTAACCGATAGGCAGATGCAACCACGGGGAGCGATCAGGGCCGCCAGCCTCAAGCACAAGAATATTTTTTCGTTTATCCTCAGCCAAACGCCCTGCCAGCACACATCCTGCTGATCCAGCGCCAATAATCACCGTATCAAATACTTCCATCAACGCACTCTGCTAGGTCTTATCATTGATCACTCATATGTTCAGGCGATATTCTCTTTATCACAAAGAGCCGTTTGAACAAACGCGCTAAACTGTAAGCATAATTTGACCCTTTCCGCAATCAAATGCGAGAGGCAAATCACCAGCCACGCATTGACAAATTCCCCAGAAAGGCGCATGAGAAGCCAGTGTTATGGTGCCAGAGTCGGTTGATCCATGACCAAGCGACAGCCAAAGAGCTAGAAATTAGAATCCATGACCCCTTCTTTATCCGCCTCTGCCAACCCTTCGCCCGAAGGTGGTGAGCCTTTATCCAACGCGGCCACGATTGATCTCTTTACCGGTTTTGATCTGGATGAAATGCTAATGGAGGCGCTTACGCGCGAAGGTTTAACAACACCAACACCTATTCAATCCATGGCCATTCCAGTGCTGTTGCAAGGCCGTGATCTGGTCGGGCTAGCCCAAACCGGAACAGGTAAGACCGCGGCATTCCTGTTGCCGTTATTGACCCATTTGAACAGGGGTGAACCAACCCGGCCGGGGGGCGCGCCTCGGGCTTTGATCCTTGCCCCTACTCGTGAATTGGCCATACAGATCAAAGAAAACATACGCAAACTGGCCGCAGATTTGAATCTGCGTCATATGACGGTGTTTGGCGGCGCACGTTATGATGAACAAATCCGCGGCCTTAACAAAGGTGCAGATATTGTTGTGGCCACCCCTGGTCGGCTTGAAGATTTGGTCAAGCGCGGCGTGTTTCGGTTCGATAACATTAGTTATTTTATTCTTGATGAAGCCGATCATATGCTTGATTTAGGGTTTTATCCGGCGATTAAGCGGATATCCGCCGCGTTGCCGCGCCCACGCCAAACCATGCTGTTTTCTGCAACAATGCCACCTGAAATTCGCAAACTTACCGCAGAGTTTCTGACTGATCCTGTGGAAATCAAAGCCCCACAAAGCGGAAATATTGCCGAGAAAATTAATCAGCGTGTCATTCTTATGCCAGAAGGCGACAAGCGTGAGGCCTTAACCGCGCTATTGGATGAAAGACCAGATCAACAAGTGCTGGTGTTTATTCGCACCAAACGCAGAGCGGATACCTTAGCCAAGGCAATGGCGCGGCAAGGGTATGCTATTGATGCCCTGCATGGGGATATGAACCAACGCTTGCGCCAGAAAGTGTTAAATAAGTTTCGCCGCGGCGAATTAAAGGCCTTGATTGCCACCGATGTGGCGGCAAGAGGGATCGATGTTGCTGGTATTGGGCTGGTTGTGAATTTTGATCTGACCGACACGCCAGAAGCCTATGTTCACCGTATCGGAAGAACAGGCCGCGCCGGACTAGCCGGATTGGCGGTGTCATTCTGTGCCCCTGATGATGAGCGTAAATTGCGCCCGATTATGGGGGTGGCAGGTGGCCGGTTGATCATCACCGATGCCAATGGGCAATTGATCGCTGATCTTCCCTCACCTTCACGCGGCAACCGCCTAGGGGGTCGCGGTGGAAAAGGCATGGGTCGAGGACGCCCACCGAAACGGGCAAGAGACCAAGGCGCGCCTCGCGGCGAAAAAAGCCGGTCTGACAAACCTCGTTCGGGCTGGTCAAAATCAGATAAGCCAAGATCCTATAAGCCATGGGAAGACGCATCCAATGATGGCGATAGCCAAAAGCCTAGTGTTCGCGTCAAACCCAAGCCAAAACCAAAATCTATGCCAAAACATGGCGCAAAACCAAAATCAAAAACCGATGCACGCGGCAAGCCTGAGCCTACACATAAAGCCAAGTTTCAAAAGAACGCCAAGCCTAGCAAACGCCCCTATTCGGAAGCCAAGTCCGGTGACAAAAGAGAGCATGGCAAGCCCGATTGGGCAAAACCTAAGGCGGCTAAATCTGGCAAAACCAAAACATATGCCAACCCCGGCGGCAAGCCAAAATCAGGAAAAGGAAAAGCCAAAGCCGGCAAGGCTGGCGGATATGGCAGGCTTAAAAGGTCAACTCTGGATCGCCAAGGGTAAGGTCAGCTTGATGTTTTCTTGGCTTGCTGTCTTGCAATAATTCCCATAGACGCCGCAACCAGCCGCGATACCGTCAACCCCCCAAGGCCATCAATATCAACCTCTGGCATGATCTCAACAAAATCCATGGCCGATAATTTGGCTTTGCTGGCCGCGCCAGAAATCAAATCAAGGGCCTGATAGTAACTCAATCCCCCGGGGGCACGGCCAATCGTGTTTGGGGCAATCGCAGGGTCAAGCGCATCGATATCAAAGCAAATGATCAGATGCGTATTTGGCCGGATATGATCTAACACTGGCGTGATACCCTCTTGGTGCATCTGATGGGCTGTAAAAAACTTCACCCCCCAATTCACCGCGTCGTCGTAATCATCCGAATGAGCAGAGCCAATCCCCCTTGCCCCAACCTGAATGATGGTTTTGATATGCGGCATTTCAGACGCACGGCGCATCGTTGACGAAAGCCCAAACCGCTCACCCATATGTTCTTTGCGCCAATCAATATGTGCGTCAATTTGAAGAATGGTGAAATCATCACCGACTTCTGCCATGGCTTCGATCATTGGGATAGGAACGGAATCATCACCGCCGATAACAATAGGCACGACCCCATTTTTGGCAATCGTCGCCACGGCCTCACGGATCGTGTTTCGGTTGCTGGCAAAATCCTGTTCATCCCATTCCAAATCGCCACAATCCACCGCACGCATCGTGCCTTGGGGGAAAGTCGCGCCGCCCAAATCAAAATTATGCCTTTCGATGTTTGCGGTCAGAGAGGCTATGGCTTGTCTTAAAGATTTTGGGCCATTCTTGGCATAAGCGCCCACAGACCCGTAAGGGGTCGCACAAGGCACACCGATAAACGCTGATGAGGCGCGGATAGAGGTGAAATCCTTGCATCTGTTGAGGCCTAAAAAAGTATCGGTGGATGTAGCGCCAAATAAGGCGGCTAAATCTGGTTTTCCTGACATTACGCTATGCTCCTTACTTTCGCAGATACCGGCCGGGTTGGGCGACGGTGTTTTGGCTTAGCCAACAACGCTCTCTTGCAGTAAGGGGCAATCTTTTGCTTTGCCTTGCCATTTGACATGACCTGATTCCAGCCAAATAGCCTTATCCGCAAACCCCAGCGAGGCATCCGAGTTTTGATCAACCAAAATGATAGCGATCTGCCTTTGCCGCAACTGTTCCAGCACTTCATAACATTCCATGATTACCCGTGGCATTAAGCCAAGGGAAATTTCATCAATCAGCATCACTTTAGGATTGAGCATGATAGCCCGACCAAAGGCCAGCATTTGCTGTTCACCGCCAGATAATGATCCGGCTAGCTGATGCGCGCGTTCATAGAGACGTGGGAAAATATCATAAACGCCGTCAAGCCGCTCTTTTTCTGACTGACGAGGCAGAACATAGCCACCTGTGATCAGATTCTCTTTGACGGTTAAATCTGGAAACACCCGGCGGCCTTCAGGCACGAGGCCAATGCCGCGCGCCGCCCTTTCATGCAGGGCGATCTGGGTGATATCCTCGCCTTCTAGATAAATCTGCCCCTGTTGAGGGATAACATGGCCAGCAATCGACATCACCAAGGTGGATTTGCCTGCCCCATTCGTGCCGACTAAGGCCAGCACCTCACCACCGTTTAAGGTGAAATCCGCCCCATGCAACGCGGTCACAGGCCCATATCGGCTGATGATATTGTGAACCTTAAGCATCACTCCGTTTTCCCTAAATAGGCCAACTGCACCTCACGCTTGGCAAGCACCTCATCGGTTTTGCCAAAGGCCAGAGGGCGGCCATTATTCTGCACATAGAGGATTTTGCAAATCCGCCGCACTTGCGCCAGATTATGTTCAATCAGGATCACACTGCGTCCTTGCCGTGGCAGCCCCATGATAAGGTCTGCCATTTCCTCGCTTTCCTTTTTGCTAAGTCCGGCTAAGGGTTCATCCAACAACAGCACCTTGGGTTGGCGCGCCAATGCCCTTGCCACCTCAAGCCTTTTCAAATAGCCCAGCGGCAATTCAGAGGGATATTTATGGATCACCGCCGCCAATCCGACTTCGGCCAGCAAGGCGCTTGCCACATCCTGTTCATATTGCCGTGAGCGATGCCACATGGCCTTAATCGGGGAAAGCAACTTTCCACCGCCTGCGGCTAGAGCCACATTATCAAGCAGCGTCATATCTTTGAGCGGTTTGATAATCTGCTGTGCTAGCGCCATGCCAAGATTGATCCGTTCCACAATCCGGCGGTTGGAAACATCTTGCCCATCAAGAATTATGCGCCCCTTGGCCGGGGTTAACATCCCAATGATCGCTCGCATCAATGTGGTTTTGCCTGCACCATTAGGCCCGATAAACCCTAACAGTTCATTATCACCCAGCACCAATTCTGCCCCATCCACCGCGTTCAAGCCACCAAAGGTCACGGTGACATCTTTTACCTCAAGCATAGGGGCGTGATGAGGTGAGGTTACCGGTTTTGCGGTTTGCGTCATGATCGGCTCCTCTGCTGGCGGAACCGTTTTGCCAGACCGCCTAATCCGTCAGGAAGAAACCGCATGGCAAAGAACAAAAGCAACCCATAGACCAGCAATTTATAATCATCAATCACTTGAAAAAATTGTGGCATCACCGACAATAACGCCGCCGCGATGGTCACCCCCCAGATTGAGCCAATGCCGCCAACAATCACCATGGAAAGCACCGTGACCGATTCCACAAATCCGAAACTATCTGGACCAATAAAGCGCACTTGATGGGCATAAAGCGCACCAGCAAGGCCAGCACCCGCGGTGCCAAGGATAAAGGCAAACAGCTTAAATCGCCGAACATCTATGCCCAAGACGCTAGCCGTGTCTTCGTCTTCGGCAATCGATTCAAAGACAAACCCCATCCATGACCGTTTGACATAAATCATGATCATGATGAAAAGGATCGTCAGAGCCAATGCCATCATCAACAACCCGACCCTGCCACCATCAGGGGCAGGAATGCCAGATACCCCCATTTCCCCACCAAGCATATCCTGTTTGCGGATAATTCCCGTGAACAAAAAGGACACGCCCATGGTGGTAATGGCCAGAAAATCATGACGCACGCGCAAAGACGCAGTGCCAACAATCATGCCGATCATGCCAGCAATAACCATAGCCGGAATAAAGGTTGCGACTAGCGGCCAGCCAGATTTGGTCAACATCGCGCTTGTGTAAGCGCCTATGCCCAAAAACGCCGCGTGGCCCAAACTCACTTGCCCACAAAACCCTGTGATCAGGTTGAGCGACTGGGCAAACAAAATGGCAATCAGCATATTTGTCAGAACAATCATTTCATAAGCCATGTGATTATCCCTTTGTAAAAATGCCTTTTGGACGGATCATCAGCACCAGAATCAGAAATGCAAAAGCAATTGAATCCCTGTCTAGGATATCGTCCAGATAAATCGTGCCAAAGGTTTCAATAACCCCTAGCAACAAAGACGCTATCAATGCTCCGCGAACACTGCCAAGCCCCCCGAGAACAATAATCGCAAGCGCCTTATAGGACGGCACTGCACCCATGGTTGGCTCAACCAAATTGTTAAGCACCGATACCATGACCCCGGCGGCGGCGGCAAAGGCCGAGCCGATAAAAAAGATCGCATAGCGGATCGTTTCAACATTGACGCCACTGCTCATTGCCATACCCGGATCAACGACACTGGCACGAGCGGCGATGCCAAGGCGTGTTCGCCTAGATAGCCAGTTCACCCCTAGCAACAACACAAACGCCAACACCACCACCATGACGCGCGCTTCGCTCAACATAATACCGGGCAAGATATCAATCTGGTTTTGCAATGGGGTTGCAAGGTAAGACATGCTGAATGGCCCAAAAATCAGACGAAACACTTCTTCTGAAGCGATAAAAACACCAATGGATGCAATCAAGGCAATCAATGGCGGGCGTGATAACAGAGGGCGGTAAATGATCCGGTAACTGGCCATGCCAACAAAGCCAACCACCAGCATGGCCAACAATAAGGCCAGAAACAGACTGCCCGTCGCGTTGGTCACTAAAACCCCTAAATAGCCGCCTAATGTAAAAAGCGATGCATGGGCGACATGCAATATCCGAAGCAATCCATAAACAAGCGTTAATCCAAGCGCGATCAGCGCATAGATAGAGCCTTGGATTAACCCTTGGATAAGGATATCAACTGCCAGCATGAGAAACCCTCAAAACAGGAACCAGATGTACTGGTTCCTGTTCAACAGATAGGTAAGCGAAAATTTATTTTGCTGGCGGTGCTAGCAAAACCGCGTCGCTAATAACGGAATGATGATGCCAGTTTCCATCACGGACGACCTGAACCTGCACATCTTTTTTCACTTCGCCAAGATCGTTAAAGGAAATCTGGCCGGTTGATGCCTTCAGATTTGTTGACGCAATGGCATTACGCAGGCTCGCATGATCGGTGCTGCCAGCACGAGACATAGCATCAGCAAGCACAAGAATGGCCGTATGCGCAGACGCACCAACCATATCTGCTGGATATCCCGCTTTACCAGAGAAGCCATCAATAAAGGCTTTGGTCACAGGGTCTGTGGAATCCCGATCCAATGAGGTGGTGATCATCACGCCTTCGGATGCCGCCCCAGCGATTTCAATGAATTTCTGACCGTCATAACCTTCTTGTCCAACAACAGGCTGATTAAGCCCAGCGGCGCGAAGCTGGCTGACAAATGGGCCGGCGGTAAAGAAATAGCCACTGGCATAAATCGCATCAGGATTGTCAGATTTAATTTTGGAAACAATCGCCCCAAACTCCCGATCTTTGATGCTGTATTCATATTCGGAAACAATCTCAATGCCAAAATCAGAGGCCTTTTCTTTGAACCCGTTAGCCAAGGAGATACCAAAATCATTGTTGAGCGTGATCATGGTCACACGCTTTTTACCAAGCATCTCACCAATCAGTTTTGCGCCTGCACGCCCCTGTACCTCACCCATAAAAGATGTCCGAAACACATAGTCACCAGCACGGGTAATATCAGGATGAATAGCGTAGGCAGAAATATATGGCACGCTGTTTTCCGCAAAAATGGTGGCCGCAGCACGCGTTGACCCTGAATAACTGCCAGATACCCCGGCAACCACTTCGTCTTGAGTGATCATTTTAATCGCCAGTGGCGCGGCTTCTTTCGGGCTGGCTTGATCATCATAAACCACAAGCTCAAGCATATTGCCATTGATGCCGCCCTTGGCGTTGACTTGCTGAACCGCCAGCTCTGCCCCATGAAGCGCAGATTGACCATCCGCCGCGGCAAAGCCTGTTAGCGGAACATTAAAACCAATTTTGATATTCTCAGCGCTAGCCACGCCGATACCACCAGCCAGAGCCATGACCCCGGCAAAAAGTGAAATTTGTAGCTTTTTGAGCATAGTTTCCCCCCTATTATAAAAAAATTAGGCATATCTTATTTTTAAGTATGCACATATTATCCTCATCAGTTTTCTTCTGAAAGTCAATCAATCATGCTTTAATATGGTGCTTTTTCCCTCTAGGCCGTCTGCGGCTTGACCGGATGCATCAGGTATCCGCATCTCAAACACATCGGTGACAGAGGTGTAATCATAATATCCTAATCGCGCCAATGGCCTAATGCTGGGAATATCCATCTTGCCTTCGGGTGTTAGCACCTCGTCCTTCACATGGATGCGAACCACTTCGCCATAAACAACCTCAACCCAACCATGGGCGGAATGGCCGCGCAACCGATGGGTGGACAAATACCGGCATTCAAAATGCGCCGGGCTCTCCTTTACCCTTGGGCACGGGGCATCAATGCAAGAGATTGGCGTCACCCCTGCGCGCTCAAACTCATCTTCGTTTGCCCCTAGTTCCATAGCGGAAATATTAACCGCTTCGCGCAGGTCATAAGTTGCCATATTCCAAACAAACCAGCCTGTTTCCTCAGCATTAACGACAGTATGCTTACGCTCACATGTGCTGAGTTGATTGGCAGCAAACATCACCATTGGCGGATCAAAGGTCAGATTCTGCCACTGGCTATATGGGGCGAGATTGGGGACGCCCTCTTTTGAAATCGTTGACAACCATCCTATCGGGCGCGGCACCGTACAGGATTTGAAGGGCGAAAATGGGAGGGGGCAATCTTCTTTACCCGGGGCATAATGCATAACAACACCTTTAGTCTTTCAAAATAGATGGCAGGTTTAATCCGTGTTCTCTTGCGCAAGCTAGCGCATCTTCGTATCCGGCATCAGCGTGACGCATCACCCCTGTGGCTGGATCATTCCACAACACGCGTTCCAGTCGGGCATCCGCATCAGCCGTGCCATCACAACAAATCACCATGCCTGAATGCTGGGAAAAGCCCATGCCAACACCGCCGCCATGATGCAATGATACCCATGTTGCGCCTGATGCCGTGTTCAACAACGCATTAAGCAGGGGCCAATCGCTGACCGCATCACTGCCGTCACGCATAGCTTCGGTTTCCCGATTAGGACTAGCCACCGAACCGCTATCCAGATGGTCGCGGCCTATGACCACAGGGGCTTTCAATTCGCCGTTGCGCACCATCTCGTTAAAGGCAAGCCCAAGTTTGTGGCGTTGCCCAAGGCCAACCCAGCAAATCCGTGCGGGAAGCCCTTGGAAATGAATTCGCTGACGCGCCATATCTAGCCAATTATGCAAATGCGGATCGTCAATCAGCTCTTTGACCTTAGCATCAGTGCGATAAATATCTTCGGGATCACCTGATAACGCGCACCACCGGAAAGGGCCAATGCCCCGACAGAATAATGGACGGATATAGGCAGGGACAAAACCCGGAAAGGCAAACGCATTTTCCAGCCCTTCTTCTTTTGCCACTTGGCGGATATTGTTTCCGTAATCCAAGGTGGGAACACCGGCGTTCCAAAAATCCACCATTGCCGCGACATGGGTTTTCATGCTGGCACGCGCCGCCGCCTCAACGGCTTTTGGTTCGGTTTCACGCTTTGCTCGCCATTCTGCTAATGACCAGCCAAGAGGCAAATAACCATTAATAGGGTCATGGGCGCTGGTCTGATCGGTGACGATATCTGGTCTGATGCCTTGCTGATAGATTTGCGGGAAAATTTCTGCCGCATTGCCAATCAGCCCAATCGACTTCGCCTCACCTTTCGCTGTCCAAGCCTTGATCCTTGCAATAGCGTCATCAAGATTGTCGGTTTTATCATCCAGATATCCCGTCTTAAGCCGCATATCAATTCGGGTTTCATCACATTCTACCGCCAGACAGCAAGCTCCGGCCATCACTGCGGCAAGCGGCTGAGCCCCGCCCATACCGCCAAGCCCACCGGTGAGAATCCATCGGCCGGTGAGATTGCCATCATAATGCTGACGCCCTGCCTCAACAAAGGTCTCATAAGTGCCCTGCACAATGCCTTGCGTGCCGATATAAATCCATGATCCCGCGGTCATCTGGCCATACATCGCCAGCCCTTTTCGATCGAGTTCATTGAAATGATCCCACGTCGCCCAATTTGGCACCAAATTAGAGTTTGCAATCAATACCCGTGGTGCGTTCGGATGCGTTTGAAACACGCCAACCGGCTTGCCTGATTGCACCAACAGGGTTTGGTCGTCCTCAAGATCACGCAAACTAGCGGCGATCATATCAAAATCTTGCCATGTCCGCGCCGCCCGTCCAATGCCGCCATAAACAACCAATTCATGAGGGTTTTCTGCCACCTCTGGGTGAAGATTGTTCATCAGCATCCGCAATGGGGCTTCGGTTAACCAGCTTTTTGCCGTGATCTCTGTTCCGGTGTCGGGATAAACCTCACGAATATTGTGTCGGGGATTGTTCTTGGGGTTACTCATTTGTCTTTCTCCTACCTATTTGTGGGTCATGCGGAAACCGCATCAACCGGAATGCTCATCTTCATGCGTTAATGGCCTGATGCGGCTTGATCAAAAAAGCCCTCTGTTCCTGCGGTATTGACCAGCACACCTTCATGAACGAGTCGGGTCATCGCCGTAATATCATCGGCCATATATCTGTCATCGCCCAAGGCAGAGATATGTGTTCTGATCACCGCCATCACCGATTTCAAAACAGGACTAGTTTCAAGCGGTTTGCGGAAATCAATACCTTGGGCGGCGGCTAGCACCTCAATTGCGAGAATTTGCGCTAGATTTTTTGTCATGCGCTGTAAGCGCACCGCCGCGTGAGCGGCCATGCTGACATGGTCTTCTTGATTGGCAGAGGTCGGGGTGCTGTCGGTTGAACAGGGATTAGCAAGATGCCTGTTTTCGCTCATCAAGGCCGCCGAGGTGACTTCCGCAATCATAAAGCCAGAGTTTAGCCCCGGCTTTGGTGTCAAAAACGGCGGCAAATGAAACGACTGATTAGGGTCGACCATCAGCGCGATGCGGCGTTGGCTGATTGCCCCTGTTTCGGCTATGGCAAGTGCGATTTGATCGGCGGCAAAGGCAACCGGTTCTGCATGAAAATTGCCGCCAGATACAATCATACCTTCGTCAACCAGAACGATCGGATTATCGGTGACGGCGTTTGCCTCAATCGCTAGGGTTGCCGCCGCCGCATCCAGAATATCTACTGCCGCCCCTAGCACCTGCGGCTGACAGCGAATGCAATAAGGGTCTTGCACACGCTCATCATCCTCACGATGGCTTTCACGAATGGCTGATCCTGACAGCAGACGACGGCATTCCTCTGCGACTCTGATCTGACCATTAAGCCCACGCAAAGCATGAATAGCCGGCAAAGTTGGTGAGGTTGAACCCATGATCGCGTCTGTTGTCAATGCGCCGGATATCATGGCCGTCATCACCAAGCGGCGCGTTTTCCATAATCCTATCATGGCCATGGCAGTTGAAAATTGGGTGCCATTGATTAAGGCTAATCCCTCTTTGGGGGCTAGCACCAAGGGCTCTATTCCTGCCTTGCTTAATGCCGCACCACCGGGCATATGGCGGCCTTTATAAATGACCTCGCCTTCTCCTATAAGCACCGCCGCCATATGGGCTAGTGGCGCCAGATCGCCAGATGCGCCAACCGAACCTTGTTCGGGAATAACAGGGATGATGCCTTCGGCCAATAG
>Ga0181571_10003343_pt1 | contig 12012 bp, 8 predicted proteins | sample 101ome_17_FD_132440 | JGI IMG/M metagenome (GOLD analysis project Ga0181571, IMG submission 132440) | Coastal salt marsh microbial communities from the Groves Creek Marsh, Skidaway Island, Georgia - 101407AT metaG (megahit assembly) | ecosystem: Environmental > Aquatic > Marine > Intertidal zone...
TACTGCAAAGGTAGGCAATGCTAACCTTATGGTTTTTGTGAAGGATGGCAGCCAAAATCATTCCTGATGCAGTGAGCAGGCCATATTCAAAATTGTAGAAAGCAAGTGATAGTGCAAAACAGGCGTGAATTAATATTTGGTTTTGCGAGCTAACATGATTATCCGATTTGAATTCTGACATTGCTCTTTTCGCGAGGTAAGCGAATAGTATCAAGCTCGGCAAATATCGTATTGAATACACCATCGGTGAGAACATGTGATTAAGTGAAAAGCTTACGAGAACACTCAAGATGAGGCCAATGCTGATTAAAACCTGGCTGGGAACAGGTGCCTTTCTAAAAAAGGCAATGACTACAAAGGCCAAAATCAAGTTACTTAGAGTCGTCGCGACGAAAATAGCGTCGTAAGAGGTCGCGTTATCACTCCAAAAACTCCAAACACTTTTCACAATTTTGGAGAAAAGCAGTGGGCCGAAGCCATACTGGTTAGACGCAAGTTCGAATATACTTTCTGAAACGTTGATAGTGTGGGTTATGGCGGCATAATGATGAGTGAAAAATCCAGTTGAAGAGGCGTTGCCGATAAACCTTCTAATATCGCCAAATGATTGTGGGTTTTCTTTTGCAATAGAAAAAAACTGCTTAGATGCGGCTAAATAAAGTTTCGCTAGTGTAGGCTCTTTTGCTGCTGTGTAGACGTTGTGCTGGACATCATTCTTCTTTTTATGGAGGGTAAAATTTTGCGAAAAATCTTCATAAGCTTGTAAGCTTGGGGGAATGTAACGTATGTTTTTCCCCTGAACACAGTCTTCAAATTTTTTCAAACCTTGAGTTTTGACGTTGACGCTAAAAAAGCACAATTCTTGAGGGCGCCCGGTTCTCGTTTTCCACAATCCGTAGGCGGTTTTTTGGACGTCTTCATCATTTGGGGTCGCAGAATTATAGTCTCTCATGGCGGTTAAAGGGACTAAATCAGGATTTTTTATTGCTTCAAAACTAGGGCTGTGTAACTGGAGAAAAGTAATACTCTCCGCTAGTCTTACGTTGGCCTGATATGTGGTGTACTGGCTTTTGGATAACTCAATTATGACATCCTCGCCAACGTTAGATCTGTAGGGTTCTAGAGCTCTTTCAACGAGCTCAAGATCGAAGTGTGTTTCTGAGTTGAGTTTTCCGGGAGTTAGCATTGGTAGTGCTGCTATTATTATAACAGCCGAGGCGATAATGGTTCTCGTTACCATTGGAAATGCTAAAAACAGACTGTGAATGCGTTCGGTATGCCTTACTGCATAAAGAAAGACGAAGGTCATGAACGAAATAGCCGTCCACTTAAGCTGATTCTTTAGACCAAGATCTATGGCAACAAAATCCTTGGAACCGTATAGTGACGAAGCTATTGAAAGGAAAGTGTAGGCGAGCGATAGGGTAATAATGGCCAATAATCCGTTCAGCATCAGGGCAACCCAACTGTGTTTGTGGCTGACAAGGCTGAAGCTGGTTAAATTAGAGTCTCGTGAAAAGCTCGCGACAAAGAATAAAAGTGTAAATCCCAATATGTATAGTCCCCTAAATATCCGCCAAATATCGACAGGCACTTCATTGGAGACAAACGCTACGCTAACGCCGTATGAAAAAATCAATGTAATAAATAAATGTACAAAAAAGAGCTCAAACAAATACATAGCGTTTTGATATGGTTGACGCATTTTCGACCTCTAAATAAACGTACGACTAACTCTGGGATCGCAGAAAGCTGGAACTCGTGGAGCTTAAAACGCATTAGTGAGCAAGGCTAAAAGTACTTCCCACATTGTCAACTGTATTGCAAACGTATACCGACCATCGCGATAAATAGTTCACCAATCACACAATTTTTTTGCCATTTTTTATGATTTTCGGGAATTCTGTTTATCTTATGCATCCAATAAATACTGCTTTGCAAGTTTGAAATTTATATGTAACTTATTGAAGAAGTTGGTCCGTGACGTGTCTGAATTATCTAGTTATGGTAAGGCGGGCATTGCTGTAGACAAAACGGTCGCGCAAATAACCGTCATTTGCATGACGAAATTTAGGTGGAAATCAGATGAGCGTACGAACTCACGAGCTAGATGTAAATGGTAGCATTGCCCGGGTGCCCAGAGAATATCGATCATTTTTAGATTTTATAAAGACAAGCAAATCTGACGTATACATATTTGGCGCTGATATTGCAGGGAAAGCTGTTCAAAAGATACTCGAGCGAGAACGAGTGTTAACAAAAGGTTTTTTGGACAATAACAAAAATAAATGTGGCGTTAGCCTTAACAATGTTTTTGTTTTTCATGCTCCTCACCTGGAAAATATACCAAAGGATTCCATCGTTCTAGTCGCTTCGACGTATATAGCGGATATAATTGAGCAAGTCGAAAGCCATGGATTTTTCAACTGGGTGCCAATCCATTTTATAATCGAGGCAAACGATGGTGTTGATTTCCGTGCATTAATTGATGGTGATTTGCAGCATAATCATTCCGGCGGAAAATTCACTAAAGACTTTGTGGATTTTGCTATATCTAACATGGTCAATTCGCAGAAAAAATACCTCAACCCAAATCTTCTTTTTGTCCGGAGTGTTGACTTAATTTTAACAGAAAAATGCTCGCTTAAATGCAAAGATTGTGCAAATTTGATGCAGTACTATTCAAATCCTGTCAATATCGAAAAACAGGAGCTCTTTGACGATTTGGAAGATTTGGTGGCAGTTTGCGACGAGATCAATGAAATTAGAATCATTGGTGGTGAGCCCCTGATGAACAAGCACTTCCACGAGATTTCCGTCAAGGCAGCCTCCTACGAAAAAGTCAATAGGGTGGTTATTTATACAAACGGTACAATATGCCCGCCGGACGAAAAGTTGAAGCTGTTGCAGGACGAAAAGATATTTGTGTTTATTACGACATATGGGGACTTATCAAAAAACGCAGAAAAGTTCCGGGACAAGCTTGCTGAACTTAACATACAGTTTAATTGTCAACCGGCCTACGGTTGGACAGAGTGTGGGGGTATCAAGGTTTGGAACAGAACCCCACAGGATAATTTAGAAATCTTCAAAAACTGTTGTGCTAAACATTTTACAACAATGACGGACGGCAAGCTGTTTCGTTGCCCCTTTTCTGCAAACGCTGAACGTTTGATGGCAATTCCGCAGGCGGATTCGGATTTTGCGTCGGTGCGAGGAGCTCGTGCCTTTCCTCCTGACCAGGTTTTATTGGTTAAAAAGAAGTTGAAGTGGTTTCTTCGGCAGAAGCCTGTGTTATCAGCCTGTGACTCCTGTAATGGCAGGACATACGGTGATCCAGAGATAACGCCTGGGATACAGGCGAAAGCTCCAATAGAACACTTGCTATATACGCGCAAAGAGGTTTGAGCATTGTTGAGTGAGAGTGTAAAAAGTTCCTTCAATCGGGACGGGGATTTTCACTGGAATGACTTTATTCCCCAAGATACAGCCTTGGCGCTTAGGGAACTCGTCATTGACCTTGCTGACTATGAGCGCAAGGTAGGCAGTTCTTATATTTACCCTTTTGACCCTAGTGGTAAAACTCAAAGGGTTTGGAATTTAACTAATAAAAGTGAGGTTTTCCGATCCCTGCTTGAGTTGGATCAGTTGAATGAAATGATGTGCTTTATTTTTGACCGCCCTACTAAGCATCAACTTTTTCATTTAAGTAGCTTTCAAGCAAATATTATTCACCCTGGAGGGCCTCGGCAGGCGTTACACATTGACACGCCCTTCCCTGAGCCTCTCCCACCTTGGCCCGCAAAGGCCAATAGTATTTGGTTGCTTGATGATTTTACTGAAACAAATGGGGCGACTGAGTTCATAAGGGGTAGCCACACTCGTTCGAAAAAGCCAAATCAATCAGATGACCAAGAGTTGCCAGTTGATTTAGCTATTGGTCGCAAGGGTAGCGTTTTGTTTACCCACGGTAATCTGTGGCATCGGGCTGGTGCCAATAACTCCGGAGCAACTAGAGTAGGGTTGCTTTGTAGTTTTGCAGCTAGTTACATGAAAGAGATTGCCTCGGAGGAGGATCAATCGTTAATTATTTCCGACAGTGTGAAAAAGAAGCTATCAGAGCGGTGTTTGGCGATTCTGGGGGTCGGACACGGCATCAAAGACGGTGCTCTAATAACTGATCATGAAATCTCCTACTAACGTTTTGGTGTCTATCATCATACCCTGCTACAATGCTGCCAGCACTCTAGAACGATGCTTGAGCAGCGTTGTTAACCAAGACTATGAAAACCTAGAAATCATAGTTGTTGATGATAAAAGCTCCGACGGTTCAAAAGAGATGATCCAACGTTGGGGCGATAAAGATCCAAGGATAGCTCATGCTAGCCATCCCGTAAATCGAGGGGTATCATCAGCACGAAACACAGGTTTGAGACTTTTCAGCGGTAAATATGTGATGTTTGTTGACGCAGATGACCGTATTAATTCTGATTACGTCTCTACCATGGTTAGATCTATTCAGGATGCTGACTTAGCATGCAGTGCATTTACGCTTCAGAAACAGGGTTTGGTGCCTCAATATCGCTCCCATGGTATGAGTGCTTCAAAGTTGTTGATTGGTCGAAGTATAAATGAGTATCTTGATAATTATTTTTTGAGACCTTACGTCTATACGATGTTCGTTCATTGTTGGGGAAAGCTGTTTCATGGGAGTGTGATTGAAAACCATTCAATATTTTTTGACGAAAAAATAAGTCAATTAGAGGATGTGAATTTTGTCGCGCGATATCTTCGGCATGTGAAATGCGTAAGTTTTAGTGAAGTCGCCGGATATACCCAAATTCATAGTACAAACGGTGAAAATTTGAGTAGCCTATCGGGATTGCAGGGTTTGAATCCGCTGGAAGACTTCCTGATGGCGCTGGCGCCTTTGAGGTGCTTAAACGATCGTTCAAGCGTAAAGACGCAGGGAATCTATGAAAATAATTACTCACACTTTTTAGTGTCTATGTTTGTGCTATTCTGCCTGCGTATGGCACGCAGATTCTGGTACGCGCCATCAAGGTCAGTTTTCTGGTCAATTCATAGATGGGTTGGTGCTGAAAAGATGCGCAACCATGTAAGGTGGTATAAAAATATTCAGGGTGAGTCTGTTTTAATCAGGTTTTCACTTAAAAACCTGCCGCCTATTTTGACAACTGTAGCGCTACTTCTTGTAGCGCGGCACAGATAAATAAAGGCAGACTAATATTGGTTTAATGGTTTAATTGGCTAAACTACCAGCTGCGTCGGGCTGTTGGGTCAGGGCGGTTCGTGATCTTGTTCTGAACTGGACCGTTCATATTCTTACCGGCGTTTAATGAGCCTTGATGCCTTCCTCAGTTATTAGGGCTGTTACTAAATGTCTTGGTGTAACATCAAAAGCCGGATTCAGTGCTGAAACATCATCAGGTACGAGTTTGACTTTCGTTAGAATATTTTTGCTGTCGCGGCCAATAATATGTGTTACCTCTTCGACTGGCCGAAACTCAATTGGTATTTCGTTCACACCATCACCAAGTTTGGTGTCGATGGTTGAAGTTGGCAAAGCCACATAAAAGGGGACGTTGTTATCTCTTGCTGCCAATGCTTTGAGGTAGGTTCCGATTTTGTTACAAACATCGCCAGTTGCAGTTGTTCTATCGGACCCAACTAAGCACAAGTCGACAAATCCGTGTTGCATCAAATGGCCGCCGGCATTATCAACGATAAGCGTATGAGGAATATCATTGTGAAGCAATTCCCATGTGGTTAATGACGCGCCTTGATTACGGGGGCGTGTCTCGTCTACCCAAACTTCAATTGGTATGCCTTGCTCATGAGCCTCATAAATTGGTGCGGTTGCCGTTCCGCGATCAACGGTTGCAAGCCATCCAGCATTGCAGTGAGTTAGGATGCGAACAGGTTCTCCATGTGGCTTGCTTTCGGCAATGTTCTGTATGATTTTTGCCCCATTTTTACCAATAAGTAGGTTGGTTTTGATATCGTCATCAGCCATTTGATCAGCCAACAACATTGCTATCTCTGGACGACGCTTTGGCTCCGTTTCAATTAAGAAGTCTTGAATCTTCTTTACCGCCCAAGATAGGTTTACAGCCGTAGGGCGAGCGGAGTTCAAAAGCTTGCCGGCGTCAATGAGGTTTCCATTGCTATAATTTTCCTGCATTGCAAGTGCCATACCGTAGGCGGCTGTAACACCAATCAGTGGTGCGCCGCGCACCCACATATCACGGATAGCAACCATTGCATCATATGCTGAAGATAAACCTTGAATTGAAAACTCATGCGGCAGCCACCTTTGGTCAATTATTTCAACATTTCCATGTGTGTTCCGCCAAATCGACTGATATTTTGAACCGTTTACCAACATTTTCGTGTGCCCTGCTTTTAATTAAATGGGTAATGGTATTCTATTTATTTTTGAAGTCAAAGTTGGTTTCTGTGGCGAAGCCGCTTGATTACCGATATTGTACTTACATGTTCTAGTGTTCGAGGAAAACGATGTCAAAATTAATTCTTGGTGTGATTGGTGGATCTGGTATCTATGATATTGATGGGGTCCAGAATGGGGAGTGGGTTTCCTTAGAAACTCCCTTCGGCATGCCTTCTGATAAGATATATCGCGGTATCTTGAAAGGGGTCAGTGTGGTTTTTATTCCCAGGCATGGTCGTGGGCATACACACAACCCGAGCAATGTTCCTTATCTGGCCAACATTTGTGCTCTGAAGATGCTGGGTGTGACTGATATAATATCACTATCCGCATGTGGTAGCTTACGGGAGAATATGGTGCCAGGTGACTTTGTTCTTGTCGACCAGTTCATTGACCGCACCTTCAAACGTGAGAAAACTTTTTTCAATCGTGATTGTGTTGCGCATGTGAGTGTTGCAGAGCCAACATGCTTCAGAGTTGCCAATGTTTGTCGGCAGGCGATGGAAAATTTAAAGCTCAAATATCATGACAAGGGGACGTATCTTACCATGGAAGGCCCCCAATTCTCAACCAAAGCTGAGTCATTATTGTATCGTGAAAAATGGGGTTGTGATGTGATTGGCATGACAAATATGCCTGAAGCTAAACTCGCGCGAGAGGCGGAGATTTGTTATGCGTCAATTGCCATGGTCACTGATTTTGATTGTTGGCATCCAGATCACGCAGATGTTGAGGTGACTGATATTGTGAAAACATTAAAAATGAACGCCAAATCTGCCAAACAATTGTTAAAGGAGATCATATCCTTGTGTTCAAAGTCTCGAGAACTGTGCGAGCATGGTTGTGATCGTGCTCTGCAACACGCGATTATCACAGACAGGACAAAAATAACTGAAGCTGAAAAGATCAAATTAAGGCCTATCGCGCACCGAGTTTTGGAATAAAAAGCAATGTAATTGAAGGATGAATTGATGGATTTAACAAAATTTATTCGTACTGTCCCCGATTTCCCTGAGCCAGGAATCAAATTTCGCGATGTAACTACGTTGTTCTCCGAACCTTTGGCTTTTTCAGAAATGATTCGTAGGTTTACTAAAGACTGGAAAAAAGAACGCATTGACTTTATTGCGGGAATTGACGCGCGGGGCTTTATTATTGGAGGAGCGTTCGCGCACGAAAATAGGATTGGCTTCGTTCCAGTTCGTAAAAAGGGCAAGCTGCCTTACTCAACAATTTCTGAGGATTATGAGCTTGAATATGGTCACGCCACATTGGAGCTACACACAGATGCGGTTCCTGCCGGCGCTAATGTTTTGATTATGGATGATTTAATCGCGACAGGTGGAACGGCAATAGCAACAGTCAACCTTTTCATTAACCTAAAAGCAAATGTTGTTGGTTGTGCATTTCTTGTCGATTTGCCGGATCTTGGCGGTGCGGATAAGTTGCGCGCGCGTGGTTTTTCGGTCAAATCACTGTGTTCATTTGCTGGAAAATAAATTAATGAGTTTTTACCTGCATACCATAAAAACCAATAGCCCAACATAATAGGTAGAATTATGTCAGTTTTCATCAATGATTGGCAAGACGACGAAGCCACTAGGCGGCGGTCTGAAGCTGGGCCAACTATATTTGAGCAAGATCTTGCCGATAGAGTTTACACATCACAATTGATTGGGCTGGTCCCAGATCTTGTAATGCATGGTGGAGGTAACACGTCCTGCAAAACGACAACCACAGATCTCTTTGGTAATAAGGTAGACGTGTTGTGTGTGAAAGGGTCTGGCTGGGATCTTGGAACAATACAAGCACGGGGGTTGCCGGCAGTAAGGTTAGCTCCGTTGTTAGATTTGCGCAAGCTTGATAAGCTTAGTGATGAAGACATGGTAAACATACAGCGTGCAAATCTGATTGATTCAACCTCCCCAAATCCGTCGGTTGAAACTTTGCTTCATGCGTTTCTGCCCCAAAAATTTATTGACCATACCCATGCAACACCCTTTTTAACGTTAGCCAATCTGCCACACGCCAAGGAAGCGATGATTGAGATATTTGGTGCCAAAATGGCACTTGTGCCATATGTCATGCCCGGCTTTGAGTTAGCGAAAACAGCTGCACTGATTTATGATCAAAGTTCTGAAATTGAAGGTTTGTTGCTTGAAAAGCATGGTTATTTTACTTGGGGTCAAAGCGCCAAGGAGTCTTATCTAAAAGTTATTCAGCATACCAATATGGTCGAGGAGTGGCTTAACCAACACAGGGCAGGGCCCAAGGTGCAAGCTGCCAGTTTAGGCAAAAGACTCGGTGAGAGAGAAGTTAACAGCTTTTTGCAAAATCTTCGCGGTGGTTTAATGAACGCTCTCTCGGAGAATGCAACCCCTCCTGTATTGCATTTGATTTCGAGCGATACAGCGCTAGATTTTCTTGATCGAGATGATATTGATTTGCTGTCAAAAGCTGGTGTTGCAACACCCGACCATGTCATTCGGACAAAGCCGCATCCCTTACTTTTACGAAGTGCGGATATCAAGAAGGGCAAACCACAAATCGTAAAATGCATCAAGGCTTACATAAAGGATTATGAAAAATATTTTGCGCGTCACTCAGGAGTAAGTTTAGTTCCAAAAAAGATGCTCTCACCTTTGCCAAATCTGGTTTGGGCACAGGGGGTCGGGTTGATTGGAGTGGCATCAAGCGCTAGTGCTGCTAAAGTGGTAACGGATTTGGCTCAACAGAACATAAAGGTAATGGCAGATGGTGTTGACGCGGGTGGTTTTCATCCGGTGAAAGCCCAAGACTTGTTTGATCTGGAATACTGGTCTCTTGAACAAGCAAAGTTAGGCACTTCTTTGATGCGTCCTTTGCAAGGCCATGTTGTGGTTGTCACCGGCGGAGCGGGAGCCATCGGTCAAGCCATTGCGCAAAAGTTTCTTGAGGCAGGTGCGGAGATATTACTTGTAGACAATCGAGAAGACTCTCTTGGCGCGGCGTGTGAATTTTTGAGAAAAGATGTCGAAACCCTTGCTGTTGACGTAACAGATATGGGAGCAGCGGAGCGGATTGTAAACCATGCTACTGCTAAGTTTGGTGGTGTAGATGTTTTGGTTTCAAACGCTGGGGCCGCCTATCAAGGAAGCATTATTGAAATGGATCAAAAGTCTCTTCGGGACAGTTTTGAATTAAACTTTTTTGCGCATTTCGCTCTGGCGCAAGCGTTTGGAAAAGTTTTCAAAACCCAGGGTTTTGGTGGCCAAATGCTGTTCAACGTATCAAAGCAGGCAGTAAATCCAGGTAAAAATTTTGGTGCTTATGGGCTGCCAAAAGCGTCATTGTTTTTCCTCGTTCGTCAGCTTGCGCTCGAATTTGGTGGTGACGGTATCCGAGTAAATGGTATCAACGCTGATCGCATCCGATCTGGACTTTTAACTGATGATTTGATTGAGGAAAGAGCAAAAGCGAGAGGGGTTGACGTTCCTAGCTATCTAGCAGGTAATTTGCTCAGAAAAGAAGTTGAAGCCACCCATGTGGCCAATGGTTTTGTTGCGTTGGCTTTAAGTTTCAGAACCACTGGGCATGTGATGACTGTTGATGGGGGTAATGTAGAGGCTTCATTAAGGTAATTACCAAACAAAAACTGTTGTTATGTTTCGCAATGAAAATGTAGTCAGTATCAAAATGAAGAAGCCAAATACCACTGCTGAAGAAATTGATGTTTGGCTCCTTCATATTGTTGAATGATTAAATTCAACAATATTTTAGCATTCCAATTTGTTCTGAGAAAATAACCGAGCTGGAAGATTACATGGCAAAACGATTCGTGGATCTGTGTATCGTAATTATTGCAACTTCAGTTTTTTTACTGCCCTTTCTTTTCATCATGTTGGCGATAAAAATGTCTTCGCCAGGGCCAATTTTTTATTGGTCTAGGCGCATAGGAAAAAATAGTAAGCCCTTTATGATGCCCAAATTTCGGACTATGTATGTTGATACCCCAGAAGTTGCGACCGACTTGTTGCAAGCCCCCTGTCAACATATTACTCCATTAGGCTCGTTTTTAAGAAGAACAAGTCTTGATGAGTTGCCACAATTGATTTCAGTCTTTAGTGGTTATATGAGTATCGTCGGTCCCCGCCCAGCACTACATTCTCAAATTGAGTTGATCACTGCCCGCCAGAACATGGGCATTGATCGAATTACTCCAGGTATTACTGGCTGGGCACAAATCAACGGCAGGGATGAAATCGACCTTGCTACAAAGTTAGAGCTTGATAATGAATATTTACAAACTCGTAGTGTAGCTTTTGACATCAAAATAATCTTTTTGTCAGTCGCAGTTGTTTTTACTTCTAGGGGCGTAAAACATTGATTTTTGTTATTTTGTGTGGGGATAAATACTTTGATGTTTAGTCTAAAAACTTCAATCCTTGCACTTCCTCGATTTGTGAAACGCATAATCGTGATACTGGTAGATGTCACCAGCGCGGCGTTGGCAGTTTGGCTAGGCTATTATTTGCGGATCGGTGAGTTTCTGACACTGCTGGAATGGACTGGTGAATTCTATCCACTGCCCGTGTTAATAACGAGTGTTGTTTTATCAATACCTATTTTCATAACTTTTGGCCTCTACCGAACAATATTCCGCTACTCTGATGGGCCGGCAGCAACATTGATTTTAAAGGCAATGCTCTTTTATGGTGTGATCTTTTTATTGATTTTCATGGTGATTACTGTTCCGGGTGTGCCGCGGACAATTGGTTTTATCCAGCCTATTTTGATGCTTTTGTTCATTGTTTTAACGCGTTATTTTGCTCGCCTTTGGCTTGGCGGGCTATACTTGGAGCAGCTTTCGCAAAAACATACACCACGAGCACTAATCTATGGAGCTGGAAACTCTGGTCGCGAATTAGCGGCAGCTCTAAAACATAGTCATGAAATAAATTTAATTGGATTTCTTGATGATGACGTGAGATTGCACGGCAACCAATTATATGGATTACCAATTTATGATCCTGGTAAAATTTCAAGTGTCATCGAGGATAAAAACATCAGTGAAATTATGCTTGCTTTGCCTATGATTGGGCGGCGCCGCAGAAATATGATCCTAAAATCATTGGCTGGATTGGGTTTGGCTGTACGGTCAGTACCGAGTTATTCAGATTTGGCGAAAGGTCGGATGAGTGTAAGCGACGTTCGCGAGTTATCGATTGAAGATATTCTTGGACGTGATTCTGTTGTTCCCGATGAAACTATCATTGGCCAAGATATTGGAGGCCAAATTGTATTGGTGACTGGGGCTGGTGGGTCTATTGGACGTGAATTGTGCCGACAAATTTTTTATCAAACGCCAAAACGGTTAATCCTTTTTGATCATAGCGAATTTGCCCTTTATGATATTTACAAGGAAATTATGACGCTGGCGTCCAAAGAAGACAACAATACTGAAATAATTCCAGTGATTGGTTCTGTGATTAATAGAAACCGCGTTAACAATGTATTGAAGAATGAAAAGCCCAACATTATTTTCCATTCAGCCGCTTATA
>Ga0181571_10003347_pt1 | contig 12010 bp, 8 predicted proteins | sample 101ome_17_FD_132440 | JGI IMG/M metagenome (GOLD analysis project Ga0181571, IMG submission 132440) | Coastal salt marsh microbial communities from the Groves Creek Marsh, Skidaway Island, Georgia - 101407AT metaG (megahit assembly) | ecosystem: Environmental > Aquatic > Marine > Intertidal zone...
CGACGATCACATCGTGCCGCCGCCGCTGACGCCGGCGCGTTTCGTCGAACGTCCGTTTAGCCAAGCCGGCGCGCCGTTCACGGTGTTAGCGCTCGTCGTCGTCGCGTTGATCATGGTCGTCAAGTTGTCCGTCGTCTGCATCAACATCGGTCAAGAGCGCAAAAATATTGAACGGTCGTGGAAAAGTTTGCCGAAATTTTATGAAGCCGTCGCCACCGGTCTCATCGTCGGTTCGACGACGTATCAACCCGAAGATCAACCCAACTATGAATTCTTGTTTGATAAACGGACGGTGCGCGCGTCGAAAAGGCGAGAGGGCGCGCGCGCGGACGGCACGGGTCCCGACCGCGGCGACTCTGTGAATTCCCGCGACGACTTTGAGTACGGCGAAGAGGCGAGCGACGACTTTGAGTACGTCGCCGCCGCGCGAGACTACGACGCCGCGCGAGACTACGACGCCGCGCGAGACTACGACGGCGGTGGTCCGTGGCTTCGCAAGGCGTCGAGTCTCTACGCCACCGGCGCCGACACCGCAAAACGAGGATCCAGAGGAACCCACCAGCGCGACGGCGGTCGATACGTCGGTCCCGTCGTCGACGTTCGCGCCCTCGGCGTCGAAAACGACTACAACCACCGCCGAAACGACGATTTCGCCCGCGGCGAGGACGACGTCGGCAACGAACTCGAACTCGAACTCGACGACGACGACGACGACGACGACGGCGGTACCCTCGACGACAATCAATCCACCGATCGAAGCGCGTCCGACATCGACCGTCTCTCCGAAGACGACGACGACGACCGCGGACTGCGTCTCGTCGGCGCGCGCAAACCCGCCTGGCTCGGCTGACGCCCGCCTCGCCACAACTCTCCAGCGTTCCCACCACACGAGTCACACCACGCGTGTAACAATAGTCAATCAATCATAGATAGCGGACAGGCCCCGCGTCGTCCCCGCCATCCGTCGAGACGCCCGACGCGAACCGCGTGACGCGAACCGTGTTCTTTTCGGTCACCCACCAGGGCCCGAAATCCGGTGCCCGACGACTTTTGGGAACCGCGAGAGGCGCGCGCGCGGCGCGTCACGCGTAAAAAATCCGAGTTTACAGAGTCGTCGAAATCGAGCCATCCACTCGATCCACGACGCGAACATCACCATCGTCACGATACTAGTAATAAATTTTGTTTTACGATCATCAACTACAAGCTCGTACCGTACCTCGCGATCCCGACGGACGTCGCGGACGCGCGCGTCTCTTCAAAAATCAAGCGTCGGCGTCTCAAGACGAGGCCGATTGAGCCATCATTCATCACGCGCGCGCGCGTCCCGCGTCTCGAGCGCGCGATGCGCGATTCGCATCGGGAAATCACGTCACATCGCGCGTTCACTTTTTACCCGGCGTGAACCGCGTCGGCGCCTTTTTCTTCTGCGCCGGTCGACTTCGGCCCTCGCTCTCGCCGCCCTTCTTCCCACCCTCTCGCGAGAGTTTCAGTCCGCTCCACACCCCCGTGCCTTGCATCTTATCCGTCGCGCCCACGGCGTACATGACGCCGTCGGCCGCGGTCTTCAGGGTTCAAAAAATCGGCATCGCGCGCGTGACAATGACGTCGTGGATGCGCGCGCTCTCCGAGGGGCTGCTCTCTTATCCTCGACGACGGGGCGCCGAAACGGAAACGGGAACGGGACGCGACCGACGGACGGCGACGCGAGAGCGAACGACAAAACAAACATATATAAATTAAAAAAACACAATTCACACGATGGCGACGAGTTCGACGTCAAAGTACAACGTGGCGTTCGGCGGAATCACGCCGCCGGCGCCGCGCTGACCGTACCCGAGCTCGGCGGGAATGACGAGCTTCCGCTTCCCCCCGACGCGCATGGGCGGTAAGCCGTCGCCGTCGCCGAGTATACCGATGCCCCACCCCTTGATGACCTGATTCGCCTGAAATTTTAACGGCGACCCGCGTTCGTAGCTCGAATCGAAGACGCGCCCGTTTTCGAGACGACCCGTGTAGTGCGCCTTGATGGTTTGGTTCGCCGTCGGTGCCGCGCCCTCGCCGACGACGACGTCGCACGATCGCAGACCGGTCGGAGAGTCGACGTAGTCTCCCGCGCATTCGAACTCTGGGAGCCCGCGCGCGCGCGCGGTGGAGAACGGGGCGGCGGCGAGCGCGACCGCGCCCAGGGAGAGGGCGGTGGCGCGTCGGGACACCGCGGGCGCGTCGTCGCGCGCGTCGTCGCGCGCCGCGCGCGGCGTCGTCGTGGCCGCCGTTCTCGGCGTCGTCTTGGCGGTCGTCGCGCGGGCGAGCGCGCGCGCGGGGGCGCGGGCGAGGGCGGCGCGCATGTTTGTCGCGCGTGCGCGTGTGTGGCGACGACGTCGACACTCGTCGACGCGCGAGACGTCGAACGGCGGGACGCGAACGCGCGAACGCGTCGACGGAATCGCGACCGAACGGTGCGCGCGATCGAACCGCGCGGGCGCGTCCGTCGCGCGCGCGAGAGAGAGCGCGCGGCGATCGAGCGGAGAGACGTAACACCCGTCGTGCGTGGAATTCGGAATCATGGCGACGGTGGCGGTCAACGACACGGCGATCGCGAACGCGACGCTGGTGAAAGAGTTGCTCGATGAGGTGGACTCGTACCTGGATTGGGAGCGGGACCCGCTTCGGTACCTGTTCGCGACGGTGTGCACGGTGTCGGCGCTCATGTGGTTCGGGTTCGCGGGGGACAACTTGCAGTATTATCGAATGAACGGTGGGTTGGCGTACGCGGGTGGGGCGACGTTTCGATCGGTGTGGGCGGAATCGTTCAGTCGAAGCGGTTTGGTGCTGTTGGTGTTTCGAGCGGCGGCGTTGGCGGCGTGCGTGTATTACGAGTGTAGTCAAAAGATCTACCCGAGGTTGACGCTCAGCGAAGAGAGGGGCATGTACGGGCTCAACACGGCGCAGTTTTTGAATTTACACGACTGGGTCGCACACGCGGTGACGATTTTCTTCTTTTTGGCCACGCTCGCGTCGATCGCGGGCGTGTTCTCGAGGACACAGACGCACGATCACTATCTGGGACACAGCGGGCGGTGTAACACTCTCGGGCACTGGGTGATGGCGTCGTACACGGTCGCGTTCACGATGAGCGTCGTGTTTCTCGTGACCGTCATAGCGGAGGCGATATTCACGCCGCAGTGCGCACCGTCATCTGATCGCGGGAAGACGGAGACGCTCTTCGATCCGGGGGCGAGACTGTGCTACTTTGAGCCCAGGTACATGCTCAGCTACGTCGGCGCCGTCATACTCATGCTCATGGAGGCCTCGCTCGGACGATTGGTGTTTCCGAAATCGTTCATGTCGCAGCCAATCTTTGTGTGCAGTTTCTTCTTCATGTTCGGACAGTTCAACGTCATGGTTCTCGGCGGCGAGTGGGCGTATCCGTGGACGAATTTCTTGCGCAAGGAAACCATCTTCTACTTGAACGCGTTCATGTGTCTCACCATGTACACGCACCTGGGCCTCGTCAAGTTTTTGCACTCGGGCACGGTGACGAACAAACACGCGGAGGAGCGCGTCCCTCTTTTCATGTAAATTCAGCGCTTAGGCAACGTAGCAGCATCGACGGTGACGACGAGGACGGCGAGGGAGGAGGAAGAGATCGAGGCGTTGAGACTGAAATGATTTGACATCACAAACTATAATTTGAAACACCCCCCCTCACGCACGCACGACAACGGTTCGCTTTGATTTTCAAACACAAAAATGTGCTTCGTCAATCTCCTCCGTCGACGGTTCGCTCCACCGCGTTCTCTTCATCAATCGCTTTTCGCCTTCAAAGCCTTCTTTCTCGCGGCGAGCATGTATGAAAACAGCATCGGGAAACCGGGAACGTATCCCAGGAAGAACATAATCATCACCGACGGCAAGTGAAACGAAAAGTTGATCGCGTTTGGCATGTCGTACGCGAATGGATTCGTCTTCACCAGGTGCGCGAACCCACTGTACGCCAAGAATAACTCCGAGCTCACGCCGAGCGGATAGAGCGCGATGAAAAACGTGTATCGACACCACGTCACCACCCGCGGGACGTCGCCGAGGAGCTTAAAAAAGTAAAAACTATACCGGACCACCTCGGTGACGCCCCACGCGAACATGAGCGACGGCACCCCGATCGAGATCGGGCCGAAGACGTCCAGACTCGCCGTTCGGGACGGCGGGGCCAACGCGAGCACGCCCCACACCACCATCAACCGCGAGCTCACCTGCATCGCCGTCACGAGCACGGGCGAGCGCGCGATGCCGAGCGCCGCGTGTGCGATCTCCGCGATCGCGGCCGTCTGCGCGTACGCGAGCGGGCGCTCGACGGCGGCGTACACCGCGGCGGGACCGCTCGTGGAGATGGTTTGCGCGGTGAGCATCAACACGTACGCCCAACCGACGACGAGGGCGGCGTTGTAGGCGACGAGGTACGTCTTGACGAGCGACATTCTCGCGTATGCGTAGACGACGAGCGAGCGTCGAGTCGACGCGAAGTGCGGGGCGACGTGGTTCTTTTACACGGGACGTCGACGCTTACGAGACGAAGCGCGAGAGCGCGTCCGGCACTTTTTGACCGGTCGAGCGCAAGACCTCGACGAGTTCTCTGGCTAATTTACCGTCGTTGAGCGTGAAGAAAGTGTGCGCCTTGCCCGCGCGACCCGCACGACCGGTGCGACCGATTCTGTGCACGTATTCCTCGACGCTTTTGGGAAAGTCGTAGTTGACGACAAGTTTGATCCCGTCGACGTCTAAACCGCGCGACGCGACGTCGGTGGCGAGCATGATCGGAGATGCCCCCTCTCTGAATTCTTTGAGCACCCAATCGCGCTCTTTTTGTTCCTTGTCCCCGTGAAGACCGAGCGCGGGCCAACCTTCTACGCGAAGGCGGCGCGTCAGAGCGTCCACATTCGCCTTTGTCTCCACGAAGACGAGTAGTTGACTCCCGTCCATCTCTTTCTCGAGTGTGGACACGAGCGCGTCGTACTTTTCTTCCGGTCCCATGACGTGGACGATTTGTTCAACGTTCTTACTGGCGAGGAGTCCGTCCCCCGCACCGCCCACGCGCACCTCGACGGGATCGTTTCGCACAAACTCTCTCGCGACTTCGCGAACCTCCACGGGCCACGTGGCGGTGAAGAGGAGCGTCTGCCTGTCCGGTCGAGTCTGTCGCATGATGCGTCGAATCTGCGGTTCGAACCCCATATCTAACATGCGATCCGCCTCATCGAGCACCACAAACGTGGTTCGGCGCAGATTCGTCTGCCCGCCGTCGAGAAAATCGAGCAACCGACCCGGAGTCGCCACGCAAATCTCGCTTCCACCAGAGCGTAGCGCCTTCACCTGAGGACCTCTGGGCACGCCCCCGTACACGCACGTGTGCTTGATCTCGCTCGACGCGGCGTATTTCGCCACCTCGAGCTCGATCTGACACGCCAACTCGCGTGTCGGCGCCAACACGAGCGCGATGGGCCCCTCCCCGCTCTCCAGCGTCGGCTGCGCGTTCACGTGCACGATGGCCGGTAACAAATACGCCAACGTCTTCCCCGACCCAGTCTCCGCCACCGCGATCAAATCTCGTCCACTCAGCGCGATGGGCCACGCCTGCGACTGCACTGCGCTCGGCTCGACGAACGTCTCCCTCGCCAAATCCTCGTGCACATACCTCGGAAACGACGCCTCCTCGAACGTCCACACGCACTTCGGCACGTTCACTCCTCGCACCACGCGTATCTCCCGTCTCGTCATCTCCCGTTCGACGTCCGCGACCGTCCGAGCAGTCACGCGCGGGTGCTCGTAATAAAAGTTCTTCTCAAACAACCACCGGCGGGACGCGTCTCCATCGTCCCGGTCGCTCGTCGACGCGCGCGCGCCGTCGCCCGCGCGCGCGGACGCGTCCATCGCCACCGCGTCTCGCGCCTCGTCTCTCGCACGTTTCGCGCGCTCGTACGCCTCGCGCGTCGAGTGCGTCGACGACGATGGTTCGGTAAACGCACACGGGCGCGACATGCACCCGTACGCGCGCGCGTCTCGCGGCGACGGGCGCGCGCGCGGGGACCCGGGCGTGACGGACGAGACCGCGATGCGCGCGCGCGCGATTCTCGACGTCCCGTCCGCCCGGCGCGCGAGACGGTGGTCGACGCGATATGACGCGCGTATCACTTTTTCATCGCCACTTTCACCCACGCGTCGACCCGACCGTCGACCGCGACCGAGGGACCGCGCGCGACCGAGCGCGAACGGAGCGCGACCGGGCGCTCGATCGACCGGCGTCTTCGATCGATGCGCGCGAGCGCGAGAGCGGCGGCGAGGGCGGCGGTGAGCTGCGTGTCGACGTCATTAAAGCAAACCAGGACGACCAAGACGACCACGACGCGCGCGATGGCGAGCGCGAGCGCGGCGGCGGACGCGGTGGCGTCGGCGCCGAAACCCATCTACCTGAAGGATTACGAGCGACCGGCGTACGCGTTCGAGAGGGTGCACCTGAACTTTGAGCTAGGCGAGGCGACGACCACGGTGACGTCGACGGTTCGAGTGCGACCGGAGAGCGACGCGGCGGGGAAGACGTTATTTTTACACGGAGATGAATCCGTGGAGTTGACGTCCATCGCCGTGAACGGTGAGGCGTTCACGTCGTACGAACGCACGGCGAAGGGTATCACGCTTTCGTCTTTGCCGACGACGGCGTTTGATTTGCGAGTGGAAACCGTCATCAAGCCGCAGGAGAACACCGCACTCGAGGGTCTGTACAAGTCGTCCGGGAACTTTTGCACGCAGTGCGAGGCTGAGGGATTCCGCAGAATCACGTTTTACCAGGACAGACCGGACGTGATGTCCATCTTCACGACGCGCATCGAAGCCGATAAGGCAAAGTACCCGGTGCTCTTGGGTAACGGAAACTTGGTCGAGTCCGGAGATTTGGACGGTGGTAAACACTTCACCGTGTGGGAGGATCCGTGGGCGAAGCCGTGCTACTTGTTCGCCCTCGTCGCCGGCGACTTGGGCATGGTGGAGGATAAGTTTACCACCATGTCCGGGAAGGAGGTGACGCTTCGCATCTTCACCGAGGCGCACAACATCGACAAGTGCGATCACGCGATGACGAGCCTGATCAAGTCCATGAAATGGGACGAAGACACGTTCGGACTCGAATATGATTTGGATCTGTTCAACATCGTCGCCGTGGATGATTTCAACATGGGCGCCATGGAGAACAAGTCGTTGAACATTTTCAACTCGAGACTCGTCTTGGCGACACCGCAGAGCGCCACCGACGCCGACTACGCCGCCATCGAGGGCGTCGTCGCGCACGAGTACTTTCACAACTATACCGGTAACCGAGTCACGTGCAGAGATTGGTTTCAGCTGTCGCTCAAGGAAGGTTTGACGGTGTACAGAGATCAGGAATTCAGCGCCGATATGAACTCGCGAGGCGTCAAGCGCATCGGCGACGTCTCTCGTCTTCGTACGGCGCAGTTTGCCCAAGATGCCGGTCCCATGGCGCATCCGATCCGTCCGGAATCGTACATCAAGATGGATAACTTTTACACCGTCACCGTATACGAAAAGGGCGCCGAGGTCGTGCGCATGTACGAGACGCTTCTCGGTAAAGATGGATTCCGCAAGGGTATGGATTTGTATTTCCAACGTCACGACGGTCAAGCGGTGACGACGGAGGATTTCTTCGCCGCGATGGCGGACGCCAACAGTGCTGATTTGTCCACCTTTAAGCCGTGGTATTCGCAAGCGGGCACGCCGAGAATCACCGTCAACGGCGAGTACGACGCCGACGCCAAGACGTTCACCGTCCGATGCTCGCAGACGGTGCCGAAGACCCCCGGCCAAGAGAACAAAATCCCGATGATGTGCCCGATCGCGATCGGTTTGGTCGGGCCGGACGGCGAGGACATGGAACTCACGCTCGACGGTGAGTCGCGCGGCACGACGGCGGTGCTCAGATTCGACCGAGCCGACGCTGCGTACACGTTTACGGGCGTGAACGCCAAGCCGGTGCCGAGCATCCTGCGTAACTTTAGCGCCCCGGTCCGCTTGACCACCAACCTCACGCAAGACGATTTGCTCTTTTTGATGGCGAACGATTCCGACGCGTTCAACCGTTGGGAAGCCGGTCAAACGTTGTTGAGAAACTTGTGCTTGGATTTGATCAAGGGCGGCGAAGGCGCGTTCAAGATGGACGACGCCATCACGGCGGCGATGCGCACGATCCTCGCGGGCGCAAAGGGTCCCGACGCCGACAAGGCGTTCATCGCGCGCGCCATGATGGTGCCGTCCGAGGGCGAGTTGAGCGACATTCTCGAAGAGGGCACTGTCGATCCGGCGCTCGTCCACGCGGCGCGCAAGTTTGTCATGAAGACGCTCGCCACCGAACTCCGCAGCGACTTGGAGGCGACGATCGCCGCGAACAGCGCCGAAAAGTATTCCAACGAGCCCGCCGATCGCGCGGCGAGATCTCTCAAGAATACGTGCATCGGGTACCTGTCGTACTTGGACGCGCCGGAAATCGCCGCGTCGACGTACGCGCGTTTCGCCGCCGCGGATAACATGACGGATAAAATCGCCGCCCTCAGCGCCCTCAGCGGCAAGGATTGCGACGAACGCGTCAAGGCACTCGACGAGTTCTACGCCGAGTGGTCGCACGACCCTCTCGTCATGAACAAGTGGCTCGGCATCCAAGCCGCGTCGTCGCTTCCCGGCAATCTCGCCAACGTCGTCGCGCTCATGGACGGTCCCGCCTTTGACCTTAAAAATCCAAACAAGGTCTACTCCCTCATCGGTGGTTTCTGCGCCTCCTCCAACAATTTCCACGCCGCCGACGGCTCCGGGTACGCGTTCCTCGCCGACATCGTCCTCAAACTCGACGACCTCAACGGCCAAGTCGCGTCTCGCATGGTGGGCGCGTTTACGCGCTGGCGCAAGTACGAGCCCGCGCGCGCGTCCGCCATGCGCGCGCAGCTCGAGCGCATCCTCGCCAAGGACGGTCTCAGCGAGAACGTCTTCGAGATCGTTTCCAAATCGTTGGATTAAGGAGTATCATTCATACACGCAGCCAGATTGTTTCCTAATCCGTTCCTTCGTCTCCGTCTCCGTCGCCTCGTCGCCTCGTCTCGACGGTCCAGCGCACACTCGCGCTCCAACCTCACATTCTCGCGCGCGTTGACGACGGTGGACGACGCGCGCGACGCGCGCGACGAACGGACGATCGATGTCGTCGCCGTCGCCGTCGCGCGCGTCCGCATCGCCCGCCGTCGCGCGTCGGCGGCGACGACGCGTCGATCGCGCGTCGACCGCGCGCCGAGCTCGAAACGTCGCCGACGTCTCGGCCTCGTCCTCTCGCGACGACGGGAGCCAACGACGGCGACTCCGCGCGGGCGCATCGTCCACGTCGTCGTCTTCCTCCTCGTCGTCGTCCAGCGCGATCGCGTCGAGTCTTCGCGCGGGCGTCATCTCCGGCGCGGCGGCGGCGGCGAGCTGTCAGTTGTTGCTCTTTCCGCTGAATACGCTCAAGACGCGGGCGCAGGCGCGAGCGCTCGGTGCGCGGATGACTCGAGACGATCTTCGACTGTTGTATCGAGGATTGCTTCCCGATCTCTTCGGGACGGTTCCGGGGACGGCGCTTTTCATGGCGACGTACGAGACGGCGAAGAAAAACTTTGGGCAGTCGCCGAGCGCGGCGGCGGCGGCGGGCGCGTTGGCGGCGTCCGTCGTGTTGGCGCCGATGGAGGTCATCTCGAGGCGGATGCAAGTGGGGAGGGTGTCGTTGATCACGGCGGTGCGGTTGAGCGCGAGGAAGAGTGATCTGTTCGTCGGGTTTGGGAGTTTTTTAGCGCGCGAGCTTCCGTTTGATTGCGTGCAGATGAGCGCGTTTGAGACTATGAAAAAGGCGACGCTCGCGGTTCGGAAAAACCGCGATCCGAACGCGCCTTTGAGCGCGCGAGAGACCGCCACGCTCGGTGGCATCGCTGGGTGCGTCACGGGCGTGCTCACGACCCCGTTCGACGTCTGTCGAACCGCCACGGTGTGCGCGGCGTCGTTGGGCATCGATCCGAAGACGTTTCCAAAGGGACTCGCCGGCGTCAAACACTTGGCGAACACGTTCGGGTGGAAATTCTTCTTTCGCGGCGCCGCGCCTCGGGCGCTCGAGATCGGATTGGGCGGTATCATCTACTTTAGCGCGCTCGAGGCGACGCGCGACATTATCGAGAGCGTCGATAAAAAGTCACCACGGTGAGCCGTCGGCGCCGCGTTTACGAATTGTTGTTTGTGTTTGTGTTTTGTCTTCTACAGTGTGTTTCTTTGTGATTGCTACTATATTTCTATCATCGTGATGCGAGCGATTCTAATAGTTTTCAGCGAACACGACGTCGTCGGTTCGATAATTCTTCTTTTTCCTCTTCAATCGAACGTTGAGAATGAGGTGCACCTTGCGGCCGAGCGCGCGTTCGAGGACGACTCTGGCGTTGATACCAATCTGACCGACGACTTCTCCCGTTTTCCCGACGAGAATCTTACGCTGTGACGCGGTGTCGACGAGAATGTTTTGTTCTATGCGCGCGTCGCCGTTTCGAAAATCTTCCCAAGAGACGTGCGCGATGTCGACGCCGTACGGAAGGTCTCGATGCACGCGATTGTAGACGCTCTCTCGAACGATTTCGAGCGCGCGTTGCGCATCCGTCATGTCCGTCGTGCGCGTCGGATCGTACTCCCAGGGTGATTCCGGGGCGTGCGCCATCAAATCGTCCAGCAACGCGCGCGTGCCGGCGCCCGTGAGCGCGCTCGCGGGGAACACGCGCTTGAAATCGTCCAATCCGCCGTCGGCGCGCACGTCTTCGACGATTTTCATCAAATCCTCGCGACGCTCTCTCGGCACCTTATCCACCTTGTTCAGAACCAACACCGCGCGCGGTACGACGACCCCGCGCTCGCTCGCCATCTCTCGCATGAACGCTCGCGTCTGACGCATCGTTTGCAACACTCGAAGATCTCTTCGCTCCAACTGTCTCGCCGCGTCCACGACGAAGGCCAACGCGTCGCAATCCATCGCCATCTCAAACGCGTTCTCCACCTTTCTCGCGTGCGCCGCGTTTCTGTAGTGTTCCTTACCGACGATCCCCGGCGCGTCCACGAACGCAATCTGCGTCGAACCGATCGTCGTCACCCCCAACGCGCGCGTCCGCGTCGTATTCGTCTTTCGACTCACCGCGCTCACCGTGTCCCCGACCAACGCGTTCACGAGCGCCGATTTCCCCGCGTTCGGCGCCCCCAACACCCCCACGCGCATGAATCTCTCGCGCTCACCGTCGCGCGCCGTCGCTTCCTCGTCGCCGCGAGACGCGCCGTACGCCGCCGTCGCGCGCGTCGCCTCGTCCTCGGCGCGTCGCCTCGTCCTCGCCACCGCGTCTCGCACCTCCCGTCGTCGACGCTTCGCCTCGAGGTACCCGCGCGTAGGCGACGACGTCGTCCGCGTCGACGGCGCGAGCGCGCCTCGTCGCCATCGAGACGTCGGCGGCGACGACGTCGTCGTCGTCGGCCCGCCGCCGGCGCTCGATTTCGATTCCGATTCTCCCGACGTCGATGTCGTCGCGATGGACGCGACGCGATGCCGCGCGAACGACGCGATGAGATCGAACGTTCGCGCGCGCGTCGTCGACGCGGACGCCAAGACGTCGCGCGCGCGTCGAGACGCGCCCATCGTCGTCATCGTCCCGAAGTGAAGTTGGATGACACACGACGCGACGCGTCCCCAATCGTTCGCGCGCGACGCCGCCGTCGTCGTCGTCGTCGTCGTCGCGCGCGCGCGAGACGCATGTCGACCGACGCGTCGACCGACGGCGTCACCGTCACGCGCGCGTGCGTCGCGAGAGAACTCGACGTGGACGCGCTCGTCCACTATCGTCCCCGAGAAGGCTACATTCCAATCTTCGCGCGCGTCGCGCGTCGACCGGACGAAGACGAGACGGATGAA
>Ga0181571_10003348_pt1 | contig 12008 bp, 10 predicted proteins | sample 101ome_17_FD_132440 | JGI IMG/M metagenome (GOLD analysis project Ga0181571, IMG submission 132440) | Coastal salt marsh microbial communities from the Groves Creek Marsh, Skidaway Island, Georgia - 101407AT metaG (megahit assembly) | ecosystem: Environmental > Aquatic > Marine > Intertidal...
CAAGAAATTTTGGCAGACAATGCCTGCAGGCCTGTGTTCCTGTCGCCTGATTTTGTAGAATGGCGGCCTTCGAATTTTCCAGCTAGCAAAGAGACAACGGCAATCCATGTTTGAGAACCTGACTGACAGACTTTCGCACACGCTGCGCTCCCTGACCGGCAAAGCCAAACTGACGGAAGACAATATCCAGGAAAGCCTGCGCGAAGTGCGCCGGGCCCTGCTGGAAGCAGACGTTGCCCTGCCGGTAGTGCAGGAGTTCATCGACAAGGTGAAATTCCGTGCGGTGGGCCAGGAAGTCAGCAAGAGCCTGACCCCGGGACAGGCCTTCATCAAGATTGTCCAGGCGGAACTGCAGGCACTGATGGGTGAGGCCAATGAAGCCCTCGACCTGAAAGTGACACCACCGGCCGTCATGCTCATGGCGGGCCTCCAGGGTGCTGGTAAAACGACTACCGTGGGCAAGCTGTCGCTGTGGCTGAAAAACACCCAGAAGAAATCTGTCATGGTGGTCAGTGCTGACGTTTATCGTCCGGCAGCCATCAAGCAGTTGGAAACCCTGGCCGGGGAAGTCGGTGTCACATTCTTCCCCAGTGACACTTCCCAGAAGCCTGAGCAGATTGTCAAAGACGCCATTGCCGAGGCGAAAAAGCAGTTTGTCGATGTCCTGTTCATCGATACCGCGGGTCGTCTGGCCGTGGATGAAGACATGATGGCAGAGATCAAGGCCTTGCATGCCGTGGCCAACCCGGTGGAAACCCTGTTCGTGGTGGATGCCATGACCGGCCAGGATGCCGCCAACACGGCCAAGGCATTCAATGACGCCCTGCCGTTGACCGGTGTCATCCTGACCAAGGCCGATGGTGATGCCAGGGGCGGTGCGGCACTGTCGGTGCGTCACATTACCGGCAAACCGATCAAGTTCTTGGGTATCGGGGAAAAACCCGATGGCCTGGAAGCCTTCCATCCCGACAGGGTGACATCACGCATACTCGGCATGGGGGATGTGCTGTCCCTGATCGAGGATGTCGAGAAGAATGTCGACAAGCAGAAAGCGGAAAAGCTGGCGAAGAAAATCAAGCGTGGCCAGCGATTTGACCTGGAAGACTTCAAGGAACAGTTGCAGCAGATGAACAACATGGGCGGCATGGCCAACATGCTCGACAAGATGCCGGGTTTAAGCGGTGCCCAGAAAGCTGCCGCCGGTATGGTGGACGACAAGACCTTTGGCCGCATGGAGGCCATCATCAATTCTATGACCATGAAGGAGCGTCGGCGTCCCGAACTGCTCAATGGCTCACGCAAACGCCGCATCACCCAGGGATCCGGAACCTCTATCCAGGATCTGAACCGCCTGCTGAAACAGCACAAGCAGATGCAGAAGATGATGAAGAAAATGAAGGGCGGTGGCATGGCCAACATGATGCGCGGCCTTGGTGGCATGGGAGGCGGCATGAAACCACCGCCGGGTGGTTTTCCGCGGATGTGAGCCCGGCTTTTGGGCTCTAATACAGGTCTGTAGGCCGGAAAAGGTGCGAAGCACCGTCATCCGGCATGGTGCCCGCAGGGTACCTGAATACACATATTTGTGGGCATAACCATGACTGGGCAGCCCCGGGCCGCCTTGCCAGATGACGCTTCGCTCTTCCGGCCTGCGGCGGTTGTTGACCGGCCCAAACCCGCACCAAAAAAATCCACAGTTTTTTAGTAACTTACGGTTTCAAACGGGCGCATTTTCTCGTAGAATACGCGCCTTTTTTGCTGCCCCTGAATTTTGCGCCGACAATGCTCGGGAAGAGGGCCGGGGAGAGCAGGGAATTGAACATACATTTTGTTAGTGGAAACAACTACTTATGGTAACCATTAGACTATCACGAAGCGGTGCCAAGAAACGCCCGTTCTACCACCTGACTGTCGCGGACAAGCGCTTTTCCCGTGACGGCCGCTTTATCGAGCGTGTCGGTTTCTTCAACCCGGGTGCTCGCGGCCAGGAAGAAAGGCTGCGTGTGGACCTGGAGCGGGTCAAATTCTGGCAGGGCCAGGGCGCTATCGCCAGCGATCGTGTCACCAGGCTTCTCAAGGATGCTGAAAAGACTGCCACTACTGCAGCCTGATAGCATTCCGGTCAGGTTCAGGCGGACACCCTGATCGTGTCGTCAACATACCGGAACCTGACCACTTTGGGCAGAATCGGCGCCCCTTACGGTATCAAGGGCTGGGTCAAGCTGATTTCATACACTGACCCGCCCGGTAATATTCTCGATTTCAGGCATTTCATCCTGGGGGAGAGTAACCTGCCGGGGGGCAAGCGAGGCACCGGCAAGCCCGAGACCATCGAAATCGATGACAGCCGGATGCAAGGCAAGGGCTTTATCGGCCATATCAGTGGCTGTGATGACCGGGAACAGGCAAGCCAGTACACGGGCAGGGATCTGCAGGTCGAGACCGCCGCCTTACCCGACCTGGAAACTGAAGATTATTACTGGTACCAGCTTGAAGGCCTGCAAGTGGTAAACCAGCAGGATGAAATCCTGGGTACCGTGCACCACCTGATGGAAACCGGTGCCAATGATGTACTGGTTGTCAGGCCGGACGAACAAAGCCTCGATGACGAGGAGCGCCTGATACCCTGGATCAGGGAGCAGGTCATCATTGCAGTGGACCTGGACAGCAAGTGTATCCGGGTAGACTGGGAAAAGGATTACTGAGCACAGCTAAGCAAAACTGGGCACAAGAGAACAACTGCAAACGGGGCAGACATGCGGGCAGGAATCGTGACACTTTTCCCGGACATGTTTGCCGCAGTCAGCGAGTACGGTGTCACCGGAAGAGCTGTCAGGGAAGGCCTGGTGGATTTGAGTTTCTGGAATCCCAGGGACTACACGCAGGACAAGCATCGCACCGTGGATGACAGGCCTTATGGCGGTGGTCCCGGCATGCTGATGAAGACTGAACCGCTGGAACTGGCGGTAGGTGCAGCAAAACAGGCATTACCCGGAGCCAAGGTGATTTACCTGACTCCACAGGGCAAAGTCCTGGACCAGGCGGCAATCAACCGGCTGGCACAAGAGCAGGCCGTGATCATGTTGTGCGGTCGCTACGAAGGAATCGATGAGCGCGTCATCGAAACCCAGGTCGACGAAGAATGGTCACTGGGAGATTACGTACTCAGTGGTGGAGAGTTGGCCGCGATGGCCTGCCTGGATGCCATCACCCGCTTGCAACCGGGGGCATTGGGGCACGAAGAATCCGCGGACCAGGATTCGTTCATGCAGGGCTTGCTGGATTGCCCGCATTATACGAGACCTGAGCATTATGCAGGGAAGTCGGTACCGCCGGTATTACTGAGCGGAGACCACGAGGCCATAAGGAAATGGCGGTTGCAGCAAAGCCTGGGAAGAACCTGGCAGCGGCGACCGGAATTGCTGGAAAGAATGACGTTGACCGATGAAGAAAAGGCCTTGCTGGATGACTTCATTGCGTCGGGGAAAGAATAAAACAGATCGTTTTTAATGGTGGAAACAATGAGCAAGAACAGCATTATCGAAAAAGTCGAACAGGCACAGCTGAAAACCGATATTCCGGAATTTTCTCCGGGAGATACCGTTGTTGTGCAGGTCCGTATCCAGGAAGGTGACCGCGAGCGTCTGCAGGCCTTTGAAGGCGTTGTTATTGGCAAGCGTAACCGTGGCCTTAACTCTGCATTTACCGTGCGCAAGATGTCCCATGGTGTTGGCGTCGAACGTACTTTCCAGACACACAGTCACCAGGTGGAAAGCATTACCGTGAAGCGTCGTGGTAACGTGCGCCAGGCCAAGCTGTACTACTTGCGTGACCTGACAGGCCGTGCAGCCCGTATTACCGAGAAGCTTACCAAGAAAGGGGATGCTGCTGTTGAGTCTGTACTGGCTGAAGACAATGTCTCCATTGCCGACCAGGTAGAAGCTGCCGTGGCAGAAGAGCCCGTGGTTGAAGAGGCTGCAGTTGAAGAAACAGCGGCTGAAGAAACCAAGGCTGAAGCACCTGCTGCAGAAGCGCCAGCTGCTGAAGAAGCACCAGCTGCTGACGACCAGGAAAAGAAAGAAGACTGATGTCTCAACCCTCTTGCTCCTGCAAGAGGGTTTGCTCAGCCCCCGGCCGTGTTGAATTTTCCGCTGAAATGAAGTTTCATGGTGTCGGTCTCTTATAGAGACTCTTGTTACAATTTCTGTTGTAACCAAGATTTAACCGTGACAACAGTCAACTCAATGACAGCTCGGCCAATTTCGCAATGCATGAGGGAAACCAATGAATTATTTTGTTAAGCATCTTCTTGGAATTTTCTCCCTCCTGCTGGCATTCCATTCCACTGTCCATGCCCAGTCTCCTTCCCAGGAAGAGGCCATTTCTGACATTCGTGAAGTGATTGCGGTAACCCAGCCGACCATGGTGGTCGATGATGTTTCTCCCAGCCCGATTCCCGGTATTTATGAAATTGTCCTGGAAAATGGCCAGGTAATATTTGCTTCTGAAGACGCCCGCTATTTTATTCCGGGTGACATGTACGAAGTGCTGCCTGAAGGCATGGTCAATCGTGGCGAGGAAAGGCGCAATGCCGTTCGCGCGGAAAAAATCGCTGCCATTCCGGAAAGTGAGATGATCATCTTTGAGCCGGAAGATGGCCGCAAGGCGACCATTACAGTTTTCACTGACGTGGATTGCCCTTACTGCCGTCAGCTGCATGGTGAAATGGAGCGCATGAATGAGCTGGGTATTGCCGTCAGGTACCTGGGCTTTCCCCGTACCGGCCTGAACACCGAAACCCATTTCAAGATGATTTCCACCTGGTGTGCAGATGATCCCAATGTCATGTTCACCAGCGCCACCCGTGGCGCGGCTGTTCCGGATGCCCAGTGTGACAATCCCATTGCTTCCCACTACCAGCTCGGTCGTGAAGTCGGGGTGACGGGAACGCCGGCCCTGGTCCTGGAAGATGGCATCATCCTTCCCGGTTACGTGCCTGCAGATACGCTGGCAGGTTACCTCCTCGGTACGGCTCCCCAGTAAATCACCGCCTCGAAGCAGGCACTAAATCCGAATAACGGATGGATTGCCATACTGCAGGCAAAGTATACTTGTCCCTTTTTTTACGCATGACTTGTCATGTGCAGAGTGAATGAACTTGGATCCTATTAAAATCGGTATTTGTGGTCTCGGGACTGTCGGCTATGGCAGTTACACCGTGCTTGAAAACAACAAGGCAGAAATTGCCCGGCGTGTCGGCAGGGAGCTGCTTGTCTCCCATATCGGTACCCGCAGCATCAAGGCACACCAGGATGTGGGCAATACCCGCGTCAGCAATGATGTGTTTGCTGTGGTTGATGACCCTGAAGTGGACATCGTACTGGAGCTGATCGGTGGCTATGATGTTGCCCGGGAACTGGTGCTCAAAGCCATTGCCAATGGCAAGCATGTGGTGACCGCCAACAAGGCGCTTATTGCCGTGCATGGCAACGAGATATTTGCCGCGGCACGCCAGCACAATGTGGTGGTGGACTACGAGGCGGCTGTGGCCGGCGGTATTCCCATTATCAAGGCTATTCGCGAAGGGCTGGCAGCCAATGAAATTGAATGGCTTGCCGGTATCATCAACGGCACCGGTAACTTCATCCTGACCGAAATGCGGGAAAAAGGCCGGGAGTTTTCTGATGTCCTGAAACAGGCGCAGGAATTAGGCTACGCGGAAGCCGATCCGACATTTGATGTGGAAGGCATTGATGCCGCCCACAAGCTGACGATTCTTGCATCAATAGCCTTCGGTATTCCCCTGCAGTTCGACAAGGCCTACACCGAGGGGATCAGCGGTATCACCATTGAAGATATTCGTTACGCCGATGAACTGGGTTACCGGATCAAGCATCTGGGGATTGCCCGGAAAACTGACAACGGCATCGAGCTGCGCGTGCATCCTACCCTGATTGCGGAAGACAAGCTGATTGCCAACGTCAATGGCGTCATGAATGCCGTGATGGTGCAAAGTGATGCGGTTGGTCCAACCATGTATTACGGTGCCGGGGCCGGGGCACTGCCGACCGCTTCGGCGGTGGTTGCCGATGTGATTGATGTGGCCCGGAGTATCAACAGCCCGGAGAATTCCGTGCCGGCGCTGGCCTTCCAGGATGACAGCCTGTCAGATATTCCTGTCTTGCCAATAGAGGCAATAACCAGCTCGTATTACCTGCGTGTCCAGGCTCGTGACAAGGCCGGTGTGCTGTCTGATATTACGGAGATCCTCGGTGATTTTGACATCAATATCGAGGCCGTTATCCAGAAAGAGCCGCGTGTACATGACGAGGAACAGGTGTTGTCAGTCATCATACTAACCGATGAAATTCGCGAGAGTATAATGAACGAAGCGATCCTCAAGATAGAAAACCTGGATGCTGTTTCGGGTCCCGTGTCTCATATTCGCATGGACCGGCTGGAGTAAATTGAACGTGAAATACATCAGTACACGGGGTAAATGTCCCGCACAGAATTTCGAAGAAGTCCTGCTTACAGGCTTGGCTCCTGATGGCGGCTTGTATATTCCCGAAATGGTGCCCCAGGTGTCGGCCTCACAATTGCAGGAATGGAAAGAGCTGGATTACGCCGGGCTGGCCTTTGAAATTGTCAGCCTCTATGCAGGTGACTGTCTTCCCGATGAAGACCTGCGCGAAATTATCAATGAAACCTATGCCGTGTTTTCACATCCGGAAGTGGCGCCACTGGTGCAACTGGATGAAGGCGAATTTGTGCTGGAGCTGTTCCATGGCCCGACACTGGCATTCAAGGATTTTGCCCTGCAATTGCTGGGCAGGTTGCTTGATTACTTCCTGGCGCGCCGCAAAAAACACGTGGCCATCCTGGGCGCAACTTCCGGTGATACCGGTTCTGCTGCGCTGGAAGGCTGCCGCCATTGTGACTGGGTGGACATGTACATCCTGTTTCCCCATAACCGGGTATCAGAAGTCCAGCGACGCCAGATGACCACCGTACCGGGTGACAACGTGAACAGCCTGGCCATTGAAGGCAACTTTGACGACTGCCAGAACATCGTGAAAAAAGCCTTTGCCGACCAGGGCTTCCTGCCGGAAGGTGTGCAACTCGTCGCCGTCAACTCGATCAATTTCTCGCGCATCATGGCGCAAATCGTGTACTACTTTTATGCGGCATTGAAAATCAATGGTGCTGAAAAACCGGTGTCTTTCTCGGTACCGACCGGGAATTTTGGCGATATTTATGCAGGCTACCTGGCACGAAAAATGGGCCTGCCTGTCGACAGGCTGATTATAGCGACCAACAAGAATGACATTTTGCACCGGTTCATGAGTGAGAATCGTTATTCCCTGGGTGAACTGGAGCCAAGCCTGTCACCGAGCATGGACATCATGGTGTCGAGCAACTTCGAACGTTTCCTGTTTGACCTGTTTGGTGGTGATACTGCCCGGGTTGAAGCTTTTGTCACCAGCCTGGGCAAGGATGCGCAACAGGTCAGTGACAGTGAATGGGCATTTGCCAAGTCAATTTTTGACAGTTGCCGGGTTGATGATGACACCACCTGTGCCACCATTGCCGAGGTCTATGAAAAGTATAACTACCTGCTGGATCCTCACTCAGCAACCGGGGTCAAGGCAGCGCGTGCCTGCAGTGCTCACAAGGCCGCACCCGTTATCTGCCTGGCCACCGCCCACCCGGCCAAATTTGCCGATGCCATTACGCGTGCAGGCCTGGAAACACCGGCACTGCCGGATCACCTGTCGGACCTGATGGAAAGGGAAGAGCGCTTCGAGGTCCTGCCTGCAGACCTGGGTGCCGTCACGGAATTTATTCGTAACACGCTCTGAGTCCAAGCGTGCCTGTCCCTGCGCCTTCTAACCGGGCGGCGCCAGAACGACATCGAACTCCAGAGTTTTCTGGTCGCGCAATGTAATCACCTTGACGGTGTCACCGGGCTGATGCTGCTCCAGGGCATTGAGCAGATCGTCCTCAGTCAGGATTTTCTCACCATCCACTTCAACGATGATGTCCCCGAGGATGATATCGCCACGTTGATTCTGGCGAAAACCGATCATGCCGGCTACAGCTGCCGGCATGCCATCATTGACCTGGTAGATGGGCAGGCCGGTAATGCCGCGCTGGCGACTCCAGTTATCCGGCATGTTCATGATGCCAAGCAGCGGCCTGACCTCCCGGCCAAACTCCTCCAGCTGGGGGACAATTTTCTTCACCGTATTGACCGGGATGGCGAAACCGATTCCGGAGCCGTTATTGGGATTGATGGTCTGGGAGTTGACCCCGATCAGCTGTCCCATGGAATTCAACAGAGGGCCGCCGGAATTGCCGGGATTGATGGCGGCGTCAGTCTGAATGACATCGCGGATAGTGCGATTGGTCATGGAATTTATCTCGCGTCCCAGGGCGCTGACAATACCTGTTGTCAGGGTTGTATCCAGGCCAAAAGGATTGCCGATTGCCAGCACTTTGCGGCCCACTTCCAGTTGCGCGGAATCGCCGACCGGCAATGGGTGTAACAGCTCCTGCGGTGCATCAATGCGCAGCAGGGCGAGATCCTTGCCGGGAGCCCGCCCGACCAGCTGGGCATCCCAGGTGCTCTGGTCGTGCAGGGTGATGATGATGTGGTCTGCCCCCTGGATGACATGATCATTGGTGACAATCAGTCCCTCGTTATTCCAGACAAATCCTGTACCGGTGCCCTGGGGGATTTCCTGGACGTTCAGCGAAAACATGTTGGTACGGCGCAGGGCAGTATTGGTGACATAGACGACAGCGGGGCTGGCCTGTTTGAAGATTTCAATGGTATTGGCTTCATCCTCGGTCTGGAATGTCAGGTAATCGGCCGATTGCGCATTGAACGAAGGCAGCAGGAACGCCAGGGAGCTGCCTGCCAGAAAAAGAGCAATAGCAATTCCGTTTTTCATATTCATGGTCTAACCTGTATTGAGTAGTACACCAGGTAAAACCCGGTTGTAATTACGTTTGTATACAAATGCCTCAAAAGTTATTCGTCAGCAACTGGATGAGTCATAAAAAGATTAAAGTAAATAAGGTAACAGGAAAATAATATAAAAAGTCATCAATCAATTTGTTGAAATAGCTGTTTTAATAGCCTTTTTGAAAGCCGTGCAAATGCCGGTCAGTCATGAAGTATTAGGCCTGAATACAGGTAATTAGTTCCGCACTCAAACATTATGTTTTACCACTATGGATTCGCTCGCTGATATCTCTTGCCTGATGCATTAACTACATATGGCCACTCCTGAAATAAATCAAGTCGACCCGGAATTGCCCGTTGGCGGCTCCTTGCGGGAAATGCTCGGCAAGGCCATGCGTGCGCATGCCAACCGGATAGCTTTCAGCTGCGAGGGGGCCAATCTCAGTTATCGCCAGCTTGATCACCTGAGTAGCGAATTTGCGGCCTGGCTGCTGCGGGAGTCGACACTGGTGCCAGGCGACAGGGTGGCTATCCAGTTGCCCAACCTGTTTCAGTACCCGGTTACCGCCATGGGCGTGATCAAGGCAGGAATGGTACTGGTCAACATCAATCCCCTGTACACGGCTGGCGAAACTGAACACCAGTTGCGTGATTCCGGTGCCAGGGTATTGGTCACCCTGGAGGAAGTGCTGCCTGTGATCAGCAAAATATTGCCGGGTACGGCCATAGAAAAGGTGATTGTCACCCGGGCATCCGATTTTTTTCCCTGGCACCTGAAGCTCGCTTACCGGATAAAGCGTTTTATTGGCCGCCGCAAACTGTCCCGGTCACGATTATCAGTGCGCATGGATTTCGATGATGTGCTCAAGCGCGGAAAAAAATATTTACGCTACATGCGCTTGAAATCCCTGGTTGAACTGAGTCCGGATGATCAGCTACATCCGGATGCATCAGGGTTGAGCCTGATTCAGTACACCGGAGGTACTACTGGTATTGCCAAGGGGGCGATGCTGTCTGATCACAATATCATTGCCAACATGCTGCAAATCGACTCGGTCATCGAGACTCGCTGTCCACCACCTGGCAGTACCTTTGTTGCGCCGCTGCCGTTCTACCATATCTATGCCTTTACGCTGAATTTTGCCTACTCCATCTACAAGGGCTACAAGAGCATCCTGGTACCCGATCCCCGCAACACGGACCGCATGGTCAGGATGTTGAAAAGGCACCGGATCAATGGTGTGGTCGGTGTCTCCACCCTGTATCAGTTGCTATGCAAGCATCCCGATTTCCGCAAACTGGATTTCTCCGCTTTGCAACTTTGCACCTCTGGCGGTATGGCGCTTTCGATTCCGACATCACGCCGCTGGGAAATGCTGACCGGTTGCAGGATCCTGGAAGGTTACGGGCTGACGGAAACTTCACCGCTGGTGGCCAGCGGCAGCATTGAGCATTACCAGGAAGGCAAGATTGGCAAGGCCACACGGTGGACTGAACTGCGTATCGTGGATGAACAGGGCAAGGTGCTGGATGCCGGTCAGGCTGGAGAAATCCAGGTGCGGGGTCCCCAGGTCATGCAGGGCTACTGGCAATGCCCGGAGGAAACCGCGCAGGTGCTGGCAAAAGATGGCTGGTTCAAGACGGGGGATGTAGGCATCCTGGATGAGGAGGGTTTTCTGACAGTGGTTGACCGTATCAAGGACCTGATTATCGTATCCGGTTTCAATGTCTATCCGGCCGAAATCGAAGAGCATGTCCTCAGGCATCCGGATATTCGTGAAGCCGCCGTCATCGGCGTTCCCAGGGAAGAAGGTGAGATGGTCAAACTGTTTGTGATCTCGGAGAATCCCGATCTGAGCGAAGAGGATATCATTCGGTTTTGTCGCCAGGGCCTGACGCCTTACAAGGTGCCGGCCAGGGTAGAGTTTCGTGCATACTTGCCACGCAGCAACGTGGGCAAGGTCTTGCGTCGCCAGTTACGAGAGGACCAGGTGGCCTGATGGCGATGAGTGATTTGCTGGAAAGAGTTGCGGAGGCGGACTCCGAGCTTGATGATGCCATCCACCCGGTACTCAAGCGCGTCTATGCAGCGCGTGGCGTAATCCGGGAAGAAGATCGTCGCCTGGAGCTCGCTGAACTGCTGCCTCCCGGTTTGCTCAGCAATAGTGAACAGGGGGCTGCCCTGTTGGCCGATGCCATGGAAAGTGGCAAGTTCATCCTGGTGGTGGGCGATTTCGATGCCGACGGGGCGACCAGTTGTGCACTGTTCAAACTCGCATTGCGTGCGTTTGGTTATGACAATGTGGATTTCCTGGTGCCCAACCGCTTTGAATACGGTTATGGCCTGACCCCCGAAATCGTGGCTGTCGCCCGGCAGCAGTCGCCTGACCTGATCGTGACCGTGGATAACGGTATAGCCAGCCATGAGGGTGTCAGGGCCGCCAATGCCGCAGGCATCGAGGTGCTGGTCACAGATCACCACCTGCCAGGCAACTCCTTGCCAGAGGCGCGCTGCATCATCAATCCCAACCTGCCTGACTGCAGTTTCCCCAGCAAGGCGCTGGCCGGAGTGGGTGTGGTGTTTTACCTGATGTCGGCATTGCGTGCGGAATTACGGTCACGGCAATGGTTCGACCGGCACAAGGTGGCCGAGCCCAATCTGGCCCGTTTTCTCGACCTGGTGGCGCTGGGAACCGTGGCTGATGTGGTACCACTGGACCAGAACAACCGGCGGCTGGTGCGCCATGGCCTGAATATTATTCGCAGCGGACAGGGCAGGCCCGGTATCCAGGCCTTGCTGGCGGTCTCCAATCGTAATCCGGCCTCAGTGGCGGCATCGGACCTGGCTTTTGCTGCCGGTCCACGACTCAATGCAGCAGGGCGCCTGGATGACATGTCCCTGGGGATTGCGCTGCTGCTGGAAGACAGCGTGCCTGAGGCACGGGATATGGCAATGCAACTGGACAGTCTCAATCGGGACCGGCGGCAGATCGAGCAGGACATGCAGGAACAGGCCATGGAGTTCCTGGCGGGGCTG
>Ga0181571_10003352_pt1 | contig 11999 bp, 6 predicted proteins | sample 101ome_17_FD_132440 | JGI IMG/M metagenome (GOLD analysis project Ga0181571, IMG submission 132440) | Coastal salt marsh microbial communities from the Groves Creek Marsh, Skidaway Island, Georgia - 101407AT metaG (megahit assembly) | ecosystem: Environmental > Aquatic > Marine > Intertidal zone...
ACGCGTAAAGGCGTACTTCCGCGTAAGGACTGGATACCTCCGCGGAGCGTTCTCGTGAGGTTTTTACGCCACCGAAACGTTGGGCTGTTGTGCCAAGGAGTCTCAGCCCAGCGCGCGTGTCACCCGTCGCGACGGGATGAATCGAGGCGAATCTGACGGCTCGAAGGCGTTGTTAGTTTTCGACGCGATCCCGATGCATTAACAACTAAACTAAACACTTACGCCATCAGCGCCACCCGCTCCGCGCGCCCCTCGGACGTTCGGCGCTCCTTGTGCTCTCGAAGGACGGCGCGAATGGACGAAGCTTTGAAAACGGTGAACAGGATTGCGCACGCCAACCCATACGGAAGGAGAGTGGCGACGAAGGCCCCCGTGCTTCGTTCGACGTTCATCGCCGCGGCGCCGAGAGAGGATCGGGCAGCGCGCTTTCGTGGAATGTTCGCCTTGACATTTTTTGACGTCTCCTTAAAGCGTCGAGCGGGCTTGTGCGGAGCGTTCGTCTCAAACGTAGACGACGTTTCTTCGAAACGACGGATGAAGGGAGCGCTATTACCAACAACACCGTTCACGCTGTACGCCTTTTCTTTGAGAGTGTCGTCAATGGATGGTGCATCCAGCGCTTCAAAGTCGTAGTCCTCCAGTGCTTCATTCAGCGCGCCGGTACCAGATTCTTCCATGCCGAGTGGAAGCGCGCTCTGTCTTCGCTTGAGCTCTTGCGCGGTGATGACGTTCGTCTTCGCGGCGTCAATTCCGGCTTCGCGCGCGCTCACGAGGGCATCTCGCAAGTCACCTCTGCTTAAACCAATGGGAGCGACCACCTCTTCATCGGGAATCTGTCCGAGAACCGCCGAACATTGTTGCGCGCACGTTCCAAACACGAAATTCTTCGACGCCAAATTTGGAGTATCATATTGGATTCTGTTCCTCCAAGAGCCGGCTTGAATGGTCGTGCAGGCGGAGCTGAACGCGGGAGACGCCGTCTCTCCATATTTGCGCTGCCACATCTCTTTTCCGTACGTTATGCCCGAGTCGTACACGTGATTACCGTCTGCGTCGGCGAGTGAAAAGCCGTATGCGACGGCGCCCGACCATCCGCTGTACGTGATGCCGTACGTGCACACGCCGTAATAATTGTTTCCATCGCGACCCGTGACGGGAGTCATCGGAATTCCGCGAGCATACGGCCACTTCAGGCGGTTCCCGAGAGGAGGTTTGCCCGAAACGAGTTTAACCTGCGTCAAATCTTCGCGACGCAACGGAATGTGCAGATAATCCGCATCGGTGCCCTCCTCTGCCTCTCTCGTCGACGTATTGTTCAGAGTGTAGTCGAGCACAGATTGCGGGATACACTCCGTACTGACGTAGTAGCACGGCGGGGGCACGACCTTGCAAGGATCTGTCGACGGGCAGCTCGTGTGTGTCTTACTGGCGCCGTTCCTAATCGCGTTGAGGATTCCTTCGAGCTCGCTCTGATCGGTATTCTGAGGACACACGAGATCGTCCGAGTCGCACGACCACAGAGGACCGACCGGACCTTGAACGTCGATCTCAGTTCGCGAACCGGCGCAGGTCGCTTTGCAGTACTTACCCCATCGATAGTGCCACTGACTGGCGTACGTGCTCAGTCGACTGCGGTCCGATCTGCTGATGTACGCGGGAATGGTCATGTCCGGCGCCGCGTCGTCGACGAGGCTCGCCAAAGGAACCGGGAGAATTGGAATCTCCATGTGGTCGTTTCGATGTCCGTACACCGGGACGACGAACGGACTCGTCACGAATGCGATGAAGCTTTGCAACTCGAGCGGTTCGTGTTCAAAGTACGCCGGAACGCTGCCGAGCGGCACAAACGGAGGATAGTGCGGCGGGCTGGGAGGCGGCGGAGGCGGACTCGGCGGAGGCGGACTCGGAGGAGGCGGACTCGGAGGAGGCGGACTCGGAGGAGGCGGACTCGGAGGAGGCGGACTCGGAGAAGGCGGAGGCGGAGAAGGCGGAGGCGGAGAAGGCGGAGGCGGACTCGGAGGAGGCGGACTCGGAGAAGGCGGAGGCGGACTCGGAGGAGGCGGACTCGGAGGAGGCGGACTCGGCGGAGGCGGAGGAGAAGGCGGATGATTCGCGCCTTGACCGAGGCGTGCGCTTGGAAAAACCGCCCCGTGATGGTTTAAATACATAGCTTCAGCGTCTTCGTTGAAAGCTGGTAGATCATCTTGGGCGAGTTGTTCGTCGAGGCCAGTCAGGTATGAGTAACCGTTCGCATTCTTCCAAGAGTTGATCGCGTCCAACACCGCCTGTTGATACGCTGCGTCGGCGGACGCGTTCACGTTTGAGTTGAATGTGTTGATGTCTGTCTCTGCTAACGCTCCATCCAACGTGAGTGCACAGACGTACGTGTTAGTCGCACACTGCGTCGTTTTCCATGCGTTCATTTGTGCCGTGATGTATCGCGTTTTGACAGCGGTGTTCATCGACGTCACCTGGGCCTCGGAGGAAACACTCTTCTCTTGTTGCGTCACTGTATACGAGTGCGTAGACGCCCAAGCGGTGATGCGAGTTCTTTCTTGATCCCAGTAATGCGTTTCGTACGCCGAAGCGAGCGCCGCATTGTAACCGGCAAGATCATCAATCACGTGTTGAATTGTCCAACTCGACGGCGCGTACGACGTCGCGCCATTTGACAGTAAGAACTCGGTCAACGCTGCCGACTCGTTATTCCTCAGTTGAATGTGTTTGTTAATGGACAAAAGGTTGTATCGATCCGTCCATTTCTTCGTCGTCTTCGCAAGGGTGAGTCCCTGTCTATACAACTTTCCATACTTGCTGTTATCGCCAGATTGGTAGTATAAACGGAAAAATTCAAACAGGTAATCCTTCGTGTCGGCGGCGATCGTGGCGTCGCTGATCGCGTGTCTCGCGAGCCAGGCTTGTAAATCTCGCTGTACGCGCGCGTTGATCATCAGAAACGCCGAATAGCGCATATCCATGAGGAACGTATTCGTATCCGCCGGGTTGGCGTAACCCTTCGCAGGCTTCGTCACCGATCCCGTCATCCATGGGCACGAGTACGTGAATCGCAGGGATCCGAAATAATGGGGCGAGAACTGGCTCCAAGTATTGTCTACGACGTCGTCTGCGCCGGTGATGGTACACGCGGGATAATCGCTATTGCCTCCGTAGTTTGCGTTCACGTACGTCGTCAGCGCGCTCTGAAATCGAGGCAGATTGAACGGAATCATGATGTGATTATCGTAATCACTGTATCGCGGGAGCTCATACATCTTGAGACCCGGACACCTGTTGGATACGTCCCTCGCGTGCCCGCGTTGCATGCACCCCGGGTGCGGCACTCTCGAGTCATCCACGTGCGTGTACGCTCCCAACGCCCCCACCGCGGTTAGAGCGACCACGAGCGCGGTTAGCGCGTACGCACACGCGCTCTCGTTCCTCATCGTTCTCCGCGACGCCATCGCGCGACGTTTCTCGAATCTCAAAAACGATGGGTGTTGAGGGTGTTGAGGTGTCGTGATCGTCCGGTACGCGCTCGAGAACGCGCCGGTTCGGTTCTCGCGTCCCCACCGATCGATAGCTGCCACGATGCGCGCAGATTACGTCGACGAGACGTCGGTCGCGAGACGCAGTCCACGTCGCGATCCGAGGCTCGGTGTGATGATCGTCACACCGGACGATGGTGTGATCGTCACACCGGACGATGGTTCGGGGGTGGCTAAATCTTACGCCGAAGTAACTTTTTATCATTTTAATAACTCATACTACATTAACTTGTAAGTCTATCCAACCGAACCATCCCGAACCATCGGGACGAACCATCGGGACGCATCGTCGTGTCGATGCCAATCAAACGGGACCACTACAAAAGCACATTTCTCTACGTACCGTTGGTCTGACACTATTTTTATGTACATTTTCATAATTTTCCACTTGGCGCATTCAAGACTCGAGGTATGAACGACACGACGACTGACGCGGGAATGAAGATGACGGAAAGTAATCCGATGGCACGGCGCGACGACGACGCGACCGGCGCGCGCGTCGAACGCGGTCGTCACACCTCGACGAGCGATCGAGGAGACGATGGCGATGACCGTGTCGGCGAGATGCGCCGCGACCGGTGCGGCCGCGGTGACGAGAAAGACGAACAAGTCGACGACGATGGGACGATCGAGCGCCGTTATCCAGCGACGACGCGAGAGCGTGCGCGCGCGCGCGGGAGATTTGGAGCCGGATAACATCTCCGTGCTCGTGTGCGGTGGGAACGGTGTCGCCATGGATGTGTTTCGACAGCTCACGGAGAAAGGGACGTGGGCGACGGTGTTGCAGAGACACGAGACGAACCGAAAGGAGATCGAAGCTGTGGGAGGGTTTTTGGTCAAGGGGGACGCGCTCGAGCCGAAGTCTGTCGAAAAGGCGATGAACCAGAGCGATGAGTACGATGCGGTCGTGAGCACGATTGGTGGGACGCCGGCGGACCCGCGCGCGGATTCTGAGGCGAACATCGCGCTGATCGATGCCGCCGCGGCGAAGGGCGTCGGAAAGTTTGTGCTCGTGACGAGTATCGGCGTGGGCGACAGCGCCGACGCGCCGCCGCCAAACGTGTTTGACGCGTTGAAGCCGGTGTTGATCGAAAAGGCGAAGGCTGAGGAACACTTGAAGGCGGTGAGCGCCAAGACGGGGATGGAGTACGTGATTGTGCGACCGGGTGGACTCAAGAGCGAACCGGCGACGGGCACCGCCGTGCTCACCGAGGACAAGTCCATCTGCGGCGCCATTCACCGCGAAGACGTCGCGGACTTGGTCATCAAGTGCGTGTTGAAGGCGAAGGCAAACGGTAAGGTGTTGTCCGCCGTCGACAAGGCGCAATTGCTCGACCAACCGGACTTTTCCACCTTTGAAGTATAAGTCATTCGGCGCGCCTTGTGAGACAATTTCTTTCGCGAGACGAGTAGCGACGCGAATGTTGATTTTTAATAAAGCGTGATGATTTCTTTTCCTTTCATGAAGACTACGTATGACTACTCTCGGGATGTTATTGGTACAAGTAGGTGTTCGAGCGACAATATAAATATCAACGCCGCTTGGACGCGTGCGCCGGGACGAGCTTTCGCTTCAACTCCTCGCTCAGAGACTCCAACTCGTCTTCGCTAAAGTCGAAGAGCGAAGGAAGCGGGCTTCCATCCGGTAACGTCGTTGCCTCATCGCGCAATTCGTCAAAGTACTCGTGCGCGCACATCGTCATGCAGTCGAATCGCTCCTCTGGAATGTAGACTATTATTTTGGAAATCAACTCGAGCGCCAATGGGTCGACGTTTTTCGAAAAAACCTTGGACCACGAGTGGGGCTTGAGTTGAGGAAAAGTGAACTCGGTATACCCGGGGTTCATGTGCATTATTTGTTCCTTGGACGGCGTCCCCAAAACTTTGATGATCTCCACCAATTGATCGACACCGCTGTCGCCCGGGAACAGAGGCGAGCCCAGCAACATCTCCGCCATGACGCAACCGGTGCTCCAAACATCGATCGCCGTCGTGTAGTGCACGGCACCGAATATCAATTCGGGCGCGCGGTAATATCTCGAACAAATGTACGAGATATTGGGCTCGGTTGGCGCTAAAATTTTCGCGCTACCGAAATCACAAATCTTCAAGACGTGCGTCTTGGTGTCGACGAGCAAGTTTTGCGGCTTGATGTCGCGATGACAAATACCGAGTTTATGCACGCTCGCCAGCGCGCGCGCCATCTGATACGTGTACAACTTGACCAATAATCCCGGAATTCTTTGATTGTTCTTGTGATAATGTTTCCCGATTCGATACACCGTGTCCGGAACAAACTCCAACACCAGATTCAAGTACACCTCGTCCTCCTCCGTCGTGTGATAAAAACTGTGTATCAACTTGACGACATTTCTGTGATCCACCGCTTTCATGATTTGCAACTCTCGATTCTTAAACCTCTTATCCTGCAACACCTTCTTGATCGCCACCTCCTCGTCGTTCTCTCGACATCTCGCCTGATACACCACGCCGAACGACCCGTGCCCGACGACGCGCACCGTCTCGTAGCTAATCTCCCCCGACACCCCCGGCGCCCCCGTGCGGATGACGTGCCCGACCTCGTTCGGGTCTCCATCGATCCGCAACGTCTCGTACACCTGCGCGCGTCATCGCGTCATCGATCGATCGATCGAGCCGTTCGTCAGTCATCGTCCCACGTTTACCATCCGTCGTTTCATTCGTCTCTCTCCGCGCGCGCGCGCCCATCCAGTCGTTTAAACGCACGACCACCAACGGACCGAACGCCCATCGATCGTTCATTCCGTTCATTCCGTTCGTTCGCGTCACTTACCGCGTCTCTGCTCGCCATGCTCGCGATCGTCAACGCCTCCATCTCTCTCGCCGCCATCGTCCGGTCGTCGTCCGGTCGTCCTCCGTCGTCGAGCGCGCGACGACCGTTCGACGGTTTCACGGTGTCGACGCCGCGCCCGCGCCCACGGTCGACCCGGTCGTCCGTCCGATCGGTCGTCCGTCCGCGCCGTCGCTCGATCGAACGGAACGAACGAACGAAGGAACGCGCGCGCGAATCGTCCGTCGACCGCGACGCGCGTTCGATCGACGGTCGCGGTGTGCGGGACGTCGACGCGCGCGGGGACGAATGAATGAAAATGCGCGCGAATGCGCGAATGCGCGCCCGCGTCCCATGCATGATACTTTCTACGTTATTGGGGGTTTTGTGTAGTACACTATGGTTATGTGTATCGTAATGGAGATGTCCCGAGTGGTATGAAGTACGCATCGTGTCGTTCGTTCGGGAAGATTCATGAAGACGTCGCGTCGTCGTCGTCGTCGATCGGGTCGTTCGTCGTCCGCGCTCGTGCGTCGGGAGAGACCGACGCGCGCGATTGCGTCGATCGGGTGAGACGCGTGTATTCGATCCGATCCGATCGTCGTTCGTTCGTTCGTTCCCGGAAGTGACGCGACGTACCGCGCGATGACGACGACGACGGCGTTGCACCCGCGCATCAAGTGGTGCGAGCGAGAGGACAAGGTGTACCTCACGATTGAACTCCCGGACGCGAAGAACGTTCGAGTGGACATCGACGCGACGACGTTTGAGTTTTCGGCGGAGGATGCGAGCGGGCGAAAGTACGCGGAGACGCTGCGGTTGTATAAACCGGTGAAGAAGGATCAGTCGACGTACGCGACGACGGAGAGACAGGTGTTTTGCGCGCTCATCAAGGAGGACGCCGAGTGGTGGGAGCGATTGTTGGCGTCGGGGGAGAAGAAACCGGCGAATTTACACGTGGATTTCGATAAGTGGGCGGACGAGGACGATGATGCCGGAGACGTGGACACGAGCATGTTCGACATGCAGTCGATGATGGGCGGCGGCGGCGGCGGCGCGCCGGGAATGCCGGGCATGGGCGGCGGCGGTGGAATGCCGGATTTCGCCTCGATGATGGGCGGTATGGGCGGCGGCATGGGCGGTGGTGCGCCGGGCGGGGGCGCGCCGGACATGGCGAAGCTTCAGGAGCTCATTCAGAGCATGAAGACGGAGGAAGCCGGGAACAAGCCGGCGGCCACGTTGGAACCAGTCGAAGAAGAAGGCGATGACGATGACTTGCCGGCGTTGGAGTAGATTCAGTTTGGTCAGATGATTGGCAACCGTTGAAATACGCGTCGCGTCCCATTGTAGGCGATGAATGTCAGTCGCGACTCGCGGTGATCGCGAAACACTTGGCGCGCGCGTACGTTTGTTGCGCGTCGCTTGTAAGACAGACGACGTCTTTTCGTTTCGTTGTGCGTGCGTGCGTGCGTTTTTTAATACGACGATAACATAATGTCTACTCAAAACGTCGTCTATTAAATAGTCTTTTTCGACGCCGTTTTCGCCGACTTGGACGTCGCCGGTCGCTTGTCGACGGTCGCGCTCTTCGCCCTCGATATGGATCGAACGACCGCCTTCGACGTCGCCTTGGCGCGTCTCACGCTCTTCGGTTCGGGAATGAGCACCTTAGCCGCGAGCACGACGATGACGGAGCCCGCGACGCCACCGACGACGTACGTCCCGACGGCTTCCGCCGCTCCGCGCGTGAAGAGGTCTCCCGCGAGCGCGTGCGACGCGATCACCACGGACGGATTCATAAATCCACAGCTGTACCTACATCTCTCGACCACGATGGATAATACGTAAAACCCACTTCCGAGCGCAGGAAGCAACGCCTTGGAGAATGAGCGTTCGGCGAGACCGAAGAAGATGAAATTCGCCGCCACCACCGCCGTCTCGGCGAGCGCGCCCGCCTTGAATCCGCCGTTCGGCGTCAGCGGTACCATGGGCGCTTTCCCCGGTAAAACCCACGGGAACGTTTTAGCCGTCCACATCACGACGGCGAACGAGCACACGTGCGCCAAGATGGACGCCGTGGCGTTTATCGCGGCGCGCGTCGGAGAAACGTCTCCCAACAGCGCCCGCAGCGCGTACACCGTCGGGTTATTCGTCGCCCCCTTGCTCGCCCGAGCGAACGTCGGGGAGAACACAAACGCGAGATTGAGAAACAACAGCGTGAGCGTCACCGCGCTGGCGTCGAATTCCGCGCGCGTGAACGCGTCAAAGAGTGGAACGAGATGTCGCTGCACCAGCGTCGTCTGCACGTCGAGGCACAAGAGCGCCGTACACACGACGAAGGAGGAGACGAACTCGGCGCGCGCGGGAATGTTGAGGGACATGGCGCGTTTCTCTTCGGTTCGTTGGACGTCGACGACGGATTCGCGCACGACGCGCGCGCGTGTGGGGACGATCGATGGGTGGATTGGATTTGCGAGGCAGAGGTGGTTGTTACAGGCTTTAGGGCGCGACGGGCTCCGGAACGACCAAATCCGGGTGCGTGGCGTTGACGATGGGAACGCATCGCTCGCAGAGCTGTGCGTGCTTGGCGTCGGCGCCGACGAGCGGGGAGAAGTTCCAGCATCGAGCGCACTTGTGGCCCTCGGCGCGCACGACGCCGACGGAGACGGCGCCGGCGCCGGGGACGTCGACGACGGATGTGAAGTCGCATCCATTCACGGAGTCTTCGCTGGAATCGACGATTTCGACGCCGCTGACGATGAAGAGATAGCGAAGGTCGTTCGATACCTCCTCACGCGCGAGCTTAGCGGAGAAGTTGGCGTCGGAACAGTGCACCTTGACCTTGGCCTCGAGCGACGCGCCGAGAAGCTTGGCGTTGCGCGAGTCTTCGAGCACCTTGTTCACCGTGTCGCGAATCTCGAGGAAGGAGTCCCAGAACTGAACCTCTTCACCGTTGAGAGACGACCACGCGTCAGGCTTGGACGGCCAACCGGCGATGAAGACGGAAATGGCGCCGTTCGGCTTGTCGTACGGGAGCGACTGGAACGCCTCCTCCGCCATGTGCGGCGTGAGCGGAGCGATGGCGGCGATGAGACGCTCGACCAAGGCGGAGACGACGGTTTGACACGCGCGACGCTTGATGTCGTTCTCTTCGCCGATGTAAAGCTTGTCTTTGCTCACATCCAAGTACACGTTGGACAAGAAGGTGGTGAAGGAGGTGACAGAGGCGAGCACGCGACTGTAGTCGTACTCCTTGTACGAGTTTTCAATCTCAACCATCGTCGCGTTCAGGCGATGAAGGATGTACTTTTCAAACAATGGTAAAGAATCATACGACACTTGTTCGTTCGGGTTGAAGTCGTCGAGCACACCCATCAAGAAACGAATCGTACCGCGGAGCTTGCGGTACGCCTCGCTCGTTTGCTTGATGATGTTCATGCCGATGCTCACGTCGCCCGAATAATCCGTGCTCGCGACCCAAAGGCGGAGAGTATCGGCGCCGTAGCCCGGCTCTTGCTTTTGGTTCTTACCACCTTCGATCACCACGCGCGGGTCGATGACGTTACCTAACGATTTGGACATCTTGTATCCCTTTTCGTCGAGCACGAAACCGTGCGTCAAAATAGTCTTGTACGGCGCGCGCCCCGCGGCGGCGACGCCCGTGAGAAGGCTCGACTGGAACCATCCGCGGTGTTGATCGCTACCCTCCAAGTACAAGTCCGCCGGGAACGAGAGTCCACGCGATTGCACGACGCCCGCCCACGAGCTTCCGGAATCGAACCACACGTCCATGGTGTCAGAACCTCTGACGTAATCGCCCGCCTTGGCCTTGTGCTCTTCGGGCAACAGCTCCTCGACTTCCATCTCCCACCACGCGTCGCAACCGCGCTTTCGCACGATTTCCGTGAAGTGAGTGATGATGCTCTCGTCCATCAACACCTCGTTCGTGTCCTTGTGATAAAACGCCGGAATCGGAACGCCCCACGCTCGTTGACGAGAGATGCACCAATCCGAGCGTCCGCTCACCATCGGACGCATGCGCTTCGCGCCAGACTCTGGAATGAATTGTAACTTATCTAACTCGTCCAACGCCTTCTCACGGAATCCCTCGACGGAGGCGAACCACTGTTCGGTGGCGCGGAAAATGGTCGGTTTCTTCGTGCGCCAGTCGTACGGGTACTTGTGTCCGTACGCCTCTTGCTTGAGAAGCGCACCGGCGGAGTACAACTTTTCTATGCAAAGCTCGTTACCCTCGCCCAAGACGGATTTGCCCTCCAAATCACCGCCCGCGTCCTCGGTGAAGAGACCGGCGTTGTCCACGGGAGAGTACAACGGCAAACCGTACTTCATCCCGGAGATGTAATCGTCTTGACCGTGTCCTGGAGCGGTGTGCACCAAACCGGTACCGGCGTCGGTGGTGATGTACTCGCCACCGATGATGATAGGAGACTTGCGCTCGTAGAAAGGATGTTGGTACTGCACGTTCTCAAAGTCTTGGCCCTTGAACGTGGCGAGCGTCGTGAGCTCGCTCTCCAACTTGGCGGCGACGGTTTCGCGCAAGCCTTCTGCGACGACGAGCTTTTTACCCGTCGATTCAACGCGAACGACGGAATAATCGAGCTTGGCGTTCACGGCGACCGCGGCGTTCGCCGGCATGGTCCACGGCGTCGTCGTCCACACCGCCAAAGACGCGTCCGTGAGCAATTCCTTGAGCTCGGCGGGCGTCGAGTCCGGAACGTCGCTCACGGCGAACGCGACGTAAATACTTTGCGACACGTGTCCTTCCGGATACTCCAACTCCGCCTCAGCCAACGCCGTCATGCTCGACGGCGACCAGTGCACGGGCTTTTTCCCGCGATAGATGTGTCCGTTGAGAAACATCTTTCCGAACACCTCCAACTGCGCCGCCTCGTACTCGGGCAAGAGCGTCATGTACGGCTCATCCCAATCCCCCCAAATCCCGTACCTCTTAAACTGCTCCCTCTGACTCTCCACCGTCTTCATCGCAACCTTTTTCGCCTTGTACCTCAGCTTGATCGGCGACAGCTCCTTCCTCGCCTCCGCGTCCATGCTCTGTAAAACCTTGAGCTCGATGGGCAACCCGTGACAGTCCCACCCCGGAACGTATCGCACGCGCTTCCCGTTCATCATCTCCCACCGATTGACGAAATCCTTCAAAATCTTATTTAACGCGTGACCGATGTGTAAATCTCCGTTCGCATACGGCGGTCCATCGTGTAACGTGAACGGCGTCGCCTCCTCGCGATCCCGCAGCGTCTCGTACACCCCGCGCTCGCGCCACCACTCTTGCATGCGAGGTTCCTTTTGCACGCTGTTCGCTCGCATCTCGAACGACGTCTTCGGCAATCGAACCGTCGCCCCGTACGCGTTCTTTTCCTTCTTCGCCTTCCCGTCGCCACCCTTCCCACCGCCCGCGCGAACGACGAGCGCGCGTCGCGTCGTCGTCGCGCCGGCGCCTCGCCGGCCCGAGCCGACGAGGACGTCCACGCCTCCGTCCCGACGCGCGTCTCTCCCCGCGCGACCGCGCGCGCCGACGACGCGCGTCCACGCGCATCCACACGCGCGTCCCATCGTTCCTCGCGCGCGCGCGTACGCGAGCATGCGCCGTCGGACGGTGACGCGCG
>Ga0181571_10003355_pt1 | contig 11993 bp, 6 predicted proteins | sample 101ome_17_FD_132440 | JGI IMG/M metagenome (GOLD analysis project Ga0181571, IMG submission 132440) | Coastal salt marsh microbial communities from the Groves Creek Marsh, Skidaway Island, Georgia - 101407AT metaG (megahit assembly) | ecosystem: Environmental > Aquatic > Marine > Intertidal zone...
CCCCACCCTCCCTCCCTCCCCCCCTCCCCCCCTCCGTCCCTCCCTCCCTCCATCCGTCCCACTCCTCCCTCTCCTCCCTCGCCTCATCCCGGAGCGAGTGCCCACGCGCTGCCGCCTGCGCCGCCGCCGTGTCGGCCGACACCACCAGGTCCCCCATGAGGAGGACAGTCCCCCCTCTCCCTCCGCCCTCCCCTCGTCCTCCCCCTCCCCCTCTCGACCCGCGCTCGCCCCCCCCGCCGCCGCCGCCGCCGCCGCCCGTCCTTGATCATCGTCTCCGCCCCCCCCCTCCAGTTGTTCTGCCCCGCGCTCGTCCCTCCTCGGCGTCGGCGTCGCCTCCGCCCCGGGGCTTTTGGTTTTTTCCGGGCGAAACTTGAGGACGCTGACGCCGGGCATGTCTCTCAACTCGCCCGTGCCGAGGTCCATGTCGAGGACCCACTGCGCGACGTACGTGTCCGCGGCGCACGTCTCCTCCGCGACGGTGAGGTACTGCCGCGAGAAGTCGAACTGGTTCGCGAGGTAGGTCCTCATCTGATCCGCGCCGCTGACGCGCACGAGCCCGGGGCCGTCCACGTACGTCACGTCCGCGGCGTAGTGCGCCAGGCAGTTGCTCCTCCAGTTGTCCTGGTTGCACGTCAGCACCTCGCGCGCCACGCGCGTGCGCGCCTCGGAGAAGTCGCCGCACGTGGCGCCCGCGGGGAAGCCCGTGGTGAGCCGCCGCGGCTCGCGATTCGAGGAGGCGGGCGGCGGGGGCGCGGGGGCGAGGAGGCGCGAGGGCGAGGGCGGCAGCGGCGACGACGCGGGATCGATCGTCCCGACGGCGAAAGCGACCGCGAGGGCGCTCGCGGTCGCGACGACGCGCGCCGCGACGTTCGTCGGCGGCGGCGGCGCGGGGGCGTCCGCGGCGTCGTCGTCGTCGTCGCGCGGAGGGGCGACGGGCGCCGGCGGCGTCGCGAGCGCGTCCCGCGATGAGGAGGCTCGCCGCGGCTCGGGGTCGGGATCGTCCTCCGCGACGACCACCCCGACGGGGGACGCGTCCCCGTCGTCGCGCGACGACGCGCGAGGAGCGACGACGCCGCGCCGGGACGCGCGACACGCGCGACGGAGCGTCGCCGCGCGGCGCGGCGACGCCCCCGCGACGCCCGAGGGCGGCGCGAGCGCGCGTGACGCGCGCATGGTGCTGTGGCGCGCGACGATCGACGCGCGCGGTTCGAGAGCGTCCCGAGGTGCCGGCTGGCACGAATCAAGAAATCGTCAAACGCCGGGGGTCTTGCAGTGTCCGCCCGGAGGGCGTCCACCGGCGCCGATCTCGGGAATCTCCGGAACGCGACGTTCTGATTGGCTCCGAGATGTCGATAACGAGGAAAGAGGCGAGCCATCGGAGGGCTTCGTCGCGCGCGCCTCGGCATTCCCCTCCCACGCGCGCGCCCTCTCGCACGCACCCGCGCGCCGAGACTTCTCCGGTCGCCCTCGCCTCCCCCCGACGCCGTCGACGATGTCGGCGCTCAGCCTCGGCGCTTCCGCGCTGACGGGCGCGGTCGCCCTCGGGCGCGCGCGGATGATGTCTCGCGGGGTCAAGTCGTCGCCCGCGATGGCGCGCTCCGCGGTTCGCGCCTCGCGCGCTCGCCGCGCCGCGCCCGCGATCCGGTGCGTGGCGACGGAGACGGCGGAGAAGATCGAGATCACCCTCCCCCCCCGGGACGGCACCGTCCGCGTCCGCTTCGCCCCCTCCCCCACGGGCAACCTGCACGTCGGCGGCGCGCGCACCGCCCTCTTCAACTGGCTCTACGCGCGCAACCTCGGGGGCAAATTCGTCCTCCGCGTCGAGGACACGGACACCGCGCGCTCGACGCGCGAGTCCGAGGACGCCATGGTCCGCGACCTCAAGTGGCTCGGCCTGGACTGGGACGAGGGCCCGGACTGCGGCGGACCGTACGGCCCGTACCGCCAGTCTGAGCGCGGCGCCATCTACAAGCAGCTCGCGCAGCAGCTCGTCGACGAGGGCTACGCGTACCCGTGTTTCTGCACGGACAAGGAGCTGACGATGATGAAGGAGGAGCAGGAGGCGAAGAAGCTCCCGCCCAAGTACATGGGCAAGTGGGCGACGGCGACCCCGGAGGAGGTGGAGGCTGAGATGGCGAAGGGCACCCCCCACACCTACCGCTTCAGGGTGCCCGAGGGCGAGCGCGTCGAGATCGACGACATGGTCCGCGGGAAGGTCGGGTGGGACACCGACACCCTCGGCGACTTCGTCCTCCTCCGCTCCAACGGCATGCCCGTGTACAACTTCTGCGTCGCGGTCGACGACGCGACGATGGGCATCACGCACGTCCTGCGCGCGGAGGAGCACCTGCCCAACACCCTGAGGCAGGCGCTCGTGTACGACGCGCTGAAGTTCCCCCGCCCCACGTTCGGGCACATGTCCCTCATCCTCGCCCCGGACCGCTCGAAGCTCTCGAAGCGGCACGGCGCGACGAGCGTGGGGCAGTTCAAGGACCAGGGGTACCTCAGCTCCACGATGATCAACTACCTCTCCCTGCTGGGGTGGAACGACGGGACGGAGCAGGAGATTTACGAGACGTCCGAGCTCGTCGAGCGGTTCGGCGTGGACAGGATCAACAAGTCCCCCGCGGTGTTCGACAACGTCAAGCTCAACTGGATGAACGGCCAGCACATCCGCCTCCTGCCCGAGGAAGAGCGCGACGCGATGGTCGGGAAGGTTCTGGTGGAGAGGGGGCTCGCGACGGAGGCGGAGTCGGCCTTCGCGAAGAAGGCGGCGGCGATGTGCGCCAACAGCATCGAGCTCGTCGAGGACGCCGCGAGCGAGGTGGAGGCGATCCTGGGGTACCCGCTCGCGGAGAACGCGGAGGACGCGAAGATGGCGAAGATCTTCGAGGACGATTTCGGGGAGATCGCGGACGCGGTCGTGGCCGGGTTCGACTCGGGCGAGCTGCGGAGCGCGATCGAGGCGGGCGAGTTCAAGGCGTTCGTCAACGCGACGGGGAAGGCGCTCGAGAGGAAGGGCAAGAGGCTCTTCATGCCCTTCCGCGTCGCCCTCACGGGGCGCATGCAGGGACCGGACGTGGGCGAGGTCATGGACCTCCTCCTCGCCGAGGGCGCGCCGGACAAGGCGGTGAAGCTCGAGGAGCGAGTCGAGGAACTCAAAAAAATGTCCGACAAGTGGAGCAAGTGAGGAGGAGAGCGGGTGCGCGAGCGCTTCGTCCGACGGGCCCGCGCGACCCCCGCGCGACCCCCGCGCGTGTGATATCATAGGACACGCGCCTATATCATACTACCGCGCGTCGCCCCGCCGCGCGCCTCTCCTCGGTGGACGCCGGAGAGGGATCTTCTTCGTAGGGAGTGTTCTTACTTTGCTCCGTTTATACAACGACAACCGTAAATATCCGCCCCGTATATCGCTAAGAAGATGTGCGGTGTGGGTTTCACGTCGCTCCTCGTCGTCGCCCGGGTCCTTCAAAAAGTCGCCCGGGGTCTCCGTCACACTCTCGCGCCTCCGACCCTCCCGGTTCCTCGCGCTTTCGTCGCGTCTCTCGCCGCGTCGCTTCACTTGTCCGCCTCCTTGACCGCCTCCTTGACCGCCTCCTTGAACGAGGTCGGGGCCTTCTTGGCGGGCGCGGGCGCGGCGGGCGCGGCGGCGGCGGCGGGCGCGGGCGCGGGCGCCTCCTTCGCCGGCGCGGCGGCCTTCTTCGCCGCGGACTTGGCCGCCGACGCGTCCGCCGACTTGGCGAGCGTCTTGCTCAGGTCGCCGACCGCGCCGACGGTCGTGGTCGCGACCGCCTTGAGGTTGATACCGGTGGCGTCGTCGATCTCGACGAGGCGGTTGTCGAGCGCCTGACGCGATCCCGCGTTGAAGATGAGGAAGCCGGTGTACCCGACGCCGATGAGCTCGAGGGCGTTCTCGACCGCGCCGGGGAGGATGGCGAGGGTCAGGAGGAACGTGCCCGCGAAGATGGAGGCGACGCCGTAGGTGCCGACCTGCTCGGCGGTGAGGTTGATGGGCTTCGGCGCCGGGCGGACCTTGGGCGCCGCCGAGACGCCCGCGGGCTTCTTCGCCGCCGTCGGCTTGGGCTTCGCGCCGATGTTCACCGTCTTGAACGTCGTCGGCTTCGCCTTCTTCACCGTGCCGACGCCCTTCTTGATCGTGTATTTGGACTTGGGCGCCGCCTTCTTCGCGGGCGCCGCCTTCTTCGCGGGCGCCGCCTTCTTCGCGCCGAAGAGAGGCTTGGGCGCCGCCTTCTTCGCGGGGGGCGCCTTCTTCGCCACGGGCTTCTTGGGCACGGGCTTCTTGGGCGCGGCGGGCTTCTTCTTGCCGAAGAGCGCCACGGGCGTGGTCTGGTGAACGCGGGCGAGCGACCGGGTGGGAAGGAGGGGTGGGGTCAGTTTCGCCTCGGCGTTCGAAGGGCGTTCGGCCGGCGCGGTCGCCGATCCGGTTCATCTTGTCCATCTTGGATCGTCGGGCGATCCGGAGGCGCGCGCGATATTTTCCGCGCATCGGCGCGGAGGGGCGGGAGGGGGGCACGCGCGAGGCGCCGCGAGGGGCGGGGCGTTCGACGACGGAGCACTCGCGCGTTCGGGGCCGCGCGCTCCCGGGGGCCGCGGTGCTCTCGCGCGGTTCGCGCGCTCGAGGGCGGGCCCGTCGCGTCGCGCACGCCACTTGGCGCGTGAATGTTACCCCTCGCGCGCGTTCGTCGTCAAAAAGGATGGGATGATTCGCGTCGCGACGCGATCGGGACGCGCGGGTACCTTGGCGGAGGCGCCGAGACGCGCGGCGGGCTTCGCCGAGCGCAGCGGCGCCGCGACGGCGACGCGGAAGGTCAGGGACGTGGCGGCCATGCTGAGGAGACGGGCGTGCGTTGCCGATATGCGCGCGCGCGGCGCGCCGGTCGCGGGGAGAGGCGGATCCAAAAAAACTTCTCGGGAGCGAAACCGGCGTTCGCCGGTCACCTCGCCGTTCGCTTGATCGCCGCGAGAAGTGCTCGACTGGCAGCGCCGATCGCGATCGTGATTGGCCGATTCGATCGCGGAATCGACCACCGCCCGCCGCGTTGGAAACCGCCGTGGAAAAATCGAAGCCGAAACCGCCGTACAAACGCCGGCGGAAAAGCGACGCGGGTTCGGTCCCGAAACGTTCCCCTTTCGAGCCGTTGAAATTCAATTTCGTGACTCGAGTTTTGACCCTTGGAAGGGTCGACGTCGACCGCGGCCGCGAACGGAGTTTGGAAAAGGCGCGGGGAGCGTTCGTTCCGCGCACAACGCGCGTGCACCGACTCTCGTCCCCTCACAGACTCGGCGCAGTACTCGAGATGGTTGCGAAGAACAAGACCAAGGGCAAGGGCAAGGCGGCGGTGCGTGCTTCCCCGGCGCCCCGTCGCGCCCCGACGCGCGCGTCGAAAAACGATGCCCGTTTCTCTCTCAATTCTTGAAAAAAATTGCGCGATTCTCGCGAACCGCGTCTCCGCGCCGCGCCCCGCGGACGGTCGCTCCCGATCGCGCGCGCGCCGAGGGTCGCGCGCGATACGCCGAGCTCGACCGGCGACGGGGCCGCCTCGACGCGAACGCGCCCCGCGCGCGCGTCCGCGCCGCGACAGCACGCGGCTGAAATTTGATTTGTTTTGGCTCACAACCCTCCCACATCCCCCGCGCCTCCGCCACCGCAGGCCAAGAAGCAGCAGACCAAGGCCAAGCCCACCCCGCGCAAGGCGTCCTCGGCGTGGACGGAGGAAGAGACCGCGGCGCTCGCCGCCGGCGTGAAAAAGCACGGCGCCGGTGCGTGCCTCGTCCCACCCCCCCTCCTCCGCGATCGATCCACGCGCGGCGGATCGCCCCGCGCCGTCTCCGCGCGCGTCGCCGGCGGTTGCCAAACGTCTGCTTTTCCGCCGTCCCTTCGGACGGACGACGCGAGGAGAATTCGTTTTGGCTTTTCCTCCCCGTTTCGTTTCGTTTCGGGTGACGCGCGACCCGAGCGCCCGCGCGCGCTCCGAACCGCCCCCGACTGACACCGTCTCCCCCCTTCCCCTCCCGATCCCCCGATGCCATCATCAGGCGCCTGGGCGAAGATCCTGGCCGACCCCACGTTCAAGGCTGCGCTCAAGGCGCGCAGCAACAAGGACCTGAGCGACAAGTACCGCGGCTCCTCGAGCGCCAAGTCCCCGGCCAAGGCGCCCGCCGCCGCCGCCGCCGCCGCGAAGAAGGACGTTCCCAAGCCCAAGACCCCGGCCAAGAAGGCCGCGACCCCCGCGAAGAAGGCGACCCCCGCGAAGAAGACCCCGGCCAAGTCCCCGGCCCCCACGCGGGTGAGCGCGAGGCAGGCGGCGACGCCCAAGGCCAAGGCGGTGGCGCCGAGCGGCGGCGTCGCCAAAAAGACGCCGTCCAAAACCGCCGCGTCCCCCGCCCCCGCGAAGAAGGCGAAGAAGGAGGCGAAGAAGGAGGGCGGCGGTTTCTGCGTCATCATGTGAGACGACACCGAGTGACGCGAGTGACCGTGAAGTGACGCGAGAGACGATTACTACTATTCCATCCCATCTGCTATTCCATCCGCCGGCGAGGGAGGGCGGGAGAGGAACGGGTATATACGCGGCGCGGCGAACGCGAGGCGATTTTGGAGAGGGGGACCCAAAAGGGGACGGACGGACGACGGGGACGAAACAGTATGGAGGCTCCGTGGGCGAGACGATTTCCGTAGACGCGAGACGTTACCTACGCTCTGTTGTGTGCATATATACACACGCACTATATAGCGAGAAGAATAAAAGGAACACCACCCCTCGACGGAACACCCCTCGACGTCACAGCTCGTCGCGGGGGCTCCGGGTCCGCGTCGCGTCGTCGTCGCCGACGAAAAAGCGCGTCCGGCGTCCGTCTCTCCGCGCCGCCGCGCGTCTCGCCGCGGCGACGAGCGCGTGCTCGACGGCCCACGCGGCGCCCCCCGCGCCGCTCCCCTCGCCGCGGAACGTCCCCGAATCCGAGTCCCACGCCTCGGGCGCGCGGAACGCCATCCCGGGCGCCCACGTCGCCTCCGCCACCCGCCGCGCCGTCGCCCACGCGGCGCGCTCGAAAAATAAAGAGCGCGCGCGTTTCGGCGCGGCGGAGGCGGAGGCGGAGGCGGAGGCGGAGGCGGAGGCGGAGGCAGAGGCGGAGGCGGAGGCGGAGGCGGAGGCGGATGCGTCCTCCCCGTCCTCCTCCTCCTCCCCCGGAAAAGACGGAAACGACCCCCGCGTTTCGGCGAGCTGGAGGAGGTGCGCGGCGAAGACGTAGCACGGCCCCGCCCACGAATCGTTGGCGTCCTCGTTCCCGTCGAGCGCTTCGCTCGAGGCGTCGGCGGCGGCGCCGAGGACGCACCCGCGCGCTCGCCCGCCGACGTGCCGCTCGAACGCGCGCGCCGCGGCGGCGCGCGTTCGCGCGCGCGATAACACCCCGGGGAGGCCCGCCGCGCGAAGCGCCCACTCCCCGACGCCGCCCGCGACGACGCTCGCGTTCCCGGCCGCGCTCCCGCTCGAGTCGAAGCGGTAATACCCCCCCTCTCTCGCGGTTCGTCGGGAGGACGGGTAGTTCTCTTCCGCGTCCGGGACCCAGAGCTCGTCCTCGTACGTCCTCCGCGCCTTCCGCAGCGCCTCGTCGGCGCTCGCCGCCGCGTCGGGTTCCTCGAGCGCCGCCGCGAGCCCCCCGGCGGCGCGCACCGCGGCGAGCCAGAGCCCGCCCGCGTACGCGGAGACGCGGCCCGTCGCCGGCCACCCCGCGAACGCGTGGTCGGCGCCGCCGCCCGCCGCCATCTCCGCGCGCGAGCGGTGGTTCGGGACGAAATCGCCGTCCGAGTCGTGCGCCAGCGCGAGGTGCGACAGAGCGCGCCACGCGGGCGCGAACAGCGCCGCGAGCGCGTCGCGCGCGAGGCCGGGACGTCCTTCGACGACGAGACCGCCTTCCTCTAGGCCTTCTTCTTTTCCCTCGCGAACACCCTCCTCGGCGGGAGAGAGGGGCGTCGTCGTCGTCGTCGTCGCGAATTCGGCTTCCCCGCTCGTCCGACGGAAGCCCTCGCGGAACGCCCCGCCCCGCGCGGCGTGCGCCCTCGCGAGGGTCAGGACGAGCATCGGCGCGAGGTCTTTCCACCCGTTGACGTCGACGTCGCGGCGCGCGTTCGGGCTCGACGTCAGCGGCGCCTCGCGCGCGTCCCCCAGGTCGTGCGCCGCGCAGTCGCGAACCTTCCGCGCGCGAGACGGCGGTTTTCGCCTTCGTCCCCGTCCTCGGTTTCTTCGCGACGTTTGGTTTTGGAACTCTTTTCCCCCGTCGGTTTTCTCGTCGTCGTCGTCGTCGCCGTCGTTCGCGTCGGCGCCGACGAGGTCCTCCGCCCCTACGAGAAGCGCGCGCTCGCGATCGTCCTCGCTCGGGACGGCGCGCGCGGCGTCGGCGACCGCGGCGAGGTCGAGCGCGGGCCAGAGCGTCGCCAGCGGCCAGGACGCGTAGAAGTCGAACGCTAACGAGCCCACCGTCGGCGCGGTCCAACTCCGGAGCAAACCGAAGCGTCCGAGCGACCCGCCGTACGCGCCCCCGTTACCCGCCACCGACGCGTCGTCGAGGTCGATGTCGAGCGAAGCCTTCTCGTGCGTAGACACCTTCTCCTCCGCCTCTGCCGCCTCCGCCGCCTCCGCCTCGTCCTCTTCCTCGAACGGGTCGACGCGCGGCGTTCCCCACAGCGCCCCCCCGTCGACGAGGCGAAAGAGCTCGTTGAACAGCGCGGCGACGAACCACGCGGGGCGCGCGACGTCGCCCCCCGCCGCTACGGCGTTCGGGCTCGCGTTCGACGTCCGCGCCCGAACCGCCCGACCCGTTCGGTCGGGGTTCGGCGTCGTCCCGGGGTCGTCCTCGCTTTCGTCCTCTCCCCCCCGCTCGCCGCGCGAAAATCGACGCGCGGACTCGACGTACGGCGTCTGCCACCGCGAGATCGCCGCCTCCCACTCCCCCGCGCGCGCGATCGCCTCCGCCGCGAGGTCGGGCGCGGACGCGCCGGGCGGCGGGGCCCTCCGTCGCCCTTCGTTCGGACCGTTCGTCCCTCGCTTCGCCGAGATTTCCCGCGGGATTCCCCCGTCGCGCCTCCGTCTGAGCTCCGTCGCGTAGCGTTTCTCGAGCGTCGCGTCGCGCCCCCCCGGGAACGTCGCCGCGGGGAGGTCCCACGCGAGCGCGAACGTCACCGAGCGCCGCTCGCCGGGGCGGAGCGCGAACGACGCGCACACCGCCGCCGCCGCCGTCGCGGGAACCGAGGAGGAGGACGAGGACGAGGACGAGGACGAGGAAGCCTTCTCCCCCGAGAAGTCGAAATCCTCCTCGAGCCTCCCGCGGGACTCGAACGCGTCCCAGACGTCGCCGAGGTCCTCCTCGCTCGCCGCGTCGAACGCCGTTCGAGCGGTGACGTCGACGCCGGGCGAGACCTCCGCCGCGATCGCGAACCCGCCGCGCCAGGGAGCGACCCGCGGGGGCCGACCGGGGGTTGACCGGCCGTCGTGCGTCATGCTTACGCCCGCGACGCGAACCGTCGCGTTCTTCGAACCCTCCGTCGGCTGAGAAAACGCGCGCCTCGCGAACGACGCGTGCGCGAGCGGACCGCCCGCGGCGACCCCGCGACGGCGTTCGTCTTCGTCTTCCCCGCCGGCGCGGTGGTTGACGCGCCATCGATCCCTCGGGGGGCTCGTGTCCAGGGGCGCGACGTCGACGCTCGCGAGCGGATTCTGAAACGAGAGGAGGACGGAGACGTCGCGCGCGTCGTCCCCGTCGTCGTCGTCGGACGAAGAGCCCGTGTGCTCGGCGACGAAGCGGAAGACGCCCACGGGGAGGCTCGCGTCGCGGTACCGCCCCGGGAGCGTCGGGGAGAACTGCACCTGCTCCAGGCGCACGCGGCCTTCGGCGGACAATGAACCTGATGGGTTATGGGTCCTCTGATCCTTCGACGCGTCTTCGCCCGAGAGGAATCGAGCGTCGTACGCGTACCACGCGCGGGGGAACAGCGCCCTGTACACGCCCCCCGAGCCGTCCGTCGGGAGTGTTCGGCGCGGACGAGCGCCTCGACGAGCGCGGGGGTCTCCCGGGTCGGGGTCGCCGGCCTCCGGGTCGCGGACGCCGTCCGCGTACGCGTGCGCCGGGAGGGAGGAGAGGACCGTGGCGACGCCGTCGACGCGCGCGGCGAAGAAGGTGTGCGGCGCCGGGTGGTGGACGCGGCGCCCGAGGCGCAGGTGCCACCTCGCGAAGTCGCCGCGGTACGTCCGCCCGATGCTCCCGGCGCCGATACCCCCGATCGGCGCGCCCGCGTGCGCGCCGTCGTCCCCGCCGGAGAAAGGGTCCGGCGCGCGAGGGCGCGGCGGGGGCGGCGTGCCGGGAGGGGTGCCCATGACGTGCGTCCACGCGACGTCCGTCGGACAGTCGAGGTCCTCCTCGAACGTCGTCGCGGGACGCTCCGCGAGGACGGACGCGGAGAGGGCGAGGAGCGCCAGGGCGAGCGCGCCGCGCCGCGGCATCGCCCCCGGCGACCGCCGAAGGGCGAGACGCGCGCGCCGCGGCGACGACTGAGAGGGGGGTGGGGGGCGAAGCGCGTCGCGCTTTATTCCACACTGCACTCCGGCGTAACAACGAGCGATGAGACGCGCGCCGGCCGGTCAACGCGCGCGTGGATCTCTCGGACGGCACGACGAGGCGCACTGCGCGTCGCGCGCGTCCCACCCGCCACGCTCGCGATGGGGACCCCGACGAAGACGAAGTCGGCGTGCGTCAACCAGGTGCGTCCCGCGCCGGTCGCGACCCGGGTTTCGCGACGCCCGGGTCGGCGCGTGCGCGACGCGCGCGCCCTCGCGCTCGGCTCGGTTTGAACGCGACGCGCGGCCCCCCCCCGCGGAGGCCGAGGGGTGTCTGATCGCTCCCGCCCTCTCTCCACGTCCTCCTCCTCTCACCTCCCCTTCCCCCCCCTCTCCCCCCGCGTGCCCACCCCCGAAAAAGGTCGAGCTCATCGCGCAGCGTCGCGAGGCGCGTCGCTCGAGGGCGCTCCGCGAGAAGGCGGCGCTGAACGAGGAGCGCAAGACGCACGGCGTCGATCTCGACGGCGTGCGTTTCGCGCGGATGGTGGCGGCGGCGCGCGAGCGCCTCGCGCGCCGCCGCCCCTCGAACCTCCCCCCCCCGGACCCCCTCCGCGCCGAGCCCAAGGTCGCGGTGATGGTCCGCAAGCGCCCCCTGATCGCGAGGGAGCGCGCGCTGAAGGCGGTGGACGTCGTCAGCTGTTTGGACAACCACGTGGTGCTCCACGAGCCGAAGACGCGCGTCGACCTGACGCGCCGCGTCCGCTCCTCCGCCTTCACCTTCGACGCCGCGTTCGACGAGCGCGTCGACGACCGCGACGTCTACCGCGAGGCCGTCTCCCCGCTCGTGAAGCTCTGCCTCGAGGCCTCGGGCGCGGACGCCACGTGCTTCGCCTACGGGCAGACGGGAAGCGGCAAGACGCACACGATGAACGGATGTTACCGCGGCGTCGCCGACGAGGTGTGCGCGGGCGCCGAGCGCGGGGGCTTGGCGGCGTGGTGCAGTTTCTTCGAGGTGTACGGCGGGAAGTGCCACGATCTCCTCAGGGACCGCGCCCCGTGCCAGGCGCTCGAGGACGCCCGGGGGCGCGTCCGCGTCGTGAACCTGCGCGAGGAGCGCGTGAAGTGCGCCGCCGACCTCGTCGCGCTCGTGCGAAGAGGCGAGTCGGTGCGCGCGACGGGGCGCACCGACGCCAACGCGACGAGCTCGCGATCGCACTCGGTGCTCCAGGTGCGGCTCCGAAGAAAACCCGGCCGAGGCGAACAGGGCGCCGACGGACCGACGCTCGCCAGGCTCTCCCTGATCGACCTCGCGGGCTCGGAGCGCGGCGCGGACCGAGGCGACCGAGGCGCGGACGCGAACACGAGGAGGGAGGGCGCGGAGATCAACAAGAGCCTGTTGGCGCTGAAAGAGTGCATCCGAGC
>Ga0181571_10003359_pt1 | contig 11988 bp, 8 predicted proteins | sample 101ome_17_FD_132440 | JGI IMG/M metagenome (GOLD analysis project Ga0181571, IMG submission 132440) | Coastal salt marsh microbial communities from the Groves Creek Marsh, Skidaway Island, Georgia - 101407AT metaG (megahit assembly) | ecosystem: Environmental > Aquatic > Marine > Intertidal zone...
GTGACGCGCGATCGGACTCTAACGTGTGTCGTGGAGGTGGTGCGTCGTTCGTGACGCGACGGTGACGGTCGTGCGCGTCGAGACGGGACGACGGGACGATGACGATGATGACGATGACGACGATGCCGACGATGAAGTCGACGTCGAGCGCGCGTGTGAACGGGCGTGTGAACGGGCGTGTGAACGGCGCGGTGGTGGTGGCGCGAAGAGGCGGTGGTGCGCGCGCGAGAGGGGTCGAGACGGCGACGCGCGCGGTGACGGACGTGGACGAGGCGACGTTCGACGCCGAGGTCGTCGGCGCGGGGAAGCCCGTGTTGGTGGACTTTTGGGCGTCGTGGTGTGGGCCGTGTAAGCTGATCAGTAAGATTGTCGATAAGGCGGAGAAGGAGTACGGTGACGCGATCAAGGTGGTGAAGGTGGAGTGCGACGCGAACCCGACGTTGGTGGAGAAGTACAGCGTGTACGGATTGCCGACGCTCATCATGTTCAAGGACGGCGCCGAGGTTGAGGGATCGAAGAATGAGGGCGCCATCTCGTACGATAAGCTCAAGGCGTGGGTGGAGACACACAGCGGCGTGCCGCCGCCGTGAGCGAGCGGATGAGCGAGAGACCAGACCCTCTGCAAGCGCGCGCGTGTTTACGAGGGAGGAGCGACGCGGCTCGCGCCTTCGTTCTAATACACATGTCCTAAGTCAGTTGTTCACGCCTCACTCGTCGTCGTCCCGCGCGCGCTCGTTGCTTTCCCACGCGTCGCGCTCGTTCGTCTCTCTACACGTTTCTCGGGAATAAGACGACGTGGCGGAACGGAACGGCGCGATGCGCCTGCCCGTCGGCGTCGCCGTCATCTTCAAACTCTAAAACGAAATCGCTATACTCCGCGTTCGGAGTTCTTCGCGCCGGTTGCACCACTCGCGCCTTGTAAAACGTCGTCGTGTTCGGGTACACGGCTAAAACGCTCGTTCCGGCTGGGAAGTTTTGGGAATGACGCACCGACGCCGTCTTCGGCAGCGGAATGATGAATTTTTGCGGCAAGCGGTACACGTGCTTCTCCGCCTCTTCATCGGCGTCCACTATCTCAAACACGCCCTCCGACGGTGAATATCTAGTAACCGTCGCTACGATCCACTCTTGTCCTCCGGCGCTCTGATTCAACACACCCACGTTCGCCGCGACTAAGTCCCCGACGTCCATCGAAGACAACATTTGACCAGACGGCGCGCGACGCATTTGCGGCGGCGGTGCCCTTGGCTGTGACTGCATTCTCTGTTGCTTCGCGTGCTGCATCGCCTGGTACGCGTATCCTTCGTCCACATCCTCCTCTGGATTGATCCCTTGCTCCTCGAGTTCCTTGTGAAACGCTTTGAGTTCGCCGTCCAACTGCACCGCGTTCCCCTTCACCATGTCCAACGCCAACTGCGCCAAACGAATCTTCTCGTTCGACACCATCTGCATGCTCGCGTGCATCGCGTTAATCTCTTCCTTCAACTCATTCACCGCCTCGACGTCCGCGTTCCGCGACCCTCGAGCACTGACGCTCGCCGCGGAGACGCAGTCGTCCACCTTTGCCTGCACCGCGTCCCGAAGACGCGCGTTTCGCTGGTCCAGCTCCCCGATCGTGGTTAAAATCCGTTGTAACTCGGCGGGTACCTCCGCCAAGGCTGCGTCGAGCGAAACGAGTCGCGCGCTCGTCAGTCTTCCCACCCAGCGCGCGTCGCCGACGATGATTACGTCGCAGCGCACAGATCGATTCGAGCACATGACTTCCTTCGCGCGCGTCTCGCCTCGCCATCGCGCACGCACTGTCCACGAGTTTCTCCAGGTACGTCACCGATCCCGTATCCGCCATTGTCACCGCGTGTTCTCGCGCGGCGACGCGACGAGAGACGCGCAGTGACGCGCGAACGAGTTGAATCCGGTTGCGAGCGCGGTCGAGGTTTAGGAGAATTCCGAGTCCGAGGTTTGAGGATTCGCGCGCCAAAGCGGCATAACCTCGCGCGTCCGAACGATGGCGGACGCGAAGGATATCTTGGGTATCCCTCGAGGCGGCGCCGCGGCGGGGACAAAGGCGCGGCGAGGGCGCGCGGCGACGGCGAAGCCGCCGAAAGGGGTGCACCGAGAGGTGTGGCAGATCACGCAGGATCAGAATCCACTCGGGGACGGAGATGCGCGCGCGGCGGTGGTGCCGACGGCGATCTCGTTGCACGGATTGAAGGATAAGCGAAAGATCACGGCGCGGACGGTGACGTGGCAGTGGCAACCGTTCCGTAACAGCGCGAGAACGGATCAACTGCAGCTGAAGCACTGGGTGAAGAAGGCCATCGGCGGCGCGCAGCCGACCCTCATGGGCACGAACGGAGGGGATGTGGGCGGTGATTACGCGTTCGCTAAGTATAACAAAAAGATTCAGATGCACAATTACACGAGCGAGGAGTACGAGCGATTGTTGAAACATTTGGACGAGTCGTGGTCGAAGGAGGAGACGGACTATTTGTTTGAACAACTGGAGCGCTTCGACTTACGATTCATCATCGTCATCGATCGATGGAATTTCGACAGTCCTCAGACGCGAACCGTGGAGGACATCAAGGTTCGATACTACGGCATCGCCAAAGTTCTCATCGAGGCGCGCGCGGAGACTCCGGAGGAGGCGGCGTCGAACCAGATTGTGAAGATGCCGTTCAACGCCCAACACGAGCTCGATCGCAAAGTCGCGCTCAACACGCTCCTGAACCGGACGAACGGTGAAATGAAAGAAGAGGCAGAGATTTTGAAGCGCGTGAAAGAGATCGAAAAGAGACGGCGTACGGAAAATCAAGCATTGTTGCAAAAGGCGGCGGCGGTGTTCTCCACGTCGCGCACCACCATGGTGCAAAATCCCGTGTCCATAGACGACGTTCGCGCGGATTACGAATCGCTCATGCCTGATTTACCCCCTCGAGGTTCGAGTACGTTGAAACCGGGAGCTTACCTCCGCGGTCAACACTTCATTACGCTCGCAAACGAACAGGCGGCTGCGGCGCAGGGAGGCGCGCGTTTCAGCAAACGCATCGACCAGTGTTTAGAGGACCTCGGCGTGAAGACGCCAGTCATGAACACCCACGCGGTGTGTGCCGGCTGGTTGAAGCTTCGCGAAGAAACCATTGAATTGCTTCGCGTGCGAAAGAGGCTCGCCGCCGTGTACGAACGTCTCGTCGCCAAGGGAAAGACGCCGGGCTACATTCCGGGCATGGCTGACGTCGAAGCAAAAAAAGCCGTCGGATCGACCAAGGATGTGCCTCCACGCGTCGCGTCCGCCGGCGAGATTAAAAAGGAAGAATCGCAATCGACACCGGCGTCCATGCTGAAGCGCAAGGCGACCGAACCCGCCGGTCGCGCCCAAAAGGCGCAACGAGCTCGTCGATGACCGTTTCGACGCGACGGCGCGGCGACACGGGGCGTAAGACGTAAACGCGAGCATTGTAAACGATAAAATAGCAATCTAGACCAACCTACGAGATACCGATACCGCGCAAAAACTTAGCGACCTGCGACACGCACGCCAGCGCGACGAACCATCCAAACAATCCCTCCACGTCGCTCGGCTCGGTACCCGTCGCGCTTCTCAGCGCCGTTGACGCAGCCCACAGCGGCACGCTCGTCTTAAACAACACCGGTGCCACCACCCCCAACGTCCCCACGATGTCCCCCGACATCAACGACAACATGAACACCTCAGCTTGATTCTCCGGAATCTTCGACGCCGGCTTCAACAACTGCGTCAAAACCTTCTTCGGCTCGACGTCCCATCGCTCGTAGTGTCGCACGACTCGGTGCTCGGCGCTCAACGCGTGCGTCGTCCCCCCCTTGGCCGCCAAACGCGGTCTCCACGGCAAGTCCAACACGCACGAAAACGTCCACTCCGTCTGCACCCCCTCCTCCGTCTCTTCGAACGACGTCAGCTTCAACTCGACGTCCCGACAAAATGCGCCCAAGTTGCGCACGTTCCTCTGAAACCGTCCCAACCCGCGAAACGATGCGAACGGGTCGGCGAACTCGCACGCGTCGTCGTACGCGCGCATGTCCCCGTCGCCGGTGACAAAGTACACCGACTCGTAATCTTCGCGAATCGCCGCCACGGCGCCGGCGCGATCGACGATGGGCGCGCCGTCGGTTGCGCGGGCGTCGCCGGTTGTGTCGGACGACCCGACGACGCGTCCGAGCGCCTCGGCGCCGTACCACGCGGCTTTGAGACCGACGCCGACGTCGGCGTCAGCCTCGTCGGAGGAGGAGGAGGCGCGCGCGATGGTGGTGGTGCGCGTCGTCGCGCGACGCGAGACGGTGGCGGCGCGCGTCGTCGCGCGGCGCGAGACGGTGGCGGCGCGCGTCGTCGCATAGCGCGAGACGGCGCGAGACGCGCGCGGGACGGGCGCGCGCGTGGTCATCGTCATCATCGTCATCGCGTCCCAGAGTGTCGACGTTGGCAACGACACCGCACACGTCGACCGGTGGTTGGCGTCGACGGCGCGACCGACGCGCGACGGACGAGAGCGATGACGGGGGTGCGTCTGTTCGCCGCGCGAGGGTTTTGGAGGCGCGACGGCGACGGTGGGGGAGTTCGAAGACGACGAGGGAAGAGAGACAACGGTGGGTCGGCGTCTTCGGATGACTCGACGACGACGACGACGACGACGCGCGCGAGTCGTGGACGCGACGGTGGGCGCGATGTGTCTAGTGGGAGGTTCGGAGGCGCGCGCGCGGCGTGCGCGCGCGCGGCGAAACTCGCGCCGGGGGTGCAGAGGGTGACGACGGCGGCGGCGCTGGGCGCGTCCTTCGTCGGCGCGAGCGGCGACGAGGGTCGACGGCGAACGCTTCGCGGGAGACGGTCGAACGATCTAGGAGGATTATTTACAAATCCCGATCGTCTGTGCACGGACGCCATCATGGTGGGCACGGTGGCGATGTACGCGCTGCAGATATTGAGCGGGCAGGCGGTCACCGCGCTCGGGGCCAAGGTGAACGAACGCATTGCCGCGGGACAGATTTGGCGACTCGCGACGCCGATGGTGTTGCACGGAAGCTTGACGCACTTATTGGTGAACATGTACTCTCTGAATAGCGTCGGACCTCTCGTCGAGGCGACGTTCGGACGCGAACAGTTTCTGGCGACGTACGTCGCCGCGGGCGTGGCGGGCAACTACGCGAGTTACAGATTTTGCGCCAATAACAGCGTCGGCGCGAGCGGTGCGATTTTCGGTATCGCCGGCGCGCTCGCTGTGTATCTGCACCGACACAAGCGATACCTCGGTGAACGCGCGGACATGCAGCTCAAACAACTCGGAACGGCGTTGGCGGTGAACATGGGCTTCGGTCTCATGAATCAACGCATCGACAACTGGGGCCACGCCGGCGGACTTCTCGGCGGCGCCGCGCTCGCCTATCTCACCGGTCCAAACCTCATGTTAGAGAGCGACGACCCTCGCGGTCTGAGCCTGCGCCGCAAACTCGTCAACCGCCCAAAGGTACAAACCGCGCTTCGCGCCGTCAAAGACTTTTGGGACGAGGACGACGAGGACGACGAATGATCGCGTCGACCGACGACGACGAATGGTCGCGGCGACTCCATCATCGCATCGCGCGCGGTTCCACACATCTCCGTCTAGCATCGCGACGCACACACTAGCATCTCTCTGTAGTTTGTATTTATCGCGCTCTCTCCCGCGCTCGATCCGCTCGTCGAGTAAGTGGGCACTTTACCCACCGTCGCGTCACATCTCGACGACTCGCCATGCCCCCGACGCGCCGCCGTCTCATCATCGACACCGATCCGGGCGTCGACGACGCGTTTGCCATCGCGCTGTGCGCGCAAACGATGCGCGATGAGGTGGACATCGTCGGATACACGACGGTGTTCGGCAACTGTCGACGCGATGACGCGACGAGAAATGCAAAGTTATTAGCCACCATGTGCGCGCGGGACGCGCGGGCGCGGACGCCCGTGGTGGACGGGGCGAAAGTACCGCTTCGTACGCTCGACGCGAGCGATCGATCGGGAAAGGGGGCGTCGACGGCGGATGATTCGAGCGTTTTCGTGGCGGATTTCGTGCACGGTGTCGACGGGTTGGGCGGCGTGAGGGAGACGTACGAGCGCGCGGTGCGCGAGCGACGCGGTGATGCGGTGGGTTATTCGTACGATGCATCCGTAGACGCGGCTGATTTTATCGCGGAGACGTGCGCGAGATTTCCAGGGGAGGTGACGGTGTTGGCGCTCGCGTCGTTGACCAACGTCGCGTTGGCGTTTCGACGACGCCCCGAGTGTTTGAAACACATGGGCGAGCTCGTCGTGCTCGGTGGGGCGTTCGAGGTGAACGGAAATGTGAACCCAGCGGCGGAGGCGAACATACTGTGCGATCCAGAGGCGGCGGACGAGGTGTTTCGTTCGTTCGAGAGGACGTACGTCGTGGGACTGGACGTGACGACGCGCGTTCGATTAACCGCGGCGGACATTTCGCGACTCGCGCGTCCCATCGTCGAGGACGAACGCGCGTGTACGAACGATGTTCGGCGATTCTTACACGACTGCGCGCAATTTTACAAGGATTACCACACAGACATCGCCAAGGTTGGTTTCGACGGCGTCTACGTGCACGACCCCACCGCCTTGCTCCTCGCCGTCCCATCCCTTCGCGACGCCGTCGGCTTCCGCTTCGCCACCGGCGCCCTCCGCGTCGTCACCGACGGCATCGCTCGCGGTCTCACCATCCTCGACCGCCGTCGCGCGTGGCATCGTCCCAACGACTGGTCGACGGGTCCCGACGCCCGCGTCGCCGTGGACGTCGACGTCGACGCCGCGCTCGCCCAACTCCGCGCCCGCCTCGGCGTCGCGCGGCACGCGACGAACGATACCACCAATGCGCAGTAGCGCGCGGTACGCAGCGTCACCACGGCTCGCGTCGTCGACGACGACGACGACCGCTTCTCCGCGCGCGCTCCGTTCTCAATGCCAAATCCACCAATCACGACCCACCACGACCCCCCCCTCTCGACTCGAGGCCTCGAGAACCCGACCCGTCGGCGCGTCGGCACTCGACGACGCATCACCATGCGCGTCGCGTGCGTCCGCGTCGCTCTCGCGTGCGCGTCGGCGTCCGCGCGTCCGATGACGACGATGCGTCGTCTTCCGTCGTCTCTCGCGCGCACGCAGCGCGTCGCCGTCGTCGCGTCGAGGCGGCGGCATCGTCATCACCGCGCGGTGGCGGCGGCGGCGGCCGATGCGGCTGACGACGAGGATGTCGACGCGTTGCTCTCGAAATTCGACGCCGTGTACGGTGAGGACGACGATGAGGATGAAAACGTTGACGGTGAGGCGTTCGATGACGACGATGGGTACGAGGGACTCGGTGGCGTCGCCGGGGCGCGGGCGAGAGGGGAGGAGTACGTCGCCGACGCCGACGAGACGGTGATAAAAGTGGAGGCGGACGCGAACCCGACGGATGTGGGGAATTTCGGCATGTCGGACGTCACGGTGGCGGCGTTGCGGAAGCGAGGGGTGGATACGTTGTTTCCGATTCAGCAGGCGGTGTTGGAACCGGCGTTGTCGGGACAAGACGTCGTGGGACGGGCGAGGACGGGGACGGGGAAGACGTTGGCGTTTTCGTTACCCATCATCGAGAGGTTGTTGAACGAGAACTCGAGGTCGAGAAATCCGAAGTGTATCGTGTTGGCGCCGACGCGAGAGTTGGCGAAACAGGTGGAGAATGAAATCTTCATCACGGCGCCGACGTTGGCGACGTCGTGCGTGTACGGGGGGACGCCCATCGGGACGCAAGAGGCGAAACTGCGAAGAGGGGTGGACATCATCGTCGGTACCCCGGGTCGGGTGCAAGATTTGATCAATCGGGGGAGTTTGAACCTCGGTGAGATTGAATTCGTCGTCTTGGACGAGGCGGATCAGATGTTGAACGTCGGATTTGAGGAGGACGTCGAGGCGATTCTTCAAGATTGTCCCGAGACGCGTCAGACGTTTCTATTCTCCGCCACCATGCCGAGCTGGGTGAAACAAATCACCAAAAAGTTCCTCAAGCCGCAACACGTCGTGGTTGATTTGGTGGGTGATTCCAAGCAAAAAGTCGCGGACACGATCGATTTAATGTCGTGCGCCGTGTCCCACGCCAACCGAACCTCCATCGTGATGGATCTCGTCACCGTGTACGCCAAGGACAAAAAGGCGATTTGCTTCGCGCAGACGAAGCGCGCGGCTGATGAACTCACCGCGGCGCTCGGCCGCCGCGTCGCGTCTGAGGTGCTTCACGGCGACATCGCGCAGGCGCAGCGCGAACGCACCCTGCAACGATTCCGCGATAACCGGTTCTCGGTGCTCATCGCCACCGACGTCGCCGCGCGCGGATTGGACATTTCAGACGTCGATCTGGTCATTCACTACGAACTTCCGAACGATGTCGAATCTTTCGTGCACCGATGCGGCCGTACCGGTCGCGCGGGTCAGCTCGGCGCCGCCATCGCCATGTACACGGACCGAGAAATGTACATCATTCGTCGCATCAAAAAGGAGACGGGGTGCACGTTCCGCACCATTGGCATCCCGTCCTCCACCGAGGTCATGGATGCGTGCGCGGTGACCGCGTCGAATGCGCTCAAGAAGGTTGACGACGAGTTGTTGCCTTACTTTGCCCCGGCAGCGGCCAAGCTCTTGCCCGAAGACGCGAACGAGGACATTAAGAATACGCTCGCCGCTGCGCTCGCCGCCATCAGTGGTCAAACTGAAGCGCCGCCGCCGCGTTCTTTGCTCACTGGCGCGCCGAACTCGTGCACGTACGTGGTGGTCGACAACGAAGACACCGAACCCGCGATCCGGGCCGGTGACTTGCTCCGCGCGCTCACCGAGATTGACCGCAAACTCGCCGACGGATGCGGTAAGATTCGCTTCTTGGAGAACAAGAACGGTTTGTGCTTTGACATCGACGCCGCGTACATGTCCGAACTTGAGAGCGTCACGGATTTGAACGGTTTCGAGCTCAGCATGTGCACGCAGTTACCGCAACTCATGGCGGAGCAAACGCGCGAGCGTTCCGGCGGCCGCGGCGGCCGCGGTGGCCGCGGCGGTCGAGGCCGCGGCGGTCGAGGCGGATTTGACCGCCGCGGCGGCGGTCGAGGCGGTTTCGAACGCCGCGGCGGCGGTCGAGGCGGAGGCGGCTTCAGAGACCGCGACAGCGGTCGAGGTGGTTACAGAGACCGCGACAGCGGTCGAGGTGGTTACAGAGACCGCGACGGCGGCGGCTTCAGAGACCGCGGACGCGGCGGCGACTCGTACGGCGATCGCCCCCCTCGTCGCGACGATCGATCTCGCGACGATCGTCCCCGACGTCGCGATTACGGCGGAGACGGCTACCGCGAACGTTCTCCCGCGCGTTCCGGCGGCGGTGGATCGTCCTGGGGCGGCTGGTCGGAGTGAGCGCGTCGTCGCTCGCCGTCTTGCGCATTTTTTCCTGTACTCTTATTACAGATTCATTCTTGAGCTTTTGGCATCGCTCGCTGGCTGCATCCGAAACGAGTTCGACATCATCGATATTACTATAATTTTCCCACGATTGTTGTTTAGTAGAGACCCGATTACCTACTGCTCGCAGCAGATAGACGATGGTGTAACGACACATGAACACACGAACACGAAACTTTTTCGTCACACCCAGTCGCTCGACAGATTTAAATCATGCACTCGCTCGCGACGCCCGCGCGCGCGTGCGCGCCTCGACGCGCGACGACGACGTCAACGACGACGTCTCGCGCGCGACGCTCCACCGTTCGTCGCGCGGGATTCGACCCGAACGACCCGCTCACGTGGAACGCCAGCGCCAACGACGACGAAGGGATGGATGTCGGCGCGGTGGAGGATCTTCGCGTCGCCGTGGAGAACGTCCAAGAGCTCAGCGACGCGGATCTCGCCGAGTTGATCGGTGCGAGCGGTGCCCAGGTGCCGACGATGCTGGATGATGCGGCGTTCGCGACGTTCAGAGAGGAGGAGCGAGAGACGAGACGCGCCGACACGGCGGCGGAGTGCATCGCCGAGGGACAGCGAGAGTACGCGAACGGGGAGTACGAAAAGGCGTTGGCGACGTTTACGCGCGCTGGGACGTTGGAGGGGAGTGGACCGGTGCGGTATCGCAAGTCGGTCGTCGCACCCGCGGGTCCGAGCGCTGGATTCAAGCCGAGAGAGTTGAGCGCCGGGGAGGAGATTGCGATAAGATATAACAGCGCGTGTTGTCACGCTCGTCTCGGAAACGTGGAGGACGGTCTCGCGGCGCTCAAGGCGGCGTTGGAGCGAGGATACGATGAATACCCGGCGATTCGTAAGGATGAGGACATCGCCAGCCTGCGCGAGGATCCTCGATTTGAAGCCATCATGGCTCGGTTCGAGCCGCAAGGACGCATGGGTAAGCTCTTCGACGCCTTCAACGGACCGAAACGCGGCGTGAGTTTGCTCGATGGGATTAAGAACATCATCGATTCTTAGATTACTTTTAATGAATACATGCTATGTGAGCGCTAGGAGGATTTCGAGAACACGGATCCGAGAATGAACGCGACGAAAGCCACGAGTATCGCCGCGAGATGTTCCTGTCTCAGCACGAGCGCGCCGGCGGTACTACTCCTCTCCAACGCGAATGCGGCTCGTGTACCCGGTGGAGGTTGCGGTTTCACATCGATCAGTGACATCGACAGCGGACGAGTCGGTTGCTTTTGCACTTCGCGTGCCGTCGCCAAGGCATCTTTCGCATGCGCCCACGCGCGCTCGCATTCCGCCTCCGCAGCCTTTGCTTTTGATTCCGCGTGAACTTTCGCCATCACTTCAATCTCGAGACGATTGATGACCTGCTGCACCGCATCCTTGGCCGCTTGTTTCGATTGATCCAATTTTTCTCGCAATTTCGTGCATTGTTCTTTGATGCGATCATAGTCTTCTTTCGGCACGACGGGTTCGTACTTTTCATGAACCATCGACATCGCCCCTCGATGCGTCGGCTGTTGGAAGAGGGAGCGCGCGCGCTGAGGAAAGTCGCGAACTGGAGAACCGATTTCACTCACGGGACGCGAATCTCCTGGACGAACGCCGTGACTGGCGGCAACTTGCCAAGCCTCTTGCACAGCAGCCGACGCGGCGGCCACCTCATGTCTCAATCGCTCGTTCTCATCCTCCAGATCCTTTACCTGAGCCTCGGCGGCGGCTCGAGCTTGCTGCTCGAGCCAACGTTGACCTCGCGTGTCTTGTGAAACTTCGTCCTCAGTCGGTCGGACGGAGATTTCTTTCTCGAGCTCCGCGTTACGTTCATTCGCGATTCGCAATTGTTCTGCGAGACGAGCCACCTCTTGACACTTTGCTTCAACTTCACGAATACCCGCATCCACCTTCTCGCTTGCGACCTTGAGACTAGTTTCCAGTTCTTGTGTACGCGTGTCGAACGCAGAACTGTTTTCCTTGACACGTTCGATCTCTTCGTCCTTGTCCAATAATTCCTTGCGTAGTCTGACGGCTTCTTCCTGATAGGCTTTGCCCTTGCTAACTGCGTTTGAGAATTTCGTCTTCGCGGTTTCAACTGTTTGTTTCAGTGTGGACATTTCAGCTTCGTAAATACCAATGCTTTCGCGAAGACGTTTCAATTCTTCCTGGGCTTGTTCGCTCGATTTAATTTGACCGATCAAGCCGTCGCGTTCGTCATCGCGCAACTTTACCGTCGCGCGCAAATGCTCAATCTCTTCGGACATTGTCATAGCGCTTCCTCTCAGCTGCTCGATTTCTTGGTGCAGTGTCGACAACTCTGACGATTTCGAAGATTCCAATTCGTGCAAGTGCGCATCTTTATTGATCAACTCTTGACGCAAACGCTCCATCTCGGCGAGACGCTCCGTCAACTCCTGCTTTTCAAACGCCAACTCGGTACATTTTTCTTCCGCATCTTGAAGGCGCGAAGTAAGCGTCACCGTTTGCTCCTGGAA
>Ga0181571_10003360_pt1 | contig 11987 bp, 9 predicted proteins | sample 101ome_17_FD_132440 | JGI IMG/M metagenome (GOLD analysis project Ga0181571, IMG submission 132440) | Coastal salt marsh microbial communities from the Groves Creek Marsh, Skidaway Island, Georgia - 101407AT metaG (megahit assembly) | ecosystem: Environmental > Aquatic > Marine > Intertidal zone...
GTCGGGCTAATTCTAGCCGCCGGAACATTAGCAGATACCATAAAGGCCACAGGCTGGAACCCGCTCGGTTAGCGCTAGGGCTAACAAAGGAGATAACAAAGGATCAGATCAAGCCCATGGTCTCATCTAGGCCAAGGGCAATATTCATATTCTGAACTGCCGCGCCAGATGCCCCTTTGCCCAGATTATCAAGCCGCGCCACAATCAAGGCTAACCCCATATCATCATCCGATGGGTGAAAGACATGAATATCCATGCGGTTAGTGCCGATCAATTCGTCCATCCCCAGAAAGCCGCGATCATTCATTGGGGTATGATCATTTAAGGGATGCACATGAACAAAATTGGCATCAAAATAATGCTGATTTAAGGCAGCGTGAATATCAGCCATGGTCACCTGATGCGCCAACTGATCAAGGTGAAGCGGCAAGAACACCATCATGCCTGCATAGAAATCCCCAACCATAGGCGTAAAGACCGGAGGCCGATTTAACCCACCATGCATCATTACCTCAGGCAAATGTTTATGCTTAAGCCCAAGCGCATACGCAAAATGTCGAGGTGATTCGCCAGCATCCATATAGCCAATCAGCGCCTTGCCGCCACCGCTATACCCACTGACCGCAGAAATATGCAACGCCGCATCTGGTGATAAAATGCCGCGTTCAGTCAAAGGGCGGATCATCGCAATCATAGCCGAAGCATAGCACCCAACATTGGCAATATGCCGTGAGCCGCTAATGCGGTCTCGTTGGCCTTGGGTCATCTCAGGAAAGCCATAAACCCAGCCATCCGAAATGCGATGTGCCGTTGACGCATCAATGATCCGGCAATTCAAGCCAGCCGCCAGAGAAGCTGCCTCAACCGCGCTGTCATCCGGTAAGCATAGGATCGTGACATCCGACGACGCCATGGCATCATAGCGATAAGATGGGTCTTTGCGGTGCTTTTCATCTAACTGGATCAAACTGACCTCAGGATGCGCCATAAGCCGATCACGCACCTGCAAACCTGTTGTTCCTGCCTCACCATCTATAAAAATTTTATAACTCATGCCTTTGTCATACTGCTAGACTGGTTGCGGAGCAAGCCAATATCGGCTAATCAATGGCCATGACCGATAGAAAACCTGACAATATTGAAACCATTATGTCCATGCTTTTGGACAGTGCAAAAACCCATGGCGCTGATGCCGCTGATGCGATTGTTGCTGGCGGCATATCCGAAGAAGTCTCGGTGCGTTTAGGCAAACTGGAATCTATTGAACGATCCGAAGACCGCAATATTGGGCTTCGTGTTTTTGTTAATGGGCGCAATGCCGTGATTTCCACCGCCAGCACCGATCAAAACAGCATTGATACCTTGGCCGAACGGGCGGTATCCATGGCGCGACTGGCCCCAGCAGACCCTTACGCAGGATTGGCCGAAGCAGGGCTTCTGGCAAAAGATATCCCCGATTTGGATTTGATGGATCACACCGTTCCCAGCAGTGATACGCTTAAAGACCTTGCCTTTTCGGTTGAAGACGCCGCCTGTTCAATCAAAGGCATCACCAATTCCGAGGGTGGCAGTGCCTCATACGGAACTAGTGAGGTGATGCTCGCTACCAGCAATGGGTTTTCGTCTCAATATGAGCGCAGCGGATTTAGCATATCTACCGTGGCTCTCGCCGAACATGATGGCAAGATGGAACGCGACTATGATTTCAGCTCAGCCGTTCATTTCAAAGATTTACGCCCTGCCGCCGAAGTTGGCGCCAGCGCCGCCCATCGGACGCTTGCCAAGCTTGGTGCGAAAAAGGCCAAAACCGGCACTTATCCTGTTATCTATGATCAGCGCGTGTCCTCATCAGTGAGTGGGCATATTGCCAGTGCCATTAATGGCGCGGCGATTGCGCGCGGCACCAGTTTTCTCAAAGACCGCATGGGGGAACACATCACTAGCGCTGGCATCACCATCACCGATGATCCCTTAAGACCAAGGGGCGCTGGCTCATCCACCTTTGATGGCGAAGGCCTGCCCCGTCAAAAGCGCGTGTTGATTAAAGATGGTGTTCTGAATGGCTGGCTTCTTGATCTGGCTAGCGCAAAACAGCTTAACCTCACCCCTACCGGAAATGCTAGCCGCGGTGTCAGTTCTCCCCCCTCGCCTTCGACCAGCAACTGGATCATGTCGCCTGGCACGGTCAGTCGTGAAGCCCTGATCAAAGAGATCAAAGAGGGCTTTTTGGTGACGGAATTAATAGGCTCTTCGGTTAGCCTCATCACTGGGGATTACAGCCGCGGGGCATCAGGGTTCTGGATTGAAAATGGCGTGATTGCCTATCCGGTGACCGAGGCAACTATCGCTGGCAACCTCAAGGATATGCTGATGGCTATAACCGCCGCGGATGATCTGGATTTCAGCCGTTCCAATGTGACGCCAAGTTTGCGTATTGACGGGATGACCATAGCCGGTGGCTAATCACAGACAGATGAGGCAAAGCCGCCAGTTCAGCAATTGGTTTGAGCTGATGGTGAAAGATCACGGCTTCCTAAGGCTCGGCTGGCATAATCTGCACCAGATTTCAGACGAAGCATGGCGAAGCAATCAACCCACCCCGGGGCGCATCGCCAAAGCCGCGCGGATGGGAATAAAAACTATTGTTAATTTGCGCGGCCCCCGAGATGATGGCGGTTGGCGGCTGGAAAACGAGGCCTGCCAAGATCATGGCATCACCTTAATTGATTTCACCATTCGCTCACGCGCGGTGCCAGATCAAGAAAACATTCTTGCCGCTAAAACCCTATTTGACCGCCTTACCTATCCGGTTCTGATGCATTGTAAATCTGGCGCTGACCGCGCTGGCATTATGGCGGCACTTTATATGTTGTTGCGGCAAGGCGCAGATATCGACACCGCCGCCAAACAATTATCGTTTCGCTTTCTTCATGTTCGCCAAGCCAAGACAGGGCTACTTGATTCCTTTCTCGACAGCTATCGCCCTTTTGAGGCACAGGGCGTTAGTTTTCTAGATTGGGTGGAACATCACCTTGATCCTGCCGCCATCACCAGCCAATTTCAAGCCAAGGGATGGGCATCGCGTTTGGTGGATAACATTCTTAGACGCGAATAGCCCGTCGCCTCTGCCCATTCTGATCCCTGACAAAGGTTTAATAAAAATGCTGGCTCTGGCACAGATCGGCATAAATACCGCCTTTTTTGATTAAGGCCTCATGATCCCCTGCCTCAGCAATGCGCCCCTCATCAATCACCAAAATCTGGTCTGCGTGGCGAACAGTGGCCAAACGGTGCGCCACAATTATCGTAGTTCGCCCCTTAGCAAGCGCTTGCATCGCCTCTTGGATCTGCTTTTCGGTTGCGGCGTCAAGGGCGCTAGTTGGTTCATCCAACAGCAAAATAGGCGCATCACGAAGCATAGCCCTTGCAATGGCAATGCGCTGACGCTGGCCACCAGAAAGGCGGTTGCCTTCCTCGCCCACCATCGTGTCGAAACCCTCTGGAAGTTCACCAATAAAGGCATCCGCCGCCGCCGCCTTAGCCGCCGCTTGGACAGCCTCATCATCGGCATCTAATCGGCCAAAAGTGATATTGGCGCGCACCGTATCGTTAAACAAGAGGCTATCCTGACTAACCAACGCCATCGCGGATCGCAACTGCTCCAAATCCAGTTCGCGCAAATCATGACCATCAAGCTTGATCACCCCTGATACCGGATCATAAAGCCTAGGGATTAAATTAATCATCGTGCTTTTGCCACCGCCGCTTGGCCCAACTAAGGCTAGGGTTTTCCCCGGTGAAATGGTAAAACTGATATCATCAAGTGTTACCGCATCACCATAGCGAAAGCTGACCTTTTCAAACTCTAGCTTGCCTTTGACATGGCTAAGCAAAACAGGTTGAGAAGGCGATACCACCGCCGCCGGGGTATCAAGCAATTCATAAAGCCGAGACAACGCCGCGCCAGCCTCTTGCAGGACGGTATTAAGCGTTCCTAAAGCCCGAACAGGCTGTGCCAGCATCAAAAGTGCGGTAATAAATCCTGCCACATTCCCAATATCAATATTGCCCGACAGCACGCGCCAGCCAGCCAACCCGATAATACCTGCAATCGCAATGCCGCCCAACATCTCAAGAATAGGATCAATGCGCGCCCGCCCCAAGGCCAACATACGGTGGCTCTTGAACAGCCAAGAAAACATTTGGGATGTGCGATTGTGTTCATAATCTTCAAGCCCATAGGCGCGGATCATGCGGCCACCTTTGATCGTTTCGTGCAATAACGCTGTGGCTTCCCCCATCTGTTCTTGCAAGGCTCTCGACCCATGGCGTTGGCGGCGGCCAATGGAAATAATAGGGCGCATAGCCAGCGGATAAACCCCCAGCACCATCAGCGTCAAAAGCCAATCAAACCAGAGCATCACCCCAAACAGCACCAGCACCGTCAAACTGTCCCGAATTAAGTTGCTGACCAATCTGACTAAGGCCTCACGGATGAGGTTAACATCATTGGTCAAACGGCTGACAAAATGCCCCGAAGGCGCGGCTAAAATCTCACGCAGATCAGCAAGAATAAGATGCGATGCCATGGCTTTCTGAATATTCATTGTCACTTTCAGTGCCAATAACGCCACTTGCCGGGCTAAACCATACATTGCCAAAGCACGGATCAGCGCAATACCAATAATGAAAGGAGGTATCTGCCAAACCAAATCGGTATTCATCGCATTAAGCGCGTTGAACACATGCTGGATCAACATGGGATAAGCGCCAGATAAAGCCGAAACCACCGCCATAAAAGCAAAAATGACCAATAAAGCGCGCCATTCTCGGCGCACCCAATCCTGCCACAACCGGCGAAAAAGCTGGGATGTTGCGATTTTGTTGGTGGTATCAACCGGTGCCGTCATATCTTCTAGATAGGCTATCTAGCGGCAAGGAACAACACCAAACCATCTTACCTTAGGTTGAAAATAACGCCGATCTGATAACAAGGCCAAAGGCAAACATACAAAATTGCTGGATTAACCCCTTAAGATTATGGCAAAGAGAGGCTAGTAAAGGAATATCTTATCCAAAGATCGTGATTTTAACCTCGGATTAGATTTTGCAATCACAGCATGGCAGGAGCATAATAAGAGCCATGATCAGCGCGCTTTCAAAAACCCGATTTGTTACTTTTTTACTTGGGATTATGGCTGGCATTTATTTTGGGCTAGTGATCCGGTCAATGCGCTGGCAGAGGCTTGAGGGCGCTGGCTTTAGCGATGATTGGCCTAGGCATAAGCCTGTCATATTGGTGCATTGGCATAATCGCTTGCTAGGGTTTCCAGCGAAATTCGGCTGGCGCTATCGTCCCCATTATCTCATCTCAAGCAGTCGCGATGGCAATATTGCCCTGTTGTCCGGGGTCATTAATGGCATCCATTATATCAATGGTTCAACAGATAAAGGTGGGGCCAAGGCTCTGCTAGGGTTGCGGCGGCTTTTGAAAAAAGATCAGATGATTTGCATCACGCCGGATGGTCCGCGTGGGCCTGCCCGAATGGCAACTAACGCGGCTATCATTTTAGCCGCGTCCAGTGGTGCGCCGATTGTTCCGTTTTCTTGGTCATCTTCGCGCCACCACCGGCAAAAAAGCTGGGATAGGCTAATGGTTCCTACATGGTTTAGCCGCGGTGTTTACGCCTTTGGTGAGCCAATTTATATCCATGGCCCATTGGATGAAGCCGCCGCCAATGCCGCGCGACTCAACATGGAGGATGCCATCAATGCGGTGACCGCCGCCACAGACCTTTATTTTGATCACCCTGTGGATCATTTGCCAGACCGTTATGGAAGCGTTAAGAAAAAATGCTGATTTGGTGGTATGGCAAATTATGGACACTGCTTTCGCCATGGGTTTTTCTGTGGCTGAAATGGCGCGTGATCAAAGGCAAAGAGATCGCCTCACGCTTGCCAGAACGCTATGGCAGAACCACAACCCCAAGACCGCAAGGACAGGTGATCTGGCTTCACGCCGCTAGTGTAGGGGAAACGGTATCCGCCTTTGTTCTTGGCCGGACACTTTTTGAAAAATGGGATGCGTGGGGCTATGGTTCTGGTCGCCATCTGTGTCTTCTTATCACCACCTCTACTGTTACCGCGGCAAAAATGCTGGAAAGTATGATCGCAAAACATGGGCTAGAACAGCGTATGATTCATCAGATGCAACCGCTTGACGCGCCGCGCGTGATGAGACGGTTTTTGCACCATTGGCGCCCCAATGTCTTAATTTCAATGGAAAGTGATATCTGGCCCACTATGATCATGCAATCAGCCGAGCAGGATATTCCGGTTATGCTGATCTCTGCCCAAATGTCGATGCGCTCGCTAAAACGATGGCAACGCATTAGCATTTCTAGCCGCAAGGCCTTGTTTTCTGCCCTTAATCGGATTGAGGCAGTTGACGAAGACAACGCCAACCGCTTTCGTCAGATCGTTGCCCCTGACTGGACAGAAATCGGGGTAAGCGGTCCACTCAAAGCCTCTGCCCTCCCACCAGAAGTTGATAGGGACGCGGTTAATCGCGGCAATGCCGCCTTTAACAGCCGCTTTGTCATTCTGCTGGCTTCAAGCCATCCGGGTGAGGATGAATTGGTTTTGCGCGCCTTTCAAGCGTTGCGGCAAAGCACTTCAACCGTGTTGATTCTTACCCCACGCCATATTGAACGCACACCGCAACTGATCAATATGTTAGAAACATATGATGTGAGACCGGCTTTATTAAGCCGTGATGGCTGGCCTGATATGCAGACTAGCGTCTGTATCGCCGATGTTATGGGGCAAATGGGAAATCTCTTTACTATGGCAGATGTGATCATCATGGGCGGCGGATTTATGCCCCATGGTGGGCATAACCCTATGGAACCTGCGGCCTTGGGTAAGGGCGTTATCAGCGGCAAAAATATCCATAAAAATGCGGCCATTTACGCTCGTCTTAACGATTTTGGAGGTGTGATCTGGGCTGATAGCCAAGTGGAGCTTGAAAGCGCGATCACTAGCCTGATGACAGCACCCACCCAGCTCAAGCATCTAAACAGTGCCGCTTTTTCTGCTTATCAATCCTTTACCAAACAAGTGGATGAGGTGGCAGACCGGATCCTTGGAACTATGCGGCCATCATGACAAGAAAACCCCCTTCATTTTGGAACGCACCGCTAGGCGCTAGCCATCCCATGGCGGTGATGCTAACGCCTTTGAGCTGGTTGTGGCAACTAGCAAGCGGCTTACGCTGGCGTTTGGTAAAGCCTTATCGCTCGGCATTGCCTGTCATTTGTATTGGCAACCTTACGGTTGGCGGCGTCGGCAAAACACCATTCGTGCGCACCCTTGCCTTAGCGGCAAAAGCAAAAGGGTTTTCACCGGTGATTCTGATGCGCGGCTATGGCGGCCGATTAACAGGGCCTTTATTCGTCACCGACCAGCATACCGCCAGTGATGTTGGGGATGAGGCCTTAGAATTAAAAGCCAGCTGTGACATGCCTGTGGTCGTGTCCCGTGACCGTGCCGCTGGCGCAGGTTTGATCGAAACGCATCAGGCCGGTGATCTGATTATTATGGATGACGGGTTTCAAAACCCGGGCCTAAAGTATGATCAGGCGGTATTGGTCTTTGCTGGCGAAACAGGCATCGGCAATGGCGGTATTGTTCCTAGTGGGCCACTGCGTGAGAGCCTGACAAAAGGGCTTCGCCGCGCTAGCCATATCCTTATCATTGGTGCGGATCAGCATGGATTAGCTAACCGCATCCATGATCTTGCCCCTCATCTTCGCCCTGCTTATGCTCATAAAGGTTATAATATCAAAACCTGCCAACTGATTACGGATCAGACGCAGTCAGAGGGGCGATTACTAGCCTTTGCAGGCATTGGTCGCCCACAAGGGTTTTTTGATGCTATTCGTCACCATGGCGGCAATCTGGTGGCTAGCCTTTCTTTTGCTGATCATCACCCTTATAGTTTGAAGGAATGGGAGCATATCATCAGCACGGCAAGAGCCTATGACGCCAGACCCGTGACCACGATGAAAGATTATATGCGCCTAAGCCCATCTCAACAGGCCATGGTGACGCCTTTGCCCTTGGAGCTGCAGATAGATGATTCGACATGGATTACCCATTTGCTAGAAGGATTAGGTGAGGACAAAACATGATTGCGTTTCTTGCATTGTGGGTTCGCCGGCTGATCGTCTGGCCTCTTGGTGCGCTTTTAATTCATATGGTGATGGGCTTGCGCTTTATCATCCCTGTCAGGTGGTCAAGTGCCATGATTGGCGGACTCATCCGCTTGATTGGGCCATGGACACCATGGCATCGCCGCGCCCGAAACAATCTGCGGCTGGTGATGCCGGAGCTAAGCCCATCGGAGGAGCGCGATATCCTCATGAAAATGTGGTGGAATATCGGGCGCAATGCAGGTGAGTTTGCCTATCTGGAACATCTGGCGGGGCAATCATCAAACCATCTGATCGGGGATGAGGCCTTAGACGATATTGCCAAAACAGGCGGATTTATCATAAGTGGCCATCTTGGCAATTGGGAAATGTGCTGTATCCCTTTTATACGGCGTGACTTGCCGTTTTCGATTATTTATCGCCCCCTCAACAATCCGCTTGCTAAAAACGCGCTGAATAAGCGGCTGGAATTGGCTGATAAGACCTATACCAAAGGCCGAGAATCCGCACGCGGCATTATCGAAACCGCACGAAGAAAACACATTATGATTATTCTGGTGGATCAAAAATTGCGCGAAGGTATGGTCGTGCCCTTTTTTGGCAAAGGCGTGACAACGCCTGTTTCTTATATCAAAGCGGCCCTTCATCATCATGTGCCCTTAATCATGATGCGTATCCAGCGGATGCGTGGTTGTCAGTTTTCGGTGAGTCTAGAAAAACTGGACTGTGAGGCTATCATAGCAAAACATCCCAATGCTGACCCTGTTCTCGCTATCGCGACAGTGATCAATCAAAATCTAGAAAACTGGATCAGAGAAACCCCTGAGCAATGGTTCTGGCCGCATCGCCGCTGGCCAGAAAGCAAAGGGGAAGCCCCCTATGACATCGAATAAGTGGAATATTGATCGCATCTGCCGTTATGATGAAAATAAATTGGCCTGATCCGAATCATCAGGGGTATTTGTCTCTTTGTTCTTTGGGGCTTTTTTGCCCAAAGGCTTGCCCCCACCTTGCCCCGGCGGCTGATCTGTTCCGGTGATTTGCGCTTCCAGCCTGCCATCCGCAAACCGCAAATTGACCATATGACGGCTAGCCGCGTCTTTTGCGGATTTAAGAATACGGCCATCATCCGCATCACTAATCAGAGCGAATCCTCTGGCTAGCACCTTTTGATAGGACGATGCCTCAAGCAGCCGCCCGACTTGATCCAGTTTGGCGTCAAGCCTTTCAAGGATTTGCTCACCTCGGCGAAGAATTCGTCCCTCAAGCAGGGTGAGGTGATGGCGTTTTTGTTCCAACATACCTGTTGGGGCGGTTATCCCCTCTGTGATCCTACCAAGCCGCTGCACCTGATGAGATAAGAGACGGTCTTGCGCCTGATCCAGACGCAACATGATCTGGCCGGCGCGATCACGCGCATCGGCAATCTGTCCAGCCGGAGTAGGCAAACGATCAGCCAGCCCTTGTATCCGATGAGACAGACCATTCAGATGGCCGTCAATCACCCGCATATGATCGGCATCACTGGCATCCAAGCGTTGCTGGCGAAAGGCAATGGCCTCTCTGGGGTCACCAAGAGCGCGTTCAAGGGCGTTTAGCCGTTCCGCCTGTTGGCTATTGATCTGATCCGTTTTGCGATCAAGCCGCAATTCCCATTCTGTTAATTGGCGCCGCAGGTCATTGCGAACAGGGGTTGCCAGTTCTGCCGCTGCGGTGGGCGTTGGCGCGCGCAAATCAGCCGCATAATCGCATAGCGTTGTGTCAGTCTCATGGCCAACGGCGGAAATAAGGGGGATATCGGATGCCGCTACCGCCCTGACAACGGCTTCGTCATTAAAGGCCATCAGGTCTTCTAGACTGCCGCCGCCGCGCGCCACAATAAGCACATCAGGTCGCGGAATATCCCCATCCATAGGCAAAGCATTAAACCCCTTGATCGCGGCAGTGATTTCCTCTGCCGCCGCGTCGCCTTGCACCAATACTGGCCAGACTAGCACATGCACAGGAAACCTGTCGCTTAAACGGTGCAGAATATCCCTGATGACGGCACCTTTTGGGCTGGTGACCACACCGATGACCTTGGGCATGGCTGGCAGAGGTTTCTTGTTGGCGGCGTCAAACAGCCCTTCAGACAAAAGCCGCTTGCGGCGTTCCTCAAGCTGTTTGAGAAACGCGCCTTCGCCTGCCAGTTCAAGCGACTGAACAACAATCTGATAACGCGATTGCCGCGAAAATGTGGTGAGTTTTCCAGTGATCACCACATCCAGCCCATCTTCGGGCAACATGGCCATGCGCGGCACCATAGTTTTCCAAATCACGGCTTCGAGAATGTTATTTTCATCCTTGAGTTTGAAATAAATATGACCTGACGACCATTGCCGGCATTCTGCGATTTCCGCCCTGACTCTGATCACATCAAAACTCTCAACCGCGCGTTTGATCGCCTGCGACAATTCTGACAGCGAAAAAACAGGTTGATTATCACTTGCGGAAAGGCTTTGGTCTTTCTGTTCCATACCATGTTATGCCATAGTGACGCGGATAAGGCCATTGGCTAGGTGCGATATGTGATGCAAAGGGGGTAAAAAATGAAAGTCTTGATTATTGGTGGCGGCGGCAGAGAACACGCCCTAGCCTATGCTATAGCTTCTTCACCTTTGCTCACCGAATTGCTAGCCGCCCCCGGCAATCCGGGCATAGCCCAGCTCGCCCGTTGTCTGGATTGCCCTGATGAGGAAGCCCTTTTTGCCGCCATCAAGGATGAAGCCGTTGATCTGGTGGTGATAGGCCCCGAAGCGCCATTGGTTGAGGGCTTGGCAGATCGGCTAAACGCCGCCGGAGTCGCTGTATTTGGGCCAAGCCAAAAAGCCGCTATGCTTGAAGGCTCTAAGGCCTTTGCCCGGGCGTTTTGTGATCGTCACCACATCCCTCAACCCAATTGGCAGCAATTCACCAACAGCAGTGAGGCGATTGCCTTTATCCAAGATCACCCTGCTGAGGGCCATGTGATCAAGGCGGATGGTCTGGCCGCCGGAAAGGGGGTGGTTGTCGCCGATACCAAGGCGGAGGCCATCGCCGCCATTACCAATATGCTGGATGACCAACAATTTGGCGATGCTGGGGCATCTATTTTAATTGAGGAGCGCATCACTGGCGTGGAAGCCTCACTTTTTGCCATGGCTGATGGTGATCACGCCATTATGATCGGCACAGCACAAGATTACAAACGGGCGTTAGATGGGGATAAAGGCCCCAATACCGGCGGCATGGGTGCGGTTTCCCCTGCCCCTGCCCTTGATGCCCATCCGCATCTCACCGATCAGGTGTGGCGTGAAGTGGTAGAAAATGTCATCCATGGCATGAAAGCCGAAGGCATGCCTTATCAAGGTTTTCTCTATGTTGGCTTAATGATCACCCAAGATGGCCCAAAAGTGATCGAGTTTAATTGCCGTTTTGGTGACCCCGAGGCTGAGGTGATCTTGCCGCGTTTGGAAACCGATTTGCTTAGCGCACTTGTTGCCGCCACCAAAACACAGCTTCATCAGACCGCGTTGCAATTCAAACCCGGGGCGGCGGTAACCGTAGTGATGGCAAATGGCGGATATCCGGGGCCAATTACACCCGGTGGAGTGATCACCGGACTGACCGAGGATGCGATATCAAACAGCATGGTGTTTCACGCCGGAACGCAAAGGTCAGATGGGGAAATTATCGCCACTGGCGGCCGTGTTCTGGTGGTGACCGGATGGGGAGAGGATCAAGCCAGCGCAAGAC
>Ga0181571_10003362_pt1 | contig 11986 bp, 10 predicted proteins | sample 101ome_17_FD_132440 | JGI IMG/M metagenome (GOLD analysis project Ga0181571, IMG submission 132440) | Coastal salt marsh microbial communities from the Groves Creek Marsh, Skidaway Island, Georgia - 101407AT metaG (megahit assembly) | ecosystem: Environmental > Aquatic > Marine > Intertidal...
AACAGGCAAGAAAGGGGACAGTTTTCGGACGTTTCTTGAGTCATAACTCGTCAAGAGGGGGTCCCGAAAGTGTCCCCTTTTGCTGCTTCCGGGCGGCGGGCATGTAGGACGTCAAGATGTGCGTCTATGCGCGCGAGACTGGGGGGTCCCCTCGAGCCCTTTGCCCCGGTGCTGGCCCCGCCCCCCGCCGCGCGTGCGACAAAGACGGACCCGAAAAGTCGCGAGAAGACGGACCCGAAAAGTCGTTGGAATCGATCTCGGGACGCTATCGTAAGCCCTCAAACTGCTTCCGGGGCACCGCGTGTTTGAGGAGGATAACGTTCGAGTTTGGCCCTTAAACTTGGGGGATGTCTTCGGGACACTGCCCCGGTGCTTTCGCCCCCGCCCCCGCCCCCGCCCCTCGGCAAGCGCGCAGAGGGTGTGTTCGGCGTCGGAAATCTTTCGGGAAAAACGACGAAAACCCGAGATTTCACAGCGCGGAAACCCGGCAGACGAAAATCCTGTGGAAGTCGGAATCTCGTCGCGACGTCCGCCGCGCGTCAGCAGTTCTTCTTGCACTCTTCTGAATGTGGAGACTTCGAGATTGTTTCGGTCTGTCGTCCGGCCTTCGGTTTTCTTTCAACCCCCTTCTCCCCGCCCTGGTTGCTGAAGATGATGACCCAATCTCTCCTTCCAGTCCTCCGAGTCGACTCCCCTCTTCATCTTGACCCTGACTTCGCCGCGTAGCAGCAGTTTCGGCGCGTCCTCCACGGGCCGCCCCGCGTGTGGTGCTTCGTGGGGGAACAGTAGAAGCCTGCCCCTTTTAGGCGCGCACTTCCCGCGCGGCCCGACCCCGACGCGGTCGCTCAGCGGGTCCGTCGGGTCTCGAAGCTTGTCCATGAACACCGTCTCCCCGCCCGATGCACACGTCGTGAGGTACAGGCAGAACGTGTGCGTGCTCCGCCCGGTCGTCACGCACGCGAACGGGTCGCTCTTCCGCAGGTCCACGTGCGGCGCGAGGCGGTCCCCGGACGCGCTGTAACGAAGAAACCTCATCTGTGGGAATATCGCCACCTCCGCCGCCTCCGCCGCCTCCGCCGCCGCCCCCCGGAACGATCCGCCCTTCCCGCCCGACTCCGCCTCGTCCCGGCACGCCGCGAGCACGATACATCGCACGGCATCCTCCAGCGTCGCTCGAACCCCCCCTTCCGCGTCAGCGAACATCAGCCGCTCCGCATCCGTGCACTGCCCGGTCGCCGCCTTGGCCCCCGACGCCACCGAGCGCAACAGCGTGTCCATCTCCGCCAGAAACGCCTCGGGCACGACGTCGTCCGCGAACATAGGGCCGAGCGAACGCTCATTCGACGCCGCGGACTCGCCGCGGGCCGCACAGAGGCGCGTAACGCGAGGGAAGCGATCGAGATTGAGCCGCCGGGCGAGGGCCGCGGCCGAGCGCGCGGCGCCTCCTCCGCGGGAGCCGCGTCTCGCGGCGGCGACGGCGCCGGGGGTGGTGCCGTCCGGAGCGGCGGCGTGCGGATCCGCGCCCGCTCGCAAAAGCTCGGCGACGGCGCCGGTTCGCCCGCGCCACGCGGCGACGAACAGCGGCGTGTGTCCATTCTCGTCCGGCATATCGATCGCGGCGCCGCGCGCGATGAGAGCCCTCAGCGTCCAGACGTCCCCCGCGAGCGCCGCCACGCGGACCTCCGCGTTGGCGCTAGCCGCGGCACTGCTCTCCTCGGCGTTTTGTTTTTCGTCGGCGAAGAGTTTCGCGACGCGCCGGCGAGCCGCTGCGGAGACGGGCTCGGGGAGGAACGACCGCTTGGATCCGCGAAGCGCCACAAACGATGCGCCCAGAACCGCGTCCGCGGGGCGTGGGGGGCGAACCGTCTTCGGAGGTTTCACCCAAGGGGCCGCGCCCTTCTGCACGCCGTCTCGGAGCGGGGCTGGGGCCGGGGGGGCGGCGTCGAGAGGTCGTTCTCGTGATTCTTGTGGTTCTCCCCGGAAGTGACCGCGAGAGCTCCCAGATCCCGAAGGCGACTCCGACGGAGACCATCGCGTCTCCCGCTCCGTCGTGCAGCAACCCGGGGAGGGGCACCGCGGGAACTCGCCGTGGCTCTCGACGACGTTGCGCCACGCGCACGCTTCGCACGCAATATGATCGCATGCTGGGTACGCGAGGGGCCGCCTCGGCGGCGTCGCGGCGCACGCAACGCACGGGGCGGTCCTCGCGGTGCCCACGCGCGCGCCCGCGCGCGCCTTGGCACGCGTCGTCGCCAATACTAGCCAGGTCGCCGCCTCGGGGTACCGCGTCATCATGAGGTCGACCAAGGCGCGGATGCCCCCGGAAGCGTCGGGAAGGGCGTCGCGCTCGCCGCCGGCAACGTCGTCGTCGGAGGACTCGCCAGAGGACTCGCCGTTGCGCGGCGCGGCATCGTCTTCGTCGGAACTACACGCGGAAACTGTGCTCCCCCAGACCCTGCGGTCGTCCCCCGTGCGCCCGAGCGGGTCCGCGCCCGCACGAAGGAGCGCGCGAACGATCCACGCGCGGCCGAGCCACGCGGCATACGTCATGAGCGTCTGCGGTCCCTCGGGGAGACCGATGTCCCGCGACGCGTCCCACGTCCGGCCCCGACGCGCGAGCGTCGCGGCGTCGATGGGATCGTCCACGAGAAGCTCGGAGAGCTTCACGAGGCCGAATTCATTCGGGGAGTTCGCCTCCACATCGTCTAGGAAGCGCGTCTTCTCTGCCTCCGTCATCGAGCGCCGAGTCGCCTTGCGCTCCCGAACCAAAAGCTCCGCCCGCCGCCGCATCTTGGTGCGGACACGCTCCCGCGACGTCGGCATGACTCCCCGGTCACGCCGCGGCAGGCGAGGGTGAGACGACTAACCGTCGATTGCGACGCGCCCGCCGCCAGGCGCGGGCGCTCGCCTCAGCGCGCGAGCGCCGTGGTAGTGCGAAGGCAGCCGAGGAAGCCCCGAAGACCCGTCGCGTGCACTTCGGTTTTCGGTGGTTTTCGCGCGAGCAGAAACGACCTCCCAGCTCGAGAGGCCTGACGGAATGACGCCGAGACGCCTGGTCGATGATGACGCGTGTATCACAATCTATCTAGCTAAGTGGTGCGCCAGGCCAGTCCCGCGTCACGCCTCATACCTTCGGGACCGGCGGGGGTGGAGACCTACCCTAACCTACCTGGCGGCCTCTTTCCCGGGACTCACGCTGCCGCCCGAGACGCCAACGCCTGCCAACCCCGCCTTTGATGAGTCGATGACGCGTTCTCCCGCCGCTCTTAACCCCGAAATCCTCGCCGCCACGGCCTCGTCTAGCGCCCCGCTCGCCATGAACGCCGCCGCTCGCGCCGCCACCTCCTGCTCCGCGAGGGCGTCCTCGAGGATGTCCGCCCCGCCCGTGCTGCGTGCGTTGCGTGGTGCAACGTGACCCAACGATGCTGCCGAGAAGGGCAGATGACTCGCGCCGGAGACGGAGGGGGGCGCGTCGTTCGCGGTGAGGATCGGGCGAGAAGTGCTCGGAGAAATGGCCTTCGGGGAGGCTCCGGGCGAGGGCTCTGCTCCTCCTCCCCCCCCCGCGCGGCAGTCGGTTTGGTCCGCGAGGATCTTCCGCCCGACCGCGCGGACGTCCAGGCCGCCGCGGATCTCGTCCGTCACCCCCACCAGCTCCGACACGCTGGCTTTCATCTCCGCGTGGAGGTCGTGAACCTTGGCGTCGCGCGCTAGAGCATCCATCCGGGCGCTCATCAGGCCGACGTAACCGACCGCCTGGCCCGTGAGCTTGCCGAGCCCGCGCGCGATGACGGGGATGTCCTTCGGCCCGAAAGCGACCGCGACGGCGCCCGCGGTGACGACGATCTCCCCCATGCTGAACCCGAAAGGCATGACGGCGACGCCGCGAAGAACGACGAGCCGACGGTCCAGACGATCGCGGCGCCGCGCGCGAAGCCAGAATGCGAGCGTCCCGGAGGGGCGCACTCGTCGTCGGTTCGTTCGCGGACGCTCGACCACGCGCTGTGTCTGGTTCTCCCCCTCCCCGCCTTCGTCTCCCCCCGAAAACCCGGGTTCGGTCTGGCGGTGACCGCACGCTGTTACTCGTATTCTCGTATGCGTAGATTACTTGTAGTGTTTTTGATCCGATAATTTCACGAAAATTGTCCGTTGTCCTGACAAATTAGTGTGCATATCACCTACTTTTACGGCATCAACGTGTAGCTCTAGAGCTACCTCTAGCTCTAGTAGCTAGTTTTAGTCCAAAGACGTAGAATTAGTTAGATCTCCCGTTGACCACGACGCGCTCGGGCCGTCCCCCGGGTGTCTTTCACTCTCGCCCGCGCTCGCGGTTCGCGCTGGTCATCGTCGGTATCATGGTGAACGAGATGACGAAGGCGTGGCTCAAGGCCCACTGCAAGGAGAACGGCGGATACGGCACCCCCGAGCTGAACGACAAGCTCTACCTCCACTTCAAAGGATTCGACAAGATCGAGAATCTCGAGGAATACACCGGGCTCAAGTCCGTGTTCCTGGAGGGGAACGGGCTGGAGCAGCTCACCGGTTTGGAGGCATGCACCTCCCTGCGATGTTTGTTCGCGCAGCAGAACTTTGTTCGCGAGATTCCGGACGCCCTCCCTGCCTCCCTGAGCACGATCAACGTCAGCAACAACCCGCTCGGTACGCTCGAACACCTCTCGCGCCTGCCCGATCTCCAGACGCTCCAAGCGTCGCACTGCGAGCTGAAGGACCTCGACGCGATCCGCGACTTGGTCGACTGCCCGGAGCTCACGACCGTGGACCTCCAGCAGAACAAGATCGACGGCGACGCGGAGGAGATGGTGCGTCTCTTCGCGTCGATGCCCAAGCTAGCGTGCCTCTACCTCCAGGGCAACCCGATCGTCTCCTCCCTCCGCCAGTACCGCAAGCGCATGATCTCCGAGATCCCGGGCCTGGCGTATCTGGACGACCGCCCCGTGTTCCCCCTCGAGCGCCTCTGCGCTGAAGCGTGGGCGAAGGGGGGGCTGGAGGCGGAGAAGGCGGCGCGGGCGGCGCACAAAGCCGAGGAGGAGGACAAGCAGCGAAGGGACAGGGAGTACCTGACAAGCATTCGCGAGGCGGCGCGGGCCAAGCGCGAAGAACAGGCGCGGGAAACGCGAGTCGCGCTCGAAGCCGTCGGGCTCTCGGACGCGAGCGACGGGGAGTGGGAGGAGGACCCCGAGCCCCCCGAGCTGATCGCCGCGCGCGCGAAGCTCGCGATGTACGAGGCCAGGCCGGGGGAGGAGGAACCACCGGAGCTCACCCGCGCGAGGATTGATCTGGCTGTGGAGCGAGTGGCGCGGGGTGAGAGCCCCGCAGCAACAAGGCCCTGGGCGCCTCTCGCCGAACGCGACGAGGTCGAGGGGGGGGGCGAGTCGTTCGTAACGAACGCGACGGTCGTGGGAGAGAGCAAGAGCGCGGGGCGCGCGCTCGAGGAGGAGGTGGAGGCGGGAGAGCGTCGCAGAGACGAAAATGTCGAGCCACGCGGCGGCGGGGTGAAGAAAACCGAGGACGGCTCAGGCGCGGTGGGATCTCAGGGGGACAGGGAGACCCTGCTCGACGATCTCGACTGAGGGGAGGCGGTGGATGTACCGCACGTCTCGTGGATGTGTGATTTTATCTTAGGTTATCAATATCCTGTGACGAAGCGCTCGTCATCGTCTCCTCTTGTCGTGTCACTCCGTTGCGTCAGAGCTTGTCGAGGATGAATTCCTTGACCTGCTTCCTGGTGTCCTCCGGACTCGTGACGGTGTGCCCGATGGTTCGCGCGCTCTCGAAGATCTCGTGGTCGTTTCCCCCCGGATATGTCTTGTCCCCGAAGAAGTGAATGTCGTCGAAGTCGTCCTCAACGAACTGCAGACAGTAGGTCTTGTCCCATCCGTTGGGGAAGACGTCGAAGGAGATCTGGCCGCCGATGGAGTAAGTCAGCTCGTACTCGGCGAACTGCGTCTGCAGCACCTTAACCATCTTCTCGCGAACGCCGGCTTTCTTATCAAACTTCTCGAACTCATCGCGCTCCTCCTGACTGCAGTTGCGGCCGATCGGAGAGACGTTCAGCATGCCGTTGCGGAACTCGATGAACGTCCCGCGCTTGATAGGAATGTCCAGGTTCGCGACGTAGATGAGGATGAAGTTGATGAGCTTCTTGAGACGCTCCTCCCCAAGGTGGTCCTTGAAGCTAGTCGCCTTCAAGAGCTCGCCCTTCTTGAACGCCATCAGGCCGTTCTCGGAGAAGAGGTAATCGTAATCCTTATCTGCGCTCTCGCCGAGCTGCTCGCGAATCTTCACGAGGTCGCTCCCGCCGACGATGCCCACGGTGACTTTCTATTGACGCGACGCGGACGAAGGCAGCGGGGGAAGGACGCGAGGGGGGGAGGGGTCAGCGCGATGGGTGGTTCAATCATCTAAAAGCGAGCGAGTGAGGGGTGTCTGCGCGTCGTTCCGCTCGCGGCGAGGTCCAACGCGGAGAGGGGGGAGATGGGGCAGGCCCTCCGCGATCCCGGTGCCGAGAAATCCGTCACCCGGGCGCGGGGCCGCGGGCGCACGGGATGGGCGCGATCGATTGTGACGTACGCGACGCACCTCCTGGAGATCCTTCATGAACTTGAGCATAGTCTCATCGGCTTGCTACGCGCGAGACGGGGGCCGGGGGGAGGGGGGGAGATCAGTCGGGGGCGAAGGCGGAGGCGACGCGCAACGGAGGGGACAGCAGCAACACCCGCGGCGTCGGTTCGCGCAGTCCCGATCTTACACGCGCGCGCACCTTGCGGGGGATGGTCAGCGTCCCGTCCACGTCGAAGAGGGCGAGGGTCTTCCCCGTCTTTTGGCGTTTCGCGTCGGACATCTCAGCGTGCGGCGGGATTGAGCGGGGGCGTGGACTTGCCGACGGGCGTGCGCGCGCGTGGGTGGAGGCGCAGGACGGAGCAGGTCCTCAAGGCGGTCTCCGTGTGACGAACGAGGAAGGGGAAACACTTGATCGATACTCGCTTTGTCATTGAAAGGAACGGCTCAGTCAGATCCGTCTGTTGATCGGTAAATTGATCGAGAACCGAATGAAAACAATCTCATAATCTCACGGAACTCCGAACGACGGGTCGCAGGGACCACACCTTTTGTTGAGCGCTTTTCTTTATCCAAAAAACCAGAACGGGCGAATTGGGTTCGCCACTCATCAATGCTCGCGCAGAAGGCCGTCACCTTCGCCGCACACAGACCTCGCATTCCGAACCGCCGCACTACACGGCGTATCGCACCCGTCCGATCCTCGCCGAACGAAAACAACATGTCCATTCAGGAGTACATCGAGGAGCATGCCCTCAGCAAGAAGGTCGAGGACGTCATCAACGCCGCGGTGAAGGTCAAGGCCGCCGAGCCCATCTCTTTCATGGTGCGTGCCGAGCTTCCGAAAGCGACGATTAGCGGCGGATCCGCGTTCGCGTTCGGTCGTTCGTAGCCTCCGGGCGCGACGATCAGCGCTCGCGAGCGGCGCTTTCGCGGCGTAAACGCGGCGTGCTCGTTTGTCGGTATCCTTCAGCGTTCCCGATGCGCGTCGAGGCGTCCATCTGCGCGTCGCGCGCTCACCTGCGCCACCCCGACCGGAGTTGTATTGTCGGATCGGCCGCCCCGGTCTCCGAGGCAAAGAAAAAGGCGATCGCGAGCGAAATCTCCTGACCCGCGCCCGGCATCCCTCCCTCCATCCCCTTACCAGGCCGAATACCTCAAGAAGCAGACCCCCTCGGCGATCACCAAGATCGTGGCCCGTCAGATTTTCGACTCCCGCGGTAACCCCACGGTCGAGGCGGACGTTTACACCCACAAGGGCATGTTCCGCGCCATGACCCCCTCCGGCGCCTCCACGGGCATTCACGAGGCGGTCGAGCTCCGTGACGGCGACAAGGCCAAGTGCGTGACGCGACGCGCGATGTCCCGCCCCGAACCCTTCCCCTTCGCATTCCCCTTCGCGACAATCACCCAACCCCCTCGTTTCCCTTCGCCGTTTCCTGCATCGCGCGGGACCGAGGACCGGCGGCGGTTCGGCACCGCCGACGACGATTCGGGAACCCGACGTGCGCTCGCCGGTGGTTGATGATGTTTTTTTTCACCCTCGGGCGTTTGTTTCTCACGCGGCCCCACAACGCGCATGCTGACCTCATTCTCCTTTCTCTTTTCCTCGTTTTTTCCCCACTCAGGTGGATGGGCAAGGGCGTGACCAAGGCGGTGGAGAACGTCAACACGATCATCGCCCCTGCGCTTCTCGGCAAGGACCCCACGGACCAGAAGGCAATCGATGATCTCATGATTGAGCTTGACGGCACCAAGAACAAGGGCAAGCTCGGCGCGAACGCGATCCTCGCGGTGTCCATGGCGGTGTCCAAGGCTGGCGCGGCCGAGAAGGGCGTGCCGCTGTACAAGCACATCTCCGACCTGGCCGGCAACGCGAAGCTCGTGCTCCCCGTCCCCGCGTTCAACGTCATCAACGGTGGGTCCCACGCGGGCAACAAGCTTGCGATGCAGGAGTTCATGATCCTCCCCGTCGGCGCCGAGTCCTTCGCGGAGGCGATGCGCATGGGCTCCGAGGTGTACCACAACCTCAAGTCCGTGATCAAGGCCAAGTACGGCCAGGACGCGTGCAACGTCGGCGACGAGGGCGGGTTCGCGCCGAACATTCAGGAGAACAAGGAGGGCCTCGAGCTCCTCAAGGTGGCGATTGAAAACGCCGGGTACACCGGGAAGATCAAGATCGGCATGGACGTCGCCGCCGCGGAGTTCTACACCGAGGACAAGATGTACGACCTCGACTTCAAGACGGAGAACAACGATGGGAGCATGAAGAAGTCCGGGGAGGAGATGATCGAGATGTACAAGGAGTTCTGCGCGGAGTACCCCATCGTCTCCATCGAGGACCCGTTTGACCAGGATGATTTCGAAAACACAGGCATCCTGACCGGCTCCGGTGTCTGCCAGGTTGTCGGCGACGATCTCCTCGTCACGAACCCCGAGCGCGTGGCGACCGCCATCGAGGCCAAGGCCTGCAATGCGCTCCTCCTCAAGGTGAACCAGATCGGCTCCATCTCCGAGGCTATCGAGGCGGTTCGCATGTCCAAGAAGGCGGGCTGGGGCGTGATGGCGTCGCACCGCTCGGGCGAGACGGAGGACTCGTACATTGCCGACCTCGCCGTCGGACTCGCCACTGGGCAGATCAAGACCGGCGCGCCCTGCCGCTCCGAGCGACTGTCCAAGTACAACCAGCTCCTTCGCATCGAGGAAGAGCTCGGCGCCGACGCCAAGTATGCGGGTGAGGACTACCGCCACATCGGGTGGTAATGAGCAAGCGCGTTGCGGGATTAATAACACACCGCGCTGGGGCAAAGCACGGGCCAACGCCGTCGAGCCGTGACGACCCGACGCAGCGCCGAGTCGCTCGAATCGCGTGATGAACGCGCGAGTCAATCGCGGGCGAGCGCAACTTCTTAATACGTACATAGCAAAACGCCCGTATGGATATCGTCCCTTCGCGACAAACGAGACAGGGCGCGCCTGATAAAGTTCTTTACCCCGCTTTGACAGGCATAAAATAGACGATGCGTAGACTCTAGTCTATCATATCCGCGTGACATGAGAACTCCGTATCTGTGCTTGTAAGGTTACCTGTACCTGTACTGTACGAAATGTGGAGAATCCCCGGTCAACACTCGCCAGTCGCCGTCCGCGCGTTTTCTTCCGTCGCCCCGGCGTTACTGGGACGGACCGACGCTCGCGCGCGGCAGAGCGTCTCGCGCGGCGTGTGGTCCGGCCGTCTGACGCTCGTGCGTCACCGCGAGCGATGGGATCGTCCTCGCGGCGTCGCACGGGCACGCGCGAGCGCGGCGGCGGCGTCTCGTCCGGGCGCGCGTGCGTCTCCCCGTGGACGCCATCGACGCCACCCCCGCCCCTTCGTCGCCGTCCCAGCCGCGACGACCGTGGACCCGTGCGCGCCGCCTTCCTCTCGTCCGCGTCCTCGCTCGGCGTCCGCGCATCCTATCCTCCCTCCGAATCAGCGGACCCGAGGACGGAGGACGAGGATTTGAGCACGCCCGCCGGGGAGGGCGGTGCGTCGTCGGAGGTGGACGATTTCGACGCCGCGGAACGTCTCGTCCAACGCGAGTGGGAGGCGTACTGGGCCGATCTCCGGCGCCGCACCGCACCCTCCGCGCGCGTCCTGGATCGCGCGCGGTTGCTCACCGTCGGTGAGTGGGGCCGCGGATACAACCGCCGCGACGCGCCGCTCGCGTCGGAACAGGAGGGTGCATCACCGTCACCCCGCGACGCTCGTGAAGATGACCGCGAGGGGCAAGCGTCGTCACGAGAGGCGTTTTTATTTGCCCCTCGCCGATGGTCGCCGGAGCACGCAGACCCGTCCTCGCCCGAGGGGTACTTCTTCGCGCCGATCGACGACGCCTTCGCACCCTCCCCGCCACGCACACCCTCCCCTCATCCTCAAATCACGCGCGGACGCACCGGGCCTCGGGACGGTGGCGGCCTCTCCCCTCGCGCCATCCGATCGCTCCCGCGCGCCTCCTTCGCGCTCCACGGCTCCTCCGGATGCGCCAGTGAGTGCGCGGTGTGCCTGCGCGACTTCGCCCCTGGGGAGGCGAACCTCACGCGCGTGCCGCGGTGCGCGCATCTGTTCCACGCCGAGTGCCTCGCGCCCTGGCTCATGAGAAGCAGCGCGTGCCCGAGGTGCAGGGGGGAAGTCGTGTGCGCGCCAATCGCGCGCGAGCGAGACGTCGGCGAGGGCGTCATTCGCGTCTGGAGAGAACTCGGGTAGACGCCGTTTGGCGACCGCCGGGAATCGCAATTATGATATGACCCTATAACTCAGCTCGTGGCGCAGCGGTGAGACCACTGGTTTTCTGGATTCACCTGGATTCCTCTTCGCGCCTTTTCTCGCCTTCTCGACTCCTCTCTCGCGCGCCTTTCGAGGAACGCGCGGAGCCATCCAGGCTGCTATTTCTTGGCTCGCGCTCCAAGTCTGTGCGCGTTCGCGGAGGGTAGTGCCGGCGCACGCGCTCTTCGCGCGCTGAGGTCTTGCGAGGTCAGCCCTACAGGGAGGGAGGTCACTCCGGGCACGAAAATGTGCGAAACGCCATCGCATTCACCCTGGGGGCTATGGCGCGCTCGAAGCGACGAGCTCACGGCACCCTTGGAGATGGGTTCTGAAAGTGAAATATGAAGGTACTTTCGAAAGTATGAATACTTTCGTAGAAGAAAAGAGGCGTTGTAATTAAAAACCTCTTACCCCCCGCCGGCCGGGCTCTACCTTTCGAACGCGCGTCGTAACCCCGAGACGACGGTCGCTCTCCACGGTGACCCACGGGAGGATGTCACATCGTTTGACGTGGGCGTCGTTGGTTCAGACGCGGCCATTCGAGGGGACGACGGGTTCGCCTTAGCCGCTCGAGCTTCGGCGTTGAGGCGCACGCGCTGCTCATCTGCGGCGCGTTCAAGGGCTTGTGTCTTCTCGCGTGCGACTCTCGCGAGATGGTCGCGCATCGCTCCGAGGTCGCGCTCCGCCGCCTCTAGGCGTGAGGCGAGGGCGGAAGCTTCGGCAAGGGCGTCGGCGCGCGCACAGAGCGCCTCCTCTGCATCCTCGGCGCGGCGACGGAGGGACGCACGCTCCGCGGACACTGCGGCGTCGAGCGCACGGGAGCGCTCGAGCTCCGTCTCCACGCGTCGAAGCGCGCTCTCGAGGCGGCGCGCCTCGGCCGCTTCGGCGTCGCGAGATGCGAGCGCGGCGGATGTCTCGCGCTGGTAAAACGCCACCTCTGCGAGAAGGTCCCTACGCTCTCGCATCTCCGAGCGCGCTCGCGCCTGGACCTGCTTCAGAGCCTGTGCGTGCCCTTCGAGGGCAGTCTCGAGCTCCGCGCACCGAGCGCACCGCGCAGTGCGTGAGGCGCGCATGGACGAGCTTCGGGGGAGGGGCATGATAAGA